>SWCD01021027.1_pt1 | contig 92340 bp, 85 predicted proteins | sample 4693011 | NCBI WGS metagenome assembly SWCD01 (sample SAMN10267278, study PRJNA491770) | bioreactor metagenome | isolation source: DHS bioreactor inoculated with marine | place: Japan: Omine Ridge, Nankai Trough | reverse complement strand
CCCCCCGGTCAGATCGACCGATTGGCGGCGATGCGGCAGATCCCGGCTCTGGTAAAGGGCTATTTGCGGTTGGGCGGGTTTGTCGGGCAAGGTGCTTTTGTCGATCACGCCTTCAACACCACCGACATCTGTCTGGTGATGGACACCAGCCGCATGTCCGAACGGCATCGTGGGTTCTATGCGCGGCAGACGGGATGACGGGAACGTGGCGCTCTGACGACACGCCGGTGTTGCCATCGCCGCGGGGTACGCAGTGGCTCAGGGTCGCTGTGAAGGGGGCTGCGCTGGCGCTGGTCATATTCGGCGGTCTGGTCCTGCTATTGACCGTCAGGCTGCTAGAGCGGCCTTTTTGCGGCCAGTCCCGACCGGTGACGCCGTGGATCACCCAGACCGTCTGCCGGGCCTTCTTCCTGATCCTCGGGATGCGCCATCAGATCCAGGGCTCGCCCTTGCGCGGCGCGGGCGCTGTGGTGGCCAATCATTCGTCCTGGCTGGATATATTCGCGCTGAACGCCCGTAAAAGGGTCTATTTCGTCTCGAAAGCCGAAGTTGCGGGCTGGCCCGGCATCGGCTGGCTGGCCCGGGCGACCGGAACGGTGTTCATAACCCGGCGCGGGCGCGATGCGGCCCAACAAAAGAGCCTGTTTTCCGCGCGATTGGCCGCCGGACACAAGCTTTTGTTCTTCCCCGAAGGCACCAGCACCGATGGCCGCAGGGTTTTGCCATTTAAATCAACGCTCTTTCAGGCATTCTTCGATGAGAGTAGAAGCGCAGAGCTCCACATCCAGCCGGTGACGCTGGTGTATCGGGCGCCCTCGGGCGTCGATCCGCGGTTCTATGGCTGGTGGGGCGACATGGAATTTGCCGAGCATCTTCTGATGGTTCTGGCCGCTCCCCGACACGGCAGTGTAACCGTGATCTACCACACCCCGCTGCGGGTGGCTGACTTCCCGGATCGCAAGTCCCTTGCCGCCGAGGCCGAGGCGCAGGTTCGCCGCGCCATGACCGCACAAATGGGCCCGCCGGGTGGCGAGCCCTCGGCGGGCTGACATTTGCCCCTTCGGGGGCGCAGGAAAACGGGGTTAACGGATCAGCGCCAGCAGGTCGCGCAGCGCCTTGACCGGATCGTCGCTGGTCCAGAGCTCGGCCCGCAGCGCGAAGAAGTCGGTATAAGCCGCAAGCTCTGTGAACTTTTCAGGCGTGATGCCACCCTCGGCGACGACGGGGATCTCGATGGTTTCGGACCACCATGCAAAGAGATCCGTCTCGGCGGTCTTGGCGTCATCAAGCGCGGTGTCCGAGACCGGGCCGAAGGCGATATAATCGGCCCCGGCCTCTCCGGCACTTAGGCCATCGTGGCGCGACTGGCCGCAAAAGCTGCCGACGATGGCATCGGCGCCCAGCTCCTTGCGGGCGTCGCGCACGGACCGGCCAGCATCGGGCAGGTGGACACCGTCCAGTCCCAGACGCTCGGCCATTTTCACATGCGAGTCGATCACGATGGCCACGTCGCGGGCATGACACACCTCGCGCAGGGCATCGGCGGCCGAGGCGATCCGATCTTCATCCCGTGTCGACAGGCTGACCCGCACGCAGGCCACCGCCTCGGCGTCAAGAACGCGGGCCAAACTGTCGGCATAGGTGGAAAGTTCGATCTCGGGCGGGGTGACAAGGTAGATCTGGGGCAGTTCGCTGTCGGACATTGCTGTGGTTCCGTCGATTTGGGTTCACCCCCTATAACGGGCTTGGCGGCCCTTGGCTATCGCTGCCGCCTTGCCAATCCGGGCCGGTGCGGCGTATGAGGCCCCGAAATTGACCCCGTCTTGTAGCCCGTCCTGAAATCCGCCCCGCGCAAGCCCGCATCAGCCCCTTCAGCAGGAGTCCCCGATGGCCGGAACCGATCACAGCGAAAGCCCCGACGTCTGGGCCGGTCCGCAACCCGCCATCGTTCTGGTGCGCCCGCAGATGGGCGAGAATATCGGCGGCGCCGCCCGGGCCATGTGGAATTTCGGGCTGGAGCGGATGCGCCTTGTCGACCCGCGCGACGGCTGGCCCAACCCGCGCGCTGCCGCGACCGCCTCGGGGGCGGCGCGGGTGCTGGACAATGTCGAGGTCTACGACTCGACCGCCGACGCGCTTGCCGATTGCCATTTCGTTCTGGCCACCACCGCCCGGACCCGCGATCTAACCAAACAGGTGATGACCCCCGAAGAGGCCATGCGCCACACCCGCGCGCTTATCGGGCAGGGCCAGAAGGTGGGGCTGTTGTTCGGCCCCGAACGCGCGGGGCTGGAGAATGACGATATCGCCCGGGCCAATGCGGTGATCTCGGTGCCGGTGAACCCGGCCTTCGCCTCGCTCAATCTGGCGCAATGCGTGTTGCTGCTGTCCTACGAATGGCGCCGGCAGGCCGAAACCGCGCCCGAAGCGCGTGACATGGGCCGGTCGCGCCCCGCCGAGGCGATCGAGATCGAGAAGCTGCAAGACCATCTGGAAACCCGGCTGGAGGACGCGCATTTCTTCTTCCCCGAGCATAAGGCGGCGTCGATGCGAATGAACCTGCGCAACATGCTTAGCCGGATGCCGCTGACACTGGCCGATGTGCAGATCTTCCACGGGGTGCTGCGGGCCCTGACCCGCAAGCGGGACGGCGACGGAAGCTGAGCATCCGACAGGGACCCCGCCCACGTCGCGAGCCGGTTTGGGGCACCGTGTCGCGCCCTGCGGGTCGCGCTTGAAGGGGCAGGGCGCGCCACATACTCTGCCCCCCGAAACCCCGGAGGGACAGATGAGCACCAAACGCAGTATCTTTCAGGACGTGGCCGACGACGCCAAGACCGCCACCGTGCCGACCAATCCCGGCTCTGGCCCCGGCTTGATCGAACGCGGCACCGGGCGAGGCCGCCGGGCCACGCGGATCTGGCTGTTCATCCTGTTCGCGATGGTGGTGGTGATGATCGCGGTGGGCGGTCTGACCCGGCTGACGGACTCGGGCCTGTCGATCACCGAATGGCGCCCCGTCTCGGGCGCGCTGCCGCCGCTGAGCCATGAAGCCTGGTTGCTGGAGTTCGACAAATACCGCGCGACCCCGGAATACCGTCTGCAGAACCAGGGCATGAGCCTTGGCGAGTTTCAGTTCATCTATTGGTGGGAATGGGGCCACCGCCAGTTGGGCCGCGCCATCGGTCTGGTCTGGGCGCTGGGTCTTGCGCTGTTGTGGCTGACCAAACGCATTCCCCAAGGCTGGACCGGCAAGCTGCTGGGCCTGGGCGCCCTGGGCGGGCTGCAAGGCGCGGTTGGCTGGTGGATGGTCGCCTCGGGGCTCGAGGGGACGATGCTGGACGTGGCCTCGTACCGTCTGGCGACCCATCTGGGGCTGGCCTTCGTGATCCTTGGCGTGATCGCATGGTTCGCGTTCCAGCTTGGTCGCCCCGCGGGCGATCTGATGCAGGCGCGACGCCATGCCGAACCCAAACTTTTCTCGATGTCCACGGGGTTGATGCATTTTGCCTTCCTGCAGATCCTGCTGGGCGCGCTGGTGGCCGGCATCGACGCGGGCCGCACCTATGGCGACTGGCCGCTGATGGCCGGGGGCTTTTTGCCGCCCGATCCGCTGGATATCACCCCCCTGTGGCGCAACTTCTTCGAAAACGAGGGGCTGGTGCAGTTCATGCACCGGATGGCAGGCTATCTGCTGTTCGCCTTCGGTCTGGTGGTCTGGCGGCGCAGCCGGTCCAGCGGCACCGACAGCACCCGCCGGGCCTTTGACTGGATGGCCGGGATGATGGTGGCACAGGTGGTGCTGGGCATCGCCACGGTGATCTACGCCGCGCCGTGGCATCTGGGCATTCTGCACCAGTTGGGCGCGGTGACGCTTTGGGTGATGATCCTGCGCGGGCGGTTCCTGGCCCGCTATCCCCGCCGTCAGAACCTGCGCCAAGGTCTGCGGGGATCGGCGGCATGAGCCCGCTGGACAATCTGCGCGCCCATGACCGTGTGACCTCGGCGCTGGCGCAGGTCGCCGGGCGGCTGGGCTGGGATCAGGAGACCGTCATGCCCCGGGGCGCCGCGATCCAGCGCGGCGACGAGATGGCCGCGATGGAAGCCGTGCTGCACGCCCGCCGCTGCGATCCCCGGCTGGGGGAGTGGCTGAACGAGGCCGCCCAGACCCCAGCAGACAGCCCCACGGCCCGGGCCGACCACGCCCTTATCCGTCAGATCCGCCGCAGCCATGACCGCGCCTGCCGGGTTCCGGGCGAACTGGCCGCCGAGCTGGCCCGCGTCACCAGTCTGGCCCAAGGCATCTGGGCGCAGGCCCGCGCCGACGAGGATTTCGCCAGCTTCGCCCCCACGCTGGCCCATGTGATCGACCTGCGTCGGCAAGAGGCCGCGGCCCTGTGCGAGGGGCGCGATCTGACGCCCTACAACGCGCTGTTGGACGACTACGAACCCGGCGCCTCCGAGGCCAGTCTGACGGCGATGTTCGACGCCCTGCGGCCCGGCCTTGTCGCCCTGCGTCAGGACATTGCGGATGCGGCAAGTGACGCGCCCGCCTTGCCCGAGCATCATTTCGACCCGCAGGTGCAGATGGCGCTGGCGACCGAGGTGGCGACCGCCTTCGGCTATGACCTGACCCGTGGCAGGCTTGATTGCGCGGTGCACCCGTTCTCCAGCGGCTCGGGCGCCGATGTGCGCATCACCACCCGCACCGATCCGGCCGATCCGTTCAATTGTCTCTACTCGACCATTCACGAGGTCGGGCACGCCTGTTACGAACAAAGCATCACGCCGGACTATGCGCTGACCTCGCTGGGGCAGGGTGTCTCGATGGGTGTGCATGAAAGCCAAAGCCGGATCTACGAGAACCAGCTTGGCCGCTCTCGCGCCTTCACGGGCTGGCTTTATGGCCGGATGCGCGATGCCTTCGGCGATTTTGGTGTGGGGGATGAAGATGCGTTTTACCGAATCGTCAACCGCGTCGCCCCCGGCCATATCCGCACCGAGGCAGACGAGGTGCATTACAACCTGCACGTCATGCTGCGCTTCGATCTGGAACGTCGTCTGATCGCGGGCACCCTTGACGTGACCGACCTGCCCGAGGCGTGGAACAGCCGCTTTGCCGACGATTTTGGCCTGACAGTGGACCGCGCCTCGAACGGGGTGCTGCAGGATGTGCATTGGTCGGTGGGTCTGTTCGGGTATTTCCCGACCTACACGCTGGGCAACGTCTATGCCGGCTGCCTGCACGAGGCGCTGCGCCGCGCGGTGCCCGATCTGGACGATCGGCTGTCGCGGGGCGACACCAGCGCCGCCACTGGCTGGCTGGGGCAGAGCGTGCAGCAATACGGCGCGCTTCACGAGCCGCGCGCGTTGATCACACAGGCCACCGGGCAAGAGCCCGGGGTGACGCCGCTGTTAAGCTATCTGCGTCGCAAGTTCGGTGACATCTACGGGGTTTGAGCGGGTTGTGAACGGGCTTTGCACGGGCGCTGAACGGGCTATGAACGGGCAGGGACCACCTTGCCCTTTGCCCCGTGACGCGCAAAGACTGGCCCCTCATGGCCAAAGAGGAACGCAATGCCACAGAAGATGACCGCCGCCGAACTGACGGATTTCCTGCACCAAGAATTCCCGCAGGTCTCGGACGACTTCGGCATTTCCGAGCCGTCCGAGGATGGCCTGACCGTGCGCCTGAACGTGCAGGACCGGCATCTGCGCCCGGGCGGCACGGTGTCGGGGCCGTCGATGTTCGCGCTGGCGGATGTGGCGATCTACCTGCTGATCCTGTCGCGGATCGGGCCGCAGGGGCTTGCGGTGACAACGAATATCTCGATGGACTTCATGCGCAAACCGGCGTCGGGGGTGGATCTTATCGCCAAGGCGCGGTTGCTGAAACTGGGCCGGACGCTGGCCGTGGGCGATGTGCTGATTTATTCCGAGGGCGTGCCGGACCCGGTCGCACGCTCGTCCATGACCTATTCGCTGCCGCCCAAGGGCTGACCGCACGGGGCAGTTAACAGCCGAGTTCCCTAGGCTTGCACGATCTTCTTCACGTAGCCCGGCAGGGCAAACGCTGCCTTGTGGACAGCGGGGGTATAATAGTCGGTCTCGATCCCGGCGGCGGCAAAGCGCGCCTCCAGATCCTTGACGCTGACAGACCCGGCCGCCCCGTCGGTGCCCCAGCCAAAGGCCATCGGCCCGCCCGCATAGGTGGGCACCGTGGCCAGATAACAGCCCGCATCCGCAAAAAGCCCGCGAAAGATCCGTAGGGTGCCGGCCAACTCATCGCCTTGCATGAAGGGCACGCCGTTCTGGGTGACAAGAATGCCGTCTGTCGCCAGACAGCCCTTGGCCTTGCCATAGAAGGTGTCGGTGAACAGCACCTCTCCGGGCCCGACCGGATCGGTGGAATCGACTATGATGACGTCGAAGCGGGTTTCGCTTTTGGCGGTCTGCTCAACAAAAGCGGCACCATCCGCGATCACCAGTTCCAGCCGGGGATCGTCGAAGGCACCGGCGCTGAGCATCGGCAGATACTGCTTGGAAAACTCGACCACGCCCGCGTCGATCTCGACCATGGTGACATGCTCGACCGAGGCGTGCCGCAGCACTTCGCGTGCCATGCCCCCGTCGCCGCCGCCGATGATCAGCACCCGCCGCGCCGCGCCGTGGGCCAGAATCGGCACATGGGTCAGCATCTCGTGGTAGATGAAATTGTCGGCCTCGGTGGTCTGGACCACGCCGTCCAGCGTCAGAACCCGGCCGAATGTCGGATTCTGGAACACGCGCAGGCGCTGATGCTCGGTCTTGCTGTCGTAAAGCAGCTTGTCGATGCGCAGGCCTTGGGAATAGTCGGCGTGAAGGTCCTCTCGGAACCAGTCACTCATGCCGCGGCCTCATCCGTCACCAGACCGTCGCCGCGCAGCAATTCCTTGACGCGCACGTCCTCGGTGCCGAAGGCGGCTTTCAGCACGCCGACCGCAAGCCAGGGCTGAGCATCGCCGCACATGAAGACGTCGAAAGCGCCATAGCCGATCTCGGGCCATGTGTGGACGCTGATGTGGCTTTCGGCCAGCACCGCCACGCCGCTGACGCCCTGCGGGCTGAACTTGTGCGTATGAATATGCAGCAAGGTCGCGCCGCATTCGTCCACACAGTCGCGGAACGCCTTCTGGATGCGCTTTTCGTCATCCAGACCGTGGCCGTTGACGACCTCGATGATCAGATGCGTGCCGGCGAACACCCGGCCTTCGCGGCGGATGAAATGGTCGTCACGGTTTTCGTCGAATACGTCACGGACGAAGGCTGCGGGGGCAGCGTTCGTGCCACGGGATGTGTCTTCCGCATGGGCGCCTGTCTCCAGACCGATCCCCAGTTGGAAGAGGTTGGCGTCTTTCATGGCGCTCCCCTTCTTTCCAGTAGATTGAATCCAGAGGTTCCTTAGCGCCCCCCCAGCCCAAAGGGGCCAAGGTTGGGATCGGTCCCTCTCAATGGTCCGCCGCACTTATTTGGCCTGCCGATTCAGATCAACCCTTTTTTCCGGCTGACCAAAAAAAGAGGCCGGAAGACGCCCGGCCTCTGCAGTGCTGCGATCAGCTATATGGTCCTGCGGGGGCCGCGGAACAAGGGGCCGGGCGCGGTTCAGCCCTGCCAGAAGGGGCGCGTGGCCTCGCGGTGCATTTCATCGCGGGTCAGGCCGATGTCGCGCAGGGCGTCATCCGACAGGCGCGACAGGGCGGCGCGGGTGCGGGCGCGCATGCTCCACGTCATCGCCATCACGGCCAGACGCAGCGCCACTTTCGACAGAACCGGCAGCGGTGCGCCGGCGGAAAAAGCCTTGAGCAGTGCGGTTTCGGTCGAGCTGAGCGTGGCCATGGTCGTGTCTCCGATTATTGTATTGATACAAATAGGTGGTTAAACCTGCGAGCAACCTAGGGTAAACCGATACAAAGCCGCTAGGGAAACATTGTTATGGGTACAAATTGGCCGCCGACCGCGTTTTCTCCGGGCACTCCGAAATACGCTGTATTGGTACAATCTCTTCGCAGCGCCATCCGCTCGGGCGAGCTGGAGGCCGGATCGAAACTGCCGCCGGTCCGCGATCTGGCGTGGACGTTGGGCATCACCCCCGGCACCGTGGCCCGCGCCTATCGCATCGCGGTTGACGAAGGGCTGCTGGACGCCGCCGTCGGGCGCGGCACCTTCGTTGCGGGTCAGGCCGAGCGTCGCCCCGAACCCGACAAGCCGCTGTTGAATTTGGAACAGCCCGACATGGCGGATTTCCGGGGCTGCCATGTGCCCGACGTGGGGCAGGGTGCCGTGATCCGTGACATTCTGGCCGAGCTGTCCCGCGATCCGACCTGCGATTACGTGGACTATCCCAACCACGCCACCGATCTGCCCGCGCGACAGGCGGTCTGCGACTGGATCGGCGCGGACCGGGCGGGGCGGGTCGAGCCCGATGATGTGGTGCTTGGGTTCGGGGCGCAGAATTCGGCGATGATGTGCCTTCAGGCCTGTCTGACCGGGCTGACCCCGGTGATCATGACCGAATCTCTGGCCTATCCCGGCGTCCGCCACGCTGCGCGGCTGCTGCGCGCCAAGCTGGTCGGCGTCGAGATGGACGAACACGGCATCCGCCCCGACAGTCTGGAGGCCGCCTATCGCACCAACGGCGGGCAGGTCCTGATGACCTCGGCCGAGGTGCACAGCCCCACCACCATCCGCACCACGTTGGAGCGTCGCCGCCAGATCGCCGAACTGGCCCGCCGTTATCAGTTTCATATCATCGAGGATGACTGCCACCGGGTCGCCCATGCGCCGACCCCCAGCTACCGGGCCTTGTGTCCGGAACAGGCGTGGTATGTCTCGTCGATCACCAAATGCGTCAGCGGCAGCCTGCGGTTCGGTTTCGCGATCTGTCCCGCAAGCCACGCCCAGATGGCTCGGCAGGTGGCGCAATCGTCGTTTTATGGCGTCTCGCAGCCGATTTCGGACCTAAGCACCCGTCTGATCCGCTCGGGCGCCGCCGAAGAAATCCGCGCCAAGGTCGAAGCCAGCATCGCCGCCCGCGTCCGTCTGGCCGTAAACGGCATGGGAAGCTGGGACATCGCGTGGCGCCCCGATGCGCCCTACCTGTGGATGAAGCTGCCGACGGGGTGGCGCGGCTCGACCTTCGGAATGGCCTGCGAGGCGGCCAAGATCCGCGTGAAGCCCGCCGACGAGTTTGCCTTGCCCGATGGCGCCGCCCCCCACGCCGTGCGTCTGGCGATCAACGCCAACATGCCCGAGGACCGCTTCCGCGCCGCCCTCGCATCCATGAGCGCCATGTTGCAACGCCCCCCCGCCGGGGTCGATCTTTAGCAGGCCAGCGGCGGAAAGGGGGTGCCTTGCAGTGGGGTATTTAAATACCTAATTTGCAAGACACTGATTTTGCGCGTATTTTTCGGGGTAAAGGCACTTGAACCTGTGCCGTATCCCTTTATAACCCGCCCATCTTATTCCGGCAGGGGCATAATGCGTCTGTCACACCCACCAAACAGGGTATCGAACCGATGAAAACCTTTACCGCTACTCCGGCGGATATCGACAAGAAATGGATCCTGATTGATGCCGAAGGCGTCGTTCTGGGCCGTCTTGCCGCTGTCATCGCCACCCGCCTTCGTGGCAAGCACAAACCCAGCTTCACTCCGTCGATGGACATGGGTGACAATGTCATCGTGATCAACGCCGAGAAGATCCAGCTGACCGGCAACAAGCGCATGAAGCCCAACTACTGGCACACCGGCTATCCGGGCGGCATCAAGTCCCGTACCACCGGCCAGATTCTGGAAGGCGAGCACCCCGAGCGGGTCGTCATGCAGGCCGTCAAGCGCATGCTGCCCGGCGGCAAGCTGAGCCGTCAGCAGATGACCAACCTTCGCGTCTATGCCGGCACCGAGCACGGCCACGAGGCTCAGAGCCCCGAAGTACTGGACGTGAAATCCATGAACTCCAAGAACACGCGGAGCTGAGGACGATGGCTGAAGAAATCAAATCTCTGGACGGCCTGCGCGACGCAGTCACCGACGAAATCGGCGGCGTTCAGGGCACACCCTCGGACTCGTTGAACCGTGAACCCCAGCGCGACGATCTGGGCCGCGCCTATGCCACCGGCAAGCGTAAGGATGCGGTCGCCCGCGTCTGGATCAAGCCCGGTTCGGGCAAGGTCACCGTCAACGGCAAGCCGATCAACGAATACTTCGCGCGTCCCGTGTTGCAGATGATCCTGAAGCAGCCGTTTCAGGTTGCTGGCGTCGAAGGTGAATTCGACGTGACCGCCACCGTCAAGGGCGGTGGTCTGTCGGGTCAGGCCGGTGCGGTCAAGCACGGCATCTCGAAAGCCCTGCAGCTTTACGAACCCTCGCTGCGTGGCGCCTTGAAAGCCGCCGGCTTCCTGACCCGCGACAGCCGCGTGGTCGAGCGGAAGAAATACGGTCGTGCCAAGGCCCGCAAGAGCTTCCAGTTCTCCAAGCGCTGATCTCAGCCATCTTGTGGAATTGCGAAAGGCCGCCCCATGGGGCGGCCTTTTTCGTTTCATACGGCTCGGTTGGCGGGGGGCGCTCATCTGACACATCATTCGTCCGGCGGTATCAGACCCAAGCCCCGCAGATAGATGCCAATCCCGGTCTCCAGCAGCAGATCCGGCGGAAAGGGCGATTTGGTGCCGGGCGAGCCACGGGCGAAGAGTTCCACCACTCCGTGGCTCAGCGCCCAGATATGGGCCGAGAACATCTGGGGCGGCGGGCGTTTGTCGGCGGGGATGTGTTTCGACAGCTCCAGCGCCGTGCGTTCGACCACCCCGAAGGCCCGTCCGACCACGGCGGCCAGATCGGGCGAGCGGTTGGTCGAGATGCCGCTTTCGAACATCGCCACATAGTGACCCGGATAGGCGTGGGCGAACTCCAGATAGGCTCGCGCGGTGGCTTCGAACCGGGCCAGCGCCCCGCGCACCACGTCCGAGGATGCCCCCTCGGCGGCCTCTTCCATCCGGTCGGCGAAGATCTCGTATCCCTGACGGGCGGCCTCGGCGATCAGATCCTCGCGCCCGTCGAAGTGGCGGTAGACGGCGGCGGGGGTGACGCCCGCCTGCTTGGCGGCCTCGGCAAGGGTAAAGCCGGTGGGACCCTTGGCCTCGATCAGGCCCAGTGCCGCCTCGACCAGAGCCTGACGCAGGTTGCCGTGGTGGTAGCCGCGTTTAACCATGCCACAGATCCGGCCCGCCGGTGATCCGGGGGTCGGGCGCATGGGCAACCGAGGCGTCCTTGCCGTCATAGGGCAGGGCGTCCAGCAGGCAGCGGATCACCGCCAGCCGCGCCCGGCGCTTGTCGTCCGACCGCACGATGGTCCAGGGCGCGGTGTCGGTGTGGCTGTGTTTGAACGTCTCGGCGATGGCGGCGCTATAATTGTCCCAAAGCGACAGGCCGTCCACGTCGATCTTGCTGAGTTTCCATTGCTTCAGGGGGTCGGATTCCCGCGCCAGCATCCGGTTCAACTGTTCGGCCTGCGAGACCTTCAGCCAGATCTTGATCAGCGTGATGCCGTCATCGACCAGCATATTCTCGAAGTCCGGCACCTGCTGGAAGAAATGCGCCCGCTGGGCGTCGGTCGCAAAGCCGAAGACCTTCTCGACGACACCGCGATTGTACCAGCTTCGGTCGAACAGGGTGATCTCGCCCCCGGCGGGCAGGTGGCGGATGTAGCGCTGAAAATACCACTCCGTGCGCTCGCGATCGGTCGGTTTGGGCAGGGCGACGACATGGGTGGCGCGGGGGTTCTGGTTGGCGCGGATGCGGGCGATGGTGCCGCCCTTGCCAGCGGCGTCGCGCCCTTCGAACAGCATGCAGACGCGTTGGCCCGTCTCGCGGACCCAAGCCTGCAGCTTGACCAGTTCGATCTGAAGCGCGTGCATCTGCGCGTCGTAGTCCCGGCGTTTCATCCGGGCGTCATAGGGGTAGGGATCGCTTAGGATCGGCTTGCCGTCGGCGGCCTTGACGGCGGCGCGGACCGCCTCGGGGGCCTGATGTTCGAAGAACTTGGTGATCGCACCGTTGAATGGACGTTCCATGCAGCTTTTCCCTTGATCCGTCCGCAGACTAGCAGCCGCACCGTCACCGCTGCAATGCAGGCCGGCGTCTTTGGGCACCCCGTGTGCCTGCCGCGCGACCGGCGGCCCGATCGATTGCCTCGACCACTGCATCCTGTGCCACATGGTGGGGCATATGGCCGATGCCCGGCAGCAGGGTCAGCCCAGCGTCGGGGATCTGCTGCGACAAGGGCACCGCATGCACGTTCGGGCCCACGATGCGGTCGGCGGTGCCGTGCACGATCTCGACCGGGCGGGCGATGCGGGGGTAGAACGGCACCAGCGCCTCGACCTCGGACTTCAGACCGGCGCGTTGGTCGGCGTTGGCGCGCATGGTCTCGCGGCGCAGGGTCAGCCCGGCGCCGATATGCTCGCTGTAGCCGTCGGGCGCGGTCTGAGGCTCGAACACTTCACCCAGCGCATTCTCGACCGTGCCGTCGCTGACGAAGGCGGTGATCAGCGGCACGGCCAACTTGGCGCCCAGCGTGCTGGACGTCACCCTGTAGAAGAACGGCAGCCCGTCGGGCCAAGTCTGCGAGACAGCCGAGACCAGAACCAGACCGGAATAGCTCTCGGGCTGGGTGGTGGCCCATGCCAGCGCGACCGCACCGCCGTAGCTTTGGCCCAGCACCAGCGGACGGGGCGCGCCCAGCTCTGCCGCCGCCTGCGACAGCACCCGCGCCTGATCGACGAGCGTGTTGGCGTCGGCGGGCAGGGGATCGCTGTAGCCCAGTCCAGGCCGGTCAAAGGCGATGACGCGGTAGCGCTCTGCCAGCCGGTCAACCATCGAGAAGGTGAAATCGCGCAGATTGCCCGACAGCCCGTGGATCAGCACCAGATCCGGCCCCGAGCCCTGCACCACGGCGTGCACCCGCTGGCCTTCGACGGTGACGAAACGGCCCTCGGGGGGGAACGCACGCTCGGCCTCGGCCTCGCGCTCGGCGGCGCGGCGATCGACAATGACCGAGCAGCCCGCAAGCAGGCCCCCGATCAGCAAAAGCAGTATGAATTTAAGTCCCAATGGCGTCCCGGTCGAATGGCGTGGATTGATAGATCTGATTGATCCAGTTGCCATATAGAAGGTGCGCGTGACTTCTCCAGCGATTTTGCGGGCACATGCCGGGATCGTCATCGGGATAATAGTTGCCGGGAACGTTGATCGCGCGGCCTTCGGCGACGTCGCGGTCGTATTCCTCTTTCAGGGTGTGGCTGTCGTATTCCAGATGGTTGAAGATATAAAGCGCACGGTGGGACGGATCCTCGACCAGACAGGGCCCCACTTCGTCGGACCCCAGCAGCGTGGTCAGATCCGGGCGCGCCGCGATCTCGTTTTGCCGGATCTCGGTCCAGCGGCTGACGGGCACCACCATGTCATCGGAAAACCCGCGCAGGTAAGGCGAGGCCGGCGACAGGTTCTGATGCCGGAAACAGCCGAAGGCCTTGGCGTCCAGCAGATGCTTCTTCACCCCATGGAAATGGTGGATCATCGCCATGCCGCCCCAGCAGACGCCGAAGGTCGAGTGCACGTTGGTCTGGGTCCAGTCCATAACCTCGCGCAGCTCGTCCCAATAGGTGACGTCTTCGAAGGGCAGATGTTCGATCGGCGCGCCGGTGATGATCAGCCCGTCGAACTTCTGGTCCCGAATCGACTGAAACGGCTGGTAGAATTCTTCCATATGGGCGGGGGCCGTGTTGCGGGCCTGATGTTCGGACATGCGGATCAGGCTGAACTCGATCTGCAAGGGCGTGGCGCCGATCAGCCGGGCGAACTGGTTCTCGGTCTGAATCTTCTTGGGCATCAGGTTCAGCAGACCGATCCGCAGGGGGCGGATGTCTTGCCGGGCGGCCTCGGTGTCGGACATCACCATCACACCTTCGCGCGACAACAGATCGAAGGCGGGAAGGTTTTCGGGCAGGGTGATGGGCATGGGGAATTCCGTCTGGTTTCGGTGGATCGGATCTAGTCAGCGGCGGCGCAACTGCCAAGGGCATCGCCGATCAGCGCGTCGAAATCGGCGGGGGTGCGGGTGCGGGCGACATCGGCGGCCTCGACCGTGATGCCCCAGTTGCGGGCCATCGCGGCATAGATCGGCTGGCGGTGGTCCATCGCCTGCCGGTAGGCCCAGCGCACGAAGGCGTCAGGATCGACCTGATCGGGGGTGACGCCTTGTTGGCTGAGGTAGTCGGCCCACATCCGGTCCAGAAACTCGGGCTGGTAATACATCGGCTTGGGGGCGCGGTTGAAGCGGGCCTCCAACTCGTCCACATGGCCGTCGTTGCCCTTGATCCAGACCAGCAGCAGATTGTCCGACAGGGTCGTCAGCAGCGGATCGGACGGATCCTCGGGGTCGACCACCTCGCAGATCGAGCCGCCGGTGTCGCAGACGAAATTGTCATAGCCATAGATCTCGGCGGCCCGGTCAATGAAATGCGGCGTGTCCATCAGCGCCGCGATCTCTCCGATGCGGTGCTGATCCTGACGGCGGCGGTATTCCTCGATCGGCAGGCCACCGCGTGCGGGATCGCCGGGCTTGCCCAGATAGGTCGACAGGGGCGAGAGGTTCTCGAAGGTGATGTTCGAGCCGATGTAGATCGAGTCGCTGCGCAAAAGCTCGGCCAGAAACGGCGTCTTCATCGCCTCGCGTTTGAAATTATCGACGATATGCTCGCCCATGTAGCGGGTGCCGATGCGGTAATCGACCGAGAAATGGAACCAGCTCGCCTGATCGCGCAGCATCGACGACAGATGCGTCTTGCCCAGCCCGGACATGCCGAACAGCAGCACCCGCTTGCGGGCGGCGTCGTTCCAGTCCTGTTTGCCGGCGTAAAGCATGCCCCGTCTCCTGTCTGCGGTCCGCGCGGCGTCGTCACCTGGCGGATCGAGGCTGTGACTAGCAGGGAAACGCCCGGCGCATCAATTGCAAAGCGCCCGTGGGCACTTGGCATGGTCGCAGGCCGGTCTTCCAGAACGACGAAGGCCCGCCAGATTGGCGGGCCCCCTGATGGCTGGTGATCCGTGGGCGGATCAGAAGCTGTAGCCGATCTTCACGCCGACCGAGACGATGTCGTTGTCGGTGAAGCTGGCCCGCGCGGTGTTCTGCGTCTGCGGCTTGCCGTCGCCCAGCTTGGTATAGCGCACGCCGCCCGACAGGGTGACCTTGTCCATCTGGTATTTGAGGCCAAGGCTGACCCAGTGACGCCCGTTCGCAGGCGTCAGCGGCGACACCAGATCGCTGTCTTCGCCCGGCTCATAGCCGACCGAGATCGAGCCCGACAGCACATCCGTGATCTGACGCCCGACACCGATGGTATAGGTGGTCACGTCGGGGATGTTGGTCAGGCTGGCGCCGCCGGTGTTGGCCGCGAAGAAGGTGGGCGACAGGCGGGTCTCGGACCAGTTGGCGTGACGGATCGAGCCGAAGACAAGCGTGCCCGGCGCCACGCCGGTCTGCACGTCAAGCTGGATCGTCTCAGGCGTCTTCAGGGTGGTCTGATCGCTGGCCACGACCACGCCGCCCACGCTTTCGGTCGCCGTGAGCTTGTGCGAGATCGACGAGTGATAGGTCAGCGACGCCCGCAGCGCGATCTCGGGGATTTCATAGGCTGCGCCAACCAGATAGCCGGTGGCGCTGTCCTCGCCCAGTTTGACGCCGTAGCCGCTAAGCGGTCCATACGCCAGACCCGACAGCCCGACGCTGCCCTCGACGGTCTGCGAGCGCAGGCCGCCGTAGACGCTGACGCGCTCGTTGACGTGGTAGCGTGCGATGGCGGTGATGGCGAAGCTTTCGGCATCCACCGTGGTCCCGCCAAAGGCCGAGGCCGCGGGGTTGCCGGGATACTGGATGTCCGAGCCATAGGGCGTGTCCGCGATCAGCGCAAAGGACAGGGTGGGGCTGAATTGGTACTTGATGCCCGCCGCGGCAAGGCCGAAGTCCTTGGCCACGTCACCGATGGACTGTGGCACGGTGGTGTCCGTGCCGGACGCCGTGGGCTTGATGCTGGCAAAGGACAATTCGGCGTGGTTGCCCTGTTCGAACAGCACGGCGATATTGGTGTAGCTGCGGTCAAGCCCGCCCGCCATCCCGGCCGTTGCCGAAACAGCCACCGAGGCCGCCGCTGTGGCAAGTGAAAGAAATCCTGTCCGGATCATCGCGCTTCCTCCCGAAACGATCATGAAACTCCGGATCATCAATCGCCAGGTTGACGTTTCGGGCAAGCAGTGACGGAACGTCAAGGATGTCGCGACGCTACGGCGCTGGCGCAATCGCGCAACAGGGGACGGCGCGGGATGCTGCGTAAGCGGCCCGAGGCTGGGGATGAGTGGAAAAATTCGATCCGCCCTCTTGCCGTCCGCGACAATTTCTTGCGACGGACAGAATCACGCGGGCGTGTTCAGTAGAAGGTCAGCAGGGTGGCCACAGCCCCCCTTATTCCCACTCGATCGTTCCCGGAGGTTTCGAGGTGATGTCATAGGTCACCCGGTTGATGCCCGGCACCTCGTTGATGATCCGGGTCGCGGTTTCGCCCAGAAACTCGTGGCTGAACGGGTAGTAATCCGCCGTCATCCCGTCGACCGAGGTTACGGCCCGCAGCGCGCAGGCAAAATCATAGGTGCGCCCGTCGCCCATCACGCCCACGGTGCGCACCGGCAGGATCGCGACGAAGGCCTGCCAGATCTCGTCGTAAAGACCGTGGCGGCGGATCTGGTCAATGTAGACCGCGTCGGCCCGGCGCAGGATCGCCAGCTTCTCGCGGGTGATCTCGCCGGGGCAGCGGATGGCAAGGCCGGGGCCGGGGAAGGGGTGGCGGCCGATGAAGCTGTCGGGCAGGCCCAGCTCGCGGCCCAGCGCGCGGACCTCGTCCTTGAACAGCTCGCGCAGGGGCTCGACCAGCTTCAGGCCCATCTTTTCGGGCAGACCGCCGACGTTGTGGTGGCTTTTGATCGTGACCGAGGGCCCGCCCGAGAACGAGACCGACTCGATCACATCGGGATAAAGCGTGCCTTGGGCCAGAAACTTGGCGCCACCGACCTCGGTCGCATGCTTCTGGAAGACGTCGATGAACAGGCGGCCAATGATCTTGCGCTTGGTCTCGGGGTCGCTTTGCCCGTCCAGCTCGCCCAGAAACAAATCCTGCTCGTCGGCGTGGATCAGTTGCATGTTGTAATGGTCGCGGAACATGGTGACGACCTCTTCGGCCTCACCCTCGCGCAGCAGGCCGTGGTCGACGAAGACGCAGGTCAGCTGATCGCCGATGGCCTCGTGGATCAGCACCGCGGCGACCGAGCTGTCGACACCGCCCGACAGCCCGCAAATCACCTTGGCGTCGCCCACCTGTTCGCGGATCTGGCGGATCGCCTCGTCGCGGTAGGCGTCCATCGTCCAGTCGCCCTTGAATCCGGCGATGCGCACGAAGTTCTGAAACAGGGTGCGGCCGTTGGGGGTGTGGTGCACCTCGGGGTGGAACTGGACGGCGAAGAAGTTGCGTTCCAGATCCGCGGTCACGGCGAAGGGCGCGTTGGGCGAGGTGCCATAGACGGCAAAGCCCGGCGCCAGCTTCGAGACGTGGTCGCCGTGGCTCATCCAGACCTGTTCGCGGGATTCCAGAAACCAGCCGGTCAGCGCGTCGATGCGCTGATCATCGGGCAGCACGTAGGCGCGGCCGAATTCGGCGGTGCCATGGCCGCGCAGAACCTCGCCGCCCAGCATCTGCATCATCACCTGCTGGCCGTAACAGATCCCCAGCACAGGCACGCCAAGCTCGAACACCTTGGCGGGCGGGCGGGGTGAGCCTTGGTCGATGACGCTGGCCGGGCCGCCCGACAGAATCACCGCGCGCGGCGCGAAGTCGTCCAGAAAGGCGTCGGTGACGTTCTGGAACGGGTGGATCTCGCAATAGACGTTCAGCTCGCGCAGGCGGCGCGCAATCAGCTGCGTGACCTGAGAGCCGAAGTCGATGATGAGAAGGCGGTCGTGGTTCATGTCTGTCATGGCGGTCTGTTAAGGCCGCCGCCCGGATCGCGCAAGTCCGAGGTTGCGCAGGGTGGGGTCTGACAGCGCGTCAACCCTCGGGCTGACCCCGGTCGGCGGTCTCGTTTCCCGCATCTGGCCCCGCATCTGATCCCGCATCTGGCCCCGCCCCCGACCGGGCACCCCGCTCGCGGTAGGGCGTGATCGCGTAATGCGCCCGGTAGCATTTCGAGAAATGCGAGGGCGAGGCGAAGCCGCAGGCCAGCGCCACGTTGATCACGCTCATGTCTGTCTGCAACAGCAGGTTGCGCGCCTTTTGCAGCCGCAACTCCATGTAATACCGCTTGGGCGAGCGCGACAGGTAGCGCCGGAACAGCCGTTCAAGCTGCCGCGTGGACATGCCGACGTCGCGGGCAAGGGTGGCGGGGCTGATCGGCTCTTCGATATTGCGCTCCATGATCTGGATGACCTGAGCCAGCTTGGGGTGGCGGACGCCGATACGGGTGGGGACCGACAGCCGCTGGGTGTCGCGGTCGGTGCGGATGGCGTTGTAGATCAACTGATCGGCCACATGGCTGGCCAGATCGGGGCCGTGATCCTGCGCGATCAGTTGCAGCATCATATCCACCGAGGCCGTGCCCCCCGCCGTCGTGATCCGGTTGCCGTCGACGACGAAGACCGATTTCGTCAACTCGACATCCTCGAATTCCTCTTCGAAGCTGTCCTGATTTTCCCAGTGGATGGTGGCGCGGCGCCCGTTCAGCAGACCGGCGCGGGCCAGCGTGTAACCTGCGGTGCACAGCCCGCCCATCGTCGCCCCGCGCCGGGATTCGCGGCGCACCCAATTCAGCAACCGGGGCGTGGTCGCGGCCTGCACCCCAAGCCCGCCGCACAGCAACACGGTATCATGGCGATCCAACTCGGTCAGATCGCCGTCCAGCGAGAACTCGGTCCCGGCCGAGCATCTGACCCGTCCGCCGCCATCGCCCAGCACGCTCCATTCGTAGATCGTGCGCCCGGCCATGCGGTTGGCGATGCGCAGGGTCTCAATGGCGCAGGCAAAGCAAAGCAGGGTGAAATTGTCCAACAGCACGAAGACAAAGCGGCGCGGGGCGGCGGACGCGTCATGTGGGGTCGAACCTTCGACCGAGCCCTCTGCCGCGCCCGTTTCCGGGCCAAGGGGTCTGTCCCCCGAAGGTCGCTGCACGGGATTTTTCATCGGATCGCCTTCACCTGCCGTCGGCTCACGCATACATGATGGCAGAGTCTTCGCAATAGGTCGCGGATTATCGGCTGGTCCTTCCGGGACGCGGATTCTATAAACCAACCCTTCGATGCTGAAACGCAAAAGCTGGAGCTGAGACGATGACACGGGCCTGGAGCAAGTCGGACTGGCGCAACAAACCGCGCGTACAGATGCCGGAATATACAAACGACGCGGCCCTCAAGGCTGCCGAAAGCCAGTTGTCGCAATATCCGCCGCTGGTCTTTGCAGGCGAGGCGCGCAAGCTCAAGAAATCCCTGGCCGACGTGTCCGAGGGGCGGGCGTTCCTGTTGCAGGGCGGCGATTGCGCCGAAAGCTTCGCCGAATTCAACGCCGATAACATCCGCGACACCTTCAAGGTCATGCTGCAAATGGCAATGGTGCTGACCTATGGCGCCAAGATGCCGGTGGTCAAAGTGGGCCGGATGGCGGGGCAGTTCGCCAAGCCGCGCTCGGCCCCCACCGAAACCGTGAACGGTGTCGAGCTGCCCAGCTACCGCGGTGACATCATCAACGGGTTCGACTTCACCGAAGCCGACCGGGTGCCCGATCCCCAGCGCATGTTGCAGGCCTACACTCAAGCCGCCGCCACGCTGAACCTGCTGCGCGCCTTTTCGCACGGGGGCTATGCCGACGTGCATCAGGTCCACGCCTGGACCCTTGGTTTCACCGACCGCGAAGAGGCCGAGAAATACCGCGACATGGCCAGCCGCATCTCGGACACGCTGGACTTCATGAAGGCCGCCGGCGTCACTCAGGACAACGCTCACACGTTGCAGTCGGTGGATTTCTACACCAGCCACGAGGCGCTGCTGCTGGAATACGAAGAGGCGCTGTGCCGGACGGATTCCACCACCGGCCTGCCGGTCGCAGGCTCGGGGCACATGATCTGGATCGGCGACCGCACCCGTCAGCCCGACGGCGCGCATGTGGAATTTGCCCGCGGCGTGCAGAACCCGATCGGTCTGAAATGCGGCCCCTCGACCACGGCAGACGACCTCAAGGTGTTGATGTCCAAGCTGAACCCCGCCAACGAGGCCGGTCGCCTGACCCTGATCGCGCGCTTCGGCGCGGGGCAGGTGGGCGATCACCTTCCGCGTCTGGTCCGCGCCGTCCGGGAAGAGGGCGCCAAGGTCGTCTGGTCCTGCGATCCGATGCACGGCAACACGATCAAGTCGTCGTCGGGCTACAAGACGCGGCCCTTCGAATCGGTGCTGCGCGAGGTGCAGGAGTTCTTCGCCATTCATAATTCCGAAGGCACCAACCCCGGCGGTGTGCACTTCGAGATGACGGGCCGCGATGTCACCGAATGCACCGGCGGCGTCCGCGCCGTCACCGACGAGGATCTGTCGAACCGCTACTTCACCGCCTGCGATCCGCGCCTCAACGCCAGTCAGGCGCTGGAACTGGCGTTTCTGGTGGCCGAAGAACTGTCGAACCGGCAAGAGGCTGTGGCCGCCGCGATGTAGCACGGGGCCAAAATGTCGATCTGTCCCCGCGGGGACAAATCGCAAAAGTCGGAAATTTTCAGGGGGCGGGCGCCGGTGGTGCCCGCCCTTTTTCGTGCGCTGTACTGCCGGGCGAATTCCCGGTTGTCGGGCCGCAGGGGCAGGGAATCAGGTAAAGTTTGGCAGAATTTCAACCTTCTGGTATCGATTGTGCGTGTAGCAAGTGAATGGCAAGAACCCCGGACCGTCTTCGGGTTGCCAAGGTGGAAGGTGTGCCATGGTAACGTCGATGACGGGTTTTGCGACCGCGACCGGCAGTGAAGGGGCATACGCCTGGGTCTGGGACCTGCGCAGCGTCAATGCCCGCGGGCTGGACCTGCGTCTGCGTTTGCCTGACGGTGTGCCGGGGCTCGAAGCCGAATTGCGCAGCCGTCTGGCCGCCGATCTGACGCGGGGCAACGTCACGGTCTCTCTCAAACTGCAACGGGACGACGGGGCGGGCACGCTTGAGGTCGATCACGAGTGTCTGCGCGCCGTGCTGCGCAGCCTGCAGGAAATCCAGACCGAAGCGCTGAACAGCGATCTGGATCTGGCCACCCCCACCACCTTGGAGGTGATGAATTTCCGCGGTGTCCTTGGCAGTCAGGACCGCGCCGAGACGCCGCAGAACAAAGACATTTTGGCACGCCTTATCAAAAGCTTCGACGAGGTTCTGCAATCCTTGGTGCAGATGCGCCGCGCCGAGGGCGACGCGCTGGCCACCGTGCTGGACCGCCTGCTTTCCACCACGGCCGGGCTGGTTGCACAGGCCCGCGCCGCCGCCGATGCCCGCCAACGAACGGCCCCCGACCGGTTGCGCGACAACATCCGGCAGATCCTTGAGAATTCGGATCTGGCGGATGAATCCCGCCTGGCGCAGGAACTGGCGCTGCTGGCCGTCAAGGCCGACATCACCGAAGAGATCGACCGCCTTGAGGCCCATGTCGCCGCCGCCCGCACGCTGCTGGAAAATGACGCCCCCATCGGGCGCAAGCTGGATTTCCTGATGCAGGAATTCAACCGCGAGGCAAATACGCTGTGCTCCAAGGCCGGATCGACGGATCTGACCCGGACCGGTCTTGACCTGAAAGCCGTGATCGATCAGATGCGCGAACAGGTTCAAAACGTGGAGTGATCATGCGGACCCGCAGGGGATTGTTGCTTATCCTGTCGTCACCATCGGGTGCCGGCAAATCCACCTTGGCCAGCCGCATTCGGGCTTGGGACACGAATATCGCGTTCTCGGTCTCGGCCACCACACGCGCCCCGCGGGCGGGCGAACAGGACGGGCGGGAATATTATTTCCGCAGCCGGGCCGATTTTCTGGACATGGTCGAGGCCGGGCAAATGCTGGAACATGCCGAGGTGTTCGACAACCTCTACGGCTCGCCCCAAGGCCCGGTCGAGGAGGCTATCCTTGACGGGCGCGACGTGCTGTTCGACATCGATTGGCAGGGCGGCCAACAGATCCGCAACTCGGCGCTGGCCGAGGATGTGGTGTCGATCTTCATTCTGCCGCCCTCGATCGCCGAGCTTGAGCGCCGCCTTCGGGGCCGTGCGCAGGACAGCGACGAGGTGATCGCCGCCCGTATGCAGAAAAGCCGCGACGAGATCAGCCATTGGGCGGAATACGATTACGTTCTGGTCAACCGCGACATTGACGAGACAGAAATGAACCTGCGCGCCGTCCTGCAGGCCGAACGCCTGCGGCGCAGCCGTCAGGTCGGGCTGGTGGACCTGGTCCGCGACCTCAACAGCGAATTCGGAGACAGATGATGACGATTTATGCTCTTGGCGACCGCAAACCCGTGCTGCCCGAGGATGGCGATTACTGGATTGCGCCGGACGCGAATGTGATCGGCGGGATCATCGTGCACTCGGGCGCCTCGATCTGGTTCGGCGTGACCCTGCGCGGCGACAACGAGGATATCGTGTTGGGCGAAGGCTCAAACATTCAGGAAAATTCGGTGCTGCATACCGACATGGGCTATCCGCTGACCATCGGGCGCAACTGCACCATCGGCCACAAGGCGATGATCCACGGCTGCACCATTGGGGACGAGACGCTGATCGGCATGGGCGCGATGGTGATGAACGGCGCCAAGGTGGGCCGCAACTGTCTGATCGGCGCGGGCGCACTGATCACCGAGGGCAAGGAGATCCCCGACGGCTCGATGGTGGTCGGGGCGCCGGGCAAGGTGATCCGCCAGCTTGACGAGAACGCCAAGGAAGCCGTGCGCGGCGCTGCCCGCTCGTACCAGTCCAACATGCGCCGTTTCCGCGACGGTCTGAAGGTCATCGGCTGACATGACCCGTAATTCGCAAGACCCGATGCGCCGGACCGTCTTTCCCGCGTCCAGCAGCCGCGCCGTAGCCTCGCCGATCATGCCGTCGGTGGTCTATGCCTCGGAGACGCCCGATGCGCTGGACGACCAATACGAAGGCCGCGCCAAGGGCTACACCTATTCGCGCGAAGGCCACCCCAACGCCGAGGCGCTGGCCCGTCGCATCGACGCGATGGAGGGCACGCAGGGCGGGCTGGTCGTGGCCTCGGGCATGGCGGCGGTCAGCGCGATGTTCCTTGGCCTGCTGGCCTCGGGCGATCATGTGGTCGCGGGCAACCAGCTTTACGGGCGCTCCCTGCGGATGCTGGCCGATCAGCTACCGCGTCTGGGCATCGACAGCACGCTGGCCGATCCCACCGATGCCGCCGCGATGGAAGCCGCGATCACCGACCGCACAAAGCTGATCCTTGTCGAGACGGTGTCGAACCCCACGCTGCGCATCGCGGATATGAAGGCGATCGTCGCTTTGGCCCGCAAGCACGGCATCCTTCTGGCCGTCGACAACACCTTCACCACGCCGCTGGCCTACAAGGCGCTGGAGCAGGGCGCCGACATCGTTATTCACTCGATCACCAAGCTGCTGTCGGGCCATTCCGATGCGATGCTGGGCTATGTCTGCGCCCGCGATCCGGCGCTGCAGGGCGCGATGGTCGACACCGCCGTCACCTTGGGTCTGACGCCCAGCCCCTTCGATTGCTGGCTGGCCGAGCGGGGGCTGTTCACCTTCGAGCTGCGTTACCAACGCGCCTGCGAAAACGCCCGTGCGCTGGCGGATTGTCTGGCCGATCTGCCGGGGGTGGCGCAGGTGCTTTATCCCGGTCGCTCCGACCATCCCGACCACGCCCGCGCGATGGCGCTGTTTGGCGGGCAGGGGGGCAATATGGTCAGTTTTGCCCTGACCGGCGGGCGCGAGGCCGCCAACCGTCTGGTCGCCGCCGCCCCCGATTTGCCGTTTGCGCCGACGCTGGGCGACGTCGCGACGACGCTGTCGCATCCGCCGTCCTCGTCGCACCGGGCGCTGACGCCCGAGCGGCGCGAGGCGCTTGGCATCACCGAAGGCTTCTTCCGGGTGTCGGTCGGGATCGAGGATGCCGATCAGCTATGTCAGGAGTTGTCGCAGGCGGTGGCCGCCACGACGGCCTAAGCTGAAACGCGCGGAGGACGGCCCATCCCGGCCGCCCTCCGACCCCGTCCGTGAGCGGTGGGGTAACTTCTACCGCAGGCGTCAGGCGAACATCTGGCCGCCCCTTCAGGTCGGGGCCTGCGGTGGCGCCTTTCGGCGAATGGTGATGGATATCAATCCTTTGCGGGTATATCCATGAAGGCGCAGCGCACCGACGGGCACGCGGTGCGCACCTCGCGTTCGACCAGTGTCCTGTCCAGTTGCGGATCTGTCGCCACGACCAGAACGCCCTCGTAACGGGCGGCCTCCAACCGGGTCGCGACCTCGACCGCGTCAAACCCCTGACGGATCGCTGGCGTCACGATTGTACGCGGCGACAGGGCCATCAGCGCCTGCCGGGTCAGGTCTTTGAAAGGCATCAGCTTGACGTCGGAGGAAACCGCGCCTGCCTTGATCTCTGCCCAGGCGCTTGCGCCTTGCTCATCCAGAAGGAATATAGTCTCGGGGTGGCACAGACCCCGAAGATAAGGACCATCGATAAATGGGGACGTCAGATTCGCCGCACGCATCAGACAAACTCGCAATAATGAAAAACCGCTTTACACGAAAATGCAATATAGGCTTCCGGTATGCTTGACTAGTCCACTATCTTTGTGACGTAGCGACCAAATTCGACCAATTGGAAAACAATAGGCGCTGTAATTCTGACAAATGGCTGATAAATATACTGAATCGATTTTGAACGGACTTGCCGATCCGATTGTCCTGATTGATGGGCAGGAACGAATTGCCTTCCTGAATACGCCTGCGATCGCCTTGTTCGGGGCCCACGTCAGGGGCCGGCATTATGCAACGGCCATTCGCCAGCCCCCGCTTCTTGAGGCTATCGACAAGGTCACCCGCACCCGGAAACCGGCGTCGGCCCGGTTCGTGCAAAGCTCGGCAGGCTCGGACGCCACCTATGCGACCCATGTGGCGCCCTATGAGGTGCCGGCGGATGACGCCAAGCCCTTCGACATCGCGCCGCCCGCCGCCCGGACCGGGCTGGTGCTGTCGTTTCAGGACATCTCGCAGCAAGAGGCCGCCAGCCAGATCCGCCGGGATTTCGTGGCCAACGTCAGCCACGAGTTGCGCACCCCGCTGACCGCGCTGACCGGCTTTATCGACACGTTGCAGGGGGCTGCGCGCAACGACGCGGCGGCGCGGGACCGGTTCCTGACCATCATGCAACGCGAAGCGGGCCGGATGAACCGTCTGGTCGAGGATCTTCTGTCCCTGTCGCGGGTCGAGGCCGACAAGCAGATGCGCCCGCCGACCCGCGTCGATCTGGTGGCGCTGACCCGCGCGGCGCTGGCAAGCCTTGGCCCCATGGCCGCCGAGGCCGGTGCCCGGCTGAAAATCGACACCGCCGTTCAGACGCTGATGGTGCGGGGCGACGCGGATCAACTGACGCAGGTTCTGCAGAATCTGGTCGAGAACGCGGTGAAATACGGCGCGCAGGGCAGGGGGGCAGGCGAGGGTGAGGGCGAAGATGGAGGCAACACCGTCACCCTGCGGATCGCGACGCTGACGCACGAGCCCGTGCTGCGGGCCCCCGGTGCCGTGCTGGAGGTCTGCGATCAGGGGCCGGGGATCGCGCCTCTGCATCTGCCGCGCCTGACCGAGCGGTTCTACCGGATCGACAACCACCGCTCGCGCGAGATGGGGGGCACGGGGCTGGGGCTGGCCATCGTCAAGCATATCGTCAACCGCCACCGGGGCCGGCTTCGCATCACCTCGACACCGGGGCAGGGCAGTTGCTTTACCGTCATTCTGCCGCTGGACTAGGCGCACGCCGCCCTGCGGCACGTCGCCGGAACCGCATCGGAACGGGACGCCCCGGTTGACGCAGGATTTTTAATCGGAAACGCTGATTGTCATGAAACTGTTACGCAGCCGTCACAAAAGGATTGTGCAGACGCCCTAGATGGGGCTCAGGACACCCGGACGAGGTGTTCACCCGAACCTGAAATGGAGCTTTGAACGAATGACCTTCGTGAAACTGACCGCCTCTGTCCTGGCCCTGGCTGCCGTCGGCGCAACCGCCGCCGAAGCGCGCGACCAGATCCGCATCGTGGGCTCGTCCACCGTATTTCCCTTCTCGACCGCCGTGGCCGAGCAATTCGGCAAGACCACCGATTTCGCCACTCCGGTTGTGGAATCCACCGGCTCGGGTGGCGGGCTGAAGCTGTTCTGCTCGGGCGTCGGCACCCAGCATCCGGACATCACCAACGCCTCGCGCCGGATGAAGGAAAAGGAATTCAAGCTGTGCGCCGACAACGGCGTGACCGAGATCACCGAAGCCGTCGTGGGCTTTGACGGCATCGTCGTCGCCAACTCGAAAGAAGGTGCACAGTTCAACCTGTCCCGCGCCCAACTGGTCGAGGCGCTGGCCGCCAACGGTCCCAAGCCCGAGAAATGGTCGCAGATCGACCCCTCGTTGCCCGACATCAAGATCGAGGTTCTGGGTCCGCCGCCGTCGTCCGGCACCCGCGACGCCTTTGAAGAACTGGTGATGCACGAGGGCTGCGAAGACACCGACAAGGTCGAATGCGACGGCGTCTCGGTCCGCGAGGATGGCGTGTTCGTCGAGGCCGGCGAGAACGACAACCTGATCGTCTCGAAGCTGGAAGCCAACCCCAACGCCCTTGGCGTATTCGGCTTTTCCTTCCTTGATCAGAACTCGGACAAGATCCAGGGCGCGGTGATCGACGGGGTTGACCCCACCTTCGACGCCATTGCCGACGGTGACTATCCGGTGTCGCGCTCGCTCTACTTCTATCTCAAGAACGCCCATGTGGGCGTGGTGCCCGGCCTTCAGGAATACGCCAATGAATTCCTGAGCAACGCCGCCTCGGGCGAAGAGGGCTATCTGATCGACAAGGGCCTCATCCCGCTGGACGACGACAAGCACGACGAAATCGCGGATAATGTGGCCAACCTGACCCCGATGACCGGGAACGAGTGGCAATAACACCCGAACACGGATAAACCGGCGCGGAATCAACCTCCGCGCCGGCACCCCGACCGCCGGCACCACCGGCGGTCGTTCGCGATGAACGGATGCGCAGGCAGCCGACGAACCGGAAGACACGAGGTCAGAGAATGCTGGGCACAATATTCGTCACCATTCTTCTGCTGGCCGCAGGCTGGTATCTGTTTTTGCAACGCCACGCCCGGGCCATGGCCGGTGAGCGGCTGGCGAACCTGCATTCGCGCCCGTCCTATCACGGCACCTATGCCGCCCTTGGCTCGGCCCTGTCGGGCGTGGCGGTTCTGCTGGTGCTGGGCATCGGGTGGGCGGTGTTCAACGACATGCAGCTTGAGCGCTCGATCTCGCAGGCGCTGCCCGACAGCAGTGCCATCGAACGCCAGCTTGTGCTGTCTGACGCCAAGGCCGTGGCCGAGGGTGCCGTGCCGTCCCGCAGTGACGCGTTGCGCAGCCGGATCGGCGCCGACTATGCCGCGATGGAGCAGACCCGCCTGTGGGGCACGGCGGCGCTGTCGCTGGCCGCCGCCATCGGGTTCGGGCTGCTGGCATGGCGGCGCAGCACCCCCGGTTTCCGCGCCCGCAACCGCACCGAACGCATCGTCACGCTGATCCTGTGGGCCACCGCCGCCATCGCCGTGCTGACCACGGTCGGCATCGTCCTGTCCCTGATTTTCGAGACCATCAGTTTTTTCGAGAATATCGGCTGGCGCGTCGACAAGTTCCTGTTCGGCACCAACTGGAGCCCGCTGTCGGGCGTGCAGGCGGGCAAGCTGGACCCCGACAAGGTGGGCGCCGTGCCGCTGTTCGCGGGCACCTTCCTGATCACCCTGATCGCGATGATCGTGGCCGTGCCCATCGGGCTGCTGGCCGCGATCTATCTGGCCGACTTTGCCTCGCGCCGGGTGCGGGCGGTGGTCAAGCCCATGCTCGAGATCCTCGCCGGCATCCCGACCGTGGTCTACGGCTTTTTCGCCGCGATCACCGTGGCCCCCTTCATCCGTCAAAGCGGCGAGGCCGTTGGCATCTCGGTCGCGTCGGAAAGTGCGCTAGCGGCGGGTGTGGTGATGGGGATCATGATCATCCCGTTCATCTCGTCGCTCAGCGACGACGTGATCAACGCGGTGCCGCAATCCCTGCGCGACGGGTCCTACGGGTTGGGCGCCACCAAGGCCGAGACCATCCGGCAGGTGGTTCTGCCGGCGGCCCTGCCGGGGATCGTTTCGGCGGTGCTGCTGGGCGTCAGCCGCGCCGTGGGCGAGACGATGATCGTGGTGATGGCCGCGGGGCAGGGCGCGAACCTGACCCTTAATCCTTTGGAGGCCGTGACCACCGTCACCGTCCAGATCGTGATGCTCATCACCGGCGACACCGAAGCCTCGACCGCGGCTGGGCCTGCGTTCACCTTGGGCTTCACACTGTTCTGCATCACCCTTTTGATGAACATCATCGCCTTGCGGATCGTGCGCCGCTACCGTGAACTTTATGACTGAGGCCCCGAAGATGGCAGACCAGACAGCGACCGCTTCCGCCGATCCGGCCCCCGGGACACCCAAGGGGGGCGGGTTGCATGCCTCGGCCAGTGCGCAGCGGCGTCTGCGCGGGCGGCGGCGGGCCGAACGGCGGCTGCGGCTTTACGGGCAGATGGCGATCGGTCTGGCGGCGCTGGCGCTGGTGGCGTTGCTGTGGTCCGTGGTGGGCAAGGCGTCGGGCGCGCTGACCGAGCATTACGTGACCCTGCCCGTGACCATCGACGCCGAGGAACTGGACCTGAAGGACGCCGATCCCACGCCGTCGCAGATCCTGCGCGGCGACTTCAACGGGCTGACCAAGGCCACCCTGCGCGACCGCTTTCCATCCGTCACCGGGCGCAGCGAGAAGCGCGCCCTTTACGATGTGCTGTCGGGGGGCGCCAATTTCGAGCTGGCCGAGATGGCCTCGGCCGACCCAAGCCTGCTGGGCCAGACTATTGATTTCCGGTTTCTGGCCTCGGACGTGGCGGATCTGTATCTCAAGGGCGATTACGGAACGCTCGAGCCGATGGGCACCGACGGCACTCTGCAGGTCAGCGTCACCAAGGACGAGGCGGTTCTGACCAGCTCGTCCGATCAGGAATTCGCGGACGTGCTGGCACAGGTCCGCGACAGCCTTCTGGTCCGCGCCGCCCGTCTGAACCGGCAGGCTGCTCGCCAGCAAGCCGGGGTCGATGCCTTCACCCGCCGCGCCGAGGCCGCCGAGGACGCCGCCACCCGCGAGGAAAACCTGACACTGGCCTCACAGCGCACCGCCAACCGCGACAAACTGCTGGCCGAGGTCGCCGATCTGGAAGCCCGCGCCGAAGGCGGCGAGGCGGCCGAGGCCCTGAACGAGGCCAACGACACCCTGCTTGTCAAGCTGGCCGGCGGCTGGGTGCGGATCGATTCCCTGACCCGAAACACCGCCACCGGCACCGTGCTTGCGCCGCTGACCGAACTTGGCACCGAAGCAGATGCGGGCACGGACACGCCCGCCACCGTCCGCGACTGGTCCTTGCTGCGCACGACCGTCGCCGCCGACGCGCGCAAGGTCTCGGACGAACAGATCGTCTGGCTGGAACAGCTGCGCGCCGAGGGCGCCGTCGATCAGGTGTTCAACTGGCGCTTCTTCACCGCCTCGGACTCGCGCGAGCCCGAGCTTGCGGGCATCTGGGGGGCGGCTGCGGGCACCTTCTGGACGATGCTCGTGACCTTTACGCTGGCCTTTCCAATCGGCGTGCTGTCGGCGATCTACCTAGAAGAATTCGCCCCCCGCAACCGCTGGACCGACTTCATCGAGGTCAACATCAACAACCTCGCCGCCGTGCCCTCGATCGTCTTCGGCCTGCTGGGTCTGGCGGTCTTTCTGGGCGTCTTCGGCGTACCCCGATCCGCGCCGCTGGCCGGTGGTATCGTGCTGGCGCTGATGACGCTGCCGACGGTGATCATCGCCAGCCGGGCCTCGATCCGGGCGGTGCCGCCTTCGATCCGGGACGCGGCGCTGGGGCTGGGGGCGTCGAAGCTACAGACCTCGTTCCACCATGTGCTGCCGCTGGCCATGCCCGGCATCCTGACCGGCACGATCATCGGCATGGCGCAGGCCTTGGGCGAAACCGCACCGCTGATCCTGATCGGCATGGTGGCCTTTATCGTGGACGTGCCGGGCGGCATCACCGACAGCGCCACCGTGCTGCCGGTGCAGGTCTACCGCTGGTCAGACTTCCCAGAACGCGCGTTCGAGGCCCGCACGGCGGCGGCGATCTGCGTCCTGCTGGCGTTCCTGATCCTGATGAACGCGCTGGCGGTCTTCCTGCGCCGACGGTTCGAACGCAGATGGTAATCGGGGGCAGGGCGATGGACACTTCACCGGTCGACACAAGACAGACGGAGAGCACTTTGGATTCCAACGACATCAAGATCCGGGCACGCGATGTGCAGGTCTATTATGCCGACAACCACGCCATCAAGGACGTGGACGTGGACATCCTGGACAAGACCGTGACGGCGTTCATCGGCCCCTCGGGCTGCGGCAAATCCACGTTTTTGCGCTGCATCAACCGGATGAACGACACCATCGACATCGCCCGGATCGAAGGCGAGATCCTGCTGGACGGGCAGGACATCTACGACCCCTCGATCGACCCGGTGCAGCTTCGGGCCAAGGTCGGCATGGTGTTCCAGAAACCCAACCCGTTCCCCAAGTCGATCTACGACAACATCGCCTATGGGCCGCGCATCCACGGGCTGGCCCGCAACCGCGCCGAGCTGGACGAGATCGTCGAGAAATCCCTGCGTCGCGGCGCCATCTGGGACGAGGTCAAGGACCGGCTGGACGCGCCCGGCACCTCGCTTTCCGGCGGCCAGCAGCAGCGTCTGTGCATCGCCCGCGCCGTGGCCACCGAACCCGAAGTTCTGCTGATGGACGAGCCGTGCTCGGCGCTGGACCCCATCGCCACCGCTCAGGTCGAGGAATTGATCGACGAGCTGCGCGCACGCTATTCGGTCGTGATCGTCACCCATTCCATGCAGCAGGCCGCGCGGGTCAGCCAGCGCACCGCGTTTTTCCACCTTGGCAACCTTGTGGAATACGGGCTGACCAGCGACATTTTCACCAATCCCCGCGACAGCCGGACCGAAAGCTACATCACCGGCCGGATCGGCTAAGGAGACAGACCCATGTCCGACAACGCCCATATCGCCTCGGCCTTCGACCGCGACCTTGAGACCATTCAGGCGCTCATCATGAAGATGGGCGGTCTGGTCGAGGCCGCCATCATGGACGCCGCACGCTCGCTTGAAACCCGCGACGAAGATCTGGCCGAGCAGGTTCGCAAGAACGACAAACTGATCGACGCGCTGGAAGAAGAGATCAACGCCGAGGCCGTCCGCGTCATCGCCCTGCGCGCGCCCATGGGCAGCGACCTACGGCTGGTCCTGTCGGTCATCAAGATGAGCGCCAACCTCGAACGTGTTGGCGATTATGCGAAAAACATGGGCAAGCGCACCTCGGCGCTGGTCCAGATGGAACAGATCGAAGGTGCCGCCGGCGCGTTGCGGCGGATGTCCAAGGCGGTCGAACAGATGCTGCGCGACGTGCTGGACGCCTATGTCCGGGGCGATGCGCTGCTGGCCGAGGATGTGCGCCAGCGCGATGCCGACGTCGACCAGATGTATACGGCGCTGTTCCGGCAGTTCATCACCTATATGATCGAGGATCCGCGCAACATCTCGGCTTGCATGCACCTGCATTTCATTGCCAAGAACATCGAACGGATGGGCGATCATGTGACCTCGATCGCCGAACAGGTGGTCTTCATCGTCACCGGTGAGCTGCCCGACGAGGACCGTTCCAAGGGGGATCGCACCAGCTACGACAACCTCGGTGATCACCTTGGCGGCGAGCTCTGACAGGACACCGCCGATGACCCCGCTGATCATGGTCGTCGATGACGAGGACGCGCAGCGCGAGGTGCTGGCCTATAACCTTGCCGCCGAAGGCTACCGCGTGGCGCAGGCCGCCAACGGTGAACAGGCGCTGCTGATGGTGCAGGAAGACCAGCCCGATCTTCTGGTGCTGGACTGGATGATGCCGGGCCTGTCGGGGATCGAACTGTGCCGGCGTCTGAAAGCACGCGACGAGACCGCCGCGATGCCGATCATCATGCTGTCCGCCAGATCGGAGGAGGGCGACCGCGTCCGCGGTCTGGAGACCGGCGCCGACGATTACGTGGTCAAGCCGTTCTCGGTGGCCGAACTGCTGGCGCGGGTCCGCGCCAATCTGCGCCGCGTGCGTCCTGCGTCAGTCGGCGAGCGGTTGAGCTTTGACGACATCGTGCTGGACGCCGAAACCCACAAGGTCACGCGCGCCGACCAGCCGATCAAACTTGGCCCGACCGAGTTTCGCTTGCTGGCGACCTTCATGGAGCGTCCGGGCCGCGTGTTCAGCCGCGACCAGCTTCTGGACCGGGTTTGGGGGCGGGACATCTACGTCGACACACGCACCGTCGATGTGCACGTCGGACGTCTGCGCAAAGCCCTGTGCCAGCACGGTGGCGCCGATCCGCTGCGCACGGTACGCGGGACCGGTTACGCGCTGGGTTAACGCCGTCGGCGTCTGGCGTAAGGGGCCAAGTTTTCCAGCATTAGCATAAGTCCCATAATTGGTATTATGTTTACAATAGACCAGCGGTGATTTTGCTACGTTAGTCGTACTTGCTCCTCCGGACCCCGCTTACCAGACTGCAAATACCACACATTTCGATCATCTCTCAAACCACTGAAACCATTCGACAGATGTGGTATGACTGGACACTAACCTCTTTTCGGGCGCACGCCCGCCAGTCGCAACACCGGAGCCGCATCAATGCCATCAGTTCTTGTCCTCAACGGTCCGAACCTGAACCTTCTGGGAACCCGTCAGCCGGACGTCTACGGCTCGGACACCCTTGCGGATGTCGAGGCGCTGTGCCGGCGCACGGCCGACGATCTGGGGCTTGATCTGCGGTTCGAACAGTCGAACCACGAAGGCGTTCTGATCGACCAGATCCACGCCTGCCGCGGCAAGGACGCCGGGATCGTCCTGAACGCCGGTGCCTTCACCCATACCTCTGTGGCCCTGATGGACGCGATCCAGTCGGCCGAGGTGCCCGTGGTCGAGGTGCATCTGTCCAACATCCACGCCCGCGAAGCATTCCGTCACATATCCTATGTGGCGCCCGTGGCCGTCGGCCAGATCTGCGGCTTTGGCATCTTTGGCTATGCGCTGGCGCTGCAAGCGATTGCGCATGGGTCGGGAACGCCCGGCGGATGACGTTCGAGCATCTTCATAGACTGCTGGATTCCACGACGTTAGAGGCTGTCTGGGATATCCACGTCAACAAGATGGCCGAATACGGATTTGATCGTCTTTTGTATGGATTTACGCGGTATTATTCAGGTAAATCCTATGGCGATCTGGACGATGTTCTGACGTTGTCGAACCACTCGAAGGCCTATCTCGACGAATACGTCGGTAAGAAAATGTTCATGCACGGTCCGGTGTTACGCCTGCTGCCCGGTCTCGCCGAGGGTTTCAGTTGGGCCCACGTGGCCGAGTTGGAGCGTGCCGGGCGTCTCGGCGAGGCCGAGAAAAAGGTTTGGGATTTCAACAAGCGTATGGGGGTGACAGCCGGTTACTCCCTTGCTTTTGAAGGTATTTCGACCCGCTCCGTCGGCGCCATCGGCATGGCCGCGCGCCCGGGTCTGTCCCAGGACGAGGTGGATCGGATCTGGGAGCGCGACGGCTCGGACATCATTCTGATGAACCGGGTCATGCACCTGAAGATCAGTCAAATGCCCTACCCCGGCCAGCGCCGCCCCCTGACCCCGCGCCAGATCGAGGTGTTGGAGTGGGTCGCAGACGGCAAGACCATGCAGGATATTGCCCAGATTGTCGGGCTGAAAGTGGCGACGATCGAGAAACATCTGAAACTGGCCCGAGAGGCGCTGGACGTCGAAACCACTGCACAAGCGGTCGCCAAGGCCTCGATAATGAACCAGATTTTCATCATCCGGCCCGAATTGCCAAGGCCGCCGGAAGTTTCTGAGTAATCACTGCCGCTTATATCCCTAAGTATAGGTGCGCTATACTTTAGTGGTAAGGAATACCGGACTTTTACCGAATGCCGTAACTGTCCAATATCTCACTGTTCCGTGAGTGATGGCTTTGGCCATGGGACGAGCGGCCTGGGGGGTCCAATTATTACGTCGGATGACCTGCGTCGTATCGGTTTTAAACCGGTTACGCCGTATTCGGGATATTGAACCTGTAAGACGGTGGCGGTTTCGGGCGGTCCTTCCGGCCGGAACCGTGAAAACAAAAGGGTGGTCAGAAAACCTCTGGCCACCCTTTTTGGTTTTTCATCGCTGTCGATCGACTAAAGAACCGAAGGGCACCCCGACCGGGCATCGGCCGGGGGCGCCCGACGATCGAACGATCAGGCGTTCATCTTGGCGACTTCGTCGGCGAAGTTTTCTTCTTCCTTCTCGATCCCCTCGCCCACTTCCAGACGCACGAAACCGGTGATCTCGACGCCGGCTTCCTTGGCGGCCTCGGCCACGGTCAGGTCGGGGTTCACGACGAACGCCTGACCCAGCAGGGTGACTTCCGACAGGAACTTCTTCATGCGGCCTTCGATCATCTTTTCGATGACCTGCTCGGGCTTGCCGGATTCGCGGGCCTGTTCGGTCAGGACGTGCTTTTCACGCTCGACCAGCGCCTGATCCAGATCGGCTTCGCCCAGCGACGCCGGGTTGGCGGCGGCGACGTGCATGGCGATCTGACGACCGATGCCGGTGTCGGTGCCGTTCATGGCGATCAGCACGCCGATCTTGCCCATGCCGTCGGCGGCCTGATTGTGGACATAGGCGGTGACGGTCTCGCCCTTGATCTTGGCCATCCGGCGGATGGTCATGTTCTCGCCGACGGTGGCGATCTTGTCGGTCAGGATGTCTTCGACTTTCTTGCCGTCGATGTCGCTGGCCTTCAGTTCTTCAACCGAGTCGACCTTCAGAGCGGCTTTCGAGAAGTCCGACACCATCGCCTGGAAATCGGCGTTCTTGCCGACGAAGTCGGTTTCCGAGTTCACTTCAAGGGCGACAGCCTCGCCACCGTCGATGGCGACGGCAACCAGACCTTCGGCGGCGGTGCGACCGGATTTCTTGGCGGCCTTCGCCAGACCCTTGGTCCGCAGCCAGTCAACGGCGGCCTGCATGTCGCCGTAGTTTTCGGTCAGCGCCTTCTTGGCGTCCATCATGCCTGCGCCGGTGGTGTCGCGCAGCTCTTTTACCTGTGCAGCTGTGATCGCCATGTCATGGCTCCTTTGCAAATGGTTGGGATCCGGACGGGGTCCCTCCCCGTCCGGTCAGCAATGGTGGGACGAAGGCTCAGACCTTCTCGCCGGGCTCGCTGTTTTCCAGATCGTAAGGCGCGTCCTTGGCGACGGCGTCGTTGGCCGCGGTCTCGGACGAGGCTTCGCCCACTTCGACGCCCTTGGATGCGGGGGCGTCCGCGGTCTCTTCCACGGCTTCCTCGGCGGGGGCTTCTTCCATGGCACCCACGTCGAACCCGGCGGCGCCCATCTGGGCGGACATGCCGTCAAGGGCTGCACGGCTGACCAGATCGCAGTAAAGCGCGATGGCGCGGGCCGCGTCGTCGTTGCCGGGGATGATGTAGTCCACACCATCGGGCGAGGCGTTGGTGTCGACGATGGCGACGACCGGGATGCCCAGCTTTTTGGCTTCGGCGATGGCCAGGTCTTCCTTGTTGACGTCGATCACGAACAGCAGGTCGGGAACGCCGCCCATTTCGCGGATACCGCCAAGCGAGGCTTCCAGCTTGATCTGCTCACGCTCCATGCCCAGACGCTCTTTCTTGGTCAGGCCTTCGGTGCCTGCCTGCATCTGCTCGTCGATCGCCTTCAGGCGGTTGATCGAGTTGGAGACGGTCTTCCAGTTGGTCAGCGTGCCGCCCAGCCAACGGTGGTTCATGTAGTACTGTGCACACCGCTCGGCGGCGTCGGCGACGGGCTTCTGGGCCTGACGCTTGGTGCCGACGAACAGGATGCGGCCGCCCTTGGCAACCGTGTCGCGCACGACCTGCAGGGCCTGATCCAGCATCGGGACCGTCTGCGTCAGGTCAAGAATGTGAATGCCGTTCTTGTCACCATAGATGAACTCGCCCATGCGGGGGTTCCAACGTTGGGTCTGGTGACCAAAGTGTACGCCAGCTTCAAGCAGCTGACGCATGGAGAAATCGGGGAGCGCCATGTCCATGTTCCTTTTCCGGTTTGCGCCTCGGCAGATCCGTCAAGGGCTGTTGCCCAACCGGCGGACCATCCGGGATGTCTCCCCTTCTGGCCCAGGATCCACCTGTGAAGTGCCCGCGCATTAGGCCATCGGCGCGCCATGCGCAAGGGCTTACGCGCGGATCGGGGGCGGTTCGGGGGCGGTTTGGGTCGATTTGAAGCTTTGGGGTGGGATTGGCTGTGCTGCGCGTGGCCCGTCCAGACCCAGATCCGGGCCCGGATATCCCCGCCAAATGGGTGCAAATTGCTTGCGCGACGGCACCGGTCGGGTCAGACCTCGGAGTATGAGCAGCTCTGCCCCTTCTCGACTGCCAGACATTCTGTGCATCGGCGCGGCCCATTGGGACGTGATCGGCCACACGGCCCGCACCGTGCGTCCGGGGGCCGATCTGCCGGGCAAGGTGCTGCGTCAGCCGGGCGGTGTTGCGATGAATCTGGCGCTGGGGCTGGCGCGGCAACTGCCCGCATCCGCTACGGGCCCCGGATTGCTGGCCGCCTTGGGCGACGACGCGCTGGCGCAGGCCCTTCTGGCCCTATGCGCCAAGGCCGGCATCGACACGACGGGCGTGCTGCGGATGCCGGGCCGTCGCACCGACAGCTATGTTGCGATCGAGGGCGCCGACGGGCTGGTCGCCGCCATCGCCGACACCGCCACCCAAGAGACCGCCGGCGCCGCGATCCTGACCCCTCTGAGCGACGGGGACTGGCGCGGGGTGGCCGTGATCGACGGCAACCTGTCCCCCGAGACCCTTGCCGCCGCCGCCGGGATGCTGGGCCACGCGCGGCTGTGTCTGGTCGCCGCCTCGCCCCATAAGGCCCGCCGTCTGACGCCGTTGCTGCGCCTGCCCCACGCCACGCTTTACGCCAACCGCGCCGAGGCCGAGATGATCTGTGGTCGCACCTTTCACGACAGCCTGCAGGCCGCCCACGCCCTGATCGACATGGGATTGTCGCGCGCACTTGTGACCGATGGCGCGGCCCCGGTCACGGATCTGCAGGCCAGCGACGGGCCCGATGGCGCGGTCAATGGCCATCTGCGCCCCTGCACCGCCACGCCGCAGCCGATGGTGCCAAGGCCCGCAAACGATGGCGCCACACGCGCGTTCACCGGGGCTGGCGACAGGTTCGCGGCAGCACATATCGCCGCTGTCATCGCCGGGCTGGAGGCGCCCGAGGCCTTGGCCAAGGCTCTGGCCGCCGCCAGCACGCCCGCGCCGTCCCTGTTGGACACCGTCGAGTTTCCGTCCCCCGAGCGCCGACAGTATGAGGAACCCGCCGAACATGACTGAGATCCCGATGGAAATCGCCCCTCATATCCGTGACGCATTGGCCGAACGCCGCCCCGTCGTGGCGCTGGAATCGACCATCATCACCCACGGCATGCCCTACCCGGAAAATATCGACACCGCGCGCCGGGTCGAACAGGCGGTCCGCGACGCAGGCGCGTTGCCCGCCACCATCGCCATTCTGGGCGGGCGCATTCACGTCGGGCTTAGCGACGACCAGCTTCAGGATCTGTCCCGCGCCAAGGGCGTGCGCAAACTGTCCCGCGCGGATCTGGCCGCCTGTCTGACCCGGCAAGAGACCGGCTCGACCACCGTGGCCGCCACCATGATCTGCGCCCATCTGGCCGGGATCGCGGTCTTCGCCACCGGCGGCATCGGCGGCGTGCACCGCGGGGCTGAGCACAGCTTCGACGTCTCGGCGGACCTGCACGAGCTGTCGCGCACCCCCGTCACCGTGGTCTGCGCCGGACCCAAGGCCATTCTGGACATCGACAAGACGCTGGAAGTGCTTGAAACCCTTGGCGTTCCGGTCATCACCCACGGGGCCGACGCGGTGCCTGCCTTCTGGTCGCGGGACTCGGGCCGGATCAGCCCACTGCGCATGGACAGCGCGGCCGAGATTGCCCGCGCCCACCGCATGCGGGCGGCCTTGGGCCTGTCGGGCGGCCAACTGGTCGCCAACCCGGTTCCGCAGCACGCCGAGATCCCCCTCGAACAGATCACCCCCCTGATCGACCGCGCCATCGACGAGGCCCGCGCCGCCGGCATCAGCGCCAAAGAGGTGACGCCCCACCTTCTGGACCGGATGCTCGAACTGACAAAGGGCCGTTCGCTGGCCACCAATGTCGATCTGGTGCTGAACAATGCGGATCTGGCGACGCAAATCGCCATTGCTCTGTGCAAAATGGAATAATGCCGCAGATTCCCGCGCAATCAGCGTTGGAATCCGGCACATCTCTGCTTAGGTTTGCGGCAGCGAAAAGATCGGTTGGCCCATGACTCCCCCTGAGAATCCAGACACCTCCCCCACGCCCCGGCGACGTGGACGGGCCATTGCGCGGCTGCGGGGCAACTTTCTGGCGGGGCTGATCGTGGTGGTGCCGGTGGCGCTGACCCTGTGGCTGATCTGGGCGGTGACCGGGTGGATCGACAGTTGGGTGCTGCCGCTGGTGCCGTCGCGGCTGGCGCCGAAACAGTATATCGGCGTCGATCTGCGTGGCGTCGGCGTGGCGATTTTCCTGCTGTTCACCGTGATCGTCGGCTGGCTGGCCAAAGGCATTCTGGGCCGGTCGCTGCTGGGTGTGGGCGAAAGCATCGTCGACCGGATGCCGGTCGTCCGCTCGATCTACAACGGCGTCAAACAACTGGTGGAAACCGCGCTAAGTCAGGGTGATGCGTCCTTTGACAAGGCCGTGCTGGTGCAATACCCGCGACAGGGGCTCTGGGCGATCGCATTCGTCTCGACCCCGGCCAAGGGCGAGATTTCCGCCAAGGCCCCGCCCGAGGGCGAGTTGCTGTCGGTGTTCCTGCCGACCACCCCCAACCCCACGTCGGGCTTTTTGCTGTTCGTCCCGCGCGTCGATGTGATCTTTCTGGACATGTCGGTCGAGGATGCGGCCAAGCTGGTGATCTCGGCGGGGCTGGTCTATCCGAACCCGAAAGATCCCAGCAAACCGTCGGTGCCGGCCTCGTCGCTGGGCAGCGACGGCGTGGCGCAGGTTGGCCCGCCGCCGTCTGATACTCCGCCAAAGGTGTGACCCCCGACGCCACCCACCTGATGTCGGCCTGGGGTGTCGGGCTGCTGACCAGCCTGTCGCTGATCCTGGCGATCGGGGCGCAGAACGCCTTTGTGCTGCGCCAAGGGTTGATCGGGCGGCATGTGTTCTGGCTGTGCCTGCTCAGCGCGGTGTCCGATGCGACGCTGATTGTGGTAGGCGTCGCGGGCTTTGGGATGGCAACCACGCTCTATCCCGGCCTGCCGCGTCTGATGGGGCTGGCGGGTGCGGCGTTCCTGATCCTTTACGGCGCGCGGCATCTGTGGACGGCCTGGGCCGGGACCAGCGGGCAGGACGCGGCTGAGGGCGGTGGCAGTTTGGCGCGGACGCTGATGATCGGCGCCGCGCTGACATGGCTGAACCCGCATGTCTATCTGGATACGCTGGCGCTGATCGGCGCGGTCTCGACGGGCTATCCGACGCTTGGCGGCAAGACGGCCTTTGCTATCGGGGCGGTCACGGCCTCGTTCCTGTTTTTCTTCTCATTGGGTTACGGCGCAAGGCTGTTGCAGCCCGTGATGGCCCGCCCCGGCGCGTGGCGCGTGATCGACACGCTGATCTGGCTGGTGACATGGGCGCTTGCGGCGGGGCTTGTCGCGCAGTTCGCCTAAAGCCCCGCCAACCTTGGGCGACCTACATCGCCGTCCAGCCGCCATCCAGACTGATCGTGGTGCCAGTGATCTGATCCGCCGCAGCCGAGCACAGGAACGCCACCGTGCCGCCGATCTGCTCGACCGTGGTGAACTGCTTCGAGGGTTGCCGCGCCAGCAGGACGTCGCGGATCACCGTCTCGCGGTCCATGCCGTATCCCTCCATCGTGTTGGGGATCTGCGCCTCGACCAGCGGGGTCAGCACATAGGCGGGACAGATGGCGTTGCAGGTGATGGGCTCTTCGGCGGTCTCCAGCGCGACGGTCTTGCTAAGACCCACGACCCCGTGTTTGGCCGCCACATAGGCCGACTTGAACGGCGACGCGGTCAGCCCGTGGGCCGAGGCGATGTTGACCACCCTGCCCCAACCGGCCTTGCGCATCATCGGCAGCGCCGCCGCCGTGGTGTGGAAGTTCGAGCTGAGGTTGATCGCGATGATCGCATCCCAGTTCTCGGGCGGAAAGCGGTCCACGGGGGCCACATGCTGGATGCCAGCGTTGTTGACCAGAATATCGCAGCGCCCGGCGGTCTCGATCAGCGCCCGGCATTGGGCACCGTCGCGCATGTCCGCCTGAATGTAACGCACCTCGCGCCCGGTCTCTTTCGCCAGGTCGGCGGCGATCTGGTGATCCTCGGGCGTGTCGCTGAACGAGTTCAGCACGATGTCCGCGCCGCGCTGCGCCAGATCGCGCGCAATGCCCAATCCGATCCCCGAGGTGGATCCGGTGATGACCGCCAGTTTTCCGCTAAGTTCCAAAGTCTAATCCCCTGCGCTTGGCCTCTTGCGCTTGGCTCCCGAGTCGCGGCACCAGTGGCGCACGGGTCGTGGCCCTGTTCGTGACCCTGTTCCAAGACAGAAAGCGCATAAAAAAAACGCCCGCACAAGGCGGGCGTTAAGTTATTGAGGCAGGTTTCATACAGGCAAGAAACCTATCGAGCAGTGAGACCTTTATACGCAACCTATCGCTCAGGTCCAAGCTAAAAGTTTGAACACATTGAATTCGCTGCGTAGGCTCGGCCCCAACAAAACAAGGTAAGCGAAGGATTGTCGCCGATATGCTACCAAACCTTTTCCATTCTCTGAGCCGGGCCGGAGCCTTAATTTGCGGCATTTTTGTGGCGAATACGGCCCTGGGCGCCCCCAGCCACGGAATCGCGATGTATGGCGCCCCGGAACTGCCGGCGGATTTCAGCGCATTGCCCTATGCGAACCCCGACGCGCCCAAGGGCGGGCGAATCGTCATGGGCGAAGGTGGCGGGTTTGACTCGCTCAACCCTTATATCCTGAAAGGCACCGCGCCCTACGGCATCCGCACCCATGTGGTCGAATCGCTGATGGGCCGCAACTGGGACGAACCTTTCAGCCTTTACGGTCTGTTGGCCGAAAGTGTTGAGACGCCCGAGGACCGCTCGTGGGTCGAATTCACCCTGCGCCCCGAAGCCCGCTTTTCCGACGGCTCGCCGGTCACGGTCGAGGATGTGATCTGGTCCTACCAGACCATCGGCACCGACGGCTCGCCCCGCTATACCGGCTCGTGGTCCAACGTCGAAAGCATCGAAAAGACCGGTGAGCGCAAGCTGCGCATAACCTTCAAGAACGACGACCGCGAGCTTGCGCTGCTGATGGGCCTGCGCCCGGTTCTGAAGAAGGCCCAGTTCGACGGGCGCGACTTTGCCGAAAGCTCGCTTGAAAAGCCCATCGGCTCGGGGCCCTACGTCGTGGGCGACTTCGAGCCGGGGCGTTATATCGTCTTCGAGCGCAATCCCGACTACTGGGGCCGCGATCTGCCCTTCATGCGCGGTCAGGCCAATCTGGACGAGGTGCGCTATGACTATTTCGGCGACGGCAGCGTCATATTCGAGGCCTTCAAGGCCGGCAATCTGACCACTTACCGCGAGTTCAACGAGGCCAAGTGGAACGCGTCCTACGACTTCCCGCGCGTGCGTTCGGGCGATGTGGTCAAATCCACCTTCCCGCACAAACGCCCCTCGGGGATGGTCGGCTTCGTGATGAACACCCGCAAGGACAAGTTCAGCGACTGGCGGGTGCGCGACGCGCTGATCCACGCCTTCAACTTCGAGTTCATCAACGAATCGCTCAACGGTGGCTCGAAGCCGCGCATCACCTCGTATTTCTCGAACTCGGTTCTCAGCATGGACGCCGGGCCCGCCGACCCCGAGGTGGCCGCCCTGCTGGAGCCTTACAAGGACGAGCTTCTGCCCGGCGCGTTCGACGGCTACGAGCTTCCCGCCTCGGACGGGTCGGTCGCCAACCGGCGCAACATCCGCAAGGCGCTCAAGCTCTTTCAGGACGCGGGCTACTCGGTGGAGGACGGTGTGATGACCACGCCCGAGGGTCAGCCCTTTGGCTTCACCATCCTTCTGAAACAGGGGGCCGCCGAAAATCGCGCCATCACCTCGATCTATCTCGAGGCGTTGAAGCGGCTGGGCGTCGCCGCCACGGTCGAAACGGTGGATGCGGCGCAATACAAGGAACGCACCAACGCCTATGACTTCGACATGAGCTATTTCCAGCGCGGTCTGTCGCTGAGCCCCGGCAACGAGCAAAAGCTTTACTGGGGATCGCAGGGGGTCGAGGCGCCGGGCACGCGCAACTGGATGGGCATGGATTCACCGGCGGCCGAGGCGATGATCGACCGGATGCTGACCGCGACCGAACGGTCCGAGTTTCTGACGGCGGTCAAGGCGCTGGACCGCATCCTGACCACCGGGCGCTATGTCATCCCGATCTGGTTTAGGGATGTGTCCACCGTGGCCCATGTCAAGGAACTGAAATACCCCGAGAAACTGCCGATGTATGGCGACTGGCTGGGCTTCCAGCCCGACGTCTGGTGGTACGAGGGTGACGCCAAGTAAATCCCGGCACTTTTCGGGGGCACCTTCCGGGGCCATCTTCCGGGGGCGCCGCCTGCCCCCGGAACCTTTTGCCAGCGCCGGCCATTGGGTCGGCAGAACACGAGCAAAAGGAACGCGACATGGATTGGAAACTGGTCAAGGACAACTGGACGGCCTTCACCGAGGTCATCACCCAGCGCTGGCCCAACACGTCGCAGAACGATCTGCTTGCGCTGGACGGCAACCGGCAGGCCTTTACCGACTACCTGTCGCAAAAGAATTCGCTGACCGCCAGCGAGGCCGAGGAAGAGATCGGCCTGTGGCTGGAAGGCCCGATCCCCATCGACGTCGTCACCGACGAGCATCACGACAACCAATCGATCATCGAAAGCGCCCGTCACATCCCCGAGGGCGAGGATGTCTATGCCGAGGACCGCGATTTCGGTGACGATCACAAGACGGAAAATCCGGTCGGTCGCGACAGCTGATCGCTTTGGCCCCCACCGGCCCGACCCCCGGTTGACGTCCATTACATGACCCCCAAGACCGGCCCCCGCGCAGCTTCGGCACGGGGGCCGTTCTGCGATCTGCTCCGATACCCTCGCCGTTTTGACCGTCCCGCACCGCTATCTCGCGCATGAATTCGCGCAGGATTTTGCGCATGATTTTCCGCCGTGATCGCCTGCCCGCATCTTGCGCGTCACGGACGGCAGGCGTAGCAGATACCCCATGCCCCATACCGTTCTCGCCCCGGATTCACTCTCGATCTATCAGTCTGGCCTTGCCACGCCCTGCCCGCAGGCCTTCAACATGGCGGCCTATGTTCTGGCCCATGCGGCGGACACCCCCGACAAGATCGCACTGTCCGTGCTGTCGCCCACGGGGTCCGAGGACTGGAGCTATGGCGCCCTGCACGCCGCCGTCATGGGCACCGCCGGCGCCCTGCTTGACCACGGTATCCACGCAGGCGACCGGGTGCTCTTGCGGCTTGGCAACACGGTGGATTTCCCGATCTGCTATCTGGCCGCGCTGGCCGTGGGGATCGTGCCGGTGCCCGTCAGCTCGCAACTGACCGCGCCCGAACTGGCCCCCATTCTGGCCGAGATCCGGCCCGCCGCGATCCTTGCCGACGACCGTCTGGCCCTGCCCGCGACCGATGTGCAGATCCTGCATCAAGACCGTCTGGCCCGGATGCGCCATCACGTGCCCGCGACCCCCGTGATGGGTGATCCCGACCGGCTGGGGTATATCATCTACACCTCGGGCACCTCGGGCAAACCTCGGGCGGTGATGCATGCCCACCGCGCCGTCTGGGCCCGGCGGATGATGCATCAGGACTGGTACGGGCTGCGCGCCGACGACCGGCTGCTGCACGCGGGCGCTTTCAACTGGACCTATACGCTGGGCACCGGGCTGATGGACCCTTGGACCGTGGGCGCCACCGCCCTGATCGCCGCCGAGGGCACGCCCATCGACGCGCTTGGCGATCTGCTGCGCCAGCACCGCGCCACGATTTTCGCCGCCGCCCCGGGGGTTTACCGCAAGTTGCTCAAGGGCCGCGACCGGCTGGACCTGCCCGACCTGCGCCACGGGCTTTCGGCGGGCGAGAAGCTGCCACAGGCAACCGCCGAGGCGTGGAAACGGGCCACCGGCACCGCCATTTTCGAGGCGCTGGGTATGTCCGAATGCTCGACCTTCATCTCGACCGGCCCCGACCGGCCCGCCGCGCCGGCAAGCTCGGGCCTGCCACAGCGGGGCCGCCGGGTTGCGGTGGTCACCGAAGACGGCACGCCCTGCCCCTGTGGCACACCCGGCGTGCTGGGCGTGGACCGCGCCGATCCGGGCATGATGCTGGGCTATCTGGACCAGCAGCAGGAAACCGCATCCCGCTTTCGTCAGGGCTGGTTCATGACCGGCGACACGGTGCTGATGGAGCCCTGCGGCTCGATCCGTTATCTGGGCCGGGACGACGACATGATGAACGCCGGCGGCTACCGCGTCTCACCGCTGGAGGTCGAGGCCGCGATGATCGCCCATCCCGCCATCCAAGAGGCCGCCGCCGTCGAGGTCTCGGTCCGTGCGGATGCGCAGGTGATCGCGCTGTTCTACACAAGCGCGCCCGCGGACGGCCCCGGGGACAGCGGCGGCGCGGCCCCGCAGACCGACGATGATCTGGCGGATTTCGCCGCCCAACGTCTGGCGCGCTACAAATGCCCGCGCATCTTCCGGCGCATCGGCCAGATGCCCGTCAACGCCAACGGCAAGATCAACCGGCGCAGCCTGCGCGAAAGCTTCAAGGTGGATACATGATCAAACTGGACATCATCTCGGACCCGGTCTGCCCGTGGTGCTATATCGGCAAGGCCAATCTGGACCGCGCCCTGACCAACGCCCCCGATCACCCCTTCGCCATTGAATGGCATCCGTTCCAGTTGAACCCCGAGATGCCGCCCGAAGGCATGGACCGGCGCGAGTATCTGGAAACCAAATTCGGCGGGCGCGAGGCCGCGGTGAAGGTCTATGGCCGGATCGAGGACGCCGCCCGCGCCGCCGGGCTGGAAATCGACTTCGCCGCCATCAAGACCACGCCCAACACCATCAACGCCCACCGCCTGATCCACTGGGCCGGGATCGAGGGCCGCCAGACGGCGGTCGTCTCGGCGCTGTTCAAAGCCTATTTCGTCGAGGGTCGCGACATCGGCGCCACCAAGGTTCTGCTGGACATCGCCGAGCAGTGCGGCATGGATCGCACAATGGTCCAGACCCTGCTGGACGGCGACTCGGATCTGGCCGAGACCCGCGCCCGCGATGCCCACGCCCGCGAACGCGGCGTGACCGGGGTGCCGACCTTCGTGGTGGCCAATCAGCATGTGCTGCCCGGCGCACAACCGCCCGAGCTTTGGGCGCAGGTCATTCAGGACATCGCCCAACAACTGGCGGCTCGGGACGACGGCACGGCCGAGGGCGCCGACGCCGGCAACGCAGAGCCCGACGCATCTGACACACGATCACACGGCAACGGCGGATGAGCTATCGCAGGGCGCATACACGCGCCCGGCGCAGGGCAGCCGAAGGATTGAACGGGTGAGCCGCGTCACCGGCGGGCGCTGGGCGCATCTGGAATTCGTCACCATTCTGGCGTTGCTTTTCTCGACAATCGCCTTCGCGGTGGACGCCATGCTGCCCGCCCTGCCGCTGATGGCCGACACGCTGACCCCCGAGGCCCCGAACCGCATTCAGTGGGTGGTGTCGAGCTTCCTGTTCGGCATCGGTCTGGGCACCATCGTCACCGGCCCGCTGTCCGACCGCTTTGGCCGTCGCCCGGTGATCATCGGCGGGCTGGCCGTCTATTGCGTGGCCGCAGTCATCGCCGGCCTGTCCCAAAGTCTTGAGGGGATGCTGGCCGCGCGCGTGGTGCAGGGGCTGGGTGCCGCCGGGCCGCGCGTGGCGGTAATGGCGCTGGTGCGCGACAAGTTCTCGGGACGCGAGATGGCGCGCACCACCTCGTTCATCATGACGATCTTCACCCTTGTCCCGGCCATCGCGCCGACGCTGGGGGCCGGGATCATGGCGATCTACGGCTGGCGGTCCATCTTCGTGGTCTTCGTCATCTTTGCCATACTCTCGGGCGGATGGTTCTTCTTCCGCCAGCCCGAGACCTTGTCCCCCGACCATCGCCGCAGCCTGCATCTTCGCCCGATCCTGCTGGCATTGCGCGAAGTCATCGCCAACCGCCAGACCCTGCTGACGACCCTTGCGCAGGCGCTGGTCTTCGCGCTGCTTTACATGATCCTCGCAGCCTCGCCGCAGGTGTTCGAGATCACGTTCGACGCCAGCGCCAGCTTTCCGTTCTGGTTCGGGCTGATGGCCCTGCTGTCGGCGCTGTCGTCGCTGATGAACGCGGCGCTTGTGGGGCGGCTGGGCATGCGCAACATCGTCTCGTGGGTACTGGGGATACAACTGACCCTGTCGGTGATCATGGCGGTGATGAGCGGGCCGTTCGACTGGCCCGAGGGCTGGGCCTTTCCGGCGTGGATCCTGTGGCAAACCTCGATCTTCTTTTCCGCTGGCATGACCATCGGCAACCTCAACGCCCTTGCGATGGAGCCGTTGGGCCATATCGCCGGCACCGCCGCCTCGGCCATCGGGGCCTTTGCGACGATCGTCGGCGTGGTGCTGTCGGTGCCGATTGCGGCTGCCTTCGACGGCACGCCCCTGTGGCTGGCGCTCGGCGCCGCGGCCCTGGCCGGGGGCGGTTTGGCGCTGGTGCGCAAAAGCTGAGTTAGCCCGCGGCGAAGCCGTCTGGGCGAAAGCGAAGTTAATGTCAGCGACGGTGGCGCCCTACCGCGCCGCCTTCTTGCCGCCGGTCTTCTTCGGGGCCACCTTCTGGGCCAGATCGCGGGCGACGCCGAAGGCGCCCTTGATCTTGTCGGCCTCTTTCGACCAGTCGCGGCGGACGACGATCTTGTTGTCGCGGACCTTGGCCATGCCATTCTGATCGTTGATGAATTCCACCAGTCCCTGAGGGTTCGGGAACTTGTCGTTGTGGAACTGGATGGTGACGCCCTTGGGGCCGCCGTCCAGCTTGGCGATGCCGGCGCGTTTGCACATGGCTTTGATCCGCACGATCAGCAGCAGGGTGTTAACCTCTCGCGGCAGCTTGCCGAAGCGGTCGATCAACTCGGCGGCGAAGCCTTCCAGCTCGACCTTCGTGGACAGGGCGCTGAGACGGCGGTAGAGGCCGAGGCGCACGTCGAGATCGGGCACGAAGGCCTCGGGGATCAGCACCGGCACGCCCAGATTGATCTGCGGCGCCCATTGATCGTCGCTCTGGGTCAGACCCTCGGCGGTGCCGGCCTTGATCTTGGCAATCGCCTCTTCCAGCATCTGCTGGTAAAGTTCGTAGCCCACGTCGCGCACATGGCCCGACTGTTCCTCGCCCAGCAGGTTGCCGGCGCCGCGAATGTCCAGATCCTGACTGGCCAGCGTGAAGCCCGCGCCCAGCGTGTCCAGAGACCCCAGCACCCGCAGCCGCTTTTCCGCCGTCGGCGTCAGCTTCACCCGCGGACGTGTGGTCAGATAGGCATAGGCGCGGGTTTTCGAGCGTCCGACCCGGCCCCGGATCTGGTAAAGCTGCGCCAGTCCGAACATGTCAGCGCGGTGGACGATCATGGTGTTGGCGGTGGGGATATCCAGCCCGGATTCCACGATTGTCGTCGCCAGCAGCACGTCGTACTGCCCGTCGTAAAAGGCGTTCATCCGGTCGTCCAGATCGCCCGCCGCAAGCTGGCCGTGCGCCACGACATAGCTGACCTCGGGGACCTGTTCGGTCAGGAAAGCCTCAATCTCGGGCAGGTCGGTCAGGCGGGGCACCACAAAGAACGACTGACCGCCGCGATAGCGTTCGCGCAACAGGGCTTCGCGCAGGGTGACGGTGTCGAACTCGCTGACGTAGGTGCGGATCGACAGGCGATCCACCGGCGGCGTGCCGATGATCGACAGATCGCGCACCCCCGACAGCGACAGTTGCAGCGTGCGCGGGATCGGCGTGGCGGTCAGGGTCAGCACATGGATGTCCGACCGCATTTCCTTCAGCCGTTCCTTGTGCTGGACGCCGAAGTGCTGTTCCTCGTCGATGATCAGAAGGCCGAGGTTCTTGAACCGCACGCCCTTGGCCAGCAGCGCGTGGGTGCCGATAGCGATATCCACGGTGCCCCGGGCGATGCCGTCGCGGGTGTCGGCGGCCTCTTTCGTGCCGACGAAGCGCGACAGTTGCCGGACCTCCATCGGGAAACCCCGGAAGCGTTCAGAGAAGCTTTTGGCGTGCTGGCGGGCCAGCAGGGTCGTGGGGGCGATCACGGCCACCTGCATGCCACTGGCCGCCGCGATGAAGGCCGCGCGCATGGCAACCTCGGTCTTGCCGAAGCCCACGTCGCCGCAGATCAGCCTGTCCATCGGCTGGCCGCTGGACAGATCCTCGACCACATCCATGATGGCGTTCTGCTGGTCGTCGGTTTCCTGATAGGGGAAGCGCGCGCTGAAAGCATCCCACATGTCCGAGGGCGGCTCGAGCACCGGGGCGGTGCGCAGGGCGCGTTCCGCCGCCACCCGGATCAGCCGGTCGGCGACCTGCCGGATGCGTTCCTTCAGCTTGGCTTTCTTGGCCTGCCACGCCCCGCCGCCCAGCTTGTCCAGCATGCCTTCTTCGTGGCCATACCGGCTAAGCAGTTCGACGTTTTCCACCGGCAGGAACAGCCGGTCGCCGCCGGCGTATTCCAGCAGCAGGCATTCGTGCGGCGCACCCATCGCAGTGACGGTTTCCAGCCCGCGATAAAGCCCGACGCCGTGGTCCACATGCACCACCAGATCGCCGGGGCTAAGGCTTTGAGCTTCGGTCAGGAAGTTCTTGGCCCGCTTGCGTTTCTTGGCACCCCGGATCAGGCGGTCGCCCAGCACGTCCTGTTCGGCGATGACGGTCAGACTGTCGGTCTGGAACCCGGCTTCCAGCGGCCAGACGGTCAGGTAGACGCCGCTTGGTGTCGCCGCCCCCTCGCCGTCGGGAACATCGCGGAAATCGTCGATCAGGCCGGTGCCGGCAAGCTCTTCATCCTCCAGCAGGCCCTGAAGCCGTTCGCGGGCCCCTTCCGAGTAGCTGGCGACCACGACCGGCCCCTTGGCGCGGCGGGTCTTGATGTGGCGGGCAAGCTCTTCGAAGAGGTTCACGCTGTCTTGCTGACGCTCGGGCGCGAAGCTGCGTCCGATCCGCCCGCCCGCGTCGATCACGCCGGGCCCGGTCGAGCGGGGCAGCACGCTCAACTCCAGCCGGCGGCGGTCGGCGACGGCGGCCTCGAACGCCTGTTCGTCCAGATACAGCAGACCCGGCGGCGCGGGCTTGTAGACGGAATCCAGCCGCGCCTTCTTGACCAGCGCCTCGCGGCGGTTGTCATACTGATCGGCGATCGTCTCCCAACGGGCCAGCCGGATAGCGGTGGTCTGGTCGTCCAGCACCACGGGCGCGCCGGGCAGGTAATCGAACAGGGTCTCCAGCCGTTCGTGGAAGAAGGGCAGCCAATGTTCGATGCCCTGATGTTTGCGCCCGGCGCTGACGGCCTCGTACAGCGGATCGTCGGCGCCCGCCGCGCCGAACTCGCTGCGGTAGTTCTGGCGGAAGCGGGCGATGGCCTCTTCGTCCAGAATGACCTCGGAGACGGGGGCAAGCTCGATGGTGTCCAGCTTTTGCGTGGTCATCTGGGTGGCGGGATCAAAGCGGCGGGCCCCGTCCAGAACGTCGCCGAAAAGATCCAGCCGCACCGGCCCCTCTTGCCCCGGCGGGTAGATGTCGATGATGCCGCCGCGCACGGCATAGTCGCCGGGCTCCATCACCGTGGGGGACTGGGTGAAGCCCATGCGGACCAGAAACTGGCGCAAGGCGGCCTCGTCGATGCGCTGCCCGACCGAGGCCACGAAGCTGGCGCCGCGCAGCACCTCGCGGGCGGGCAGCCGCTGGGTCACGGCGTTGACGGTGGTCAGCAGCACAAAGCGCCCGGTGAAGCCGGCGGCCAAGGCGGCCAGCGTCGCCATCCGCGCGGCCGAGACGTCGGCGTTGGGCGAGACCCGGTCGAAAGGCAGACAGTCCCACGCCGGAAAGTTCAGCACCACCACGTTGGGGTCGAAAAAGGCCAGCGCGGCGCGCATGGCCTCCAGCCGCCGGTCATCGCGGGCGACGTGGATCACCGGGCCGCCGGCGCGATCCAGTTCGCGCAGCACGATCCGGGCATCGAAGCCTTCGGGCGCACCGCTGACGGTTATGTGGTCATTGCTGGACATTGCAGGCGAAGTACCGCCTTTCGGGGTGAAGTCAACCGGCCAGAGCGCCCAGCCGCAGGTTCTGGAACATTCCCCACATCGAGGTGATCAGGATCGCGTTCATGCCGATCACCTGAATCCAGAAGCGGTGCCAGCGCAAAACCGGGAAAAGCGCCTCGCCGCGGATGCCTTGGCCGTCGATCCGGGCGGCCGTGCGCAGCGACAGCATCCCGATCAGAACCAGCGGGCACATCAGCAGGAACAGCGCCTGACAGAACTCGACCCCGTAGAAGAACCCAAGCGCCGCCAGAATGGTCAGCGCGAACGAGACCAGCGCCACAAGGATCATCCCCGCCTCGCGCGAGATATAGAGCATGCGTTTGACGTAGATCGCCACCAGCGTGTTCAGATCTTCGAGCGCGGCGCCGCCCTGCCGCTTGGCGCGGGTCACCATGTCATAGGGCACGCCCAGCACCCAATGGCTGGCCGTGGACCAGATCACCGCCAGCACGATCCAGAACCACAGGTTCGAAAACGAGCGCATGTCGATCAGCTCGAAGATGGTGGCGAATGCGTCCATGTTAGGAACCTGACAGGGAATTTTGCGCACCCTAGCGCCGGGCGTGGGGAATTCCCACCCTTGAGATGCCCTTCGAACCGTGCGATTTCCATCGGGCAATCACTCGAAGGACCGTAGCCATGCAGCCTGTCGTCGCCCCCTACCCCGCCGCCCGCCCGCGACGTCTGCGCCGCTCGGCCGCCCTTCGGGATATGACGCGCGAGACGGGGTTGAGCGTTGGCGATCTGATCTGGCCGATCTTCGTGCGCGACGGCGAGGATCTTGCCGAACCCATCGCCTCGCTGCCCGGCGTCTCGCGGCTGTCGGTGGACCGCGCTGTCGCCGCGGCCCAAGAGGCGGCGGATCTGGGCATTCCCGCGATCTGCATCTTTCCCTACACGGATCCCGCCCTGAAAACCGAGCTGTGCGAAGAGGCGTGGAACCCCGACAACTTGTCGAACCGCGCCATCCGGGCGATCAAGCAGGCCGTGCCGCAGATCGCCGTGATGACCGACGTGGCGCTTGATCCCTACAACGCCCACGGCCACGACGGCATCGTGCGCGACGGCGTCATCGTCAACGACGAGACGGTCGAGGCGCTGGTCCGCATGGCGCTGGCGCAGGCCGAGGCCGGGGCCGACATCCTTGGCCCCTCGGACATGATGGACGGGCGGATCGGTGCCATGCGCACGGCGCTGGAGGATGCGGGCCATCAGGACGTGGCGATCTTGTCCTATTCGGCCAAGTTCGCGTCGTCCTTCTATGGGCCGTTCCGCGATGCGGTGGGCGCCACCGGCGCGTTGACCGGCGACAAGGCCACCTATCAGATCGACCCGGCCAATGGCGACGAGGCCATGCGTATGATCGCCCGCGATCTGGCCGAGGGTGCGGACATGGTGATGATCAAGCCCGGCATGCCCTATCTGGACATCTGCCGCCGCGCCAAGGACAGCTTTGGCGCACCCACCTTCGCCTATCAGGTGTCGGGCGAATACGCGATGATCGAAGGTGCTGCGCGGCAAGGCTGGATCGACGGCGACAAGGTGATGATGGAAAGCCTGATGGCCTTCAAACGGGCCGGATGCGACGGGGTGTTGACCTATTTCGCCCCCCGCGTTGCCCGGCTGCTGGCGGGGACCGGCCAATAGGCCCGCGCGGGCCCGCGACAGGTGACAGCGCATCGCCTGTGTTATATAGTGCCCGCGACCGTCCGGATAAGGACGGCACAGCACACTGAGGGCACAGACATGAGCAGCACTTCCCGCCGGACATTCATCATCGGGGCCGGCGCCCTGACCGCAAGCACCGCCGCTTGCAGCAACGGCATCGAAAGCCGGGGCTCGACCGCGCTGGACGCGCGGGTCGACGCGGCGATGAACTACATGTTCACCAACATTCCGGGCACGGAAGAGCTGTCGCGCAAGGCCGCGGGCGTTCTGGTGATGCCGTTGATCACCAAGGCCGGGTTCGGCGTCGGCGGCAGCTACGGGCGCGGCGCGTTGCGCATCAACGACGTGTCGGTGGATTACTACTCGACCGCGCAGGCGACCGTGGGCTTCCAGATCGGCGCACAGCAATACGCCCACGCGCTGTTCTTCATGACGCCCGAGGCGCTGGCCGAATTCCGCCGCTCGCCCGGATGGGCCGTGGGGGCCGACGTGGAATACGCGGTCAGCAACCGGGCCAACAACCTTGGGGTCGAGACGACGACGGTGCTGGACCCGGTGGTCGCCGTGGTCTTCGGCCAGTCGGGCCTGATCGCCGGCGCCACGATCGAGGGCACCAAATACACCCGCATCATTCCCTGAGACCGGACGATCCGAATACGAAAAGGGCGGCCACCTTCCGGTGCGCCGCCCTTTTTGCTTCTTCTCAGGCGGACCGGGCCCGCTGATGACAGGTGCCCGCAGCCTATTGATCGGTGCCCGTCAGCCGCCGGATCAGGCTTGAGGTGTCCCAACGCCCGCCGCCCATCTTCTGCACGTCCTTGTAGAACTGATCGACCAGCGCCGTGACCGGCAGGCTGGCGCCGTTGTTGTCGGCCTCGTCCAGACAGATCCCCAGATCCTTGCGCATCCAGTCGACGGCGAAGCCATGTTCGAACTTGTCGTCCAGCATGGTCTCGTAGCGATTGGCCATCTGCCACGATCCGGCAGCGCCCCCGGCGATCACATCTACCACCGCGCGCCCGTCCAGACCGGCCTTCTGGGCGAAATGCAGCCCTTCGGACAGGCCCTGAACCAGACCGGCGATGCAGATCTGGTTGACCATCTTGGTCAGCTGCCCCGCGCCGCTGTCGCCCATCCGTTGGCACAGCTTGGCATAGGCGTCGATCACCGGCTCGGCGGTCTTGAAGGCCTGCGCGTCGCCGCCGCACATCACCACAAGCGCGCCGTTCTCGGCCCCCGCCTGCCCGCCCGAGACGGGCGCGTCGATAAAGGCCACACCGCCCTCGGACGCCTTGGCGTGCATCTCGCGGGTGACCTCGGCCGACACGGTGGTGTGATCGACGAAGATGGCGCCCTTGGCCATCGCGCCCAACGCGCCGTCGGGGCCAAGGCAGATGCCGCGCAGATCGTCGTCGTTGCCGACGCAGGCCATCACCAGATCGGCGCCTCGAGCGGCCTCGGCGGGGGTGGCAGCGGCCTTGCCCCCATGCTCTGACGCCCATTTTTCGGCCTTGGCGGCGGTGCGGTTATAGACCGTCACCTCGTGCCCGGCCTTCGCGAGATGTCCCGCCATCGGGTATCCCATGACCCCCAGCCCGAGGAATGTCACTTTCGCCATCTTGCCCTCCCGCAATTGCGCTTGTTTCGCTTTATCCTTAACAAACGAATTCGAGGCAACGGTCAACCGGACAGGACAGGCATGGCACTGGCATTTCGCTGGCTTCTTAGGATTTTCGTGGTTTTGCTGGTGCTCAGCCTGGCCGCGCTGACGCTTGCCTATTATTTCGCCTCGCGCTCGCTGCCCGATTACAACGCGGAATATGTGGTCAGCGGCACGCAAGAGCCGATCCAGATCATCCGCGACCACGCCAATGTGCCCCACATCATGGCCCGCACCGACGAGGATGCCTATTTCGGGTTGGGCCTCGCGCACGCGCAGGACCGTCTGTGGCAGATGACCCTGCGCCGCCGCCGCGCCCAAGGCCGCCTGTCCGAGGTGTTCGGCCCCCGCACCCTGCGCACCGACGAGCTGATGCGCCGGTTGGACATCTACCGCCTGTCGGTCCGCTCGGTCGAGGCGATGGACGCCCCGACCCGCGCCGCGCTGGAGGCCTATTCGCGCGGCGTCAACGCATGGATCGACATCGTCAACCGCGATGCGATGGGCCGAGGCGCGCCCGAATTCTTCATGTTCTCCAACGCCATAGCCCCGTGGCAGCCGGCGGATTCGGTGGCGCTGGGCAAATTGCTGGCGTTCGAAAGCTCGGACCAGATCGGCGCCGAGGTGTTGCGCGCCCGCCTGTCGCTGCGTCTGGAAGACGACCGCTTACGCGACATCCAGCCGCTGGATGCGGGCCCGGTTCTGTCCGCCCTGCCCGAAGAGCCCGACGAGCGTGTGGGCGACGGCACCCGTGGTCCCGGCACCGCGCGCCCTGCCGTGTCGGCCGAGGCCGCGCCTATTGCCGTTCCCGGTGCTGATGCGGGTGCTGATGCGGGTGCTGATCCGAATGCAGCCACCGCCCCGGACATCGACGGCCCGCCGGCGGTGGCCAACGTCGCGCCCCCGACCCCGGCGCCCCAAGGCAACACCGGACCGCTGGCGCTGGTGGGGGCCTCGAACGGCTGGGCCGCGGCGCCGTCACGTTCGGCCAGCGGCTCGACCCTGTTGGCCAACGATCCCAACAGCCTGCTGACCGCCCCGACCGAATGGTATCTGGCCCGGCTGGAGCTGCGCAGCGGCGGCGTCATCGGCGCCACCATGCCCGGCATGCCGCAGATCATGGCCGGGCGCAGTGCGCGTCTTGGCTGGGGTCTGACCTCGGCCTTCGGCGACGACATGGATCTTTATGTTGAACGTCTGAATCCCGACAACGGTCAGGAATACGCAACCGACGACGGGTTCGCCAGATTCCGCACCGAAGGCGCCGTGATCCGCGTCAAGGACGCGCCCCCCGTCACCATCACCCTAAGATGGAGCCGCAACGGCCCGATCCTGCCCGGCAATCACTTCGGGCTGCGCAACATCACCCCCAAGGGCCATGTCATCGCCCTGTCGTGGACCGGCCTTAGCGAGACCGACACCACCATCGCCGGGTTCCGCGCGTTGATGAACGCCGCCGACACCCAAGAGGCGTTGGCGGCGGGGGCGGATTTCGTCGCGCCCTCGTACAACCTGATCATCGCCGACCGTGACCGGATCGCGATGCAGACCGTGGGCGCCCTGCCCGACCGCAACCCCGATCAGCAGGGCAACGGGCGCATGCCCAGCCCCGGCTGGATCGCCGCGAACACATGGGCGGGGCTGACCCCCTACGCCGAAAATCCGCGCTTTTCCGGGACCGGCGCGGCCAATGCGGCGACCATGGGCAGCAGCCGGTCGGACGACGACTTTCCCCACAACCTCAGCGGCGATCTGGGCGACCAGCTTCGGATCCTGCGCTGGCGGCGGCTGATGCAAAGCCGGGGCGTTCACACCCGCGAAAGCTTTATCGAGGCACAACTGGACACCGTCAGCGCAGCCGCCCGCAACATCCTGCCGCTGATCGCGCGGGATCTGTGGTTCTCGGGCACCGCCCCGGCCAAGGACACGCCCGAGCGCAAGCGTCAGGACGCGCTGGAGCTGCTGGCCAACTGGAACGGCGAGATGAACGAGCATCTGCCCGAACCGCTGATCTACGCCGCATGGGCCCGCAACCTGCAACGCCTCTTGATCCGGGACGAGTTGGGCCCGCTGGCCGACGAGCTATCGCGCCTGCGCCCGGTGTTTATCGAACGGGTGTTCCGCAATCTGGACGGCGCCAGCGCATGGTGCGACGTGATCCAGTCGGCGCCGCGCGAAACCTGCACCGACGTGTCGCGGGCCGCGCTTGATACCGCCATCGTCGAGCTGGAAGAGACCTATGGCGCGGGGCTTGAAAGCCTGCGCTGGGGCGATGCCCATCAGGCCCGCCACAACCACGAGGTTCTGGGCGACATTCCGTTCCTGTCGTGGGTGGTCAACATCCGTCAATCCACCAGCGGCGGCGATCATACGTTGGAGCGCGGGCTGACCGCCGCCACCGGCAAGACGCCTTACGCGAATATTCAGGCGGCGGGCTACCGGGGGGTCTATGATTTCGCCGACCCCGACAGTTCGGTCTTCGTCACCGCGACGGGTCAGTCGGGCCACCCGCTCAGCCGGTTCTACGACAATCTGGGAGAGTTGTGGCGCCGGGGCGAATACATCCCCATGAGCCTTGACCCCGAGCTTGCCGCCGCCGCCGCCGTCGGCCACACCATCCTGCGCCCCCGCCAGACGCAGTAAGGCGACGGGGTCGGACGTAAGCTCTGGTGATGGGCGGGGCCGTTTCGGCTTGCTCAGAGGACGTCGAACTTCTGCTTCTGACGCTCGGTCCAATAGACCTGCATGACATAGCCGTCGTCGGTCTGGCGGTCGTCCTCGACCACGCCTTGTTCGAACAGCCACGCCCGCAGCTTGCCGTCGGCAAAGCCAAGGGTCAGTTCCTCGCGGGTGCGGGGCGCGGCGAGCATGTCGGCGATGCGGGTGTAAAGCGCATCCAGCCCCTCGCCGGTCAGGGCCGACAGGGCCATGACCTTGTCGTCCCGCGCGGCGACGGCCAGCAGCGGGTCGCGGGCGTCAGGCTCCAGCGCGTCGATCTTGTTCCAGACTTCCAGCAACGGCGCCTTGTCGGGATCGATGCCCATGTCGGTTAGAATCTGGCGCACGTCGGCGGCCTGTTCCTGACTTTGCGCATGGGCGATGTCGCGGACGTGGACGATCAGATCGGCGTCCAGCACTTCCTCTAGCGTGGCGCGGAAGGCGGCGACCAGTTCGGTCGGCAGATCCGAGATGAAGCCCACCGTGTCCGACAGGATCACCTTCGGCCCCGACGGCAACTCGATCGAGCGCATGGTGGGATCAAGCGTGGCGAACAGCATATCCTCGGCCATCACCTCGGCGCCGGTCATGCGGTTGAAAAGCGTGGATTTTCCTGCGTTGGTATAGCCCACCAGCGCGACGATCGGAAACGGCACCTTCTTGCGGCTGTCGCGGTGCAGCGCACGGGTGCGGACCACCTTGTCGAGCTGCCGGCGCAGGCGCACGATGGCGTCGTCGATGGCCCGGCGGTCAGCCTCGATCTGGGTCTCGCCGGGGCCGCCGACAAAGCCAAGCCCGCCGCGCTGACGCTCCAGGTGGGTCCAGGCGCGGACCAGCCGGGTGCGCTGATAGGACAGCGCCGCCATCTCGACCTGCAACACGCCTTCGCGGGTGCGGGCCCGGTCCGAGAAAATTTCAAGGATCAGCCCGGTGCGGTCCAGGATCTTGACCTTCCACGCCCGTTCAAGGTTGCGCTGCTGGACAGGGGTGACCGGACCGTCGATCAGAACCAGATCGACCTCGGCCTCTTCGAACCGCTGGGCCAGTTCCTCGATCTTGCCGCTGCCGAACAGCAGGCCGGCGCGGGCCTTGGGCAGGGCGACAACCTCTTGGCCCACGACTTCAAGCCCCGGCAAGGCGGCGCCAAGGGCTGCGGCCTCGTCAAGGGCGGCCTGCGCCTGACGGCGCTGACGGTCATTGCGGATGTCGGGATGGACGACCCAGGCCCGCGTGGCCGGGGTGTCGGTCGAATGCGCGGTGATCAGTCGTCCCCGTCGTAAAGGTTAATGGGCTGTGCCGGCATGATGGTCGAGATCGCGTGCTTGTAGACCAGTTGCGACTGCCCGTCACGACGCAGAAGTACGCAGAAATTATCGAACCAGGTGATCACACCCTGCAACTTGACCCCGTTGATCAGAAATATTGTCACCGGGACCTTTGTCTTTCGAACATGGTTTAAAAAGGTATCTTGCAAATTCTGTTTATCCGTAGCCATTAGACCTAGCCTTTATTGTTAAGACAGCTCTCCAGCCGCCTTTCTTGTCGGCAGAGTATGTCGTGGGTTAACAACATATTCCAGTGCAAATCGGGCGATTTTGGCCAGTAATTGCTTACGTTTACGTCAAGAACGCCAGAAGTCCGGATTGAGCAGGGCGATGATGGCCAGCGTCTCGAGCCGTCCCAGCACCATCGCGCCCATCAGGATGAACTTGGCCGTGTCCGGCAGGGTGGCGTAGTTGATGGGCGGCTCGGTCGCGACCTGCGCAATCGGCCCCGTGGTGCTGAGCGAGGCGATGGTCAGGGTCAGGGCCGGTTCGAACCCCAGCCCGGTCAGCGTCAGCGCGGCCGTGATCAGCGCGATCGACAGCGCGAAGAGCATGAAGAAGATCCACGCGATATAGGCGCCCTGACGGCGGATGGTGCGCCCTGCGGGGCCAGCGCCCCCGACCGAGGATGGATGAACAAGCTTCTCCAACTCTCTGACACCGTGGGAATAAAGCGCATAGACCCGCAGCAGTTTGACGCCGCCCGCCGTGGTGGCGACACCGCCGCCCACCAGCGCCAGACCCATCAGGATCAGCCCCGGCGTCTGCAGGCCCGACCAGTTCTGCGCCGCCGCCCAATCGTCCGAGACAAAGCCCGTGGTGGTCAGAAACGACAACACCGTAAAGAACGCCCCCCAAAGCGAGCGCACGGCACTTTCGGCGTCGGACAGATCATCGACCTCGATCGCGCCGATCCAGTGGCGCAGGAACAGCGCCACTGGCAGCGCCGCCACCACCGCCGCCGCCAGCCGTAGCTCGGGGTCATCGCGCAGGGACGAGAATTTGTCCCGGCGGCGTTCCGAGGCAAAGGTCTGACGCGACAGCGCGAAGACAAGGAAGACGGCGATCAGCAGTTCGGGCCAGAACCCCGCCTCGGTCAGCCCGCCCGAGGGCAGGATGCCGCTGGTCGACAGCGTCGCCATCGCCACCATCACCGAAAAGAACGGGTCCCCCCCGGCGACGATCAGCAAGATCCACAGCGCAACCGTCAACGAAATGTAAAGCGGCAGCAGGATCTGGGTAAACCGCACGATCCGCTCGGTCGGGTCGGCCACATGGCTGATCTGGCGCATCGAGGTGGTCTGCCCGGCCTGTCGCAACGACGTCACCTCGAACCCACCCAGGTTCAGCGGCGCCAGAATGGCCGTCGCCGTCAGCCAGATCAGGAACCCGCCCATCCAGCCGACCATGCCGCGCCACAGATGCACCGCGTCGGGCACCGTGGCCGAGGGCTGGAAGATGGTGGCGCCGGTGGTGGTGAACGACGACAGCATCTCGAAATAGACGTTCAGAAAGCGCACGTTGGGCACGGCTTCGGACATCGGCACGGCCAGCACCAGCGGCAGCAGGGTAAAGCTGCTGAGAAGCGCCACCAGATGGCTGCGCGCGGCGCTGGAATAGGCGTAGTTGCCCGTCGCCAGACCGATCAGCCCGGTCACGATCAAAAACAGCGTGCCAAAGTAGAAGAAGATGCGCGAGGTCGCATAGTCGCTTTGCGTCAGCGCGAAGATCGACGGCAGGAACATGGCCAGCGCACCGATCCCCATGAGAAGGACGATGAACGGCAGTTTGAACAGGATCTTCATGGTCTAGAAGAAATCGACCGAGACCTGCAGCAGGCGCTCGACCTCGGGGACGTCATCGGTAAGCGCGAAGATGACGATGATGTCGCCCTCGTCGATCTTGGTGCCGGCGGTGGGGCGGATCACCTTGTCGCCCTTGCGCACAGCCCCGACCAGCGCGCCTTCGGGAAAGTCGATGTCGCGGATCACGCGCCCGGCGATGGGCGAGGTCGACAGGACCTGCGCCTCGATCACCTCGGCCTCGGCGTCGCCGATGGAATAGATCGCCCGCACCCGCCCGTGACGGATATGCTTCAGGATCGACGACACGGTGGTCGAGCGCGGGTTGATATAGGCGTCGATGTTCATCGGCTCCAACAACGGCACCAGCGTCGGGTCGTTGATCAGCACGATGGACATGGGGCAGCCGGCGGCCTTTGCGCGGACGGCAGCGAGCAGGTTGGTCTTGTCGTCGTCGGTGACGGCCAGAATGGCGTCGGCGCGCGAGATGTTGGCCTCTTCCAGCAGTTCGCGGTCCAGACCGTCGCCGTTCAGCACGATGGTCCGTTCCAGCGCATCGGCGGCCCGCTCGGCGCAGGCGCGGTTCTTCTCGATCACCTTGACGCGGACGCGGTCGGTCTGGGATTCCAGTGCGCTGGCCACCGCAAGCCCCACGTTGCCGCCGCCCACGATGACCACCCGTTCCTGCTTGGTGCTGGATTTGCCGAAGATTTCCAGCGTGCGGGCGACATCCTCGACATGGGCGATCAGATAGACCTGATCGCCGGGAAAAAGCTGATCGCGGGGCTCGGGGGCGAACAGACCGTCCTTGCGGCGGATGCCCACCACGATGGCCCGCAGGGTCGAGAAAAGCTCGGACAGTTGTTTCAGCGGCGTGTTGACCACCGGGCAATTCTCTTCCAGCAGAATGCCCAGAAGCTGGGCGTCGCCGTCCAGAAAGCTTTCGGTGTCGAAGGCCGCAGGGGCATTCAGGCGACGCAGAGCGGCCTCGGCAACCTCGCGCTCGGGGCTGATCACCACGTCGATGGGCATATGCTCGCGCCGGTAAAGGTCCGAGTAGATCGCCGTCAGGTAGCTTTGGCTGCGCAGACGCGCGATCTTGCGCGTGATGGCAAAGACCGAATGGGCCACCTGACAGGTGACCATGTTGACCTCGTCGGAATGGGTGGCGGCGATGATCATATCCGCATCGCGCGCGCCCGCCCGGTCCAGCACATCGGGATAAGAGGCAAAGCCAGCTATCCCCTGCACGTCAAGCGTATCGGTCGCGCGGCGCACCAGATCGGGATTGCTGTCCACGACGGTGACGTCATTGCGTTCGCCCGACAGATGGCGGGCGATCTGCCAGCCCACCTGCCCTGCACCACAGATGATGACCTTCATGTCTTTGCCCTGTTGCGCCTGTCAGGCGCCCTGCATGGCAGAACCGCCCCAAGCCGTCAATTGCGCGTGGTGACGGGCAAGCTGGGCGGGCGGCATGACGGCATCACCCGATTGCGGCGCGGCTTATGCGCTGTCGGCCTCGGCCTCCTCCATCTCGTCGACGCGGGCGACGCGGGTGCCGGCCTTCGAGCTTGTGACCACGTTCAGCGACTTCAGCTTACGGTGCAGGGCCGAGCGTTCCATGCCCACGAAGGTCGCCGTGCGGCTGATGTTGCCGCCAAAGCGGTTGATCTGGGTCATCAGATATTCGCGTTCGAAAAGCTCGCGTGCCTCGCGCAGGGGCAAGGTCGCCAGACTGCCCGACAGGATCACGCGGTCGGGATCGTTCGGCCCCGTCTCGCTGGAGGGCAGCTCCTTCACCGAAACCTCGCCGCTGTCGGGGCCAAGGATCAGCACCCGTTCGATCACGTTGCGCAACTGGCGCACGTTGCCGGGCCAGACCATCGTCTGCAAAAGCGCTTCGGACTCGCCAGACAGCGCGCGCATCGGCAGGCCTTGGGTCTGGTGGAACTCTTCTATGAAATGCTGTGCAAGCTCGGGGATATCCTCTCGCCGGTCCTCCAGCGAGGGGACGCTGATCGGCACCACGTTCAGCCGGTGATACAGTTCCTCGCGGAAGCGCCCGGCGGACATCTCGGCCACCAGATCGCGGCTGGTCGAGGCCACGACCCGAAGGTCCACCCGCACCTTGTCCATGCCGCCAACCCGCTGGAATTGCTGGTCGACCAGCACCCGCAGGATCTTGGACTGGCTGCCAAGGGGCATGTCGGCCACCTCGTCGAAATAGATGATGCCGCCGTGGGCCTGTTCCAGCAGCCCCGGCTCGACCGAGCGGTCGGCGCTTTCCTTGCCGAACAGCACTTCCTCGAACCGCTCGGGCTCGATCGACGCACAGTTGACGCAGACGAACGGGCTGTTGGCGCGGTTGGAATATTCGTGGATGTAGCGCGCCGCGACCTCCTTGCCGGATCCGGCAGGCCCCGACAACATCACCCGCCCGTTCGAGGTTGTCACCTTGTCGAGGTTTGCTTTCAACGCCTTGAAGACCGCGCTTGATCCGATCATCTCGGTCGGGCCGCCGTCCGAGCGCTTCAGTTCCGCATTCTCGCGGCGCAGGCGCGAGGTTTCCATTGCCCGCCCGATCACCACCATCAACTGGTCGATGTTGAAGGGCTTTTCGATGAAGTCGTAAGCGCCCTGCTTGATCGCGGCGACGGCAATCTCGATGTTGCCATGCCCCGAGATGATGACGATGGGAATATCGGGGTTGTCGCGCTTGACGGTCTTCAGGATGTCGATCCCGTCCATGTCGCTGTCTTTCAACCAGATATCCAGCACCATCAGCCCCGGAGGCCTGCGGTTGATCTCGTTCATGCAATCGGCCGAATTGGCCGCCAGCCGCGTGCTGTAGCCTTCGTCCTGAAGGATGTCGGCGATCAGTTCGCGGATGTCCCTTTCATCGTCAACGATAAGAATGTCACTCATGATACTGCGATGCTCCCTGTGCTCAGGCCGATTTCAGGACGCCGATTGCCTCGGCGCCGATTTGTAAGGTGACGACAGCCATGGCGCCGCGATGCTCGGTGTCCCCGAAGGGTTCGGCATCGGTCAGCTCCAGCGTGCCGCCGTGTTCTTCGATGATCTTCTTGACGATGGGCAGGCCAAGGCCGGTGCCCTTTTCGCGGGTGGTGACGTAAGGCTCGAACAGGCGGGCCCGGTCAAGGGGCAGCCCGATGCCGTTGTCGCTGATGCGGATGACGACCTTGTGTTCGGTCTGCTCCACCGCCACGCGCACCTGCGGATCGAACCCGTCTGGTGCGCCTTTTTCCATCCGGCTTTCAATGGCTTCGCCGGCGTTCTTTATCAAGTTGGTCAGCGCCTGAGAGATCATGGTCGCGTCGATCACCGCGGGCACGGCGCTGTCGGGGATATCCGCCTGCAGGCGGACAGGCTCCAGCGCCGGGCGCTGCAACAGCACGGCGTCGCGGATCAACGCCATGATGTCATGTTCGCGCCGCTCGGGTTCGGGCATGCGCGCGAATTTCGAGAACTCGTCGACGATGCGGCGCAGATCGTTGGTCTGGCGGATGATGACGCCGGTCATCTGGGTCAGCGCCTCGCCATCCTCGTCGTCCAGCTTGGGCGCGAACTTGCGTTTCAGCCGTTCGGCGGAAAGCTGGATCGGGGTCAGGGGGTTCTTGATCTCGTGGGCGATGCGCCGGGCCACGTCGCCCCATGCGGCCATGCGCTGGGCGCTGACCAGATCGGTCACGTCGTCGAAGGCGACCACATAGCCTTCCAGCCGGCCCTTGGCGTTGGTGCGCACGCTCATCCGCACCAGCAGGCTTTCGCGTTTGCCGCGCCGGGTCAGCTTGACCTCTTCTTGTGCGCTGTCGCGCTGGCCTGTCTGGATCTGCTCCAGCAGGCGCGAGAATTCGGGCACCACTACGGCCAGATTGCCTTCTTGCCCGTCGGGCTCCTGATCGAGATCCAGCAGCACCGCGGCCGAGCGGTTGACGAAGTCGATCCGCCCCTTGTTGTCCAGACCGATGACCCCGGCGGTGATCGACGACAGAACCGAATCGAACAGCCGCCGGCGGCGTTCGATCTGTCGGTTGGTGTCCAGAAGGGTCTCGCGCTGGCCCTTCAACTGACGCGTCATCTTGTTGAAAATGCTGCCCAACATGGCGATCTCGTCATCGCCATCCTCTTCCATCACTTGCACGTTCAGATCGCCGTCACCGACCCGCTGGGCGGCGCTGGTCAAGCGGCCCACCGGGCGGGCCAGACGTTCGGCGAACCACAGGCCCAGCCAGATGGCGGCCAGCATCAGGATCACGGCAAAACCCAGATAGAGCAGGCCGAATTCAAAAAGCACCCTGCCCCGTTCGTTTTCCAGTTGCTGATACAGCCGCACGGTTTCCTGCGTGTCGTCCAGCAGGTTCAAGATCTGCCCGTCGACCTGACGTGAGACGTAGAGGAAGCGGTCGTTATAGGCGGTCAGCGAGACCAGCGCCCGGAACTCGTTGTTGCGCCAATCCTCGATGATGGCGATGTTTTCCTCGCGCGCGCGGGCGAAATCCCGCGGGCTGGGCTGTTCGTAGTCGAACAGATAGCTGCGTTCGCCCCGGGCGCGGATCTCGCCGGTGCCATCGACGACATAGGCCTCGCGCAGCCCGCGCTGGATCTGCGACTGGCCTTGGGTCAGCAATTGCCGCAGGTTGCCGTCGGACAGAAGGAACGTCGCCTGTCGCGCCACGTTCAGATAGGCGGCAAGGGACTCGGCGTCTTGGCGCAGATCGTCCCGGTGTTCCTGTTCGTAAGCCTCGGCGGCGGACAGCGAGTTGCCGACCACCTGCCGCACCCGGTCCGAAAACCAGCCTTCAAGCCCGATGTTCACCGTAAGGGTGGCGAAGACGGCGACTAGGATGGTGGGGATCAGCGCCACGATGGCGAAAACGCCCGTCAGTCGCAAATGCAGGCGCGAGCCGGCCGAGCGGGCCCGCCGCGCCGCGATCATCCGCGCCACCCGCTGCATCACCAGCGCCGCAATCGACAGCACATAGATCAGGTCGGCCAACAGGACCAGACGCAGCGCCGTGGCCGCCGAGCCAAGGTTCAGCGGGCCCAGCACCAGATAGGTGGCCACCACAAGCACCGGCCCCAGCACCACCAGCCCAAAGGTCAGGATGTTCTGCACCCGCCTTTGCTGCCGAAGCTGGTTGACCTTGGCCCATGTATTCCGACGCGACGCCGATCGGGGCGCAGATGGAATGGGACGACGCACGATTGCTCCTGACCGCTCGATGTCTGGTGGTTACCAGAGCGTTTGCCTCTAGGTGTAGCCGTGCCGCCGAGGGCCTGTCCCTCATACGCCACGCACCTGTTGCATACTTACATCAATTTGCGGCGCCGTGTCACGCGAATATCCAGCTCTGTAATCTTTTTTCGCAGGGTATTTCGGTTGATGCCCAGAAGATCGGCGCATTTGGCCTGATTGCCGCCGGTGGCTTCCAGCGCGATCTCGATCAGGGGGATCTCTACCTCTTTGAGAATGCGTTGATAAAGGCCGCGGGCGGGCAGAACGCCCCCGTGCAGATCAAAGTAGCGCCGCAGATGTTTGTAAACCGACGAGGTCAGCCGGTCGCCGTCATCGGCACCGATCAGGGGCTCGACCTCGGGCTGGCTGCCCAGAACGGCGGTAACGGCGGCGACGCCGACCTCTTCCTCGGGCGAGGTGACGACCAGCCGGCGCACGGCGTTTTCTAGCTGGCGGACGTTGCCGGGCCAGCTATAGGCGCGGATCATCGCCTCGGACTCGGGCGACAGGCGGCGGGCGTTGGCGCCTTCGCGTTCGGCCTTCAACAGGAAATGCTCGGCCAGCAGGGGAATATCGTCCACCCGTTCACGCAGCGAGGGCACCTGTATCGTCACACCCCCCAGCCGGTAATAGAGATCCTGCCGGATGACGTTGTTCTCGACCTTGCGCAGCAGATCCTGCTGGGACGAGGCCATGATCCGCGGCGCGTTCTGCCCCAGCGCGTCCAGCATCCGCACGGCGCGGGCCTGCGCGTCATCATCCAGATCGCCGATCTCGTCAAACAGAATCGAGCCGCCGCGCGCCTTGGCCAGAATGTTGGTCGCACTGTCGACCGAGGTCAGATCGGCGGCGCTGACAGTCACGAAGGGCAGCGTGCGCCGGTCGCTGAAATCATGCACCGCGCGGGCGATCAGGGATTTGCCGGTGCCCGACTCGCCGGTGATCAGCACCGGCAGATCGGTGTTCATCACCTGCGCCACCAGCCGGTACAGCGCCTGCATCTGCGGCGTGCGCCCCACCAGCGGCAGATCGTCGTCGGGGGCGGCGGGGTCCACCCGCTGCGGGCTGGGACTGGCGCGGCGCTTGACCTCTAGCGCGCGGGCGGTGCGCTTCATCAGGTCGGGCAGGTCGAAGGGCTTGGGCATGTAGTCATAGGCTTCGGCCTCGGCGGCCTGAATCGCCGTCATGATCGTGTTCTGCGCCGAGATCACGATCACCGGCATGCCCGGACGTTTGGCGGTGATCTGGGGCAGCATCTCCAGCCCGTTGCCGTCGGGCATGACCACGTCCGAGATCACCAGATCGCCGCGCCCCTCGTCGACCCAGCGCATCAGCGTCACCAACGAGGATGTCGCGTGCACCTTGCAGCCCGCGCGGGTCAGCGCCTGTGTCAGAACGGTGCGGATCGTGCGGTCGTCATCGGCGACAAGGATTGTGCCATCCATCAGGTCTTCTCCGGGTCTGCGCGGGCCATGGGCAGCGAAATGCGGAACACCGTGCGGCCCGGCACGGTATCAAGGGAAATCCAGCCGTCGTGTTCGGACACGATCTTCGAGACCAGCGCCAGCCCCAGACCGGTGCCGTTTTCACGGCCCGAGACGAAGGGCTCGAACACCTCGCCCGCGATCTCGGGGGGCAGGCCGGGTCCGTCGTCGATGATCTCGACATGCAAGGGCACGGGGCCGCCGGTGCCGTCACGACGTTTCACGCGGATCGACAGCTCGTAGAAGGTGCGGATGCGGATGGTGCCGCCGCCGGGGCTGGCCTCGGCCGCGTTCTTGATCAGGTTGTGGAACACCTGCATCAGTTGATCCGCATCGCCCAGCGTGTTGGGCAGCGAGGGGTCGTAATCCTCGGCGATCCGCATATGGGCGGCCGACCCAAGCGCGGCTGATCTGCGCACCCGGTCCAGCACGTCGTGCAGGTTGACCGAGCGCAGATCGGGCGGGCGGACATTTCCGAACTGCTCGACCTGATCTAGCAGCGAGGTGATGCGCCGGGCTTCCGCCACGATCAGGTCGGTCATCTCGCGGTCGGCGGACGGCAGGTTCATCGACAAAAGCTGGGCCGCGCCGGTGATGCCGGCCAGCGGGTTCTTGATCTCATGCGCCAGCATCTCGGACATGCCGATGGCCGAGCGGGCGGCGGATTGCGACGACAGCGCGCGCCCCAGACGTTCGGCAAATTCGCGCGGCTCCAGCAGGATCATCAGCCGGTCGGGCGCGTCCACCATCGGCGCAATCTGCAGGTTGCACTGCATGGGCGGACGCTCACCGCAGCCCACGTCCACATCGTTGACGAACAGCGGCGCTTGATTGGTGCGGACGCGGCCAAAGGCGCCCTCCAGCGGGGCGTCCACATGGATGCGGTCCCAGACGGGCGCGCCGCGCAGGGCCCGGGCCGAGGAGTTCAGGAACAGTTCCGCCGCCGGGTTGACCAGATCGATCCGATCCTCGGCATCGACGATGACCGCTGGCACGGGAAGCGAGGCCCAGATGGTTTCGGGCAGCAGGCTCATGCGGCGGCCTCCTGCGCGGGTTGGTCCGCGGAACCTGTCAGAATGTCGTGCAGCAAGGGGCGGATGCGGGCGGCGCGGGTCTCGGTCATCAACTGACGGCGCATGGGATGCCCCCCCTGCCCTGCGGCCTCCAGATACCAGCCCAGATGCTTGCGCGCATTCTTCAATCCCAGATCGTGGCCGTAGAACGACAGGATGGCGTCGTGATGGGCGGCGACCAGTTCGGCAAGCGCGGCGCCCGTGGGAATTTCGGGCGCAGGCGTGCGGCCAAGATCGGCGGCGATGCAGGCCAGTTGCCACGGGCGGCCCTGCGCCCCGCGCCCGACCATCACGCCCTGCGCACGCGACTGGCTCAGCGCCTGCCGGGCGGTTGCGGCATCGACGATGTCACCGTTGGCGATCACCGGCACATCGACCGCCGCCACCACATCGGCGATGGCGGACCAGTCGGCGGAGCCCTTGTAGAACTGACAGCGCGTGCGCCCGTGGATCGTGACCATGCGCACGCCCGCGTCCTGCGCCCGCCGGGCCAGTTGCGGCGCGTTGCGCATCGCGTCGTCCCAGCCCAGCCGGGTTTTCAGCGTGACGGGTACGGAAACCGCGTTCACCACAGCCTCGATCAAGCTCAACGCATGGTCCGGCGTCTTCATCAGCGCCGAGCCCGAGTAGCCGCTGGTCACCTTCTTCGCCGGGCAGCCCATGTTGATGTCGATGATGCGCGCGCCGCCGGCTTCGGCCATGCGGGCGGCCTCGGCCATCCAATGGGCCTCGCGCCCGGCGATCTGCACGGCGGTGCCTTCAACGCCCAGCCCCAACTCGGCCTTGGCGCGGGTCGAGGGTTTTGCCTGCACCATTTCCTGACTGCCGACCATTTCCGACACCACCAGCCCGGCGCCGAAGCTGCGCACCAACGTGCGGAGCGGCAGGTCGGTGATTCCGGCCATCGGCGCCAGAAAGACCGGCGAGTCCGGCGTGTGGTTTGCGATGCGAATGGTCAAATGCTCAATCCTTGTGCAGTCCCCTTGGGCTAACGCAGGCGCAGCGACAATGCAATGAAACGGCCTGTCGCAGATGGGGTCAGACATGACATGCCTGTTTTTTAGGCGGTGGTCTCAGGTGCCGCCGTCGCTCCGTCGTCCCCGTTGCCAGCGCCGCGCCCGCGCCCTATCACGGGGCGCATGAGCATCACAGCAATCATCGTCGCCGCCGGGCGTGGCCTGCGGGCCGGGGGCGGCCAGCCGAAACAGTTCCGCCCCCTTGCCGGACGCGCGGTTCTGCTGCGCACTTTGGATATCTTCCGCGCCCATCCCTGGGTCGACGCGATCGTGCTGGTGGTGAACCCTGCCGATGCGGCTGAACTGACGGCGCTGGGGTTGGAAGACAGCGACGCCGGCACCCCGCTGCGGCTGGTGGACGGGGGGGCTGACCGGGCGGCCTCGGTCCGGGCGGGTCTGGCGGAGGTGCAGACAAGCCATGTGCTGATCCACGACGCGGCCCGCCCACTGGTGGCGCCCGCGCTGATCGACCGGGTGATCGCAGCGCTGGACGCCTCAAGCGGCGCGGCGCCCGCCCTGCCCGTCACCGACGCGCTGTGGTCAGGCGCTTCGGGCCGCGTGACCGGCACGCAGGACCGTCAGGGCCTTTACCGCGCCCAGACGCCACAGGGGTTCGACGCGCAGGCCCTGCGCCGGGCCTATGCGGCGCTGGAAGAGGTCGCCAGCGGCGCCCCGCCCCCCGCCGATGATGTCGAAGTGGCGCGGGCCGCGGGCCTTGACGTGGCCATTGTCGCGGGGGATGAAACGAACCTGAAACTGACCACAGGCGCGGATTTCGCCCGCGCCGAGACCATATTGGGGAGCCAGGTGGACATAAGATGCGGCAACGGGTTCGACGTGCACCGCTTCGGCCCCGGCGATTTCGTGGTGCTGTGCGGCGTGAAAGTGCCGCATGATCAGGCGCTTGTGGGCCATTCCGATGCCGATGTCGGCATGCATGCCATCACCGACGCGATCTACGGCGCGCTGGGCGCGGGCGACATCGGCCAGCATTTTCCGCCCAGCGATCCGCAATGGCGCGGCATGGCCTCGGAAAGGTTTCTGGACCATGCCGTCGCCCTGGCCGCCGAGCGTGGCTTCACCCTGTCGAACGCCGATTGCACCTTGATCTGCGAGCACCCGAAGATCGGCCCGCATGCCGCTGAAATGAAATCCGAAATCGCCCGCATCCTCAAGATCGCGCCTGACCGGGTCAGCGTCAAGGCCACCACGTCAGAGCGGTTGGGCTTCACCGGCCGCAAGGAAGGAATTGCCGCCATGGCCACTGTCACGCTGATCGCCACATGAGCCGCCTGTTCGCAAGCCCGCTGGCCACGCCCGTCGCCACGATGGCCGGGGTGGGCTTCCTGCGCCCGGCCTCGGGGACATGGGGGTCGGCGGCGGCGATCCCGCTGGCATGGGTTATCCATGCGACGCTGGGCTTTCCCGGCCTTGCCCTGCTGACCGTGGGCGCGTTCCTGCTGGGCTGGTGGGCCACGGCGCAGCATGTGACGGCGACCGGCACCCACGACCCGTCCGAGGTGGTGATCGACGAGTTGGTCGGCCAGTGGATCGCCCTTTGGCCGCTGTCGGCGGGGCTGTGGCATGCGGGCGTTGACCCGTGGGTCTTCCCCTATCCCGGCTGGATCGGTGCCTTTCTGATGTTCCGTCTGTTCGACATCTGGAAGCCCGGCCCCGTGGGCTGGGCCGACCGGCGGCAGGACGCGTTCGGCGTGATGCTGGACGACGTGATCGCGGGCCTTCTGGCCGCTGTGGTCGTGGCCATCGCCGCCGGCGTCTCGCACGGTCTGTTGGGCACATGAGCGAGACCCCCGAGGCCCGTCTGCTGGCGCTATGCCGGGACCGCGCGGTCACGCTGGCCACGGCGGAAAGCTGCACCGGGGGCATGGTCGCGGCGCGGCTGACCCGGCTGGCGGGGTCCTCGGACATGTTCGACCGGGGCATCGTCACCTATTCCAACGCGGCCAAGATGCAACTTCTGGGTGTGACTGCCGAGATGCTGGAGCGTTACGGCGCCGTCTCCGAGCAGGTCGCGGTGGAGATGGCCGAGGGGTTGCGCGTGCGCAGCGAGGCCGCGCTAAATGTCTCGATCACCGGCATCGCCGGCCCCGGCGGGTCCGAGCACAAGCCCGAGGGCCGCGTCTGTTTCGCGCTGGCCTACGGTAAGGGCCTTGACCGCCCCACCCGGACCGAGACGGTCGAGTTCGGCGCCATCGGGCGCGATCAGGTCCGCGAGGCGTCCACCCTGCACGCCATGCAACTGCTGATTGCAGGCATTAGGGCCGCGTTTCACAACTGACGCATTATTAGGCAGCCCCCACGGCTTGCGCCTAAATATCCCGCATTATTCCATTTGCACAGCATTTCATCGCCCCGATGGGCAGATGCTGCTTTTCTTCGCGCCCCGATCGCGGGTTTTGACACGCACCATTCTGCGAAGTCGAAAGGATCGAAGATGAACGGTGCGGATACAGCCTGGATGATCGTCGCCACAGCCCTTGTGCTGTTCATGACCCTGCCGGGTCTGGCCTTGTTCTATGGCGGGCTCGTACGCTCGCGCAATGTGCTGAGCGTGTTCATGCAATGCTATGCCATCGCCTGTCTGATGAGCGTGCTGTGGTTCGTGCTGGGCTATTCCATCGCCTTCGGCGGCGGCGACAGCGGGATCTGGGGCGGGTTGGACAAGGCGCTGCTGGCCGGGATCGACGCCACCACGCTGGCCGGCACCCTGCCCGAGGTGCTGTTCTTCGCCTTCCAGATGACCTTCGCCATCATCACCCCGGCCCTGATCGTGGGCGCCTATGTGGAACGGGTGGGCTTTGGCTTCGTGATGCTGTTCTCGGCCCTGTGGATGCTGTTGGTCTATGCGCCGGTGGTGCATTGGATTTGGGGCGGCGGCATGCTGGCCGATGGCGGCATCTTCGGCGAAACCGGGGTCAAGGATTTCGCCGGCGGAATCGTGGTGCACGAGACGGCTGCCATCGCGGCGCTGATGATCGCGGTGTTTCTGGGGCCGCGGCGGGACCGCTCGAAGCCGCCGCACAATCCGGGCTATGTGATGATCGGTGCCTCGATGCTGTGGGTCGGCTGGTTCGGCTTCAACGGCGGCTCGCAGCTTGCCGCAGACGGCGGTGCGGCGATGGCGCTGACCGTGACCCATATCTCGGCCGCCACCGCGTCGCTGAGCTGGGCGTTGTGGGAGAAGATCAAATACGGCAAGGCCTCGCTTGTGGGCATCGTGACGGGGACCATCGCGGGGCTGGCTTCGATCACGCCGGCGTCGGGATTTGTCGGGCCGGTCGAGGCGCTGGTCATCGGTGCGGTCGCCGGGGTGCTGTGCCAAGAGGCCGTCAATCTGGTCCGCAACCGTCTGAAGATCGACGACACGCTGGACGTCTTTGCCGTGCACGGAGTCGGCGGCATCTTTGGCACCATCATGATTGCCGCCTTCGGCGCCGGAAGCTGGGCCGCGCAACTGGGCGGGCTGGTCGTGGTTGGGGTCTTCACCGTGGTCGGCACCTTCGTGCTGATCAAGCTGGTGGGGTACATCACCCCCCTGCGCGTGGACCACGAGACCGAGGTCACCGGGCTGGATCTGGCCGTGCATGGCGAGCGGGCTTACGATCACGTCAGCTAGGCGTCAGTTAGACGTCGCCCGCTTTGAGGATCGCTTGAATATGGAAAACGCGGGCCACCCGGCCCGCGTTTTCTCGTTTATGACAACTGCCAACGTTCAGCCCGCCTGCAACACTGTCTCGAACGCCCGCAGGTCGGGCCCCGAGGCCCCAAGCACCGCGTCCGACAGCGCCTGCGCCCGCGTCTCGCCCAGAAGGGCACGAACCTTCGCGGCCAGCTTGTCGGCCCGCGCGTCCAGAGTGATCGGCTGGTTCAGATCATGCGCCGCCTCGACCGTGCGGCCATCGCGCAGGGTGATCCGCAGCCGCGCCGCCGTCTCGGGGACCTCCTCGCTGGCGGTCACGACCACCTTTTTGGCCAGCGCCCGCAGCCCGGCGTCCGTGGCCAGCGCATCGGTGAAGCTGTCCAACGCCCCGGTGTCGCGCCCCGACAGGGCCATCGCCGCCGCGTGACGATAGCTGAACTTGACCTCCAGCCCGGTGCGCGGCGTGGGGATGTTGCACACCGCCATCCAGCGCGGATGGGTCGTCAGCTCGACGCGTTCCACATCCTCCGCCGAGAGGTCGTGCAAGGCGCGCAGCTCGGCCAGCGCCTCGAGCATCGCGTGGGTGCCGTGGCAGCAGGCGTGGAACTTGTGGCTGACGCTTTCGAACAGCCAAGGCGCGCCCGGCTGCGGCATCGGAAGCTCGGCCATCGTGGTTCCGGCGTGGGTGGGGCCAAACCCCTGCGCACATTCGATGCCCTCGGGGTTCGAGATCATGCCGGACGCGGCCAGCAAGGCGGCCTCGACCCCGTTGGCGGCGGCGATACCGGCGTTATAGGGTTTGCCCATCGTGCCAAACTGGCTTTTCAGCCCCGAGGCCCGGGTGGCCACCAGCCCCAGCGCATGGGCCATCGTGTCGGCATCGAGCCCCAGCAGATGCCCCGCCGCCGCCGTGGCGCCAAAGGCGCCCGCCGTGCCGGTCTGGTGAAAGCCGGTCTGATAATGCGAGCGCCCCAGCCACACCCCCAGCCGGACCGAGGTTTCCACCCCGATCAGCGCCGCATCGCGCAGCCGCGTCCCGTCGGCCCCGACCCGCGCGGCCACCGCCAGCGCCGCCGGAACGACGGCCACGCTGGGATGGCCGATATGGGCGAAATGCGTGTCGTCATAATCCAGCGCGTGGCTGGTGGCGCCGTTGACCAGCGCGGCGCTGCGGGCGGGCAACCGCTGATCGCTGCCGATCACGACCGCGTCGGGGGTGCCGCCATCCTCCTGCGCCATCTGCCGGGTCAGACGCGCCACCGGCTCGTCCTTGCCGGCGATGGCCACCGCGGCCCAGTCCAGCAGCGACAGGCTCATCATCCGGGCGGCATCGGGGGGGATGGCGCCGGATTGGGTGGCGGGGCCGCTCTCGGCGGCGAACGCGGCCAAGAGTTGGGTCACAGGTTGGGTTGCGGGACGGGATGCGTCGTTCATCGTGGCCTCTTGTTATATAAGGTGCGGCTTGCGCCGGGGCTCAGGCATGGCCCGGGCCGTAAAGCTCGGCGGCGCGGCGTTCGAAGGCGCGGACAATGCGCTGCATCGCCTCGTTGAAAACCACGCCAACGACGCCTTGCAAGACCCTGTTCTTGAATTCGAAATCGACGAAGAAATCCACCATGCACCCGCCGTCGGGCAGGTCTTTGAACTGCCACCGATTTTCCATATGACGGAACGGCCCGTCCAGATAGGCGGTGTCGATCTGGCAGGCTTCGGGGTGCAGGACCACGCGGCTGCCGAAGCGTTCGCGGAAGACCTTGAAGCTGATGACCAGATCGGCCTCCAACACCTCGGACGCCGGGGACGCAGGCGCGTCTTGCGCCTCGCTCTCGGCCTCGGCCCGGGACAGCGGACGGCGCGACCGGATGCGGGCCGCCGCGCACCACGGCAGGAATTCGGGATAGGATTCGACGTCGGCCACCAGCGCATACATCTGCGCGGCGGAATACGGCAGGGTCTTTTGTTCGGAATGTGTGGGCATGTGCTCCGGTGTCCGGCTGTTGACGTAAGCAGGCGCACAGCTTGGCGACCGCGTTGCAATTGGCTATGCCATGAAAACCAAGGCCACCGACAGGGTGCAAGCGGAATAGATGGCAAAATTTACGGGCCGGGTCGTGCAAGCTTAGCGACGCAGCCCCGACGGCCCGCAACGAAAGGACGCCCGATGAACCAGCGCTGGTTGCTGCGCATGGCCCGCTGGGCCCACAACCCGCCCAGCGCGGGCCGGGTCAAGCTGGTGCTTGGGGTCGTGGCCGTGGCACTGGCGCTGGTGGGGTTGGAGTATGTCTTTGGCTGGCCCGAGTGGCTGCAGTTGAACCGGCCCATCGGCCGCGCACCGAAGCTTTGAACGCAAGCATCACGCGGCGCCGGCCACTCCCAGCAGCGTAGGCGCCCGACGCTCCAACGCGCGGGTCAGACGGGTCCGCACCACGCGGATGCGGGGCACATCGATCAAATCGGCGTGGCAGGCGACCCAGATCGGCACGGAAAAGCCGCGCAGCACCCCGGGCATGGGCGTCAGACGCGGATCGCCGTCGCCCAGCACGCAAGGCAACAGCGCCCGTCCCATTCCGGCGGCGGCCATCTCGCGCAGGGTGACGAAACTGTCGGCACCGCCGACGATGGTATCGGGGTCGACATGCTGATCCATCCACTCGGACAGGGCCGAGCGTTTCAGCGCGCCGCCCAACCCAAGCCATGTCTCGGCAGACTCGCCGCCCGAGGCGGCCATATAGGCCCCGAACCCAAGCCGGGCCGGGCTGATCCCGTCCAGATCCTCGGGCAGTTGGGTGGCGGGGCGCACCGTCAGATCGGCCTTCAGCCGCCCCAGATCAACCGGCGCATTGGAACACAAAAGCTGCACCGTCAGATCGTCGCCCGCCTTGCGCAGCGACGGCATCAGCGGCGGCAGCACCACATGACAGAAGGTGTCGGTCGAGGTTACCCGCACGATGCCGCTAAGGGGCGCGTCGACGCCCCGGATCTGACGTTCGGCGGCGGCGACCGCGCCGTCGATCTGGCGGATGGCCTCGATCACGCGCAGCCGGTCGGGCGAGACGACATAGCCCCGTGGCGTGCGGTCGAAAACCGGACAATCCCACCGATCCTCGAAGGCCGCGACACGGCGCAGCACGGTGGCATGGTTGACCCCCAGCCGCCGCGCCGCCGCCGAGACCGAGCCAGTTTCGGCCACGGCCAGCACATAACGGAAGTCATCCCAGCCGGACTTGTGCAAATTTACACCGATCAATGCGAAATTACTGTCTGGCTATCAGTTTAAACACAGATAGGATTCAGGGGCAAAGTCACATTCCTTCAGGAGATTCTTATGAAACTTCCCGGTTCGACATTCTCCCGGTACACGCTGGCCGGCCTGCTTGGCGTCACCCTTACTGCGACGGCGGTTCTGGGCGCGGCGCATATGGACAAAAAGGGCCTCGAGGACGCGGTCAAGGCCCGCAAAAGCCATATGCAGCTTTACGCCTTCAATCTGGGTCTGCTGGGCGGCATGGCCAAGGGCGAGATCGACTATGACGCCTCGTCCGCCGAGGGGGCTGCGGCCAACCTTGCCGCGCTCGCCGCAATGGATCAGGGGCGCTATTGGCCCGAAGGCACCGAGGCCGGGATGATGGACACCCGCGCCCTGCCCGAGATCTGGAGCAAGATGGAAGAGTTCGACACCGCCACCGACGGGCTGATTCAGGCGACCATGACGCTGGAAGAGGCCGCCGGCACCGATCTGCAATCGCTTCAGGCCGGTCTGGGCGATGTCGGCAAGGCCTGCGGCGCCTGTCACAAGCCCTTCCGCAAGCCCGAGTAAGCGCCGGGTCGGGTGGCGAAAGGGGCCGATCACGTGAGGAACTGGTCGTTGACTGTCGCGCGGATCGCCACGGGGGTCGCGCTGCTAGCGGTGGTGCTGTTGGCGGGTCTTGCACTTTACTGGGTGCTGACCCGCCCACAGCCGCTGTCCGCCGAGGCGTCCGCGCAGGCGGGCACCCCGGTCGACGCGCCCTTGGCGGCCCCCCCGACGGCCTCTGATGGCAGGGATCTGTTCAACGTCGCGGGATGCGCCTCGTGCCACACGGCACCGGGGGCCGAGACTGCGGACGCGCCGGTTCTGGCCGGGGGCAGGCGCTTTGCCACGCCCTTCGGCACCTTCGTCGCGCCCAACATCTCGCCCGACCCCGACGCCGGCGTCGGGGACTGGAGCGATGCCGAGTTGATGAACGCCGTGCTGCGCGGCATCTCGCCCGAGGGCAGCCATTATTACCCCGCTTTCCCCTATGCCACCTATACCCACGCCCGCCCCAGCGACATCCGGGCGCTGATCGGCTACCTGCGCGGCCTGCCCGCCGACGCCACCCCCAGCCAGCCGCACGAGATCTCGTTTCCCTTCAACATCCGGCGCAATCTGGGTCTGTGGAAACGCCTGTTCGTCAGCCAGGACTGGGTGATGACCGATCCCCCCACCCCCGAGGCCACACGCGGGCGCTATCTGGTCGAGGCGCTGGGCCATTGCGGCGAATGCCACACCCCGCGCAACATCCTTGGCGGTCCGAACCGCGGCGCATGGCTGCGCGGTGGGCCCAACCCCTCGGGCAAGGGAACGATCCCCGACATCACGTCTGCCGGGCTGGACTGGTCGCAGGCCGATATTGCGGGCTATCTGAAAACCGGCTTCACGCCAGACTACGACACCGCCGGCGGCGAGATGGTGGATGTGATCCAGAACCTGTCGAAACTGCCCCAAGCCGATCTGGACGCCATCGCCGCCTACCTCAAGGCCGTGCCGGTGGGAAACTAGCGCCGCGTCCCACAGCCCGCGTCCCGGAAACATTACCCCGTTGGGAAAGTCCTTGCGCCAAAGCGGCGATGCACCCATTCAGGGTCTCATGGAAAATTCGCGCCCGACGGCCCCTTCATCCCAGCCGATCACCTTGGCCGACCTTGGCTGGTCCGGGTTTTTCGAAGATCAGCTGACGCGCGACGAGACCGTGCACGAGCGCATGCGCATTGCCACCGTCCACCGGTCCCGTCTGGGCGCCGAGACCCTGCGCGGCCCGATCAAGCTGCGCCTGCCGCCCCGCACCAACACCACCGATTTCGCTGTCGGCGACTGGGTTCTGGCCGACCCCCAAGGCCAGCTGATCCGGCGGCTGGACCGTCAGTCGCTGTTGCAACGCCAGACCGTCGGCGCGCGCGTCCCGCAATTGATCGCCGCCAACGTCGACACGCTTTTCATCGTCACCTCGTGCAACGACGACTTCAACCCGGCCCGTCTGGAACGCTACCTGACCCTTGCGAACGAGGCCGGGACAAACCCGGTGATCGTGCTGACCAAAGCCGACAAGCTGGATGGCGTGGGCGGCACGAGCGACTATCAGACCCAAGCCGCCGCCCTGCAACGCGGGCTTGAAGTGGTGACCCTGAACGCCAAATCCCCCGAGGCCGCGACCGTGCTGGCGCCGTGGTGTGGGCCGGGTCAGACCGTGGCGCTTGTGGGCTCGTCCGGGGTAGGCAAATCGACCCTGCTGAACACGCTGGCCGCCAAATCCGAGGACGCGGCGCAGGCCACCGGCGGCATCCGCGAAGACGATGCCAAGGGGCGGCACACGACGACTTCACGCTCTCTCCATGCCATCAAGGGCGGCGGCTGGGTCATCGACACGCCCGGCATGCGGACCTTGCACGTCAGCGATGTCTCGGCCGGGCTAGAGGTGCTTTTCGCCGAAATCACCGAGCTTGCCCCCCAATGCCGGTTCCGCGACTGCACCCACGCCCATGAGCCCGGCTGCGCGGTCCAAGCCGCCGTCGCCGCAGGCAGCGTCGATCCGCAGCGACTGGCCCGCTGGCGCAAACTGGCCGACGAGAACCGCGACAACACGCCCACAACCTCGGGGCCGCGGGGCAACAAGAAACCGGACGTCCGGGGCAGGAAACGCTAGGCTCTGCCGCTGCTGTAGGCCCTGCCGCGCGATATGCGCCGCAGTTCGCGCGTGACAAGGACGCGGTCAGACGGCTATGCTTGGCCCATGAAAAAAGTCCCCAAAGAGACCACGGACGACGCGCTTATTCAGGAATATCTGAACAAGGGCGGCAAGGTCAGTGTCGGCAAGACCAAGCCCCTGCCCAGCGATCTGGGGCTTAGCAACAACACTTGGAACAACAAGCTGACGCGCGAAGAGAAGGCCGCGCGGGACAAGAAGTAAGCGCCCCACGGACCTCGGCTGGACCTTCGACCGCCTAAACCCCACCCAACTTCTTCAGCCGCGCGGACCGCAGACGCTGAAAATCGTCGCCCGCGTGATAGCTCGAGCGTGTCAGAGGCGTGGCCGAAACCATCAGGAAGCCCTTGCCGAACGCCGCCCGCTCGTAAGCCGCGAACTCGTCGGGGGTGACGAAACGGTCCACCCGGTGGTGTTTCGGCGTCGGCTGCAGATACTGCCCCACGGTCAGAAAATCGATGTCGGCGGCGCGCATGTCGTCCATGACCTGAAGCACCGCCTGACGATCCTCTCCCAGCCCGACCATGATGCCGGATTTGGTGAACATCGCCGGATCAAGCTCTTTGACCCGCTGCAGCAGGCGCAGCGAGTGGAAGTAGCGCGCGCCGGGGCGGACCTGTGGGTAAAGGCCGGGCACGGTTTCCAGATTGTGGTTGAACACGTCGGGTTTCGCGTCGACCACCACCTTCAGCACGTCATCGTCGCACTTCAGGAAATCGGGGGTCAGAATCTCGATCGTGGCGCCGGGGGCCTGACGGCGGATGGCGCGGATGGTCTGGGCGAAATGCTCGGCCCCGCCGTCGTCGACGTCGTCGCGGTCGACCGAGGTGATGACCACGTGGTTCAGCCCCAGTTTCTTGACCGCATCCGCCACGCGCCCCGGCTCGAACACGTCCAGCGCCTGCGGCTTGCCGGTGGCGACGTTGCAGAAGGTGCAGCCACGGGTGCAAATCTCGCCCATGATCATCATGGTGGCGTGGCCCTGCGACCAGCACTCTCCCACGTTGGGACAGCCGGCCTCTTCGCAGACGGTGGACAGGTTGTGTTCGCGCAGGGTCTCGCGGGTCTTGCGATAGCCTTCGGAATTGGGCGCCTTCACGCGGATCCAGTCGGGCTTTTTCGGCTGGGCATTGTCGGGCCGGTGGGCCTTTTCCGGGTGCCGCTGCTGGGGCAGTTTGAGATCACGCATGCGAAAGCCTTCTGGTCAGGGCCGGCAGCCTTGGTCCGGCGTTACCGGGGATATAACCCTTTCGGTTCGGTTTGTCTTGGGGCTGTCGGGGGTGCGGGTCTTTTCAGGGCATTTTTGATCCATGCACCGGCGCAATGCTGCATGTGCGGAATAACCGCGCCCTTTTCCGGGGGGTGCGCCTTGTCACCGGGGTTGGAATCGGCCAGATCGGCCCCAGATAGGGGTCTGATAACCACAGGCCCGCCCCGGTCCGGCATTGGGTCCGCGACTGCCCTGCAAACAGGGCCAGCCCCGCCGCGTGCCGGACCGCAATACAGACGCATTCGCAAGTCAAGAAAGACGAGGAGACGCAAGATGAAATCCGGATATGAACTGCCCCAGGTGACCTTCCACACCCGCGTGCGCGACGAGGCTGTCGGCGGCGACAACCCGTTCCGTTGGGAAGACCGCACCACCGACGATTTCTTCGCCGGTAAGCGCGTCGTGCTGTTCTCGCTTCCCGGCGCGTTCACGCCCACATGCTCGACCTACCAACTGCCCGGTTTCGAGAACAATTTCGAGGCTTTCCAAGAGCAGGGCGTCGACGCCATCTACTGCCTTTCTGTCAATGATTCCTTCGTGATGAACAAATGGGCCGAGGCTCAGGGCATCCAGAACGTCGACGTCATTCCCGACGGCTCGGGCGAGTTCACGCGCCGCATGGGCATGCTGGTGCGCAAGGACAATCTGGGCTTCGGTCTGCGGTCGTGGCGCTATGCCGCCGTGATCAACGACGGCAAGGTCGAGGCCTGGTTCCAAGAGCCCGGCCTGCAGGACAACTGCCCCGACGATCCCTATGGCGTGTCGTCGCCCGAGACCGTGCTGGAGTATCTGCGCGAAGCCTCCAAAAGCCAGGCCGCCTAAGTCGCCAGACAGGGTCGGCGCGTTGGGGATTGCCCGTGTCGCCGGCCACGCCAGACGGGTCTTGAACGACCCGGTATTTCAAAACCCGCCGTCTCGCACGGCGGGTTTTTGCGTGTGCCCCGACCAAGATCGGCAAGCGCCAGCCGGTTCCCTGTGCAAGTGCAGCATTTTCCCGACCAATCGGGCCAGAACCGCCCGACCCCGAAGCGACCGACTACCGGGATTGCATCCCACGCATGGCAGGTGCGACGGATCTCCCTGCCCCCCTCACCCTGTCCGCAGCACCGCATCCGCACGGTCGATCAAATCCTGCGCGGCCTCGCGCAGGATCGCCGCCAGCCCGCCCAACCAACCTTCGTCCGGAGTTGACCGGCGGTGAACCAGCGCGACCTCGCGGGCGGGCTCGGGGCTGGCGAACCGCCGGATCGCCAGATCGGGCGCGGCGCGGGTCTCGCTGGGCAGGGAAATCTCGGGCAGCAGCGTCAGGCCGAAGCCCTGCGCCACCAGCCCCGACAGCGTGGCCAAGGACGAGGCCCCCAGATCGACGCTGCGTCCGCTGCGCGCAAGGCCGCAGACCTCCAGCGCCTGATCGCCAAGGCAATGCCCTTCGTCCAACAGCAACAACTGATCGCCGGGCAGCGCGTCGGGGCGCAGATGCTCTAGCGCGCGGCCCATGCCGGCCAGCCGGTCGCGCGATCCGGCCAGCACGAAGCGGTCGCGAAACAACGGGATGGCGGCCAGCGTCGGGGCACTGATGGGCAGGCTCATCACCGCCGCATCCAGCCGCCCGTCGGCCAGATCCGCCACCAGCCGCGCGGTCTGCGCCTCGCGTACGCGGATATCCATCGTCAGATCGGCGGCCCTGAGCCGGGTCAGTGCCACGGGCAGCAGATAGGGTGCGATGGTGGGAATCACCCCCAGCCGCAAGGCCCCCGTCAGCCCGTTCTGACGGCTGGCGCTGTGGCGCAGATCCTCGGCGTCGGACAGCAAGGCGCGGGCCCGCTCCAGCACCGCCTGCCCTGACCGGGTCAGCCGGATCTCGCGCGGCAAACGCTCGACCAGCACCGCGCCCAGACGCTGCTCCAACTCTTTTATCTGTTGGGACAGCGCGGGTTGCGAGACGTTGACCCGCGCAGCCGCCAGATTGAACGACCCGCTTTCGGCAAGGGCCACGAAATAGCCAAGCTGGCGAAGGGTGATATCCATAGGAAAAACTTATCGCAGCAAAATTAAAATACAATTTTTAATTATCGAGCGGCGGTCCCATAGTCCCCCGGAACACGCTTTTGGAGGAGCACCCATGTCTGACAAGAACCGCCTCACGACCACCGCCGGCGCCCCGGTCCCCAGCAACAACACCAGTGCCACGGCAGGCGAGCGCGGGCCCGTCCTGCTGCAGGACTATCAGCTGATCGAGAAACTGGCCCACCAGAACCGCGAGCGTATCCCCGAGCGTGTCGTCCACGCCAAGGGCTGGGGCGCGCAGGGCACGTTCCGCGTGACCCACGACATCACCCAATATACCTGCGCCAACATCTTTTCGAAGGTGGGCAACGAATGCGAGATCCTGTCGCGCTGGTCCACCGTCGCCGGTGAGCTTGGCGCCGCCGACGCCGAGCGTGACGTGCGGGGCTTTTCGCTGAAGTTCTACACCGACGAGGGCAACTGGGACATGGTGGGCAACAACACCCCCATCTTCTTTGTGCGCGACGCCTTCAAGTTCCCCGACTTCATCCGCACCCAGAAGCGCCACCCCAAGACCAACCTGCGCAGCCCCGAGGCGATGTTCGACTTCTGGGCCGCCCAGCCCGAATCGGTGCATCAGGTCACCATCCTGATGTCGGATCGCGGCATTCCGGTGAACCCGATGCATATGCACGGCTATGGCAGCCACACCTATTCGCTGTGGAACAAGGACGGCGTGCGCCATTGGGTCAAGTTCCACTTCCGCTGCCAGCAGCCGATCAAGAACTACACCAACGCGCAGGCCGAAACGCTGATCGGATCGACCCGCGAAAGCTACCAAGAGGATCTTTTCAACGCCATCGACGAGGGCAACTTCCCCAAGTGGGAGATGAATATCCAAGTCATGCCCGAGGCCGAGGCCGAAACCTGCGGCTTCAACCCCTTCGATCTGACCAAGGTCTGGCCGCACGGCGACTATCCCCTGATCCCGGTCGGCATGCTGGAGTTCGACCGCAACCCCGAGAACTATTTCCAGATGGTGGAAAACGCGGCCTTCAGCCCCTCGAACAAGGTGCCGGGCATCGGCTACAGCCCCGACAAGATGTTGCAGGCGCGGGTGTTTTCCTATGCCGACGCCCACCGCTATCGTCTGGGCACCCACTACGAGGCCCTGCCCGCCAACGCCGCCAGCGCCGGGGCCAAGGTCAATCATTACCACAAGGACGGCACCATGCGGTTCTTCACCAATGATTTCGGCAATCCCGACGCCTATTATGAGCCCAACCAGTACGGCGGCCCCGTGGCCGACCCTTCGGTGGCCGAGCCGCCGCTGCGGATCAACGGCGACGCCGACCGCTATGTGCAGCAAGAGTCGGATGCGGATTATGTCCAGCCCCGCAAGCTGTATCTCGAGGTGATGGATCAGGCACAGCGCGACCGGCTGCACCAGAACATGGCCGCCGCCTTTGGCCCCTGCTCGCCCGAGGTGAAAGAGCGTTGGCTTGCCGTTCTGGAAAAGGTGCATCCCGACTATGCCGCCGGCGTTCGCGCCGCAGACGCGGCCTCGGATTCGGATGTGAACGCGATCCCGGTGTCGGACGAGACGCCTACCGAGGCGGCCGAGTGATCGCCGGGCGGGTTCGCCTGACCTGAATACTGAAACGCCCGGCTGGTTGGCCGGGCGTTTTTTTTTAGGTGAGGGTCCTTAGTTCAGGGCCGGAAAGGTCCTACCCGATCAGACGCGAGCGGCCTTCGGGGCAAGCCTCGTAATGGGCGCGCAGTTGTTGCAGGGCGATCCGCAGCACGATCTTGCCCGACCGGGCCGACCATCCCATGCGCTTTTCGGCAGCCTCCAAGCCTTCCAGAAAACAGCAACAGCGCATCAGGATGTCGCCCAGTCCCGGCCCCAGCGCCGAGATCGCCGCCATCACCCGGGTCCGCGCCGCCTGTGGACCCTCGGCCATGCCGCCCGAGCCGAAGCTTCCCTGATCGCCGCCGCTCAGAAACCGGTCCCAGTTCTGGGCGACGCGGGGACCCATCTGCGACAGTTCGAAATCCTCGCGCAGACGCTCGCCCACGTTGATCAGATCGGGCGTCAGAAAGGGTTGCCCGGTCTTGGGATCGCGTCGGCGCGACAGGGCGATCAGGGGCGACTCGGCCAGATTATAGCGGATGCGGCGGGCGGTGCCGCCGCCCTCGTCCACACGGCGTTCGCCCCAGTCGCGGTGCTGATCGGCAAAGGGCTGCGCGGCCTCGGCCAGACCGGGCGCGCCCTGCCCGCCGGCCTCGGCACCCACCCCGTCCCGACCGGCGGGCCGTGCATTGGCCAGCAACCGCTTGAGGGCCGCACGCCCGACCGACGTGATCTCATACTTGATGACGCGCCCCTTGCCACAGCAGGCGATCCAGTCCTTGACGGCGAAGGCGCGGGCGACCTCGTTGTCCAGCACGGCTGTGCGGACCGGGTCGGCATGCTCGTCCGTCTGCCGCAGCACCACGGCTTTCGGCAAGGCGGGCGAGACCACCAGCGAGGCCCCGCTTTCGCAAAGGCGGCGCAGGATACGGCGGGCCTCGCGCTCGATCGTGGCTTCATCCAGCGAGATGGTGGAACGGATCATCCGGGTCATGGGCGCAGCTTCCTTCTGGGTCTGGGCGGGTTCAGGAACGGGGTCGGCGGTTGTGGGGGAAATGGACCCTGCGATCTCGGACAAGGCCTGATCGAACAGCGGATCGTCGCGCCGGGTCTCGATGCGCCGCACGTGGCGCAGGACGGTCGAAGCGTGCAGCCGCCGTTCGCGGGCAAGACCCCGCAGGCTGGCGCCCAATTCGATGTGCAGAAGATAAAGCGCGACGCCTTCCGGCACCCAGTCGGGCACCCAACCGGGCACCCAACCGGGCACCCGGTCGGCAACCCGAAGGCCACGCAGGTTTGCGCCACGACATGGCTGTTGTTCCATTGCTCCCCAACCCCTTGGTTCGACTGAAAGGAACATCCTGAGATTGTCTTACTTACTCGTTAAATCCAATCAATTTTAGCGATATTGTTTCGCTTTGATAAACAATCCTTAACGGCCCGTGCGGGACCGGAAATGAACCGCAACGGGCCGCACTGCTGGGGCATTTTCATGCTCCGAGGTTCGGACAAATGTTCGGACGCAAGTTGTTGGGGATGACCAGAATGACCGATTACGCCACCACGCTGCAAACGCTTCGCCGGCCACGGCTTTTGATCCGGGCGGCGCGTCATGCGCTGGCAGATTACGACCGCAAGAAGCTGTTGCGCAGGCTCTTGGCGGCGGACCGTCCGCCCAGCCCGGACCGGGCGCTGGGACGGCTGATCGATCAGGAGGACGCGCTGGAACAGGCCCGCCGCGACGGCGACGCCGCCTACAGTGTCAGCCGTCATATCGAAGTATTGGTGGCACTTTTGGGCGAGGCACGGCTGCTGCTGCCCCGCCGGGCGGACTCAGCCGCCGGTTGAGCGGTCCATGTGCGGCCGAGGCAGTGGGCGGTCACGCTAAACGGTCACGCCGCCCCGTTACGCAAAGCCGTCACGCCGTCTCGTCACGCCAGCCCGTCGGGCACGGTTTCCTTGCGCCGCGCCACGAAATCACGCAGCCCGTCCAGCACGCCGGGGTCGATCCCCGGCTGCTGGTAATCGCCCAGCAGCTTGTCGACCCGGACCGCCGCAAGGGTCGCACTGTCGCGCCCGCCCTCGTCGGCCCATGTCTCGAAGGGTTTGTAATCCAGCACGTCGCTGCGCCAGAAGGCGGATTTGAAGTTGGCCTGGGTGTGGGCGCAGCCCAGAAAGTGGCCCCCGGGTCCGACCTCGCGCAGGGCGTCCATCGCCTGTGCGTTCTCGTCGATCTCAATGCCGCGGGCCAGATGGTGCAGCACGCCCAGTTGATCCGCGTCCAGCACGAATTTCTCGGGCGAGGCGACAAGCCCGCCTTCCAGCCAGCCGCAGGCGTGCAGCATGAAGTTCACACCCGACAACAGCCCTGTATTCAGCGAGTTGGCGGTTTCGTAAGCCGCCTGCGCATCGGGCAGTTTCGACCCGCAGAACGACCCGGCCGAGCGATAGGGAAGCCCCATCCGCCGCGCCAGTTGCCCCGCGCCATAGGTGATCTGCGCGGCCTCGGGGGTGCCGAAGGTGGGCGCGCCCGAGTTCATGTCGATCGAGGTCACGAAGGCACCGAAGATCACCGGCGCGCCCTTGCGGACCAACTGGCTGTAGGCCACGCCCGCCATCACCTCGGCCAGCACCTGCGCCAATGTCCCGGCGACCGAGACGGGCGCCATCGCGCCGCCCACGATGAACGGCGAGATGATCGCCGCCTGATTGTTGCGGGCGAAAACCTCCAGGGCGCCCATCATCACCGAATCGAACGTCAGCGGCGAGTTGATGTTGATCAGCGAGGTCATGCAGGTGTTCTCCTGCACGAAATCGTCGCCGAAAAGCACCTTGCACATATCGACCGAATCCTGTGCCCGCGACGGTTCGGTCACGGACCCCATGAACGGCTTGTCGGTCAGCGTCATATGGGCGAACAGCATGTCCAGATGGCGCTTGTTCACGGGAATGTCCGTCGGCTCGCACACCGTCCCGCCCGAGTGGTGCAGCCATTTGGACATATAGCCCAGCTTCACGAATTTCTCGAAATCGGCCATCGTGGCATAGCGTCTGCCGCCTTCGGAATCGCGCACGAAGGGGGGGCCGTAGACCGGCGCCAGCACCAGATTGCGGCCTCCGATCTCGACGTCTTTGCTGCGGTCGCGGGCGACTTGGGTGAATTGCGACGGCGCGGTGGCGCAGAGTTTGCGGGCCAGACCCTTGGGAATGTGGACCCGTTCGCCGCGCACATCGGCGCCCGCCTCGCGCCAGCGGTCCAGCGCGGCGGGGTTGTCGACGAAGTTGACGCCGATCTCTTCCAGCACGATCTCGGCGTTGCGCTCGATGATCTCCAGCGCCTCGTCGTTCAGGATCTCAAGGTTGGGGATCTTGCGGTTGATCACGGGCGCGGTGTCGAAGTGAACGGCGGTGCGCTCGGCCCGGCGGGCGGCGCCGCCCCCGCCACGGGTCCGGCGGCGGGCGGGTTGGGCGGTCTCGGTCATATCGTGCACCCTTCGTGTACGCGTCCGGGCCGGCGGGCCCGGTGTCATGCCCGGTGTAGACCAGCCATTGCAGCCCAACTTCGCGGATTGCGTCGTCTCAGGCGAAAAAGCGACACTTTGGCCCGCGCGAAGGGCGAGATTCGTCGATTTACCCCACGAAAACTATTCCCCGCCCGGTGATCTGCGGCTTTACGCGGACAAACGCTTTGGTTTAGCTAGCGTAATGGGATTTTTCATCCGATCAGGGAGATTATAATGAAAAAGCTGCTTCTGGCCTCTGCGGCCACCGCGATGCTTGCGACACCGGCGTTTTCCGCCGCGCATTCCAAGGAAATCAAGCTTGGGGTCATCCTTGGCTTTACCGGCCCGATTGAATCGCTGACGCCCTCGATCGCCGCCGGCGCCGAGCTGGCGATGGAAGAGGTCAGCGCATCCGGCAAGCTGCTGGACGGCATGATGGTGACGCCCGTGCGCGGCGATTCGACCTGTGTCGACGCCAGCGCCGCCACCGCCGTGGCCGAGCGTCAGATCACCGATGACGGCATCAAGGGCATCATGGGCGCCGATTGCTCGGGCGTGACCGGCGCGGTTCTGGCCAACGTGGCCCTGCCGAACGGCATCGTCATGATCTCGCCCTCGGCCACCTCGCCCGCGCTGACGGACGCCGAGGACAACGGCCTGTTCTTCCGCACCGCCCCCTCCGATGCCCGTCAGGGCGAGGTGATGGCCGACGTGCTCAGCGAACAGGGCGTCAAGGAAGTCGCTGTCACCTACACCAACAACGACTACGGCAAGGGTCTGGCCGATGCATTTCAGGCCGCCTTCGAGAAGGCCGGCGGCACGGTCACGATCAGCGCCGCACACGAAGACGGCAAAGGCGACTATTCCGCCGAAGTGGGCGCGCTTGATTCCGCCGGTGGCGAGCGTCTGGTCGTCGTGGGTTACGTCGATCAGGGCGGCTCGGGCATCGTTCGCGCGGCGCTGGACGCCGGCGCCTTCGACACGTTCCACTTCCCCGACGGCATGATCGGCGACGCGCTGACCGAGAAGTTCGGTGACGAGATCGAAGGCTCCTCGGGCCAGCTTCCGGGCACCGACAGCCCCGGCGGCGACAAGTTCAAGGAACTGGCCGGTGATGCAGCCGACGCCTCGTCGCCCTTCACGCCCGAGGCTTACGACGCCGCGGCGCTGATGATGCTGGCCATGCAGGCCGCAGGCTCCGCCGAGCCGGGCGATTACAAGGACAAGATCGAGATGGTCGCCAACGCCCCCGGCGAAAAGATCTATCCCGGAGAGTTGGGCAAGGCGCTGGACATCCTCAAGGACGGTGGCGACATCGACTATGTGGGCGCCACCGCGGTCGAGCTGATCGGCCCCGGCGAGTCCGCTGGCAGCTATCGCGAGATCACCATCAAGGATGGCAAGATCGAGACCGTCAAATACCGCTGATCCGCGACGTTTACGACGCAACAGCCCGGCAGTGCCGGGCTGTTCGCATACATGGGACACGCCAATGAGAACACGCCGATGATCGAAGTGCGCAACATGGTGAAATCCTTTGGGGGATTTCGCGCCGTGGACAATGCCAGCCTGACCATCCAGACCGGCTCGATCACCGGGTTGATCGGTCCCAACGGGGCCGGAAAATCCACGCTTTTCAACGTGATCGCCGGGGTTCATAAACCGACCTCGGGTCAGGTTCTGATGGATGGCGAGGATATCACCGGGCTGGCCCCGCATGAGCTTTTCCACAAGGGCCTGCTGCGCAGCTTCCAGATCGCGCACGAGTTCAGCACCATGACCGTCCGCGAGAACCTGATGATGGTGCCCGCCGCCCAGACCGGCGAGACCCTGTGGAACGCATGGTTCCGACGCGGCCAGATCGCCGCCGAAGAACGCGCGCTGGCCGAGAAAGCAGATGAGGTTCTGGACTTCCTGACCATTTCTCATCTGACGCATGAGCTTGCCGGCAACCTGTCGGGCGGGCAGAAAAAGCTGTTGGAACTGGGCCGCACCATGATGGTCGACGCCAAGATCGTCTTTCTGGACGAGGTGGGCGCCGGCGTAAACCGCACCCTTCTGCGCACCATCGGCGAGGCCATCCAGCGGCTGAACCGCGAACGCGGCTACACCTTCTGTCTGATCGAGCATGACATGGATTTCATCGCCCGGCTTTGCGATCCGGTGATCGTCATGGCCTCGGGCTCGGTTCTGGCCGAAGGCAAGGCCGACGAGATCATGCAGAACGACGCCGTGATCGAGGCCTATCTGGGCACCGGACTGAAGAACAAGGCCACCGCATGACCCATCCCTCGGACACCAAATCAGAGCCCTTCCTGATCGGAGAGGCCATGTCCGGCGGCTACGGCACCGGCCCCGACATCCTGCACGGCTGCACCATCGCCGTGAACCGCGGCGAGATTGCCGTGATCGTCGGGCCCAACGGCGCTGGCAAATCCACCGCCATGAAGGCCGTATTCGGGATGCTGGATTTGCACTCGGGCTCGGTCCGGCTGGACGGGCGCGACATCACCGCCCTCAGCCCGCAGGAACGGGTGGCGCAGGGCATGGGGTTCGTGCCGCAAACCTCGAACATCTTCACCTCGATGACGGTCGAGGAGAACCTCGAGATGGGCGCCTTCCTGCGCCGCGACGACATCCGCCCCACGATGGAACAGGTCTATGATCTGTTCCCGATCCTGCGCGACAAGCGCCGTCAGCCCGCGGGCGAGCTGTCGGGCGGCCAGCGCCAGCAGGTGGCCGTGGGCCGCGCCCTGATGACCCAGCCCAGCGTGCTGATGCTGGACGAGCCCACCGCCGGCGTCTCGCCCATCGTGATGGACGAGCTTTTCGACCGCATCATCGAGATCGCCCGCACCGGAATCTCGATCCTGATGGTCGAACAGAACGCCCGGCAAGCGCTGGAGATTGCCCACCGTGGCTATGTCCTTGTGCAAGGGGCCAACGCCTATACCGACACCGGCAAGGCCCTTCTGGCCGACCCCGAGGTCCGCCGCACATTTCTGGGAGGCTGATCGCCCGTGTCCGACTTGCTCAACGCCCTTGTGGCGATCACCAACTTCATCATCATTCCCGCCACCGCCTATGGCAGCCAGCTTGCGCTGGGCGCGTTGGGGGTGACGCTGATCTACGGCATCCTGCGGTTTTCCAACTTTGCCCATGGCGACACGATGGCCTTCGGCGCCATGAGCACGATCCTGTTCACATGGTGGCTGCAATCGGCGGGCATCTCGCTTGGCCCGTTGCCCACCGCACTGCTGGCCCTGCCTGCGGGGATCGCGGCGACGGTGCTGTTGGTGCTGGTGACCGACCGCGCGGTCTATCGGTTCTACCGCCGGGCCAAGGCGAAGCCGGTGTTTCTGGTCATCGTCTCGATGGGGGTGATGTTTGTCTACAACGGGCTGGTGCGCTTCATCATCGGCCCCGAGGATCAGAATTTCGCCGACGGCGCGCGGTTCGTGATCTCGGCCCGGGACTTCAAGCAGATGACCGGGCTGGACGAGGGGCTGGCGATCAAATCCTCGCAGGCGATCACCCTTGTGACCGCGCTGGTGGTGGTGGCCTTCCTGTTCTGGTTCCTGGAACGCACCCGCACCGGCAAATCCATGCGCGCCTTTTCGGATAACGAGGATCTGGCCCTGCTGTCGGGCATCAACCCTGAACGGGTGGTGATGCTGACATGGGTGCTGGTGGCGGCGCTGGCGACCATCGCGGGCGTGCTTTACGGGCTGGACAAGTCCTTCAAGCCCTTCACTTATTTCCAACTGCTGCTGCCGATCTTCGCGGCGGCCATCGTCGGCGGCCTTGGCAGCCCGCTGGGCGCCATCGCCGGCGGCTTCGTCATCGCGTTCTCCGAGGTGGCGATCACCTATGCCTTCAAGAAGGTGCTGGGCTATGTCCTGCCCGAGGCGTTGCAGCCCGACGGGTTGGTCCAGCTTCTCAGCACGGATTACAAATTCGCCGTGTCCTTCGTGATCCTAGTGATCGTGCTTCTGTTCCGGCCCACGGGCCTTTTCCGTGGAAAGGCCGTCTGATGCGCGCTGTCGTCCTGTTCGCCCTTGTGGGGCTGTTGTTCGTGGTGACCGGCATGACCTCGTCTTGGAACGTGGCGCTGGGGATCTTCAACATGGGGCTGATCAGCGCGATCATGGCGCTGGGGGTCAACATGCAGTGGGGCTATGCGGGCCTGTTCAACGTGGGCGTGGTGGGCTTCGTGGCGCTTGGCGGTCTGGCCGCCGTGCTGGTCGGCATGCCCCCCACCCCCGGCGCGTGGGACGCGGGCGGCCCGCGCATCCTGCTGGGCCTGCTGGCGGGCGCGGGCTCGATCGTTGCCGCCGTCGCCCTGCGCCGCGCCATGCGCCCCGGCTGGGGCCGGGCGCTGGCGACCATCTCGGTGCTTGTGGGCGGCTTCTTCCTGTTCCGCGCCATCCTCGACCCGGCCGTGCAGGCGGTCGAGGCCGTGAACCCCGCCTCGACCGGCTATCTGGGCGGGCTGGGCCTGCCGGTGCTGCTGGGCTGGCCCGCGGGCGCCCTGCTGGCCGCGGGTGCTGCATGGGCCATCGGCAAGACCGCCCTTGGCCTGCGCTCGGACTATCTGGCCATCGCCACGCTGGGCATCGCCGAGATCGTCATCGCCGTGCTGAAGAATGAGGATTGGCTGAGCCGAGGCGTCAAGAACGTCATCGGCCTGCCCCGCCCCGTTCCATATGAGGTTGATCTGCAAGCCTCGCAGACCTTCACCGCGCGGGTCGAAGGCTGGGGCATGGACCCGGTTACAGCCTCGTCCATCGCGGTGAAGCTCGCCTATGCGGGGCTGTTCACGCTGGTGCTTCTGGTGCTGCTGTGGCTGGCGCAGATGGCGCTGAACTCGCCCTGGGGCCGGATGATGCGGGCCATCCGCGACAACGAGGTCGCGGCCTCGGCCATGGGTAAGGACGTCACTGCGCGGCATTTGCAGATCTTCGTGCTGGGCTCGGCCATCTGCGGCATCGCGGGCGCGATGATGGTGACGCTGGACGGGCAATTGACCCCGGGAAGCTATCAGCCGTTGCGCTTTACCTTCCTTGTGTGGGTGATGGTGATCGTCGGCGGCTCGGGCAACAATCTGGGCGCGGTGCTGGGGGG
>SWCD01011604.1_pt1 | contig 92572 bp, 85 predicted proteins | sample 4693011 | NCBI WGS metagenome assembly SWCD01 (sample SAMN10267278, study PRJNA491770) | bioreactor metagenome | isolation source: DHS bioreactor inoculated with marine | place: Japan: Omine Ridge, Nankai Trough | reverse complement strand
CTGACTTAAACTCTAAGTCTCTTCGTTTGTGGATGGGAATTATAGGGAGATGTTGCTTAGAAGTTTCTTAATCTTGTGGGGAAGTTTTAAAGTAATAATTATATACAATTATTAGTTGCATCTAGGATACATGAATAGCCTGTTTCTGGAGATATTCTTAGAACAACATTATCAGTACCATCACTTAATGTTACTGTACAATCAGCAGTAATTAGTCTTTGTTGTGTAGCTGCATATGGAGTTGATACATTGTAGGGACTTGTCATACTAGATTGTCTCCCTTGAAATGGTCTTCCCAAATGGTCGAAGGACAATCTAGTCCCCCCATTCCTATTACATGCAACACCAAAAGTAACAGATGTTATACCATACGATTTTTCTAAATTTAATTTTTTCGTCATTTGAGGATGGGTACTTAGTATAGTTGCCCCATACCCTCCACTTAAAAGTTTAGAATCATCTTGAGGGTTAATGGCTATTTCTGTTAAACTAGCATCACCGGTACTGTCACCTGAAGTATCAGAGAATATTGTATACGCGACATCGTTATCAGGTGCAACTGTATTATGGAACACAATTTGCCATCTCTCCTTGAACCATTTAACCGCACCTGCTGAATCTCGGTTATTCGGATCATACCTATCATCAGTCATAGCCAGATGTTGTGTGTATCTAATATGAGAAAGCACTTGCATTGCAGCTTCTTGGAGAGGATTTGTTTTTGTATTAGGAATAATTACGGCAGCTAAAATACCTATTATAACAATTACAAATACTAATTCTATCATTGTGAATGCTTTTTTCAAAATTATTCCTAAATTGTAATATAGTGATTAGTATATCGAAAAAAAATTGAATTTAAAAGTACTAGGAGTTAAAGAGAAAGAGGAAACCCAAGGACTTATCCTTAGGTTAGAAGAAAATTATATTTTTTCAGCCACTGGAACATCGTAAAGGATATCATCCATTGGGTGTCTATACATTGGCATTGCAAGACGTTTTTCATCAAGAACATGACCGATGAAACCGATAGAACGACCAACGATAAAGAATGCATTAAGCGTACCAGAAGCAATAAACTCATTTATCTCTTCTTCACTATAACCTAGTGCTCTCCACATATCTACCATTAAGATACCAATAGTACCATCAACGTTCAAGATAAGGTTCTCTTTCTTAGATGTAGTAAGAGCTTCAACAGTTCTTGCATAATCTAAAAGTGGAGTTGAAGGAAAATTAGCCGCAGCATAGTCCATTAAACCTTTCACACGTAAGTCTGGATTTTTAAGAGACTTGATACGGTGACCAATACCTGGAATAGGAATACCTTCTTTTTTCATATGATTTAAGAACTCTTTTGGCGTTAAACCGTTGTCATCAGCATATTTAAAGTGCTCAGCAGCACCATCAATAGCACCACCAAATCTTGGACCGATAGTTAAAAGGCCAGTAACAAGTGATTCAACAACTGATTTACCAGCTCTTGCAGTTACTTTTGCATTGTGTGCACCAGAAACTGCTGGACCATGATCCGCAACTGTTTTTATTACTGTCTCAATAAAGTCTGTAGCCCATTTTGGATACTGTTTTTTGAACCATAGAAGTGAAACAACATCACCAATACCTTTACCAGTATCTGGAGTAGCAACTGAAGAGATTGGGAAACCTGCATAAGTAGCTTCATCACCACGATCATCAGAAATAGTACAGATAAACTCTTTACTTCTTCTAACAGACGGTACAGTACTCATCTCTGGTTCTGGAATCTCAGCTAAGTTAAGATCAGTAAATACTTTGTTAATCATTGCTGGTAAGTCATTGAAAGATGCTGGTACATGGATTCCCGCTTCAGCCATTGCTTTGTTTTTATACTCAGCAGTTTCAGAGTCAGCATTTGCAGAAGCACCTGCATGACCGAACTGAACACCAGAGTCATAATACTTAGCGATCGTACCAATACACCATGCGATAACTGGTTTAGTAATTCTACCGTCTTTAATAGCTTCTATAACTTTGTACTCTTCAGTACCACCAACTTCACCTAGTAGAATCATATACTTAACATCTGGATTTTTTTCCATTCTAAGTAAATTATCGATGAAAACTGAACCAACAAATCTGTCACCACCAATAGCAACACCCTCGGCAATACCGTCAGCGTTGATAGAAATTATGTTAGATAATTCGTTAAATAGTCCACCTGAACGTGTTACAAGTCCACAAGAACCAGCACGGTGAAGTTTAGAGTTAACAATATTAGTAATAGTACCACCGATATTAGCAACTTTGAATGCACCCGGAGTAATAGCACCAACAGTTGCTGGTCCAATTACAACTACACCTTTCTCACGTGCAGTTTGATTCATAGCACGTGCTAAACGCTCAGGAATACCTTCTGCTGTAATCATAATTGATGAAAAACCACCAATTTCAAGAGCTTCCATAGTTACATCATATGCAGTTCTAAATGACGCAAAGTTTAAAAGTACATCAGCTTGAGGCTGAGCTGCTTTAGCATCTGCAGTCGTCTTAAAAAGAGGAATCATAACCTCATCTGGACCATAAAAGAATTTTTCAAATTTGTTTCCACTAGTAGGTGCAACGATAGCAGCAACTGAAGGAGTTTTTCTTTGAATAGTGTAATCGTAATCTAACATTCTTTGGATAGCAGTTTTATTGTTGTTCCAAAAAATTGCTTGTGTATCTTTAGTGTATAATCTTTCCATATTTTCTCCTTACTTCTCTAGTGCCATACGAACGATGTCAGTAACATGCGTTTCGGGACCATAAACTTCTATGTATAGACCTAGTCTATCTGCAGCCTCTTTAATATCTTTTAAACCTTTTTCGTAGTTTGGTCCACCACGTCTAACATAGATTTTAAGATCAACAGCTTTCATCTTCTCTGCATATACTTCAAATGCTTGGATAATACCCGTAAATGTTTTTGCTACATCCGTGAAGTTAGCGATAGCTCCACCAATAATCATTACTTTACCACGACCTTGTGGATCTGGCTCTCTAGTCATTAAATCTAAAAGTGTTTCAGCATAGAACTTTGTTTCACCCGTAGTTGGACCACCAGAGTACTCACCGTAGTTCGCAAGATCTTCTATTCCAGCCATATCAGCAATAGTATCAGCATAAACAACTGAAGCACCACCACCAGCAACCATAGTCCATACTCTCGCTTCAGGCTTAAGCAGTGTAAGTTTCAGTGAAGCACCAGTTTTAGCATCTGCTTCTTCAATAGCTTCTACTTCTGGAGATTTAGCTTCCATACCAAATGCAGTTGGGTATTCAATGTCACCCCATGCATCTACCATCATAAAACCTGCAGTATCATCAAGTTTTGCAACCATATCAAGAAGTTCTATTTTATTGCCTTGCATTACAAAAGGGTTTATTTCTAAGTATGCGAAGTTTAACTCACGGTAAGCTCTAAAGAAACCTATACAAAACTCAGCAAAAGCAGCTTTGTCTTTGTCTGCTACATCAGCAGGAACATTTGCTCTAATTTTTTGAGCTATCTCTTCTTCCGTTGCAGTAATTGGGAATGCTACTTCAGTAACTTTTTCATCCCAACCTTCTTCAACTTCCATACCACCTTCTGCTGACATATAAATAACATCATTATCACCTACAACTGTTGCAGAAACATAGTACTCTTCAGCTTGTTCATGTGGAGTAAATGGCTCAACAACAAAATGAGTAAGCTTATCTACACTTGGTTCACCAGTAGGAGTGTCACCATCGAACGAGAAGTATACTGATTGATCAGTTGAAGATTTTTCATCAATCCATGAAGCGGCTTTAGCTAAAGAAACATCACCTGGCTTAGCATCTTTAAAAAGCACTAAACCATTTTTACCACGCTTACCAAATAACATATCTGGTTTTGCAACTAATGTTTTCTCATTTAACCATGCTTTTGTCTTTGCAGCTTCTGTTAGTTCTGATCCGTTTTGAACCATAACCGTTTCGTATGCATAAGTAAAGTCTGGAAAGTACTTATCCCAATGTTTTGCTAGTATTGATTTAGCATCGTATTCTCGTATCGCTTTTTGAGCCATAGAAACTCCCTATATTGATATTTGGGCTAATTTTAACATATAATTATTGACTAGCATCTTTTCAGAGCAGTAAGTGTTAAATAGCTTTACTAATTGTTTACATTAGTAACACTAGCCTTATACAAAACAGCATCTCTGTAACCTATTGTTACATTTGAAGTTTCATTTGAGTCTACATCTACTTCTTTCACTACAACACTTGGACACATATTGATACCATAATATCGTAATCTTAACTGCATTTTTTCATCTGTTTTTACACAATTTATGTTTTGAGACCTCAGTCGAGAGCTCAACTCCTTTGCGATATGCATTTCATATGCAAAATGTTTTTTTGGATTTTCTATCAAAAGATACAGCTCTTTATTAAAAAAGACCATTAAGGTATTTAAGATTAAGAATATAAAAGAGATTATAAAAGCGGCTCTATAACTTTTGCGATGCTGCTTCAAGCGGATTCTGTAAGAGTGTACAAATGTTTGAGCGGCCAAAGGCAAAGCAATAATTAAGTACGGGGCAAAACGTTCTATCGGTACACTTTGCCTAAATGAAAGTAAAAGCGAGAATAAAAAACCTGTCGCAGATATATACCATAATAAGTCTATCCTATTAGTAAGATACCTTCTATATATAGCATAGAAGATATATATGAAAATAATTGGAGTAAAAATAGCACTATATATACCAATGGTATCCAAGAAATGTCCACTTGGATACCCAACAGCATCAAAGCCATAAATAAAACTCGATAAAAAGTAAAGTCCTACATTGTAAAGGAATAACTTTCTATTCTTCTCAAAAAGATAAAAAATTGCTAAGGCCAAGAAGAGATAGACAAAGCCTACATTAATAATCGCATAGATAAGTAAAAGCATATTGAGTAAAATTTGAGAAGTTCTATCACTCAGGTATACATATAGAAGTAGACCAAATATAATCAACCCTGCACTATTAACCATAATGGCAGAGCTTACAACACCAGGTAATAAGACATACATTAACAGAAGCCAGAGCCTGTTTCTTTGTGATGAGAGATAGCGAAATGATATTAGATAGATTAGGATTACACTCATAAAATGAAAAAAAATCATAACAAAACGCAGACCAAAGTCATTAAAACCAAAAAGTTGTAAAGAAGTTTTCACTAAGAGCTGTAAAAAAGAGAAGTCTCCGTATAAAAGAGAAGCCTCTTGGTGGGATATCGATACTTGTGAGGTTTGAGAAAAAAGTATGAAGACATCTATCCCAAGTATAAAGAAAAAGATGTACCTTGATGTCATAGTTTTAAAAAGTTTCCTATGATTTCATGTCCATACTCACTCATAATGGACTCCGGATGAAACTGAACACCATAAACTTCTTTATCTTTTATCTTAAGTGCCATAATTTCATTATCATCTGTACTGTATGCTGTAGGTTCTATAAGTTCAGGAAGTCCTTTTTTATCGACTATCAACGAGTGATAGCGAGTTGCGATAAACTCATCAGGTAGATTTTTAAATATTTCACACTCACAGCTTCTTTTCATTGTAGATGTTTTTCCATGCATCATATTTGTCGCACGTATAACATGGCCACCAAAAACCTGTGCAATACTTTGATGACCTAAACATATTCCAAGAATAGGTACCTTCCCTGCAAAATGTTCAATAACCTTTAATGTAATACCAGCATCATCTGGAGTTGCTGGTCCTGGAGAGATTATTATCTTTTCTGGGTGCAGTGCTTCTATCTCACTTATACTCATCTCATCATTTCTAATTATTTTCAAATCAGCGCCAAGTTCACGACAATATTGAACGATGTTGTAAGTGAAGCTGTCATAGTTGTCTATCATTAAAGTCATATTTTATTTTTCCATACTTATAAGTTCATCTATATTATATCTATTTATAGAGTAATCTCACAATCTTGAGTGATTAACTTTTCTAACCACTCAACATTCTCTTGTGTGAGCCTTACTTTGTTGTAGACAAAATCAAGTTCTTTCAAATTCAAAAGATTTTCTATGTCTTTTGGCAGTGCAGTTAGCTTGTTTTTCCAAAGAGTCAATTTCTCTAAGTTACTCAACTTCCCTATTTCATTAGGCAAGAACTCTAATTTATTTGCTCCAAGTTCTAAAACTCTTAAGTTGAGAAGGTTTCCAATCTCTACTGGGAGATTTGTAATTTGGTTCTCTTGAAGATAGAGGGATTGTAAATTTTTGAGATTGCCTATCTCATTTGGTAGCGACTTTAATCGATTTCCCGAGATGTAAAGTTCTTGTAGGTTTGTAAGACTCCCTAGTTCAACGGGTAAGCTTGTAAGTTGATTTCCAGTTAAGTAAAGCTTCTCTAAATGTTTGAGAATTTTTATCTCTTTGGGTAGTTCAGAGAGTTGACTCCCTAGGAGATTCAACTCTTTTAGTTCAAGTAGTCTATTTATGTCCCTTGGAACACCTTTAAAGTAACCACCTTTTAAATATGATTGATGAGGAACCCACTCTAAATCAGAAATTTCATTTCGATCCGCCCAGTCCAAAAAAAATTGAACCGAAGTGTCATCCATTGTACTCATAAACTTCTACGTTAAGCTATTATGCTTTATGAAACCCAAGCATCATACCAAAAAGCTTGTCTTCTGTAAGTCCCATTTTCGCTGAAGTCATAAGGTTGTTGTCTTCATAGTACTTTACAAGCTCTTGTGCATCTTGCCCTGTTACCATCGCTTGATAACCAAGAGCGGCATGCACTTCTTGTTCGTGTACATCTATTCCCTCTTTTTTAGCTAAAGCTTCAACAATAAGTGCGATTTTAATAGTCTTCTCTGCTTCTTCTCGCATTGATTCTCTAAGTTCCAAGAACTTACCTTTGTCTTCTTTGTAAGTTTTGTGCTCATCTTCAGTAAAAGTCTGTGACTTATGACTTACTTTTGCATCTATTTCTTGTTCTACTACATTGTTTGGTAAAGTAAAATCAAACTTCGCAAGTAAGCCTTCAACAATCTTTGGTTTAAGCTCAGCCATATAGATTTTGGAAACTTCTTCAGATGTTATCTGGTCTCCAAATTTTTCTTTAAGTGTCTCTAGTGTAGCTTTTGGATCACTAAGAATTTTTTTTGCAAACTCATCATCTGGTGTTTCAGCTTTTTGCTCTTGAATTTCATGGAGTTTTACTATAAACTGAGTCTCTTTACCAGCTAAATCAGCTGCTTGGTAATCAGTAGGGAATGTAACTACGATAGTTTTTTCCTCTCCATACTCCATACCTATAACTTGCTCTTCAAATCCTGGAATAAATGACTTAGAGCCAATTTTTAGGTTAAACTTCTCAGCACTACCGCCTTCAAAAAGTTCGCCGTCGATATAACCAGCAAAATCAATAACTGCAACATCACCCTCTTCAACCGGCTTAGGATTTTCTATTGCTTTAAATGGAGCCTGTTGTTCAGCGAACTCAGTAAGTTTTGCTTCTACTGCAGCCGGATCTGGAACAGGTTTTGTAAAATTAGGCACTACATCTTTATAGTCTATGTTTACATCTATCTCTGGACTTGTTGATAATTCAACTTCAAAGTAAACACTGTTCTCTTTTTGTTCATATTTTTTGAGAGCTGGTTGTCCCAAGAGGCTGTCAATATCTATCTTTGCTTCTTTAACTCCAGCATCAATAAACTCTTTAAAAGCCTGTCCTGCTGCGTCTTGTTGAACTTTTTCATCAGTAGAGTTCTCATCTTTAGACTCTTCTTTAGCTTCTTCTTTGAGTTTAGTTACTTTCTCTTCTATTACACTGTTTTCAACTGTACCACTTATAATGAAGTTGATATCATCTACTTTTTCTACTTTAACTTTCACTACAATCCTTTTGGTTTTAATAATGGAATTTTAGCAAAAATTTCTAAAACTAACTTTTTGGTTCTATCTTATACTTAAGTCTTTAAAAATACTAAACTGCCTTCTTTCTATATTTTCTCATTTTTCATTGGTACTTCAAACATCATAATGTGGGCTTGAGTCAGTGATTTTATAGTATATATATCTTCATCAGTTATCTGCATCTCGTCTCTTGGATTAAGTACATGACCTCCTATCTCTATACTTCCATCTATCACCATAAGTAATCGTCCTCGCCCACTCGCTAACTTGTCTAAACTTAAAACCATCTCTTCCTCAAGTTTAGCTGTATATAGCAGTGCGTCTTGTTTTATTTTAATGGAATTCTCCCTCGCATCTGCTGAGACAACAATATTCCACTGATTTGACTTCTCAATGCTTTTGAGTGCAAGTTTCTCATACAAAGGTTCTCCACCTTCCTCATTTGGATAAATCCATATCTGGAACAATTCTACACTTTCCTCACGTGAAGGGTTCTTTTCGGAATGAAAGACTCCCTCCCCCGCACTCATATACTGTACTTCGCCCGCATTTATAATGCCATATCTTCCTTGTGAGTCACGATGCTCGAGGGTACCTCTGATAACTAAGGTGATAATTTCCATATTATTATGTGGATGCATGGAAAAACCTTTATCTGCTTCGATTGTATCGTTATTGAGTACTCTCAAAACACCAAAGCCCATTCTGTTAGGGTTATAGTACTCTGCAAATGAAAAGCTAAAACGAGCATGTAGCCAGCCATGCTCGGCAGAACCTCTCTCTTGTGCTCTGTAAATTGTATGTGCCATTTGAAATCCTTTAAATAACTATATTAGTTGTTTTTTAAAGTCCCCTTATGATAAACTTATAGATATAAAATAAAATATTGTATCAAATTTTAAAGAGGGTATAGATGGATAAGAATTTTAATTATTCTAATTTGAAATTAGGAATTATCGGTGGAGGGCAACTTGGGAAAATCATGTCTCAAAAAGCCAAAAAAATGGGTTTTCATGTCACCATCTTAGATCCCACTTTTAATTGTCCTGCGGCTCAAGTCTCGGATAAGCACATCATGGGTGGGTTTCATGATAAAGAAAAGCTAGAACAACTTGTTCAAGAGTCTGATGTTACGACTTTTGAATTAGAGCATGTTGAGACATCCATCTTAAAAGAGCTCTATGACAATGGACACAATATACATCCTTCTCCATATGTAATTGAACTTATCCAAAACAAATATGAACAGAAGAAGCTTTTAGACGAAAGAGATATTCCTGTACCAAAATACAAAGATGTTAAAAATGATGCGGACTTAGCAAGTTTTGGATTTCCTGTTATACAAAAAGCCAAAAAAGAGGGTTATGACGGTAAAGGTGTCTTGATGCTAAAGTCCTCTAGAGATATTCCAGATGCACTACAGACTGAATCTTTTATCGAAGAGCTCGTAGACATCGACAAAGAATTAGCCATTATAGTAGCGAGAAATATAGAGGGTCAGATCAAATGCTACCCTGTCGTAGAGATGCTCTTTGACGATAGAACAAATATATGCGACATTGTAATGGCTCCAGCTAAAATTTCTAAAGAAATTGAAGCAAAAGCACTTGAAATATCAATAAAGTCCATTGAAGTTCTCGATGGTGTTGGTATTTTTGGTGTTGAACTTTTCTTAACAAAAGGTGGGGAAATACTTGTAAATGAAATTGCTCCAAGACCTCACAACTCTGGGCACTATACAGTTGAAGCATGTGCTACATCTCAGTTTGAACAGATGATTAGAGCCGTGACAAACCTTCCACTTGGCTCTACAAAACTCATCTCACCAGCTGTTATGGTAAACATACTTGGAGAAGAAGGCTATGCGGGTGAACCATTTATTGATGGTATTCACGATGCTTTAGAGATTCCAGAGCTCTCTTTTCACTTTTACGGGAAAACTTTTACAAAACCGTTTAGAAAAATGGGGCATATTACGGTACTAGATGACGATATAGACAAAGCTTTAGAAAAAGCGATGATGGCAAAAAACATTTTAAAAATTAAAGGAAGTAAAAAGATATGAGTAAAGCATTAGTTGGAATAATAATGGGAAGCGATTCTGACCTCCCAGTTATGAGTGCCGCAGTAGAGATTTGTGAAGAATTTGGAATAGCGTATGAAGTAGACATAGTATCTGCACACAGAACACCACAAAAATTAGTTGAGTACGCTATAAATGCTGAAAAAAGAGGCTTAAAAGTCATCATAGCGGGTGCTGGAGGTGCCGCACATCTCCCAGGTATGGTCGCATCTGAAACGCCACTTCCTGTGATTGGTGTGCCTGTAAGAAGTTCTTCACTGGACGGTATGGATTCACTTCTCTCTATTGTGCAGATGCCCGGTGGCGTTCCAGTCGCAACAGTAGCAATCAACGGTGCAAAAAATGCGGGTATACTTGCTGCCCAGATCATTGGCGCGAGTGACAAAGCTCTTAGAAGAAAAATAGCACTCTATAAAACAGAAATGAAACAAGCCGTTGAAAAAAAATCTGACAAGTTAAAAAAGCTCAAGTATAAAAAGTACTTACAGGAGATGGGAAAATAATCTTTCCTCTCCAATAGCTATATCTTTAAAAGTATCTTTGTAATATCTTCAGACTTTTGCGGTTTATAGTAGAGGTAACCTTGTGCTTCTACACAACCATTCTCTACTAAAAATGTCCGCTGTTCATGTGTTTCCACACCTTCTGCAATGATCTCAAGATGTAAACTTTTTGCAATAGATATAATAGCTCTTGTCAACTCGGCATCACTCTTATCTACTATGACATCTCGAGTAAATGACTGATCTATTTTAAGTTTATCAATCGGTAGTTGTTTTAGGTATGACAAAGAGGAGTGTCCTGTTCCAAAATCATCTACAGCGAGTCGTATACCTAAAGCTTTCAACTGCTTGAAAATCATAATTGCATTTTCTGGATTTTTCATCACCTGTGTTTCAGTCACTTCAAATATCATATGGCTCGTAGAAATACCTGCTGAGTTCACAGTCTCTTGAACAAACTCAAAAAAGCCCTCATAGTTTAGTTGAAGCATAGAGAGATTTAAAGACAATGTTCCAACATCATAACCATCCTCAATCCATTCTTGGAACTGAAACATAGCATCACGCATAACCTGCTTGTCAATATCGATTATAAGCCCTGTTTCCTCCGCTAAGGGGATAAATTTTACTGGAGAAACAAGGCCTTTTTCAGGATGATTCCAGCGGACAAGTGCTTCCATTCCTATAATTGTTTTAGTTTCCATATTAACTTGCGGCTGATAATAAACCTCAAACTCTCTGTTTCTTATTGCCTCTCTTAACTCTTTTTCAAGGAGTATTCGTTCATATGCTTTTTGAGTCATATCATCCGTGTAAAACTTATAAGTATTTCGTCCCTCATCTTTAGCTTTATACATAGCGGCATCTGCATTTTTTAGAAGTAGCTCAGATGTATTCCCATGTACTGGGTATATAGCAATTCCTATACTACATGTAACATAAAACTTTTCATGATGTATATTAAAAGGTTCTTGAAAAAGTTGCATAACTTTCTCTAAGACTCTAATCACGGCATTTATACTTTTGATGTCACTGAGTAAAATTGTAAACTCATCTCCTCCCATACGTGCTACAGAGTCACGCTCACTTAAGACAGTCTCTAAGTATTTTGCTACTAATAAGAGTAATTCATCACCAAACTCATGTCCAAATGAATCATTAACTTCTTTAAAATGATCTAAGTCTAGAAAAAGGACAGCAAAGCTTGAGTTATTTTCTTTTGCTGTTTTAATATTTTCTTTTACTCTATCTATAAAAAGTACCCTGTTAGGTAAAGCCGTAAGTGCATCATGCTCAGCCTGGTGCTGTAGCATCAATGTACGCTTATCAAAAGCTTTTGCGAGCTCTTCAAGTTCATCCTCTGTATCTAAAGGACTACAAAAACTCATACCAGAAATATTTGGGGATGTAACACGTTTATAAAGCTCAAGAATTGGATTTGTTATTGAGTTTGCTAAAAATCTTGCCAACAGAACACCTACAAGAATAAGAAGCAGGCTTAATACGAGAAGTTTATATATCACATCCTTTACCGGAGCCACATATACTTCTGAGTCAATACCCAACTCTAAGGAGAGTCCTAACTGGTTGAATATACTTGTATCGCTCTTTATATTTATACGACTTACTTGGTAACTCTCTCCTTCCGTAAAGTTACGGCTATATATCTTTCTTTCATTCTGTAAAAGGGCGATGTACGTATATTTGTTGTCAGGAAAGTTATTGTCTATAATTTTAGGAAGATTAAAAACAACTATGGCTGCTCCTTGAGTAGTTCCATAGTACTCAATAGGAGAGACAACGACAAATTCACCTGAATCTTCTTCAATGTAAAAGTCTGTATTACCCACAGCTAAGGTGTTTCTTAGATTTTCAGACTCATTATAAAGTGGAATTCTCTCTTGTGTTTTAAAGATTGGTTTACCATCAAAATCTACTATATTAAGTGAAATGACATTCTTGCCAAGCATAAAATTTTTTACTAAAGCAGGAAGATACTCTTCTCTACCATCTGCATCAGTAAGTGAGTTAATCATAAGTTCATTTTTAGTTAACTTTTCGGTATCTTCTATGCTGTAAAAAAGTCTCTGTTCTATTCTCTTATGTATAGAGTGTACTCTACTATCTAATAAAATAGAAGTTTGAGTACTCATGCTCATATATATGATAGAAACAGCAAATAGTGCAATGATAATCATACTACCCACTAGTAAGGAACTTACAAGAAAGACAACTCGAGTGTTAATACTTTTATTTAAAAACTTTGGAAGCGTCATCTCTTACCTATAGGAACTAAAGCTCCACTTGAGTTGAATTTTGCCATATAAAAATCTTCCTCCACTAAGGCATCATGCAGTTTAGATGTGAAAGGTGGGTTGTATCGCTTGAGTACACCTTGATAGTTTTTTAAATTCTCTAAAGCTTCTTTTATTTTTTCTCTTTGTAAAGTGCCTGCTTTTTCAATTGCCAATGCAAGGATTTTAGTTAAGTCATACGCTTGAGCAACTGCATGATCAACTTTTACACTATCTGTTTTATATTTTTTCTTATAATGTTTAAAAAGCTTTTTTGCAATCTTGTTATTGGAAGCTCCAGAAAAAGAGAAGGTTTGAAAAACCTTTAAATCCATATGGGACAATATCTGCTTATTCTCTTCAAAGAAATTGCCACCTGTAATGCCCCAATGAGATATGACTGAGAGTTTACTTTTTTGCTTACTAAGTTCATGTATAAGCTGGGTAGCTTCAAGTGAGTCTGCTATAAGAACTATTGAATCAGCCCCAGAGTCTATGACATCTTTAATATCTTTTTCGAAATTCTTCTGTCCTCTATTAAAGAGGATCTCTTTGCTAAAACTATATCCAATATCTCTCATATACTTTCTCATCGAGTTTCTATATTCTCGACCCCAGATTGAGTTTTCTGCAATGATTACAGGTTTTTTGTAGTTTTTCATAGTATACTCAGTGATAAATTTCGATGCTAAAGCATCGTTTGCCGATATACGAAAAACATAATTATCTTCAAAATTATTATTTACAATTTTTTCTGTAGCAGCCCAAGGAATAAGGTAAGGAATCTTTAGACTTTCTATTGTACTAAGATTTTCTGATATTACGGCACTGTGTTTCCCGCCAATAATGGCAACTAAATTTGGATTTTCATTAAACTGTTGAATGTTTACAGTCCCTTTACTTGGGGACATTTTATGATCTTTTAAAATAATCTGCAGAGGTTTTCCAAGGACTCCACCTTCTGCATTTATCTCTGAGACAGCGAGTGTAACTCCGCGTTTTATCTCAAGGCACGAAAATGCTCCTCCTACAGATGTATTACAGTTAATACCTATCAAAACAGCTTCTTTATCATCTAAAAGTGAACCATACTTCTCATACAACAACTCTTGCGTTTTTGAGATTACATCTACCCCTATCACATCTTCAAACTGTGCTGGAATATGTTTTACGAGTTGCGCAAATTTATTGTGTTGTTCTTGGGTTAATGTGTGAATCTTCACACCTGCGTTTTTAATGACATCAAGAAGTTTCTTCTCTCTTCTTTGAGTCTCTTCTCTCTCCCATGGAGTTATCTCTTTGGCTGTTTGAATCAACAAGTTACGAAAATTTTTAGGAAGTTTTAACATTGACTTCTCACTAAGGGAGAAGACATAGCCTAAAAAGGCATGTTCGCTTAGTGTCAAGTCAGATTGTACTTCATGAAAACCCATACTCACTATTGCGATAAGAGGATTTTCTTGTCCATCTACAACCTTATTCTTTAAGGCTTTTTTTGTCACGTGAAAATCTATTGGAATTGGTTTAGCCCCGAAGGATTTAAACTGTTCCATTATGATACGGCTCTTCATAACGCGAATTTTTTTGCCTCTCAGGTCATATGGAGAGAGTATTGGAGAATTGGCGGTTATATGTTTAAATCCATTCTCCCAAAATGTAATCCCTATAAGTCCTATGGGCTTCATATCGCTTAGAATCATATCTCCGGGCTCACCATCAAGCATCTCATATAAATCTTCACGTGTAGGAAAGAAAAAAGGTAAATCTGCATACTGTATCGAAGGTACTGCGACACTCATCTTTGCAGTAGGTGTCAAAAGAATGTCCAGTTCTCCCTGTCTTGCCATTTCAACCATTTTATGGTCATTCCCCAGTTTTTGTGCCGGAAAGATATCAACGATAACCTTTCCTTCTGTTTTTTCTTTTATTTTGTTTGCAAAGCGTAAGGCTGCTTCATGAAGTGCACTATCTACAGGAGTGTTATGTCCAAATTTCAGATGAATTGTTTGATCATGTTGTTTTTTTTGTATTTTTGTATTATTCACTGTCTCAAAAGAAAATATTGTATATAGCATATAAGCGAACATCCCTACAGCCAAAACAGCAATTATTATTGTACTTTTTTTCATCACAATTATTATATCTAAGATTTTTAGCAATAGAAAAGATTTTCACATCTATTAAGTACGCTTTTGTTATAGTTTGTAAATCTATAATTTTAAGTTGAGGTAGAAAATGCTGGGTATGCAAGATGACATAAACGATATTGAGTTAAAGCAGAGATGGAGACTCTATTGGATTTATTCTATATTTGAACTTTCAAACATTAAACTTCAAGAAGTATCATGGATAACAAATGATACAAAAAGTTTAAACGAAAAAAATATTTGGTCCTCATCTTTTGAGGAGTCCACTTCTGCATACTTTGATAATCTATCACTCTTTGACGGCTACGATAAGGCCATAAAATATGGGAATGTCACACAAGAAGAAGCACAAAATGCGGCTGGCTTTCATACTCTTTTGTATATGTACGACGAACCAAGTGATAATCCTAAAGAAATTTTACAAGATGAAGAGTGGTTAGAAGTCACACAAGCAGTAAAAACATTTTGGAACTACCTTAAAAACAGTGTAACATCTCAAAGAGAGATTGAGCTGGTTAAAGAACTTGAAAAGAACTATTATATATAATAGTTCTCACTTACACTTTAAATGTATTTAATTGTTCATTTAACATCTGTGAATCTTTTTGCAGTTCTGACGACTTCGCATCTATCGACTCAAGTGACTCTTTGTTCTGAGAGGAAATACCATCCAACATGTTGATGTTGTCAATAATTTTTTGAGTACTCGTAGAGAGTTCTTCTGAGATTTCTTGTGACGTGTTTGCAATTTCTAAGGTCTCTTTTATCTCTTTCATTGCGATATTTATTTTATCATCTACATCTTTACTGCTATCTACAAGGCTGTTAATAGCTTTTGCATTATCATTCATTTTATTGCCAGTATCCATAATTGCTTGTACTATGATATTGATAGCAGTATTTATCTCTGTTAGGCTATGTTGCGTTCTCTCTGCCAATTTTCTAACCTCATCTGCTACGACAGCGAATCCACGGCCGTGTTCACCGGCTCTAGCCGCTTCAATAGCTGCATTGAGTGCCAATAAATTTGTTTGGTCCGCTATATCCGATATTACCGTCAGTACAGACTTGATCTCCTGAGCATCTTGACCAAGTACAGAGAGAGCACTTTCCATCTCATGCTCTTTTTGAACTGTTAGATTTACATTGCTAATCAATTCTTTGATTGTAACATGTGCATCACCCAGTGTTTCAGCAGCCATTTTCGCCTTATTGCTTGTAGCAATTGTATCTTCAACAGAAGAGCCCAAGAGTGTGTAGACTGAGTTACCTATTTTGACCGTTTTATGTACAAGTTCGTGTTCGTCTGTTATGAGTTTGTTACTATTGCTAATATTTGAGTTGATGCCATCGATTTTTTCTGCAGATTTTTGCCCTGATTCGATTACATTTGAGACTATGCTATGAACCTTTTCAATAAACTTGTTTATTAACAGTGAGCTTTCACCAATTTCATCATTCGTCATAACCGTTAACCGTTTAGTAAGATCACCATCACCATCCGATAAATCTTCTGCGACTTCATTTAATTCTTGTAAAGGATTCGATACTAGTTTTTTAATGATTAACACAATTATGAGAAGAGCAATCACCATCAGAACGACAATAAAAGCCATGAGAGTCGTATACCCTTTAATCGTCTCATCAACGGCAAGTTCAACGCTCCTTAACGAATCTCCTAAAAGAAAAATACCTAACACATTGTTATCATTGTCATAAATCGTCTTGTATGTATATAGATAGTTTTCATCCGTCACATAACCCTCATCTTTTAAAAGCTCAAAGTCTATAGTTTTAGCAGCATTTAAAAAATCCTCATCAATGTACTCCTCATCTAAGTCCACATAATAGTTATCTATTAACTTAGGGTCTTTCAGAAGGTGTGCCGTTTCGAGGTACTTTTTGTCGACTAGAACTAATAAGTCCCTAGTGTCCTTTGGATTCAACTTTTTATATACAAGGGAGTTATAACGTAAAATAAAATCAACACTACCTAGATACTCAGGCTCATCTCCATCATCATATGTCAACATTAAAGGTGCTGTCGAGACAAGCATTAAACCTCCACGTGTCACTTCATTTCCAACAAAAACTTTTTGATTTTCTTGGACAAAGGATATACTTGTACGACCTGACACATTAGCCCCGTAAGCGATAGGATCCCATGATTTTACATAAGAAGAACTCATCGTGTCAACGACTTGAATCAGTGAATTTTTAAAAGAGGATTCATTATTCAGTGCTGTTCTCAAAGTACTTATCTCTTTGTAAATGTCTTCACGATTTTCATCATACATACTTGATATCATCTTACCATTGTTAGATATACCCAAAACAATATTTTTTATCGCCTCAAACTTGAACTCTGAGGCTTTAGAAATATTTTCTTGAAGTTGTGTGCTATGTTGACTATAAATTGTTTTGGAAATCAAACTTATTTTATATGCAGCAAATAGGCTTAATGCTGTAAAAAACACTATAAATGTTGGTATCAAAAGAAATAATGACTTCTGCAGTATTGTAGATTTTGTTTTCATAAAAGGTTCTCTTATCTTGGTTTTGTTAAACATCAACACTTTAACATAATAAATTATTATACCTTAATTAAACCCTTAATTCTTAGCTCTATCTTTTTTAAAAAATAAATGACACCTATGGACATGTGCTTGTAGTAGTATATAATCGCCTGAAAAATCAAGACAGAAATTCAAGCCATTGTACTTTAAACTACTAAAAATTGACCCATCATACCTCTATCTTCATGTTCTAAAAAATGGCAATGATACATATAAGGCGTTTTTTGGTCTTTGTAGTCTGTCATTTTTATCATAACTTTTACACTCTCACCAGGTGCAATGTATACAGTATCTTTGTATCCTTTTTCATTTTCAGCTACATTTGATGGATTCCCATTTCTTGAGAGAATCATAAAATGTGTTCCATGAATATGAAAGTTGTGTTCCATCCCCATCATCATTTTTTCATTATGTATTTCCCATATTTCTACCTGATTAAGCGGTACAATTTCATCAATTCTATCCATACTCATAGTTTTACGGTTAATATAAACTCGACCCATCCTTGCTGAGAGTGTAAAACTTCTTGTATTTTTCACATCGTTTAGAGAGTAGTTATCTAATTTTGTTAAAACTTTTGGCATCTCTGTTTGAATTGAAGCCTTTTTTGAGACACTTAGTTTTACAAATGCCTTTTCTTGAGTATATTCTTCAAGATAAATATCCTGACCAAATGAATTACTTAAATCAACAATGATTTCTGCACGTTCACCTGGACTTAAGCGTAAATAATTCATGGGAACTGGCTTTTCTAAAAATGAATTATCAGTGGCAATTTGATTAAACACTCTATTATCATTGAACTTCAAATGATATACCGTAGAGTTTGATCCATTAAGTAATCGTAAACGAATATTTTTATTTTCTACATCAATATAAGGATTTATCACTCCATTTGTTATAAAAGTATTGCCGTTGTAACCCATCATGCTCTGCATCATATTTGGAGCATATAATATTTGAAAATTTTTATCAAAAAATCTGTCCTGTAAAACTAATGGGATATCATCAACACCATAATTATTTGGAAGATCAAGTTTTTGACTCTCTTCATCTTCAATAATGAGTAGTCCGGCTAGACCTTTATAAACATGCTTTGCTGTTTTACCTTTGGCATGAGGATGGTACCAATTTGTACAAGCCTTTTGATTCACTTTATACCTTGCTGACCATGTTTTTTTTGGATATATTGTCTGATGAGGACTTCCATCCATATTTGCAGGTACATGCATTCCATGCCCATGCATAGTGGTACTTTCATCTAACTCGTTTTTATAATTTATAGAAATATTTTGACCATCTATTAGTCTTAATGTAGGAGCTAAGTATGTTCCATTAACTGCATAGGTATTTGTTAAAATACCTTCAAAAAAAGAGTGTTTAGCTTTTTTAATTTTTAAATCATAATGATAAACACCATTTATATCTTTTCCTTCCACTAACGTTGGAATAGCTAAAGCTTTATTATATGGATAATCATAAGAGAATTGTGATTTTTTATTTAAATGTTTTTTGCTTTCAGAGGTCATAGAAGACCCTATAAAGGATATCGTATCTGATAATAAGCTAGTTGCTGCTATTGAGCTTAAAGCTAAAAAGTTTCTTCGTTTCATAATAAATTCCTTTGTAGTTATAAGAAAATATTACTCCAAAAGCATTACTTGTACATTACCTCTCTGTATTTTTGTCTAAATTATTAGTGCCAGTATATATATCCTTACTAAGCTTAAAATAATGCTTGCAAGGCACTTAAGGTGTCAATAAACACCTTATAGTCATTTAACTAAAGATTATTTGCTTTTGACACAGAACATTGAGCACTACCTTAAAACCAGAATCTTACCCCCGCTACGGCATATGTTTCATTAAGATGAGAATAAACATCCGTACTTCCAAAGTTCTTAGACCATTCTAGACCAATATAAGGTGCAAACTTTCTTGTAAATTCATAGCGTAATCTTGCACCTAATGTTAGATTTGATAAACCTTTACCCGTTTCCATATGCTCATTATTTTTTGTATATGCAGATACAGCTAGACTTGGAGTAAGTATAAGCTTCTGAGTAAATAATGCTTCATATTCTACTTCAGCTCTAAATCCAATATTTCCATCATCTGATACTAAAAGAGAAGCTCTTGTTTCAAAAAAATATGGAGCTAAACCTTGAAGACCTATTACACCCCAAGTTTGATTATTGGCTTCTGCTTTATCATACCCCAAACCAACTTGTACATCCCAATATGGAGAAATAGCTCGAGAATATACAAGTTGATTTTCACTTTCCATAGCAGAAAATCCATCTATTTTTTCGCCTTCAGAATATATATACACTTTATTTATATCGTATCCAACATAACCATAAGCATCCCAACTGACTGCTTTTGTATCTGTATATTGGTACTCTAGGTTGTCAACCATAAGTGTAGCTCTTAAAATATCTCCACCTCCACCTGCAAAAGCAGATGTTCCTAAGCCTAATGTGAATACTGTTGTTAATAATAATTTTTTCATAATATCCTCCCTAAGCCACTACAACTTTTCTAAACATACCTGACATATGATAAAGTAGGTGACAATGATAAGCCCAAGATCCTCTAGCATCTACATTCACACGAAAACTAATTTTTGAACCGGGTTGCGCAATAATTGTGTGTTTTTTTGGCAAAAAGTTGTCATCACCAGTTTCTAAGTCACTCCACATACCATGAAGGTGCATAGGGTGGTTCATCATAGTGTCATTAATATAGGTAATTCTTAGTCTTTCTCCATATTTAAACTCTAATGGTTTAGCTTCACTATAAGCAATACCGTTAATAGACCACATATACCTTTCCATATTTCCTGTTAAACGTAACACTATCTCTCTATCTGGATACCTATCATTTGTTGTAGGAGTTAATGATTTTAAATCAGAATATGTTAGAACTTTTCTACCGTTATTTCTTAATCCTACTCCAGGGTCATCAAGTCTATACTGAGGATCCATCGCTCTCATAGTTGTTTGTACTCCACGATCTTCTTCTAATGGAGTTATAGGAATAACACCTTTTTTCATATCCATTTTAGGTGTCTTATCATGCATAGACATTTTCATACCTCCACCACATTTCATAGCAGTTTCTTTTTTCATTGGTTTATCCATAGGCATTGTATGTTCCATCACTCCATGCTTCGCAGGCATATTATGATTTGAATGGTCCATACCCTCCATTCCCGACATACTCATACCCATATCAGCATGAGATAAAATTGGAAGAGGATCCATGTCTGGAGTTTGGGCTATAATATTTGTATCATATGTCAAAGCGCCAAGGGCATAACCACTTCTATCAAGACTTTGAGCAAATATTGAATAAGCTTTATTATCTTGAGGCGTAACTATTACATCATATGTTTCAGCTACTCCAATTCTAAACTCATCAACACTAACAGGTTGAACATAATTACCATCAGAGGCAACTACTGTCATTTTTAATCCAGGAATTCTAACATCAAAAAAAGTCATCGCTGCACTATTTATAAAACGTAGTCTTATCTTTTGACCATTTTGAAAGAGTGCTTTAAAGTTTGTTGCTGGATTTTGACCATTCATAAGATAGGTATATGTATATCCAGTTACATCAGAGAGGTCTCTATCTGTCATAGCCATTTCATTCCACATTTTTCTTTGGTTAAATGCAGCTAAAAAACCCAACTCTTTTACTTCATCAAAAAAGTCTCCAACAGTTCTTTGTTTAAAATTATAGTAATCTGCTGAGAGTTTTATATTTCTATATACAGAATCAGGTTTTTCATCAGACCAATCAGATAAAGAGATAACGTATTCTTTATCATATTCCAGTATCTCTTCTTTTGGTTCAATTACAATAGCACCATAAATACCTAATTGTTCTTGAAAACCAGAATGAGAATGGTACCAATATGTTCCACTTTGTACTATTGGAAACTTATATGTAAATGTTTCTCCAGGCTTTATCCCATCAAAACTAATGCCTGGAACCCCATCCATTGCTGGAGGTAAGATAATTCCATGCCAATGGATAGAAGTGTCTTCTGAAAGATTATTAGTTACATTAATAGTAATATCATCGCCTTCTTTCCATCTGAGAGTAGGAGCAGTTATCATGGAATTAACGGCTAATGCAACGGCAGGTTCACCTGTAATATTGACATTTATTTTATCAATAGTTAAATTAAATTCGGTTCCACTAAGTTCTTCAGTTTCTTTTCGGTGTGATATTTTTGTACTTGCATTTAAAGTCAATGATGAAGATGCAAGTAAACCCGCAGCTACAACGCCTTTCACAAAAGTTCTTCTTGAAAGATTTGAATGTTCTCGAGTCATTTTGTACTCCTCTTATTTTGTTTGTTTAGAGAAGTTTATTAGTAAAGTATTACTTGAACATTACCTTGAAGTGATACTTTCACTTAAATCAAGGGAAAATATACTTCCTTCTCCGAGTCTTGTTTCTAAGTTTAGAGATATATGAAGTTCATCACATAGTTTTTTTACTATATGTAAACCTATACCTATACCTGTATCACTTTCTTTATAGTAGCGGTTAAAGATTTTTTGAGGATTTTCAATTCCTTGTCCACTATCTTCAATCTTTAAAATACTTTTATCTAAAGATACTTTTACAAATCCATCTTCTTTGTTATATTTACCTGCATTACTTAGAAGGTTATCTATTATTCTTACAAAGGCATTTTCATTAATGTTGATTGTTAAAGAGTCGAGTTGTGTATAAAACTTTAACAAAGGAAAGATAGTTTGAAAATAAGCCACTCTTTGTTTGATTATATTTTCTATATTTATAGTGTCATTTTGAAGTTTGCTTTGGCTTAAAAAAAAATGTAAGTTTGTTTGAAGTGAAAGAATGTTCTGTATCGCTTCTTCACTCCTTTGGAGTGCATCATCTTTTCCAAACTTCTTTTTTAAGATTTTATAATTTATATTGAGTGCGGCAAGAGGAGTATTAAAGTCATGCAAGATGTCCTTGACAAATTCTTCATTGATTTTAAGAGCTTGTTTAAGTGGTCGTATCGCATACAAAGCAAAAAAGAGGGATACGAACATAAGAAGTATTAAATATGCACTATATTTCATAAATGCTTCTTTTTGAATGTTGGTCTTTTCTTTTATATACTCTTCTCTTGAAACAAATATCTTTTTTATCTGTGTATTAAATTTAAAAAGCATATAAATTTCATTTTCATTATAAAGTGTGTGCATATCTTTATTGTGTATATTTGAAATTAGTTGCGTATTAAAATTTTTACAATTGTTTTTAAGATGGCATTGCATTATTTGATTGCCAATCATCATCTCATACTCATGTGCAAGTTTTTTATAGTCTTGATAGATAACTATAGATAAAAAAATTATTTGCACACTAAAAAAAAGTGTAAAGCTCTTAATAAAAGATTCTTTTTCATAACTCTTCAAGCATATACCCCACACCTCTAATGTTTTTTATATCAAGATCTAATTTTGTCTTTAATTTGCTGATGTTTACTCTTAAAGCATTTGGATTTGGGTGTTCTAAAAATTCATAAAGTATATCAGCAGGAACAATCTTATTTTTATTAAGAATAAGTTCATGAAAAATATGCCCCAAAACATCTCCTAATATAATAAGGTTTTCATCTTTATATAACTCTTTTGTTGATGGTTTGTAGTCTAATTTTTTATACTTTAGCACATCATTATTTTTCATATACTTACTTTTAATCCTAATGACAAGTTCTTCAGGATTAAACGGTTTTTTAATGTAGTCATCAGCTCCAGCTTCAAAACCATTACTAATTGAAGATATATCACTTAATGCCGTAGTATAAATAGTGGGAGTTTTATCATCAGCTTTTTTTAATAATTTTAAAACTTTAAAGCCATTATCTCCAGGAACGTTTACGTCAAAAATATATAAGTCGTATGTATTGCTATATGTTAATTCATACACATCATCACTGGTATATGCACTGCTCACATCAAAATTTTCAAATTCTAAGTAAGCCTTTAAACTTGAATGTAAATTTTTATCATCTTCTAAAAGTAGTATTTTCATATTATCGACTGCACCTTTTTGGAACATAGTATATCATCTATTTCTTTAGTCCTCTTCGAATATATGTATCAAAAAGTATAGGGATAATAATAAGACTTAGTACCGTAGAACTCATAACTCCACCAATCATAGGAGCCGCAATTTTTGCATCATGTCACTTCCTATTTTAGCACCATGTTGGTCAAAAATTCAAGTAAAAATGAATATAAAATGCCAACACTTGATGAATTTAAAGTTGAATTGACGCGAGCACACTAAGTTAATTAAAGTAGCTTAAGAAGTCATGTTTTAGGAGTTTAAGTTTAAAGTGGCTCCGGATACTGGATTCGAACCAGTGACCAAGTGATTAACAGTCACCTACTCTACCGCTGAGCTAATCCGGAATGTAAAAAGTACTTAAAAATGGTGTCAGAGGGGGGACTTGAACCCCCGACCCCCGGCTTATGAGACCAGTGCTCTAACCAGCTGAGCTACCCTGACATCTTTTAAGAGGTCGAAATTATAGCCATCTGAAGCTTTAAAGTACCTTTGCCCCTAAAAGACTTTCTCTAAAAACAAGTTTTATGCAGTTTTTAATTTCTCAGATACTTTTTTTGCTTTTTCGAGTGGGGTTTGAGGCAAAACAACGACAAACTTCGTTCTATCGAGACGGACAAAAACATCACTCTCATGTATTTGACTTGAGAGTTTATGTACAAATACCTGAATTACATCATTCAATGATTTACATTAATCTTAACTATGAGTTATATATTATTTCTTTGTTGTTAAACCTATTATGCTAAAATCGCGTTTATAAAAAAACTACAATATTAAAAGGATATTAATGAACTTTCAACCCTTAGGAAATAGAGTTTTAGTCAAACGTGTTGAGGAAGCTACAACAACAATGTCGGGCATAATCATCCCGGACAATGCAAAAGAGAAACCCTCTCGTGGAGAAGTAGTTGCAATTAGCAAAGAGGTAAATGACCTCGAGAATGGCAATCAAGTCTTATTTGGTAAGTTTGTTGGAAATGAAGTTACACTTGAAGGTGAAAAGTACATCATTTTAGATGTAGAAGATATTTTTGGAATAATAGGATAATAATATGAGCAAAGAAATAATTTTTTCAGACAAAGCAAGAAACAGTTTAGCTCGTGGTGTTGAGAAACTCACAGACGCAGTTAAAGTAACAATGGGACCACGTGGCCGTAATGTACTCATCCAAAAAAGTTACGGAACACCAGTGCTTACAAAAGATGGTGTTTCTGTTGCACGTGAGATAGAACTCAAAGACAAACTTGAAGATATGGGAGCACAACTCGTTAAACAAGTAGCTTCAAATACTGCAGATGAAGCTGGAGATGGAACGACGACTGCCACAGTACTTGCTAATGCAATCTTTAGCGAAGGTCTACGTAACATTACAGCTGGTGCAAACCCTGTTGAAGTAAAACGTGGTATGGACAAAGCGTGTGCAGTAATCCTCGAAAACCTAAAAACTGCTTCAAAAACTGTAAACGGGAAACAGGACATAGCCCAAGTAGCAACTATCTCTGCAAACTCTGATACTGCTATTGGAGACATGATTGCAGAGGCGATGGATAGAGTCGGTCAAGATGGTGTTATCACTGTTGAAGAGGCGAAAGGTATCTCAGATGAACTCGATGTTGTTGAAGGTATGCAGTTTGACCGTGGTTACTTAAGTCCTTACTTCATTACAAATGCAGAGAAGATGGTAGCTGAGATTGAAAATCCTTGGATTTTACTTGCAGATAGCAAAATCTCTTCACTTAAAGACCTACTTCCTGTTTTAGAACAAGTTCAAAAAACAAACCGACCACTGCTTATCATCGCTGAAGACGTAGAAGGTGAAGCACTCTCTACACTCGTAGTAAACAAACTTCGTGGTGTTCTCAATATCTCAGCTGTTAAAGCTCCAGGTTTTGGCGACAGAAGAAAAGCTATGCTACTTGACATAGCAATTCTTACAAATGGTACAGTTATTTCTGAAGAGACTGGACATACACTTGAAGGTGCAGACATCTCTATGCTAGGTCAGGCTTCTCGCGTAGTAATAGACAAAGACAATACTGTAATCGTAGATGGTGCAGGCTCAGAAGAATCTGTACAAGCGAGAATAGCAGAAATCAAAGTACAGATAGAAGCTACTTCTAGTGAGTACGACAAAGAAAAACTTCAAGAGCGTTTAGCAAAACTTAGTGGTGGAGTAGCGGTTATCAAAGTCGGTGCTGCAACTGAGACTGAGATGAAAGAGAAAAAAGATAGAGTGGACGATGCACTCTCAGCTACAAAAGCCGCTGTTGAGGAGGGAATCATCATCGGTGGTGGTGCTGCTCTTGTTCGTGCTGCTGCAAAAGTCTCTCTTGAACTTGAGGGTGATCAGAAAATCGGTTGCGAGATAATCTTACGTGCTGTAAAAGCACCAATGAAGCAGATAGCTAAAAATGCGGGCTATGATACAGGTGTTGTCGTAAATGCCGTTGAAAATGCTGCAACAGAAACAACAGGGTTTAACGCTGCAACTGGTGAATATGTAGATATGTTTGAAGCTGGAATCATTGACCCACTTAAAGTGGCTCGTGTTGCACTTACAAATGCAACGTCAGTCTCTTCAATGCTTCTTACAACAGAAGCGGCTATCTACGAGATACCAGAAGAGACACCAGCTGCTCCTTCCGCACCAGATATGGGTGGAATGGGTGGTATGCCAGGAATGATGTAAATCCTCTTACATTTTTTCCACTACACTCAACTCGTCACGTTCTAATGAGCGTGACAACTGATAATATGTTTACTTCAACTTAAAGCGTAAAGCAGACCTAAAATGAAAAAACTAAAAAGAGAACTAAACATAACTATTGCAGAGATTTTCTTCTCATGATACTCATATCGTTGAGCCACGATAGCTAAAGCGATAGCCGTAGGAATACCACTCTGTTGAAACAATAAAATATACATCTCATTTGTAATATCAGGCAACTTCAAAAGAACCAAGAATGTAATTATTGGTAACAGTAGTGCTCGTAAAAGTACATAAGGTAAAGCCTCTTTTATCAGTTTAATCGAAAAGTTGTCATAGATAAACATCCCGAGCACAAAAATCGCCAAACCTCCTGCAGTTTTACCAAGCAGAGCACTCGCTTTATCAAAAAACTCTATATGAAGCCCAAAAAATGCTAATGCCAAACCTATGAAAATCGCAAAAACTGGCGGGCTTTTTAATACATTTGAAAAAACTTTTACTTTGATAGTTCCACTCTTTGCATACTCCAAAAATGCGATACTTAAGACAACCCCAAGCATACCTAAAATACTCGCCGTAAAAACAGCAAACTCAAGTATTTCTCCTCCATATAGGGAATCAAAATATGCTATTCCAAAAAATGCATTACTTCCAAATCCAAGCGTAATGGAGGATATGATCATCTGCTCTTTGTTTAGTACTTTAAGTAAATGCAATAATAATATTAGAAGAATTGAGAGAAGGATGGGTAAGACAGAACCAATGATAACCTCTATCTCAATTTGATTAAACTTGATACTAGAGATAGTATCTATAAAAAGTGCTGGAAGCGCAAACCTATATATGAATCCGTTTAAAACTAATTTATCTGACGCAGCAAATAGCTGCTTGTACCTACTAAACATACCAAGGGCTGTAATAGCTAGTAAGAGTAATAATGTCTGTATGAAATCCATATGAAAATTCTCTCCCAGATTAAAAAATCAAAATTAGAGGGAAGTTAATTTATACAGTCAAAACTCTAATATCATCAGAAAGCATTCTTTGAAGAATATTCTCAATTGATTTATGTGTTCCACCAGAAGATTCACAAGAAACACAAGCACCCTGAAACTCTATATAAACAAGAATGAGACCATTTTGCTCTACTACATTGAGTAAGTCCATATCCCCGTTATCTTTCACGAGAAACTCTCTTATATTTTCTTCAATTACTTTATCTATAGTATTTATCTTTTGAACTAACGTAGCGTTTTGAAACTCTTCACGTGGAGTCATAATTATTCCTTTTTTTATGTACAAATTATCATCTTAAGCTTAATAAAAGCCATTTAAAAACCATCATTTCTAAAGAAATAAGATTTGTTTTAGAAAACTATTGTTCTTGTATCTCAATCCCTGAAGCAACTATAAATAGTGGTGCATTATGAACATGTAACATTGCAGTTCCACTTCCAAGTGCAAAACCGTAAAGACCATGCTCTTCTATAATAGAGACACCGCTCATCATATCCATCATTGGAAGTACACTGTTTTCTAGGATTCTTGACTCTTTTATGCCACTAAACTCTAGTTTAACACTACCTACATCTTCTCCATCATCGTTCATAATTACTATAGTGACTACTTTTGAATCCTCTGTAAGATTGTAAACTGAGTCTATTCTTGCATCTTTAAAGTGGTTATATTTTTCTAATAAAGCATCTATTTTTTCCATTGGATATCCTTTTTGGCGGATTATACCAAAATATTTTATTAGGAGCTTAAACTCGTTGAATTAGAATTTAAACTATAGTTGGCTATAATCGCCGAAATTACAATATAGGCAAATCACAATGGTAACAGTACAAAATCTCATCATGCGTTATGGAAATAGAGTTCTATTTCAAGACATAAACTTAAAGCTAGACCGTCATAAAAGATATGGTCTCATCGGTGCAAATGGTGCCGGTAAAACAACTTTTTTAAAAATTCTTTCTGGTCAAATCACTGAATACGAAGGTGAGGTAGTAATACCAAAAGCAAATAAAGTTGGCGTTTTAGGTCAAAATCAATACGCTTTTGAAGAGTTTACAATTGCCGACGCTGTTCTTTATGGTAACAAGCGTTTATATGATGCTATAAAAGAGAAAGAGGACCTCTATGCGAATGGTGACTTTGAAGATGATGCAACGAACAATCGTCTTGCTGAGCTTGAAACAATCTCTGTAGAAGAAGATCCGACATATGAATATGACGTAAATATCGGAAAAATTCTTGAAAATGTTGGGATTCCAGTAGATCAACACCAAGAGCTTATGAGCACACTTGATAGTGCAGACAAGTTCAAAGTGCTTCTTGCGCAAGTTCTTTACCCAAAACCAGATGTACTCTTTCTTGATGAGCCAACGAATAACCTTGACATTGAAACAATTAGTTGGTTAGAGCATGAGCTTCAACGCCACGAAGGAACTATGGTTGTTATCTCTCACGATAGACACTTCCTCAATGCTGTGGTTACAAATATACTTGACGTTGATTATCAAAAAATACGTGAGTTCACTGGCAACTATGATGACTGGTATATCGCTGCAAATGTAATGGCAAAACAGATGGAACTCGACAATGCAAAAAAAGAGAAAGAGAAAGAACAACTCGAAGCCTTTGTTCGCCGTTTCTCTGCAAATGCATCAAAAGCAAAACAAGCAACCTCACGTCAGAAACAACTTGATAAACTCGTGATTGATGATATTAAACCCTCTTCACGTCGTGACCCAAGTATTGTTTTTAAAGCAAAACGCACAATGGGTGATGAAGCACTAAATGTAGTGAATATTTCACATGCATATGGTGACAATGCTGTTCTTAATGACATTAGCTTTAAAGTAGTTCCAGATGAAAAAATCGCTCTCATCGGTGGAAATGGTGTGGGTAAAACAACTCTCATCAAGATACTTATGGAAGAGATGAAAGCAAATAGCGGTGAAGTTCAATGGGGAGCGACTATTGAAAACTCATACTTTCCACAAGATACTGCAGACATCATTGAAGGTGATGGAACTTTATATGACTGGTTACGTGCATTTGATCCAAAACGTGAGATAGCCGAGATAAGAAACTGTCTTGGTCGTATGCTCTTTAATGGTGAACAACAAGAGAAGTCTGTTGTAAGTATCTCAGGTGGAGAAAAACACCGTATGATGCTCTCAAAGATGATGCTAGAAGGTGGAAACTTTTTACTCCTCGATGAGCCATCAAATCACCTTGACCTTGAGGCTATCGTTGCACTTGGTGAAGCTCTCCACGAGTTCAAAGGAAATGTTATCTGTGTTTCACATGACCGTGAGTTACTCGACGCTTTTGCAACTCGTATCATCGAAATACAAGCAGATGGATCTATCATCGACTTTAAAGGAACCTATGAAGAGTTTGCTGAAGAGCGAGCTGCAGGAAAAATATAGTGGCAAAGTACAAACAGTTTCTAGGTCTTGGTATAGCTGGAAACTTTGCTCTTCACTTAGCTCAAGCTGGTGAATTAGAAGAGTTCAAAGATATTATTACAGCAGATGAAGCAGCTCCGAAGGGGATGTTTCCTTTTTATCTGCCAAAACCAACAAATCCAGTTGACCAAGCAAATCTCAAAGCAAAAGAAATACTCTCTATTTATCCACTCTCCTCTGATATCATCCGACTTCCAAAAGAGAATGTAAATGTTCAAGCCGAACCGGAAGTAGGACTAATATGCGATTTAGAATATACAGCAGGTAAACTCTCCTCTATAAAACCAACTTACTTTGGCGCTTATAATGACTGTTCTATAAGGGTTGCAGGAGCAGAGAAAATAAGTGATAAAAAAAACTGGGGAGCAGATTCAAAAGGCTTTTCAAACAGACTTATCAAAATAGACGAATTTGAAGATGGCGGAATTATGGACAACTACTCCATCTGTAGCTTTCTTCGTCGTGACGACAAAATTCAAGCATATGGTGAAGATGTAGAGCTGAGTGGTTATAGTTACTTCTATGAAAAGCTAACAGACTGGATGCAAAACCAAATCATCAACCAAGAAGATTTTGGACCATTAGAGCCAATAGAGTCTTATATAGAAGCTTGTGGTAATCCCGAGGAGGCTATCATTAGTATAGGTGCCACTCGTTACACACCTTATGGAGAGAACACATTTCTACAAGAGGAAGATGAAGTCCTAGTTGCACTCTATGATATAAGGTTTTACTCACTTGAAGATGTAGTGAAAAATCTTACTGAACATAACTATACAGAAGAACATATGAGCGTTCTCGCACAAAAAGTACACTAATGAAAACAGGTATCTACGAACACTATAAAGGGAACCGTTACGAAGTGATTGATACTGCGAGACATAGTGAGACTGAAGAACTTTTAGTGCTTTACAGACCTTTATATGGTGACCAGAACCTATGGGTTCGCCCCTTTGACATGTTTTTTGAGAGTATTGAAATAGATGGTACTCTTGTCCCACGTTTTAAGTTTATAGGTAAAGTAGATGAGTAGAGGTAAAAAACTCGATATCTTTGTAGGTGCTGATATTGAAGATGGCTGGGCACAAGTACAAACACCCAGAAAGACAAAACTTTCAAACGAGATTTTAGAACCACAGAAACATCTGTTATTTTTTAAAAAAGAGAAACGTAGAGGTAAAACAGTCACACTCGTTGGTGAATTTCAACTTCACAAAGAGGATATAACAACTCTCCTCAAAAAACTGAAAAAGAAGCTAGGATGTGGTGGAATCTATAAAGAACACTTTATGGAGTTTCAAGGTGAACTTAAAGAGAAACTTCGTGAGCTTTTGATACAAGATGGATTTCGATTTAGAAATGGGCACTAAGCGATAAGCTCTTCCTTTATAGTTTGAGGTCTTGCAGCACTTACATTTGAGGTGATGATATATCTATCTCTCCCACTCTCTTTTGCCTGATATAACATCTCGTCTGAACGAGATATAAGTACCTCATCATCCAAAGCATCATCCGCTATACAACATACAATCCCTATAGAAATAGTCATATACTGATGTACTTTAGAGTTTTCATGTTTAATCTCTCTCGCTCTCACCGCATCACAAATCTCTCTGGCAAGTTTTGCACTACTTGATTCATCTGTTTCACTCAGTAGTACACCAAACTCTTCCCCACCGAGCCTAAAGACATAATCACTTGGTCGTTTAAGAGTATCTTTTAAAACTTTAGCAACACTCTTAAGAGCAAAGTCCCCTTCTAGATGGCCATATGTATCGTTATACTGTTTAAAGTAGTCAATGTCTAACATCATAAACGTTATATAAGTGTTACTACGTTTTGCGCGTTTTAACTCTTTGTCATAGACATGATTAAAATATCTACGATTATGTAGTCCCGTTAAAACATCTGTATATGAGACATTTTCTAGTTTTTTATTTACACGTTTAAGTTTCTTTGTAGCCACTTCAAGTTGCGTGTGATCATTTTGAATACTCTTAAAAACATAGTATGAAATAATGAGAACCGCAATAATTATAAGTGATAAGAATAGACCCAACTGGTTAATAGTTTCATGATAACTTTGCAAGAACTTTTTACGTTCATACTCTGCAATATTTACCTCGTAATTTATTAGTTTTTGAATTACGGAGTTTATAAAAGAGACTTTTTTTTCTAAGATATTTATGTTGAGAGAGCTCAGACTTTTTCCCTTCTTTGAGAGTGCATATATCTGAAGAAAGTACTTGTTTACATTTTCTATTTCTGTAGCTACATAATCCACATATTCTAACTCTTCATCCCGTTTAAAGTGTGCAGAATAGCTACTCCATTTCAATTGTATGTGTCTGAGAGAATCTCTTATCTTCAAAAGAGTTTCACCAGGACTAAGCTCTAATCGAACTGATTTGTAAACAGTGCTTGCAAGACCTCCATTATAAGTCTGGATAATGTCGTTGAGTTCTGTAACAGGAACAAGCGAACCAAAATAGAGCCCGTCAATATTTTTTTTCATTGAGTTGAGATGTGTGGTGCCAAGTATGCCTACAGCAACTAAACCAACAGTTATAAGTATAAAAAGAAAAAATAGCTTACTTCTAAGCTTAAGTGCTTCTATAAACTGCATATCATCCCTTGTTAAGTTGATGATATTAAGCATTATTTGTACCAAAGAAAAGTATTTTTAGTCTTTATAAGTTATATGCTCTTTTATAGGCACCCATTCTGTGTCTTACATTTTTAAGATAGTGTTTTGGTTCATCATATCGAAGGTTTTTTCGTAAGTGGATGTATACTTCTTCGGGAGTCATTGCATTGATAAGTGGAGCGGCTCTTTTCATATTGTGTGTTTTTGTATATGCCCATGCTATATTCCCCGCACCGGTATTATAAGCAGCAATAGTACAGTAGAGTCGGCTTTGTGGATTTTTAATGCTTTTTAAATATTTATAATACAAGATATGAAGATATGATGTCCCCATTTCTATGTTGTTTTTTCCATTATACAGGTATGCAGCCGTTGGCATTCCGTCACGTTTATATAAAAATCTATAAGTATCTCTTCCTGCAGAATGTGGGACTATCTGCATAAGACCAAAGGCGGGTATATGCGACTTCGCAAAAGGGTTGAAATCACTTTCCGTCTGCATAATCGCAAAGACAACCGGTATAGGAATATCAAATCGCTTCGCATTTTTCACGATATCATTTTTATACACACGTGAGCGCTTGAGTCTTGTATCTGATGGGAGTGGTATTGAGACCTTATAGACTATCTGATCTTTTAGCTTTGACTTACTCAAAGTCGGTCTATTCTCTTTCAGAGCTTTCTTAGCATAGTCATTTAAAGTCTTTTGTGTTGGACTCTTACTAAAAAGAACAGTTTGCAAAATTGGTTTTGCATCTACATGTAAACTTCTTTTCTCGTCTCTATCTGAAAGCTTTGCTATACGTTTTTGTAGCTCATCTGTCTCTATAACCTCTTTTGTGTCTTTACCTGCAACATAAGTTATCTGCTCAAGCATCTGTTTTTGAGCAGACTTGACATCTTCTGCAATGACTTCAACGACTATTTCGTTATTTTTAAAATCCACTTCTGAACGAGACTTTTTATCATCAGAATAATGTACCCACTCTTTTTTTGATGAAAGTCTTGGTTCATCCCAATACACCTCTATCTCATTTTTATATGCCGTGTATTCTCTCTCAAGTCTCTCTTTATAGTCACTAAACGCTTTGTCTTCATTTTTTTTAAAAGCAGTAAACTCAGCGTTCATCTTTGCCACAGCTTCTTCGTGAGTAGTGAATTCAGCTACTACAAACTGCGAATACAAAAATAAAAATAGAACTACTCTTTTCATCTTTTTGTACTCAGTTCTTCTATCTCGGTTACCTCTTTAATGATTTCAGTCGAGAGATTTTCACACCCTTCTTCACTCACTAAAATATCATCTTCTATACGAATTCCTATACCTCTATATTTTTTAGGAATCTTTGTATCTTCTTTATCAAGATAAAGTCCAGGCTCTATGGTCATGACCATACCAGCTTTCAGTGGTATCTCCTTGCCTTTCTTAGTTTTATATGCCGCTTCATCATGGACGTCTATTCCCATCCAGTGCCCTATTCCATGTGGATAGTACTTTTTATGTTTTTTCTTTTTAAGGATTTTTTTCACTTTTCCTTTCAAAATACCGAGTTTTACCATTCCCTTGCAAAGTAACTCTTCAGAGCGACTGTGCAATTCACTTCTTAACACACCCGGTTTAATCATGCTGATTATCTCTTTTTCAACCTTTAAAACCAACTCATATATCTCTTTTTGTGCTTCTGAAAACTTTCCATTTGCCGGAATCGTTCTTGTGATATCACTTGCGTAATACTCATACTCACATCCTGCATCTATAAGTATAAGCTCAGCTCTTTGTATTGGTTTATCATTGCTTATGTAGTGCAAAGTGTTCGCCGCATTCCCTGAAGCGACTATGGAGGTGTAGGCATCACTATAAGCGCCATTTTTCTTAAAGACATACTCTATCTCTGAAAGGAGTTCATACTCATTTCTCAAGTTTGGCGCACTCTTCATTGATTGATGGTGTGCCTCTTTTGAAATAGATACTGCATTTTTTATAAGAGCGATTTCTGCTTCTGACTTTATCAAGCGTTTTTTTGCTATTTTTTTTGCTATATTTCTATGGGTATGAAAATTTTTAGTAAGTTTTTTAAAAGTTTCTATTTGAGAGTTTTCATGTGAAAAATCATAATAAAAAGAGCTCTTATTTTCTATGTTCTTTTTAAAAATCTTCTCAAGCTCTTCAAATTCATATACGTCGTCAAAATCAAACAACTCTTTAGCTTTTTTAACACCGACTCTTTTGCCCGTCCAAAGCTCAAGTGCTTCATCTTTTTTAGCTACAAAGAGGAAACTCTTTACTTTTTTGGCGGTTTTGACAAGCATCATAGCAGAACCATCTTCTTTAAAGCCTGTAAGGTAGTAGAAATTGCTATTTTGTCTATAAAGATACTCTGTATCATTTGAACGTGTTTTTGGAGTTGCACTCAAAAGAAGAGATATAGAATTTTTTTTCAGACTACTTGCTAAAGTTTCTCTACGTTTTTTATACTCATTTTGACTTATCATTTACATACCTCATTTAACCATCTATTATGCTCTTTAAGAAGTTCATTAAGTCCTTTGTTAAAAGCTTTTACTCCCCCTTTAGCACTGATTTCATCTACTTTAACTTTTTTTGTGAGCGTAATGGTGTCGATAGGCTCTGAACTTTTGGTATCTACCAATGTAAAGCTTATAACTATGCTTACATATGAGTTATTTGAATCTTTACTAAAATGCTGAATAAACTCTTCTATACTACTTTCAAGTATGTACGCACTTCTACTACGAGACTTATGCCCTTGAACACTTCGAAACAACTTTGAGCTTCTTACACTCTGCAGTATTTCTTGTGTGATTGCATTGTTTGGACTCTCTGCCCACTCTGACTCGCTGAACTCATACTCGCTATAATCATTTTGCGCATAGTTCATCTTTCGAGTCATAAGTCTATTTTGGCTAAAAGCTTGAGCAATTTTAAGTGTTTTGTCTTTACAAGACTGAGAACTCAATTTACTTTGAACTAATTCCGTTCTAATTTTATACTCAGCGACATAAGGCTTTGTCACAGTACATGCATTCAATATTAAGAGTGTTAAAAGTGCTAAGGCGTACTTCATTTTATTCTCCTGGAGCTTTTTTAGTCTCTACTCTTTTATAAAGTAGGTCTGATGGGCTTTTTTTATACTCTTGCAGTACAGCATCAAACTTTATCATCAGCTCTTGCATTTCTAAGAAAGTATTGTTCATTGTAGGGACGATGTCTGCACTTATCTCTTTTATGTTAAATTCACCACTTGAAACGGCGCGTTTTATCTCATCCATGGAGGCTTTTATACCCAAGTAACTTTTCATAATAGACTCAAAAGAGTAAGATATCTTATTTTCCCAAGCCTCACTCTTTTTTATAAAACTATCAATGTTTGGCATCATACGATCAAGTTTATAAGAAAAATCATCTAGATTTTTTGCACTATTTTGAAGATGCTCTATAGTTTTTTCATCAAGAAGCTTGTCCATCTTCTCCATTACATTTGCCGTTCTCTTTAATAATAGTGCTAGTTGCTCTTGATTTTTTTCTCCAAGTAACTCTTCTGTTCTTCCTAGTGTAGAGGATAGTCTTGTTGAGACACTACTAAAAGACTGTTCAAAGTTTGTAAAAAACGAAGGTACTGTTTTGATGATTGGATACTTTTCTCCAGGATTTGCTTTAAGTATTTTTGAACTATGTGCGCCAAGGTTTAGGTTGATATATGAAAGCCCTGTGATACCTTGTGCAGTTAGTTGCGCAACCGTATCTTCTTTTATAGGCGTAGATTTCAATATGGTTACTAACACTTTGACTTGCTCGGAGTTTTTTTCGTTTATGCCTATACTGGTCACTTTACCAACGCTAATCCCTCTGTACTTGACAGGGGCATCTAGGTTAAGTCCCAAAACCGACTCATCAAAATGTATACCATAAACCTTTGTCTCAGACTCAACAGACGGTTTGAGCATCCAGTAAGCAAAACCAACCATAAACCCGATACCTAGAAGAACCAAGATACCTACAAGCGTGTAATTTACTCTATTGTTCATATCTTCTTCTCTCCAAAAAAATTCTCTATAAAAGTGCTTTTTGCAGAAGTGACTTCAGCGAGCGTACCTTCATAGGCTATTTTTTTCTCATCTATTATTGCTACTTTATCTAAAGTATCATAAATCGATTGTAAATCATGAGAAACCATCACTATCGTCAAACCAAGCATTGAACGAAGCTTTAGTATAAGCTCGTCAAACTCTCTTGCGGAAATTGGGTCTAGTCCACTTGTAGGTTCATCTAAAAAAAGTAGTTTTGGATCCATAGCAAGAGCACGAGCCAATCCCGCTTTTTTCTTCATACCACCACTTATCTGGGAAGGATAAAGATGTGCGTCAGCGCTTTTAAGTCCAACAAGGTTTATCTTAAACCTTACAATCTCCTCAATCATTTTAGGTGTTAGCTCCGTATACTCTTCTAAAGGAAGTGCTATGTTTTCATAAATACTCAGCGATGAAAAAAGTGCTCCAGCTTGAAACAGAACACCCCACTCACGTCTGAGTGCCTGAGCCTCTCTTTTTTTGATGTTGCCAACTTCTTTTCCTAAAACTTCTATCTTTCCAGACGCAAACTCTTGGAGCATCACCATCTCACGTAGCAGGGTAGTCTTCCCACATCCACTTGGTCCAAGAAGTCCGTATATCTCCCCTTCGTGTATACTTAGGTTAAGTCCATCATGTACGACTTTACTTCCAAAGACTGTTCTCACATTTTGCACATTGATTATTTTTTTCATCATTATATGCCTAAATTTGTAAAGAGTATAGAGAAAATCGCATCACAGACTATGACCGCGAAAATAGACTCGACAACACTTTTTGTTGTGTTAAAACCGATACTTTGTGTATCGTCCTTCACCATCAAGCCACGGTATATTCCTATGCTCGCTATCAAAAATGCGAAAAATGGACCCTTAAGAATTCCTATAAAAAAATGTTTTGCTGCTACAACCTCGTTAAACCTATCTATGAAAAGGTCAAATGTTATGTTTAAATCTATATTTGCAACAAGCATACCACCTAACATTCCCATAATGTCTGCAACAAAAATTAAAATAGGCATCATCAACATTAAAGCGAGAATTCTCGGCATTACTAAAAATACATAGGGATCAAATCCCATGGTGCGCATAGCATCCAACTCCTGAGTTATCTTCATAGCACCGATTTGTGCTGTAAACGCGGAACCACTTCTTCCCGCAATGACAATAGCCGTCATCAAAGGTGCAAGTTCCCTTAGAATAGATATGCCTAACATATCCACTATAAAAATGTTCGCTCCATAGATTTTTAACTGATATGCAGACTGGTAAGCGACAACAAGTCCGATAAGAAAACTAGTTAGAGCTATTATTCCAAGTGCCTTTATAGCACTTTCATTTATCTCAAATGAAATCTCTTTATAGCGAATATTTTTCAAAGATTTAAAATAATGTAATTTTGTAAAAAGCAGTTGTCCCAAAAAGGCCATAAATCCCATGAAACCGATGTAGTAATCAACAAAACTCCTTCCTGTTGTTTCAAGAAAAGTTTCAGGCTTTTGTATAGGCAGAGATTCGGATTTTTGTTTTTGTGCTTTAACTAAGGCTATAGTATCTAAAAACCGCTCTTGTGTACATACTACTTGGGTTGTGATCTTTTGTCGTCCATATTCTTGAAGTAAATCATCTAAAAAAAGAGCTCCGGCAGTATCTAAAAAGCTCAGGTTATCTAAATGAATGACAACCTTTTCAATACCTGTAAGTGATTGCTTTTGAATATTTTTTTGGTGTCTAGAGAGAGTATAAAGAGTCAACTCCCCTAAAAAATTAAGAGAAAGGGAGTTGTTTTGAAGCTCAAGGCTTAGTTGACTATTCATAAGGGGGTTTACTAAAAATCTCTTTCTAGTAGTTTATTTACCTTAAGAATTGTAATGATTTTATCTTCTTGTTTACCAACACCATCGATTATTGTATCATCGCCATTGACCGTATCAGGAGCAGGTCCAATATTCTCTTTTTTGATTCTAATTGCCATAGTAAGTCTATCGATCACAAATCCAGCGACATCATCTCCATGTCTCATAACGATGAAACGAGTATCTTCACTATGTTTTTTACTTTTGAGTCCAAATTTAAGACGTAAATCTATAAGAGGAATAACTGCACCACGTAGGTTGAAAACTCCAAGAACATACTTAGGAACCTGCGGAACCCTCGTCCACTCAAAAGGCTTAATAATCTCTTGAATCGCTAAAATTGGTACAGCATACTCTTCATCACCGATCACAAACCCCACAAGTTGAACTACATTGTCCGTCTGATCAAGTCCAGACTCTTGCTCTTTTCCCTGTTTATTAATAATCTGTTTTAATTTATCACTCATTATAAAAACTCCGCTTTAAAATTAACATTTCTTTGAACAACACTTGCTAAGTAATCAGCCGAGTAAGGTTTAGTGATATACTCTACCATTCCAGACTCAACACCACGCATTCTATCTGACTTTCCTGTACGTGAGGTTACCGCTATAAGTGGTAAGTTTTTGTACTTGTTATACTTTTTAATCTCACTAGCGAGTGAATAACCATCCATACGAGGCATCTCTATATCTACAAGCATCGCGTCAAAATTGTGCTCACCAGATTTTAGTATGTTGAGTGCTTCTTGCCCATCAGCTGCTTCTACAAGGGTAACACCCATTGGTTCAAGTGCTTTTCTCATGATAGTTCTGTCTGTCTTAGAATCGTCTACAATCATAACCGTGTAATCACTTGCTTTTGTTTTTTCAGCTGCTGCACTTGCACCTTCTGCTGATGCTTCTATCATACTAGTTGCTTTAACATCTTTTGCCATCTGCATAAGCGCAACAACATCAACGATAAGTGTAACACCACCATCACCTCTAATAGTCGCTCCAGCAATTCCATCAATGCCTTTTAGATAGTCTCCAAGAGACTTAATTACAATCTCCTCTTGTCCAACAAGCGTATCTACTATAAGACCTAGCTTACTTGTACCAAGACCAAGAACAACTACATACGCATGTTCACTTGCATCTAAAATACGTTCAACTTCAAAAATATCACCAATATGAACAAGAGATAAAACATCATCGCGAAGCCTCATAACAGAGCGACCTTCAACTGTATAAATCTCATCTCTTGAAATTCTTACTGTCTCTAAAACAGAAGCAAGAGGAATAGCATAATACTCTTCTTGAACACCTACTAAAAGCGCCTGTATAATCGCAAGTGTGAGAGGGATTTTGAGCTTCATTGAAGTTCCCACACCTATTTCGCTATCTATGTCAATAATACCGTTAAGTTTTTCGATGTTTGTTTTTACAACATCCATACCAACACCACGTCCCGACACACTTGTCACAGCTGCAGCTGTCGAGAAACCAGGTTTAAATATAAGCGTGAAAGCCTCTTTATCACTCATACTATCGGCTTCTTTCTGGCTAATAAGACCCTTTTCTAATGATTTCTTTTTAAGCATCTCCGCATCGAGACCTTTACCATCATCATCTATCTGGATAACGATTTGGTTTCCTTCATTATATGCTTTTAAACCAATTGTCCCTGTTTCATCCTTCCCTTTTGCAAGACGATCTGCAGGTGTTTCAACACCATGGTCACAAGAGTTACGTATAATGTGTACAAGAGGATCACCAATCTCTTCAACAATAGACTTGTCAAGTTCAGTATCTTCACCTGCTAGAGCTAAATCTATCTTTTTGTTCAGCTCACGAGAAAGATCTCGAATCATTCTAGGAAACTTATTGAAAACTTTTCCAATAGGAAGCATTCTTGTCTTCATAACTGCAATCTGAAGATCGGTTGTTACTAACGAAACAATTGATACAACTTGGTTAAGTTCCTCTAGGAACTCTTCACCTTCATAACGTTCTTCAACCTCTTCATTGATTTTCATAAGTCTGTTTTTAGCTAGAACAAGCTCACCTATAAGGTTCATCAAATGGTCAAGTCTTTTTACATCAACACGAATAGTTTGTTCAACGGTTGCAGGTGCACGTTTGGCAGGAGCTGCCGCTTTGGGACCCTCATCATTGAGAGAAACTTCTTCTTCAACTGGTGCAGGTGTAGGTGTAGGAGCGGGTGTAGGCTCTGGTTTTGCTTCTTCTGAGCTAGCTTTCTCCTCTTCATCTGGTTCCGGTGGAGCGGCGAGTACACTCTCTCCAGCTGCTATTTTTGCTTCTCGTTTTGCTCTATCTTCAGCTTGTCTTTGTTGAAGGAGTCTCTCTATCTCATCCTCGATTTCGCTATCATCCATGTTGTCATAATCAGGTTCATCAGCACTCTCTTCAACAACTTCTTCTGGCTCTTGAGCGACAGGAAGTTCATCTGAAACTGGTGTTTCAACAACTCCATCACCACCAGAGACTTTATCAAGTTTAGCTACACACGCTGAAACATCTATTCCTGCGTCTTCACTTGTATCACGAATAGTTTCTAAAAGTGCTTTCATAAGATCTATTGATTCTAAAACTACATCCATAATATCTGGTGTAAGTACTAACTCTCCATGTCGAGCTTTATTTAAGACATCTTCCATATGGTGTGTTAGGTGAGTTAAAATATCAAAATTTAAAAATGACGATGCCCCTTTTACCGTATGGGCAACACGGAAAATTCCGTTTAATAAATCTAAGTCTGTAGGGTTGTTCTCAAGTTCAACCAAATCTTCATCAAGTTTATCAACAAGTTCAAATGACTCAACTAAAAAGTCCTGTAATATCTCCTGAAATTCATCCATATTTATACTCCTACCTTCATATGCGCATGGACAACACGCGCTACTTCATCATAAAATTGACTTGCTTGAAACTTCACTAAATAAGCTTCACCACCGGCTTCAATACCTCTTCCTGCACTAAAATGATCACTGATTGAAGAGTTGAATACAATTGGTATATTTTTAAACCTTCCATCTTCTTTCACGTTTGCGGCAAAATGGAATCCATCCATTTTAGGCATTTCAATATCAGAAATAATGATTTTAAGATATTGTGCTATATCATCACCATAAGCATTATGAAGATCATCTAGTTTTTTCAATCCCTCTTCGCCATCCATTGCTTCAACTACTTCAAAGCCCATTTTTATAAGAGCCTCTTTGACTATTTTTCTAGCTGTTGAGCTATCATCAAGAACAAGAGCTAGTCCTGTAAAGACCTCTGTTGTTGCTGGTGAATGGTTTGTATCTGGTTCATAGAGGCCTAAGTCTTGAACAACTGACTCTAAATCTAAAATAAGAAGAACATTATCATCTTCTATCATAGTTACTCCAGTGATCTTACTTGAATCTACTCCTGAAGTACTACTTACAAAAGTTGCCGGTTCTATATCGCCCCAGTTTATTCGTCTGATTCTTTTTGCCTCATGAACTATAAATCCAATAAGTACATTATTAAACTCTGTAATAATAACTCTTGAGTTTCTTTCTGCATCTTCAGGCTGGGCAATACCCATCCATTTTGCAAGATTGACAACAGGTATCACAACGTCTCGAAGGTCAAAAATCCCTTCTATAAACTCTGGCGTTCCTGGAAGCTCTGTAAGTTCTGGAACACGAATAATTTCACGTACTTTTGAAACATTAATCCCATATATACCTTCATATACAGTGTCAGCTTCTTGCTTAAGTATACGAAAATCAACGAGTTCCATCTCATTAGAACCTATTTTGAGGGAATTGTCATCCATCTTTTACATCTCCTTGTGAGAGTCTTTTTTCTTGAAGTAATTCTTTATTTTGCAAAGATTTTACAATAAAGTATCTTTGATTGCAAGCAAAAGCTCCTAAATTAATATAGTGGAAATCTTCGAACTCAAAGCTCTTGTTTTGATGATAGTGCCCCTCTATAAAATAGTCACACTCATACTTTTGTAGTAAACGCGAGCTAACAAAGTCTTGAAATCCTATAAACTCTTTACAATCCTCTTTTTGTGCCAAATAAGTATCTAATTTTTTAAGAATTTTATGTCCCATTAAAGTATCCACAAAAGTGAGTACTTTTACTAGTAATCTGTTTCTTATAAGCCTCGTATAGAGTTTATATGCTGTATCTCCATCGAAGTCACCATGGGCTAAACAAACTTTATGCTCCTTATAAAAACATGTCACAGGCTGTGAAGCGATAGGAAAAACTTTTATCTTATCAAAATAAGATGTAATGTTAAAGTCATGGTTTCCCTCAAGATAAATCACCTCTATCATTCTAGAGATTTCATTGAGAAGTCGTATCATTTTTCGATTTTTCTTTTGAGTATATGCCACCTCGCCAAAAAGAGCATCAAAGATATCCCCCATTAAGATAAGCTGTGTAGGAAGTAGTTTTTTTGAATGTATCTCTTCTATAAGTGTAAGAAGTTCTGGTCGTAACTCTGAGTAATGCGCATCCGAGATAAGAAATGCACCCTCTTTTATAATAACTTGTTTATGGGACATAAGCTATGGTTGGTATTCCCATATTTTCATCAAGCCCCATCATCAGGTTTGCATTTACAAGTGCCTGCGAAGATGCACCGCGCATCAAATTATCAATAGATGAAGCGATAAAGAGAAGATTTCCCTTGCGTTGTACATAGATGTCACAAAAGTTTGTTCCTGATGTATTCTTCATAGTCACAGGCGTTTCGCTTATTCGAACACTCTTTTCTTCTTTGTAAAAGCTTCTCAATAGCTCTTGTTCGTCAAAGTCACCTTCAACTTGTATGTAGATGGAGCTCAACATTCCACGTGTAAGTGGTACTAAGTGTGGTACGAAGTTTACTTCCTCAAAAGGTATACCAAGTTTTTCTGCTATTTCAGGAGCATGTCTATGTATCAGAGGATTATATGCAAATAGATTATCATTGACATTTACAAAGTGAGTCGTCTCACTCAATTTCTTTCCTGCTCCACTTACACCTGTTTTTGCATCGATGACGATAGGAGTTCCTTGAACTCTTTTTTCCATAAAAGGAAGTAGCCCCAAAATTGCTGAAGTTGGAAAACATCCTGGATTTGCTACAAGTTTTGTAGACTTCAACTTCTCTCGAAATAGTTCAGGAAGACCGTAAACCACATGAGAGAGATTCTTTTCATCTGTATGAGGAAGATAAAACTCTTCGTATGTTTCTTTTGTAAGTCTGTAATCTGCTGAAAGGTCTACTACTTTAACACCAAGCTCCATAAGTGGCTTTACAAACTCCATAGCCGTCATATGTGGTACTGCCAAAAAAACTAAATCACAGCTTTTGGCAATACTATCAGCATCTGCTTTTTGAACCTCATCTTCACACACACCACGAAGCGATGGGTGAAGCTTATCTATGGTAGTTCCACCCTCCGAGTTCGCTATGTAACTTAGTTCAAATATAGGATGATTTACAAGCATCTTTACAAGTTCAAGTCCTGTATAACCCGTTGCCCCTACTATTCCAACATTTATCTTTTTACTCATTTAGTGGCACTCGAAAACTATTTCTTGGTATTTGACTTCGTCTATTTCAAACTCTTTTTCTCCACCAGGAAGTCTTACTTTGACTTCATCACCCTCTCCACAACCCAAAAGTTGCTTTGCAAGTGGTGAACCAAAAGAGATAAGCCCCATATCTGGATTCGATTCGCAGCCACCGACTATAGTGTAAGTCACCTCTTCGTCAGTGTTTAAATCAGTCATCAAGACAGTTGAACCAAAACTTACTTTAGCATGTTCAAGTTCGCTTGGGTCCACTATCTGCGCATTTCCCAAGATTTCTTGAAGTTCTGCGAGCCTGTTGTCAATATTTTTTTGCAACTCTTTTGCTGCATGGTACTCTGCATTTTCTTTTAGATCGCCATGTTCTAGTGCTTCTTCTATCGCTTTTACACACCCTGGTCGTTTGACCTCTTTTAAGTCTTTTACTTCAGCTTGTAACTTGTTGTAGCCAAAAAGTGTCATAGGTTCTATTTTTTGCATAATTTATCTCTTATATTATTTGGAGCTGTACTAAAATAATTTTAAGTAAACTCTCTGTGTATGTGATTATATCAAAATTCGTCCACATTAATGTAAATTCTTTGCTTCTGACTTGTTTTAATTATCAAGTTTTGAGAGGTCAAACTCCAAGTTTTTGTCTTCACAAACAATACGAATTATACAACTCTTCTTACTTAAAGAAATCACATTGTGAAGTTCCTCAAGAAGTTGTATCCTAGCTTTGGAGTACGGGTCGTAAGCAAAAAGTTTTTCATCTTCTATGTAAAAGATTCTTCCTCCGCCACAGCCATCACCTACAATACCCTCACAAACCAAGGGTGACGCTAAATCAAAACCATCCACTATCACTACAATCCTCTTTCCCCTCTTTGACAAACTCTTGAAATATAGAAGAGTTCTTATCTAAGGCAATATACTCCTCATAAACATACTCTTTAAAAATAGCCTCATCAAGACACTTACAGAGTTTTGTATCATTGACATCATCACAATGGTTTAAAAGTTCTACTTTTTGTGCTTCTTCCCACCCAAAATAACTTTTATAAAATGGATAGAGCGTCCAAATAGCAAAACCTAGAGTCAGTACGATGTTAAAAATATACTCACGTTTTTTTGTCTCAAAGTACTTCTTTATATCATAAGCGATTAAAATCACAAATACAATCTCCAAGCTTATGATAAACCAATCACTTTCTAAAAAATCAAACAACTACTTTGCCTCTCTTAATTTTTTTATTGCTTCACTACACATTGTTAATCCAAACGAAGCTGTCACACCCATAAAACTTCCCTTTACTTTTACCATGGCTTCTTCAGAAGAAAATATAACTTTGTACTTTTTTTTAAAACCACGTTTTTTGAGTTCATAACGTATTTTGGAGCCAAACTTATCTCCGTAGCTTTTCCACACATCATCCACTTTTATCTGTGTGGGGTCCATACGTTTAGCACTTCCAAAGGAGCTTATGAGTTTTTTGTAGCACTTTTGCGCAAGGGCTAACTTGGCATTTCTGTCATCTATAGCATCAAGGACTAAATCGTACGGTTCAAAATCAAAATCCCAGACCCAATCCTCATCTATGCGTTTTTCTATAATTGTAAGTTCAGGATAGTGTTTTTTAAGAGCCTCTACCTTCACTTCACCTTCATGCAATTCTGACCACATCTGACGGTTTTGATTTGTTTTATCATATGTATCGAAATCTACGATTGTTATATCCTTAACTCCACTTCGATACAGGCAATCCAAACAAAAACTTCCTACACCGCCAACACCTAAAAGAATCACTTTGGCATTTTGAAGTTTTGTAAAGTCATCATCAAGAAGCATTTGTATACGTTGATACTTCTCCAAGCTACTCTACCCACTCTTTGAGTTTTTGCATACTTTTATATGCAGAGAGGTCAAGCATAATTGGCGTTATGGAAATATGTCCGGCTTCTATGGCTTCATAATCACTCATATCTTTATGTATCACTTCTCCCTTGCGTTTTGAAAACTCAAGTGGATGTAAACCAAGCCAGTGATACTCTTCACCACGTGGGTTTCTATGTAGGTGTGAATCATTGGCATAATGACGGTAGCCGGCATAGGTTACTTTCATCTGAGCAGTTTGGATATCTGAAGGAATATTTACATTTAAAAACTCACGTTCAGGTAGAGGAAAGTTTCCATCACGTATCTTTGTGACAAGTTTTTTGATAGTTTTCTGAGCGAGAGAAAAATCTCCCTCAGGATTTGTAAAGTCCATCACTTGGCTTATCGCGATAGAGGGAATGTCATGGAGTACTCCTTCCATAGCTCCAGCGGCTGTTCCTGAGTAGGTTATATCTTCACCCATATTTGAACCACGATTTATTCCACTTACAAGTAGGTCTGGTTTAGCCCCATCAAACATTGTACTTAAGGAGAGATAAACACAGTCCGTTGGAGTTCCATCATCGAGCTTATAAAAATCATCCCCAACACTTACAAAACGGAGAGGTCTCACAAGTGTAAGCGAGTGTCCACACGCAGATTTCTCATTCGCAGGAGCGACAACTGTAACAACCACATCTTCTAACTCTCTCAGTGCTTCTACAAGCGAGAGTAGTCCTTTTGCCTCATATCCATCATCATTTGTTACTAATATTTTATACTTTTTATCCATAATCGTATTTTAGCTCATTTTTTGTAACAAAGGTTTTTATGACTCCTCACCAAGCTCACTTTTTGGAAGCTCTATTATAAAACAGGTGCCCATCGCTCTGTTCTTTACACTCAGTTTTCTAAGGAAATACTTTTCAACTATCATTCTCCTTGAAGTTTCCTACTCTAATAGATATCCTCTATCATATCGCTACCACACTTTAGCGCATCAAACCATTTTAAAAATGCATCGACATTCTCATCTTCAAATACAAAACCATGCTGTGGTGCTATCTTTTCTACAGCAAGAGTCTTGACTTTTGCCACCCATGCTCTACAAAACTTGTTGGATGCCATATAGCGTCTATGAAATCCTTCTAAGTGCTCTGTATGTTCTTGAAAGTTTTTAACTTTTTTATAGTTCTCACCTGTATTTACGATAGCCGCCCCTATATCTCCAGAAAACAGTATCTTAGACTTTGAATCATAAAGAGAGAAATTTCCAGGAGAGTGTAAAAAATGTGCTGGGACAAACTTGAGATAATCTTTTCCAAAGTTAATTTTTGCTCCATGGTCAGGCAGTGCCATCACCCGATTCATTTCCATAAAACCATAGTGACTCATAAAACGTACCCATAAAGAGCTCAGAATAAACTTGGCTTGAGTACTTATGGCCCACTGTGCTATTGAGCCTGAGACATCAGGATCTTGGTGTGAAAAAAACACGAACTTAATGTTCTCCATAGAGATATGCTTACTCACAGCCTCATACATTTCATCAAAGATAGCTTCGCTTCCCGGATCTACCAAAACACCAACCCCATTTTGCACAATGAGATACTGATTTACTGATAAAAAAGAGTCCTCATGCGACTCATCATCAAAACTAAACATCACACATTTGTGTGTACCATCATCATATAATATTTTTTGAGACTCAGCCATTTTGTAATCCTTTAAATTCTCTAATTATCGCCATCTGACGCTTTGTGATGTATTTTACAAGTTCATTCTTTTTAATATCTACAAAAATAAATACAACACTAAAACTATGCCTGGATTCACTTTTTCTAAGCATAGTTGCTTTCGTATTTATAATAAGGGGACGCTTATCTAACTCTAGTACAATATCTAAAATAACCTCATCACCTTTTTCTAGTCCTGCAGGCAGGGCATTGAGTTTAAGTTTTACTGCATCTAGTGAGATATCTTCTATACTTACATCCCCGTGAAACCTATTCTCCCGTATAAAAAGTGAAACAGTTTGTTTCTCATCTGGAATGACACGTATAGTTTTTCTTTTCACAGGGGATGTTTCAGTAAAACGCAAACCTTTGAGTTCAGCCGTTTGTTTTTCAAATCCTATCTTGATAACATTACTACATTCAAGATGTTGCGGTAGTGCTTCTGAGACAATAAATGCTTTTTGCTCAAACTGCATCGCTTTAAGTTGTAAGAAAGTGCTTTTTATAGTCAGAGACTCATGATTCACATCACTAATTATGGCGTTGTTTGTAATACTTAAACCCTTATAGTAGTTATGTACTTCAATCTGGGCACTGTTTCGCTGGAGTACTTCTAAAAGATCGAACAGTGCTCGTGAATCTTCTACCTTGACATCACTTTTTGTCTGTTTTTCATCAAAAAGATTTAGGAGGTTAAGCTCTGTAACATCATCAAAAGAGACAATCCCATGTCCCTCTTTTTCGGGAATTCCTTGGTATTTTAAGATAAAGTGTCTCGTTCTTCCTTCTCTGTTTTGCATCTTGATATGGAACAGTTTCTTCTCATTTAACTCAATAACATCATACCAGTCAATTTCGCCATGGTTATATAAAAAACCATCATGCTCTAAAAATTGTTTCCCTAAGTCACCATACTCAGCTACAAATTCCTCTACACTTTCAACATCAAAGAAATTTAAAAAGATTTGATTTGCCAAAACAGCATCTCTTCTATTGAGCATTAAAACCATTGAGCCTTGATAATTAAATACATTTTTAAGATGTAAGAAAAAGAGCTCTTTTTCTTGCTCTTGTTTTATATGATGTATTGCTTTTAGAAGTGTGCTTGTAAGTTCTGTTACATTTACAGGTTTTTTCAAAAAGCTAAAGATTCCATCCTCTATGGCACGGACAAGAAAAGCTTTATCATCAAATGCAGACATAATAATAAAGCGTGTCTTTGCATCAATCTTTTTGATATTTTCACAAAGCTCAAAACCATCCATCCGTGGCATTTTAATATCAGTGATAAGAATATCTATTTGCTCTCTTTTAAATATCTCTAAAGCTTCTTGTCCATCAGGAGCAACATATACTGTATCAAAAAACTTTTTAAGTAACTTTGTTGCATTAAGACGTAATGCTTCATTATCTTCAGCGTACAAAACTGTAAAACCTCTAGCACTCTCTTGAAGCTCTTTTAAGTCACTCATAAAAATGTATACCTTTTTAAATATTAAAGTGATATATCATAGCACATTTTCTCTTTCGAGGCTATTTGTAATTCTTTAAATTATGCACCTTTAAGGAGAGGATTTATCATTCCTAAAAAATCATCCCTAGCCTCTGCATTAGCACTCGCAATAATGTAACCTTTATGGTTTATGGGGTCTATCTCTACACCTTCTAAGTCTGTTACAAAACCGCCACTGTTTTTTATAATCAAAAATGCAGCAGAAAGGTCCCAAGCATTTCCATGGTTATTAAAGTAGGCGATATAATTACTATACGCTCCTTTTGCAACCATACACATAGAGTATGTAATACTCCCTCCTATAGATGTTAATTTCTTAATTTTCCCCTCCTTAAAAAGCTGATTAAGCGTTCCTACAATCGGGTGCGAACGCTCAGGCTTAAAGTTCACAACTGCTACAGTCGGGTTTGCTCGAAGTGGTAAAGTAAGCATTCCTATGTATGACATAGCTCCTTTTTCAGTTTGAAAAAACTCATTTGTAAAAGGATTGTAAACTATCCCTAAAATCACTTCTCCATCGTCTATGAGAGAAAGATTGATGGCTGATGTGTTCTCGTGCGTTATAAAAGCCCATGTTCCATCAATCGGGTCTATCGCCCAGTAGGGTTTACTCTCATCTATAGCATCACAATTCTCCTCACCCATCACCTGAATATCAAAACTGTCACGTAGACGTTTACTCATATAGTCTTGTATCTGCTGATCAATATTTGTCACTGGTGTTTCATCTGATTTGAAATTAAAACTAAAAGTGTTAGTTTCCCTTGCTTCACGAATAATTCGACCCGCCTCTTGAACTATCTGTTTTGCTATTATTAGATAAATATTTCTCATAATTCTTCCTCTATTTAAATCTTGTAGAAATGCATCTTGAGATACATACTTTACTTTGTAAATCTGTTCAGCAAGAACATACACTCTCCAATATCAAAACTCCTTACAGCAGTACTAAGCTGAACTGCTATATGTTCAAATTCTTCACTTCCGTCTCTTGGTTCACAATTCACCAACTTTTCAGAAAACTCTTGAATAAGGCCTATATCCCCTTTATGTTTTGCATCCTCAAGTAAACGATAAAGTTCCGGATAATTTCGAAGGGAAATTTCACGACTCTCATTTTCTTGTAAAGTATCCTCTTTAGATACTTCTTGTCGTTCATAGCAAAGGTATTGACTCATTACACTCGTAAGTTCTTCTTTCTTGAGAGGCTTTTTAAGAAAAGAGTCAAATATTTCATTCCTTCTATTCTCTTTAGTAAAAATCACAGATGCACTGACAGCGACAATTGGAATACTGGAGAAAGATTGAATCTCTTCAGTCGCTTCATAACCATTTTTATTTGGCATTTTTAAGTCCATCAAGATAAGATCAAACGCGCTCTCTTTTACAAAATCAACTGCTTCTTGACCATCTTTAGCCTCTACCAACTCTAATTCAGTATCTTTTAGGTACTCCATAATAAGATGTCTATTTAACTCTATATCATCGACAATAAGAACTTTCGCTTTTTTGAAAATATATTCGACTTTCTGCTCTTTTTTTAGTTCTAAAGATAAACCTCCCACTTCCACATCTTCAAGTGTAACTACAAAACTCGTACCCATACCCTGCTTACTTTCAAGAGTAACAGTACCACCCATCAACTCTACAAGCTGCTTTACTATAGCAAGTCCAAGGCCTGTTCCTCCATACTCTTTATTACTCTGATTTGAGTGTTGAGAAAAGGCTTCAAACATCTCATCTTGTTCTGCCTCTGAAATACCGATACCCGTATCTTTCACTTCTATTATCAGTGTAATCCTTTCCTGCGAATTACTTTGCGAACATGTAATAAAAAGAGTAACATTACCCTCCGTAGTAAACTTAATAGCATTGCTCAAAAGATTAAAAATTACTTGTCGTGTTCTAATCTCATCAAGTATCAGGGTTTTAGGTACATTTTCATCTACCTCCACAGTAAATTCTAAAGACTTCGACTGTATCTTCTGAGCAAATATATTCCTTATCTCCATCGCAATTGCTCGTATATCTGTTGGTGCATACTCTAGTTTTAACTTTCCAGCTTCTACTTTTGAGATGTCTAATATATCATTGATGATACTAAGGAGAACTTTAGAACTATCTTGCACAGATTTTGCGTAATTTTTGTTAATTGAGTCATCTAGGTTTTTTTCCAAAAGATCTGTAAAGCCAATAATAGCATTCATCGGTGTTCTAATCTCATGCGACATATTTGCTAAAAACTCTGATTTCATCTTATTTGCACGGTCTGCCTCATCTCTCGTTTTTTTTAATTCAAGTGTTCGAATATCTACAATCGCTTCAAGATTTTTATTTACCGACCCTAATACCTCTTTTGTTCTGTTTAACTCTTTTTCAGCTTTTGCCATGTTTAAAATAATTACAGAGAGTACAAACCATTGAAAAGTAACAAAAGCTCCATGAAGAAGAGTGATATCCAGACCACACCCATAGTTAAAGATGACAATCGGGACTTCAAAAAGAGAGACATTAAACTCTTGCAGATAGTTAAACACTAAATGATGCATCAAGATAAAAATTGCTCCGACAGCTATGGTACGCATACTTTTATATATCACTAAAAATGACAAGGCTCCAAAAATATGAAAGTGCATCTCAATCCGACCGTAACTCTGCTGGATCATTATGATAGAAAATGTCAAAAGAACGAGAGCAGCTATATCTCTATACCTTTGTGTTCCTTTAAAATTAAAGTAGGAAACAAGCATAATCATACAAAGCAGAGCACCTCCAAAAAAACCTAAGTAAAAGGAGTGGTACAGATAAGCAACAACAGTAGATACTAGAAACCAATGCACAAAAACAAGTTGCAGTATAAACTTATCTGCATAAGATATTCGACTCTTTGGATCAATACTCAAAGTATTATTAAGTAATATTTTTTTTAAAAACTCATTCACCCGATAACTCCTTTATATCTAACTCTATCTGCTTAAAGTCATATGGGTATGCACTATAGACATAAGATATCTCTTTTGTACCCAACTCTTTTTTAACTAAATAAAGATTTGTTGTATGTTCATACTCAAAATCATCCATTAACGAAGGTGCGAAAAATACACTAAACTCTTTTGTATAGTCACGTAGAGTAGCCTTGTCAAGATATATTCCCTTAAAATCTCTATGAAAAAACTTTGCAAACCGTTGAGGAAGCGTTCTATCCTCTGGAGATGAGATATCTACAAAACGTACACCGATCTTGCTCTGGAGTTTTTTATCTAACCCAGCATAAAAATAGCTAATAGACGCAAGTCTAGGAGTACAGATATCACTACAGCCAGAGTAGCCAAAAAAGAGTAATTCTACTTCTTTATCACTATCTAAAATAAGAGGCAAGTCAAAGGTTTGATGTAATTCTACACGTGAAACCCCTTTTGTAAAAAGCGTTGGTAAAACCATTATAAGGACAGAACACAAGAGTACTAAAACAAGAAGTGTCCATCCTAAAAAGTTTTTCTTCATTAGTTTTGATGAAGCCTTTTAATCTCCAGAATTTCATCAAGATTCTCTAAAAAAAGGTCAACAAGCTTTGGTTCAAAAGCTTTCCCTCTCTCATTTCTTATGTACTCAAGTGTTTCTTTCATGCTCCAGGCTTTTTTATAAACCCTTTTGTGGCTTAAAGCATCAAAAACGTCACAAATCGATGTGATTCTTCCAAAGAGGTGTATATCTTCTCCCGAGCTTCCTGTAGGGTAACCTGTTCCATCCCACTTTTCATGGTGTTGATATGCAATAATTGCAGCAGTTTGCAAGAGTGTATGTTTTGAGTGCTCAAAAATTTTCCACCCGTAAGTGGTATGCTCTTTCATAAGGTTAAACTCTTCATCCGTAAGTCTTCCGGGTTTTAAAAGAATACTATCTGGAATAATCACTTTACCAATATCATGCATAGGCGAAGCCATCATGAGTAGATCAGTATCTTCTTGTGAACATCCGTATGCACGAGCCAAGACTCCAGAAAAGAGAGAAACCCTGTTTACATGTTCACCAGTCTCCTGCGATCTCCACTCACCAAGCTCACCAAAAGTATGTAAAATCTCTTTTTGTGTTGAGAGTATGTCTGCTCGAAGCTTCACCTCTTGCGTAATATCATTTCGGATACTTATATACTCAAGAATCTCCCCGTCTATATCCAGTATTGGCATAACAGTGCTATCAACAAAATAGGAACTTCCATCCTTTGCCCGATTTTCAAATACCCCGTTCCATGTTTTCTTACTGGTGATAGTGTCCCAGAGTTCTTTATACACATCATCACTTACATTTGGATTTCTAATAATGTTATGACTTCTACCTATAAGTTCTTCACGTGAATACTGAGAAACTTTACAAAAAGGCTCGTTAACATAGGTAATAATACCATTCTTATCCGTCTTTGAAACAAGTGAATTACTATCAACTGCAACTTTATACTGCTCTAAAAGAACCTTTGTTTCATCAACTTCTAACTGGAGTCTCTGTTTTGAGACGAAAAGTTCTATATGTGTTTTAACTCTATGGAGTAATTCAAGTTCATCAAAAGGTTTTGTTATATAGTCTGCACCACCATGAGTAAAGCCATCTCTAATACTCTGTTTATTAACATTAGCAGATAAAAATATAATAGGAATATGTTTTAATTTTTCATCCTTCTTAATTAGATCTGCTGTTTCATAACCACTGAGTCCAGGCATATTTATATCTAACAAGATGAGGGAGTGTTCACGTGAACGAAGTTGTTCTATGCCATTCTCCCCACTTGTCGCGAAGTAGACATTGTAAAGATTGACAGACATTAACACATTTGCAGCTAATTGAATATTTTTTGTATTGTCATCTATAATTAAAATACTCTGCTTTCCAACAACCATTTAAAACCCTATATTGTATATTTAACTTCTTTATAAATAATATACTCATTCTCATTAATACGGACTGAATATAAAGAGTTTTCAAGAGTAGTCGATATAGATGGTAACGACAAAGGAGATTTCTTATGAATTCAAGCTATGGAGTTGATGCATACCGTTCACATGACCTAAACATCGCGATGAGAACATCAAGTGGAGATGTTATAAAAATGGACTTCTCAAATGAACAGTCATCTTCGATTAGACACTCACAAAATGAAAATAGTTCAAAGACTTTTATGAGCTTTAGTTCACAGCAATCATTTCAGTTTTCAATAAAAAGTAATGGCATTGATGCACAAGACCAAAAAGAGATAGATGCGTTTATGAAGACAGCTCGGCCTTTCATTGACAATTTTTTAAAAGAATTAGGTGAAGACGCACCTGGAACTCCTGTAACAAAACTAGCAAATCAGATAGCTGGTCTATTTGACCCAAACAGAGAACGAAGTGAAGATAGTAAGAGTGCCATCAAAACAAATATAGTCAAGATGTTTGACAATGCCCTCTCAGAGTTTCAAGCACCAAAAACCCCAAGTCCACAAGAGACAATGGACAATATTTTAAAAGAGACACAAAAGCTTTTAGAGAAAACACTCAAAGAGTTTAATTCATTCAACAAAGAGCTTTATGCTTAAAAGTTTTTCATAAAACAATGGCATAAAACTTGCTAATGCATTACTTATGAAAACACTATTTATATTACTACTTTTAGTACTTTCCCTTGTTTCTGCTACACTTGAAGATAGATATCAGACACTGAACCTAGAACTCGATAGACTCTCTACAAAGCTAACTCCTGAAGAGAGAACTACTCTCTACTATCTTACTCTTGTTACTCATGAAAAAGCACTGCTCTCCATATCCCTTGATGAGACTGCACTCACATCTTCCTTTGCCATCCAAGAGGAGATGCTGCAAACGCTTTCAAGACTACAAGAGGGGAACGAAAAAGTTACTACAAACGAAGTACAAAAACTACGAGAACTCTATTTATCCTTAATTGAAGAGGCTCAAAAACTTGTGAAAAAGACCGCTTCTCTTGAACCGACGAAGACGCTTTACAAAGAAAAAGTGGTTTATAAAGACAAGATTATCTACAAAGATAAAATTCTAAAAGAGGATAAGATATCGTTAGGCTTTACTATTTTCGCAGTAACTCTAGGACTTTTTATTGGTTTCACACTTGCTTTCTTTCTCTTTAAAAATAAAAATGCCGTTGAGATGAGTAAGATAGTGCCACTGAGCAATGAGCTGGAAACACAAAATAAACAGCTTTCACAAAACCTGCTAGAGTCTCAGCAAGAGTTACAAAACTTTAAATCAACCCAAGAAAAAGAGAGAGCAGACCTCAAGTATGAAAATGCAGCATTAAAACAAAAAAATAGAGAGTATGAAGATGAAATATTCCAACTAAATGAGCGTCTAAAAGAGCAAAAGACAGAGCTCTCAAAAGAGCTGCAAAACCTTCAAGATGCAAAAGAAGAACTTTCTCAAGAAGTACTCCAACTCCAAAACTCAACATCTATTGAAGATGAAAGAACTAGAGATTTTCAAGCCAACCTTGAAGAGGTTCAGGAGCAGTCCCGTGATATCTTCGTGGTTCTAGACACTATCTCAGATATTGCAGACCAAACAAACCTACTCGCACTCAATGCAGCTATTGAGGCTGCACGAGCAGGTGAACATGGTCGTGGTTTTGCTGTTGTAGCGGATGAAGTACGTAAGCTTGCTGAACGTACACAAAAAACTTTAGGCGATGCAAAAGTAGATATTTCGGCGATTGTTGACTCTATTTCAAACCTAAAAAATGCTTAAACTTGACATTAGTAACATTTATAGTGTAAAATTCGATAACAAAAAAAAATATGCAAGATATTTTTAAATCTCTCCCACAAATCAAATCACAAAAAACTAAGGTAGCCACCATATGAGTGAAAACAATTCACAACAACCCCGCAACAATTCTAAGAAAAACAACTCAAAATCAAGAACACATACACCAGTCAAAGGTTCAAGTGTCGATGACTTACGTACAAAAAGTATCGAAGAACTTATCTCTATTGCAGATGAGTTAAATGTTGAACATCCTCAAGAGCTAAAACGCCAAGACGTTATCTTTGAGATTTTAAAAGCACAAACTGCTCAGGGTGGTTTTATCCTCTTTAGCGGTATCCTCGAAATTATGCAAGATGGGTATGGCTTTATCCGTTCAATCGACAAAAGTTTTAATGAGTCTATCAATGATGCTTATGTTTCAAACACACAAATCAAACGTTTTGCTTTGAGAAACGGAGATGTGGTAACTGGTCAAGTTCGTCCTCCAAAAGACCAAGAGAGATACTATGCACTTATAAAGATAGAAGCTGTAAATGGACTCCCACCAGAAGCAAGTAAAAAACGTCCACTTTTTGAAAACCTCACTCCACTCTACCCACAAGAACGTATACAACTTGAGTACCGTGAAAAAGGTCTTACAGGACGTATGCTTGACTTGTTCTCACCTATTGGTAAAGGACAACGTGGTCTGATCGTAGCACCTCCACGTTCTGGTAAAACAGAACTTTTAAAAGAGATTGCTCACGGTATCTCAGCAAATCATGCTGAAATCGACCTGATGGTTCTTCTTGTAGATGAGAGACCTGAAGAGGTTACAGATATGGAGAGAAGTGTAAAAGGTGAAGTTTACAGCTCTACATTTGATATGCCAGCTAAAAACCATGTTAAAGTTGCTGAAATGGTTATAGAGAAAGCAAAACGTCGTGTTGAAATGGGTCGCGATGTAGTCATACTTCTTGACTCTATCACTCGTCTTGCACGTGCATATAACACTGTAACTCCATCAAGTGGTAAAGTACTCTCTGGTGGTGTAGACGCAAATGCACTTCACAAACCAAAACGCTTTTTTGGAGCAGCTCGGAACATCGAAGGTGGTGGAAGTTTAACTATCATAGCAACTGCTCTTGTAGATACTGGAAGCCGTATGGATGAAGTCATCTTTGAAGAGTTCAAAGGTACGGGTAATATGGAAGTGGTGCTTGACAGAAAAATCGCAGACAGAAGAATTTATCCGGCTATCGACATCCTTAAATCTGGAACGCGTAAAGATGATTTACTTATTAGCAAAGTCGATTTACAAAAAGTATTTATTCTACGTCAGATGATTCACAAACAAGACAACGAAGTAGAAGCCCTCAAATTCGTTTACACAACAATGGGTAAGAAAGCAACAAATCAAGAGTTCCTTGACAGCATGAACACGGATAAATAGCAGATTATGAAAGTTGGGGTTTTTGACTCAGGAATTGGTGGCTTAACTGTTGTAAAGTCACTTTTAGAACACCAACTTTTTCAAGAGATTATCTACTTTGGAGATACTGCACGTGTTCCTTATGGAAGCAAAGATAAAAACACCATTATTCGTTATGCTATTGAGGCTGTAGAGTTTTTCAAAAACTTCGAATTAGACATGATAATAGTAGCTTGTAACACAGTCAGTGCCTACGCACTTGATGAGATGCGAGAAAGTTCAAGTGTTCCTGTTATTGGGGTTGTTGAAGCTGGTGTTTTAGCTACAGCAAACGCTATGAAAGATAGACAAACTAAAAACACAAATATTCTCATCATTGGGACAAAGGCTACTATTACTTCAAAAGCTTATGAAAATTCTCTTAAAAATCTAGAGTTTACAAATCTTCACGCAAAGGCAACCCCTTTGTTTGTACAGCTTGTCGAAGAAAATATATTGAGTGGTAAGATTTTAGATGCTGCGTTTGAGCACTACTTTAAAGACCTAGAACATCCAAACGCAATCATACTTGGATGTACGCACTTTCCTCTACTTGCTCAGGCACTCTCAAGTTACTTCGGGAAAGATACAGTTTTAATTCACTCCGGCGACGCAATTGTCGAACACCTAGAACGTGAGTTTGATTTTTCACATAGATATAGTGACCCTACCTTAAAGTTTTTTGCCTCAGAAAATCCAGATGCACTTAAAAAGACAGCAGATGAGTGGCTCTATGAAAAATAAACGTATCTCAATCTTTGGTTATGGAACGACCACAAAACCACTTGCCAAACATATCAAAAATGCTGTATTTTATGATGATAGATGTAGAGAACCTTATGCTGGGGTAGATGGCTCTTTTGTACGACCTTCAAGTGAGTTCAACCCAGAAAACTCCGACATAGAGATAACCTCACCCGGAATTCCCCCCTCAAATCCGCTCATAAAAAATGCGGAAAATCTTATAAGTGAGTATGACTACTTTGCAGATGTAATGAATCTTAAAATTTGGATAAGTGGTACAAATGGAAAAACAACTACGACTCAAATGATGCAACATCTCTTAAGCGACAAGGGAAGTCTAGCAGGTGGAAATATCGGTACACCCTTATCTGAGCTTGACCAGAGTGCACCTATATGGATACTTGAGACCAGTTCATTTACTATGCACTACACAAAACATGCAAAACCAAATATCTATGCCCTCCTTCCAATCAGTCCCGACCATTTAAGTTGGCATGGGAGCATGGAAGCATATGTAGCAGATAAACTCAAACCCCTTTTGAGAATGAAAAGTGGCGACACAGCAATCGTTCCAGAAGTGTATGCAGATACAAAGACAGAGGCAAAACTCATCACATACAGAGATGAAAATCACCTCGCTGAACTGTTTGAAATTGATACATCTAAAGTGAAGTTTAAAGGTGCATTTCTTCTAGACGCACTCCTCTCAATGGCTGTTGACAAACTTCTTTTTCAAAGAATAAACTATGAGAAAATGAACAGTTTTGAACTTGACCCTCATCGTCAAGAGGAGTTACACGACTCGCAAAAACGCCTCTGGGTAAACGACACCAAAGCTACAAACCTTGACGCGACCATTGCCGCAGTCAAACGATATAAAGATACTTATATACGGCTTATCTTAGGCGGAGATGACAAGGGTGTCGACCTGCATGAACTCTTCGACTATCTCAAAGAATGTGAATTAACTCTTTATAATATCGGTTCAAACAAAGAAAAACTCTCAGCGCTCGCTGTCGAATATGGTATAAAGTCCGTACTCTGTAAAAACCTCCAAGACGCAGTGAAGAAGATAGCCGAAAAACTCAAAAAAGAAGAAGTCGCTCTTCTTTCTCCTGCAGCTTCTTCTTTGGATGAGTTTAGCTCTTATGCTGAACGTGGCAATCAGTTTAAAGAAGCCGTAAAACTTCTCTAATAATCTTTTAACGCTTTAAATGCTAAAATGATTCTAATTAATTATGGAGTCAGTTTTTGAAAGAAGCATCAGAAGTCTTAGCTAGAAAGTACCGTCCTAAAAACTTTGATGAGCTTATAGGTCAAGAGACCATAGCTCAAACGCTATCTCTCGCACTCGATTCTAACAGGCTCTCTCACGCCTATCTCTTTTCAGGTCTTAGAGGAAGTGGTAAAACTTCTACGGCTCGTATTTTTGCAAAAGCGCTTATCTGTGAAGAGGGAATGAGTCATCAACCTTGTGGCATTTGTTCAAACTGTACGATGGCTATTGAAGGGCGTCATATGGACATCATTGAAATGGATGGTGCGAGTAGCCGTAAAATAGATGACATAAGAGATCTTGTTGAACAAACAAAATATAAACCTGCAACAGCAAGGTATAAAATCTTCATCATAGATGAAGTACATATGCTCACAAAAGAAGCTTTTAATGCTCTTTTAAAAACGCTCGAAGAACCTCCAGAGTATGTAAAGTTCATTTTAGCAACTACAGACCCTTTAAAACTTCCTGCAACAATACTCAGCCGTACACAGCACTTTCGATTTAAAAGTATTGCAACAAACAAAATAGTTGAACATCTTGCCCATATTTTACATCTTGAGGGCATTGAGTATGAGAGTGATGCTTTAGAGATTTTAGCTAGAAGCGGGAGCGGAAGTCTTCGAGACACCCTTACACTTCTCGACCAAGCAATCATTTACTCTAAAAACCATGTAGATGTTCGTACAGTCACAGATATGCTTGGACTAGTTGATCCAAAATTCATTAGTGACATATTTACCGCAATATTTGCGAAAGATTATGCCCGTATCGTGGAGTACACAAAAGTACTCGAAGATTATGAAAGCGAGATGGTCGTAGATGAACTTATAGCCTACCTTAAAGAGCGTATGTACAACCAAGACGCCCTCTTCTCTACTCTTGTTTTAGATAGATTCTTTAGAGTTTTAAGTGATTCAAAATACCTCTTTAGTGTAAATGCTGATGGCTCTTTCGTACTCTCTCTCATATTTTTCAAGATGATAGAAGCACTACGTGTCCGTGAAATAGACCAGATGATAGAATCTTTTCAAAGAGAGGTAGAACGTCCTGATTTAGGTACATCGAGCACAGTCTCTCCACCAAAGGTAAAAGTACAATCGACAACGCCAGAGATGGTACAAAAACCAACATCAACTGACGAGACTCCTACAAAAGAGTTAAACATACCAGAAGAGAAACCTGTCGTTCAAACTCCAATAGATCCTAATCAAAAAAAGTTTGATGAACTCGTAGCGAAGATAAAAGATAGAAATGCTGAGCTTGGAGAGTGTTTTACAAACAACATAACTTACATTTCTTATGATGATGAAACTCTTACATGGGAAAGTTGTGCGGATGAAGAGTGTAAAAAAGCCCTCAAACATGGGTATGGTGTCATTAAACAACTCGTACGTGAGATTTTTAGCTTTGACACTAAGATAAAAGGAGTCGCTTGTTCTCAACCTGAGCAAGAGCTTCCAAAAGAAGAGACACAAGAGATAGCGATTCCAAAACAAGAAGTACCACAACAGACTACACAAAGTGTTGAAATACCTCAAACATCACAAGCAAATATACAACAGCCTGTGATGGATGAGCCACAAAGCAATACAATGATAGAAGATGCCGAAATTGGTGGAGCTGGAAGTTGTGTTACAAACTGTAATGAGCAAACACCAGTTGAAGAACAAAACGGTACCGATATCACTCAAGAGCCGATGGTTCAAAAGGCTATTGAGATGTTTGAAGCTAAAAAAGTTATCGTTCAGTCAAAAATTTAAACTATCTTCGTAAGGAGTAGTTTATAGGGATACTCAGTACAATATCTTCTTTTGGCTCGGGAAATTTTTGAGAGAGTGACTCTATAGTCTTGATAGCGCCACGTGAGAGGATGGAGTGTTCTGATGAAAGAATCTCGACTGAGATGACCTCTGCATTTCTTGAGAGTTTAAACTTCACAACAACCTGCCCTTCAATCCCTCTTTTTCTTGCACTTCTTGGATAGTAAAGATTCTCTTGAAGTAATCTTACAATCTCTTGTAAATGCTCATTCATATAAGCTTCTTGAGAGGATACCTCAGGGTTTTTCTGGTTCGAATCTTTTTTTAGTTCTTTTGTTTGCTCTTCTTTTATAGCTTCATAATCTGGTACTAACTTTTCTACTTCTTTTGTCTCATGCTCAGCTTCACTCTCCTCAGTTACTACTTCTTCTTCTCGTTTTTCAGGCTTCTCTTCACTCTCTTGAACTACTACAAGATCCTCGACTACAGGAGAGACTACTTTTTTTGGTTTTTCTATTTTCTTTTGTTTTTGTGAGACTTTTTTTTGCGGTTTTTTCTTTTCTGCTTTTATCTCTTTTGGTTGAGAAGGAGTTGGTTTATGTGGTTCGTCTATCTTATGAGGTAAACAAGAAAGAGCAACACAAACCCTTTTCTCTTGCATCTCTTCTTGAGATGAACTGCTCAATGTCTTATAGGAGTAAAAAATCACTATAAGAAGTAAACTATGAAAAAGTAAAGAGATTATAAAAGAGCTAGAATGCCTAAACATTATTTACTAAATAGCCCTTTTAAACTCAGGATATGCTTCAACACCGATTTCATTTACATCAAGACCTTCAACTTGTACATCATCCTCGGCTCTAAAAGTAATAAACTTATTTATAATACTTAACACTATAAATGAACTTACAAATGCGAAAACGCCAACAACCACAACACCTTTAAGCTGTTCTATAAAAGATACACTTGATGCAAAGATACCAACGGCAAGCGTTCCCCATACACCATTTACTAAGTGAACTGAAAGAGCTCCAACAGGGTCATCTAATCTTAACTTATCAAAAAGTGGAACTGCAAAAACAACTAAGGCACCACCAACACTACCGATAAGAATCGGTGTATAGAGATCATAAAGATCAGGTCCAGCAGTTATTGCAACTAGTCCACCTAATGCACCATTTAAAATCATCGTGATATCAAATAGTTTATATCTTATGTACATAATAGCTCCAGCGATTATTGCACCAGCGAGACCTGCCGTATTTGTATTCATAATCGTTTTTGCAACAGCATTTGCACTCTCAACACTTGAGATAGAACCGACACTTCCACCATTGAATCCGAACCAGCCTATCCATAATAGAAGCGCACCCAAAACAACCAAAGGAATGTTCGACGCTGGAATAACACGGATTTGTCCATCTTTATAACGCCCTTTACGTGGACCCATAATTAAAATTGCAGCAAGAAGTGCCCATCCACCAGTAGAATGGATAACAGTCGAACCTGCTAAATCATACATATCTATATCTAAAAATGTTCCTGCAAGAACATCCGCTCCCCAGCTAATGTTGACAACAAAAGGATAAATAAGAGCACCCATCACAACAGCAAAAATTGAAAGTGGGATAAGACGAACCCTTTCACTTACTCCACCACTCATAATGTTCACTGTTTTTCCAACAAATGCCATCTGAAATAAAAATGCTGCAAAGATACTCATAGAAGCATTATCCCATGAACCAAAAGCTATGGTGTAACCTATTAGTAAGAATGCCATTGAGGCAACTGCGTAAATCATAACATTTGCAGTTAAAACTGCTGAAACATTTTTCGTACGAACGAGTCCAGCTTCGAGCATTGCAAAACCTGGGACCATAAAGATGATGAGTACCATTGAAAATAGTGCGAAGAGAGTGTCGATTATATATTTAAAATCAGATTCTAGCATTGAAAATACCTTTTTTTTAATAAAAGAGAGTTTATCAAAATATATATGTAGAAGAAATTAAATATGAGGGAGTTTAAAAAATATTTTACACACATGTAGTATGTGTGCGAGGAAAGAGAAACGAGAAGAGGCTATATAGCCTCACCATCTGTTTCACCAGTTCTGATACGAATAATTTGTTCAACATCGCTCACAAATATCTTACCATCACCAATTTTACCTGTTCTTGCAGCTTCAACAATTGTCGAAGTTGTTTGCTCAACCATGTCTTCAGAAACTACCATTTCCATTTTGATTTTTGGTAAAAAATCTACAACATACTCAGCACCACGGTAAAGTTCAGAATGACCTTTTTGACGACCATACCCTTTTACTTCACTTACTGTCATACCAGTTACACCAATCTCCGCTAGTGCGTCTTTCACGTCTTCTAGTTTGAAAGGTTTAATTACTGCTTCTATTCTTTTCATTATCATTGCTCCAAAAAGTTTATTTTAAAATTATAGCATCAACTCCTTAAGAGTTAATGTATTTCTCACCATGAACAGACTCATCAAGTCCCATAGACTCTTGCTCCTCATCAACACGTGAACCACCAGTTAAGGCTGTTGCAATGTAGTAAACTATCACTGTACCGATTAGAGTAAAGAGACCAACAACTACAACAGATTCAACTTGAACCATGAATTGTCCCATTCTATCACCTGCAGCTTTCAATGGTCCATCCCATAGAAGGTCTTGATCGTTTACAGCTAAGAATGCAGTTGCAAGAGCACCAAATAGACCAGCTAAGAAGTGAATACCAAAAGCATCTAAAGAGTCATCATAACCAAGTTTTTTCTTAAGTACAGTAACACCCCAGAAAGCAAATAACGAACCAACAACACCTAGAATGATAGCACCAGTTACATCAACAAAACCAGCAGCTGGAGTAATCGCAACTAAACCTGCAACAGCACCTGAAGCAAGACCTAAAAGAGTTGGCTTTTTGTAGATAGCCCACTCAGCAAGCATCCATGTAATAGCAGCAATTGCAGTAGCAAGTGTTGTTGTTAAGAAAGCTAAACCAGCGATTGAATTTGCACCAAATGCAGATCCACCATTAAATCCATACCAACCGAACCATAATAGAGCTGCACCAAGAGCAGTTAACATTACAGAAGCAGGCTTCGTAGCAACTTTTGGATATCCAGCACGTTTACCAACTAAGTAAGCAAGTACAAGACCAGCTAAACCACCATTCATGTGCACAACAGTACCACCAGCAAAGTCTAAAGCACCAGCATCAAATAAAAGTGCACCGTCTCCACCCCATACCATGTGTGTAATAGGAGCATATACAACTAATCCCCAGATAGCAACAAACACTAACCAAGTAGAAAATTTAATACGTTCAATTACAGAACCAGATGCAATCGCAACTGTAATAGCAGCAAAAGTACCTTGAAATACTATAAATACATATGTAGGATATGTACCACTTAAGTCATTCCAGTTAATACCACTCAACATAACATTTCCAAAACCACCCATTACATTCTGTACTGCAGCTGATTCAGCCGTTCCAAATGCTATTGAGTAACCTGCAACAATCCAAACTACAAATGCGACTACAAATGCTCCAAATACCATTGCATATGTATTGAGTACATTTTTACTTCTTGTCATACCTCCATAAAATAGAGCAAGACCAGCCGGTGTCATAAGGAGTACTAATGCTGTAGACATCATCATCCAAGCTGTATCCCCCGTATCTAATGCATCTTCTGCAAATGCAAGTGTTGGTAAAGCAAATAACAGTGCTAGTAACCATTTCTTCATGTGAATCCTTTTATGTTTATTTTCAAGGCAAAGTATATTACAAAGAGAAATACTATTCATCGATTTACTGATTAATTTTTAATCATAATCTAAAAATAGAATCTCTCTTAAGCTATTACTTACATATATATAAGGATTTTAAAAAATAGGTTATATCTATTCTTAAGACAGATTTAGCTATTATAGGCAAATTTTATTTTTAAATACTAGGGTGTTTTAATGGGCGATTTGCTAAATAATGATGATATACATACTATAAACATAGAAGAAACTCTTCAAGACAGCTACCTTGACTACTCAATGAGCGTTATCGTTGGTCGTGCGCTTCCTGATGTGAGGGATGGTCTTAAACCAGTTCACAGACGTATACTTTACGCTATGGACAAACTTAGCCTCTCTCATGGCTCTAAGTTTAAAAAATCAGCTCGTATCGTTGGTGATGTGATTGGTCAGTACCACCCACACGGTGATACTGCAGTATACGACGCACTTGTTCGTATGGCACAAGACTTCTCTATGCGTATGGAACTTGTTGATGGGCAAGGAAACTTCGGTTCAGTCGATGGTGATTCAGCTGCAGCAATGAGATATACCGAAGCACGTATGACAAAATATGCTGGTGAACTTCTAAAAGATTTAGAAAAAAACACAGTGAATATGATAGATAACTACGATGGGACAACGAAAGAGCCTGATGTAATGCCTACTCGTGTTCCAAATCTCCTTATAAATGGTTCTTCTGGTATTGCTGTTGGTATGGCTACTAATATCCCACCCCATAACCCTAGTGAAATAATGAGCGGACTCAAAGCACTTTTAGCTAACCCAAACATTACTCTTCCTGAAATCATGGAACATATTAAAGCACCTGACTTTCCTACAGGTGGAATCATCTTCGGTAAGAAAGGTATTACAGAGGCTTATGAAAGTGGTCGTGGACGTATAAAAGTTCGTGCAAAAACACATATTGAACAGAGTGCAAAAAAAGAGATTATTGTTATTGATGAACTTCCATACCAAGTAAACAAGTCACGTCTTATTGAAAATATCGCTAACCTAGTAAAAGACAAAATGATAGACGGTGTTTCACTTATTCGTGACGAATCTGACCGTGATGGTATGCGTGTAGTAATCGAGCTTAAACGCGACGCGATGAGTGAGATAGTTCTTAACAATCTTTTCAAACAAACGAGTATGCAGACTACATTTGGTATCATTATGCTCTCAATCTTAAACCAAGAACCTAGAATTTTTGGTCTTATAGACATTCTTAAGCACTTTATCAATCACCGTAAAACTATTATCATTCGTCGTACTATATTTGACCTTGAAAAAGCAAAAGCTCGTGCGCATATTTTAGAAGGTCTTAAAAAAGCTATTGACATCATTGAAGATGTTATTCGTGTTATTCGTGCTTCTGGAAATGAAGAGGATGCGAAAAACAATTTAGTTACTGAGTTTGACTTCTCTGAAATTCAAGCTGCAAGTATCGTAGCTATGAGACTTGGACGATTAACAGGTTTAGAGATTGAAAAAATAGAAAATGAGCTTGCAGAACTTTTAAAACTTATTGATTACCTAGAATCAATTCTTAAAAGTGAAGATGTCCTCAAAGGTATCATCGCTGAAGAGTTTGATGAAGTAGCAGCAGTATATACAGATAAACGCCGTACAGAAGTTGAAGATGATTATGATGACATTGATATTGAAGATTTAATTCCAAATGAGCCTATGGTTGTTACTATCACACATAGAGGCTATATAAAACGTGTTCCTCTGGCTTCTTACGAAAAACAAAAACGTGGCGGTAAAGGTAAAACTGCAGTAACAACATATGAAGATGACTTTATAGAAAGATTCTTCACGTGTAATACACATGACACACTACTTTTCGTAACTGACCGTGGTCAACTACACTGGCTCAAAGTTTACCGTATCCCAGAGGGAAGTAGAATTGCAAAAGGTAAAGCTGTAGTTAATCTCCTTAATCTTGTTGCAGATGAAAAAATCCGCTCTATTATACCAACTACCGATTTCAGTGAAGAGAAAGGTCTTGTTTTCTTCACACAAAAAGGTGTTGTGAAACGTACAAATCTAAGTGAATTCTCAAATATTAGGAGCAATGGAGTAAAAGCGATTGCCTTAGACGATGATGATGCTCTCATTACAGCTAAGATTGCAGATAAAGAGATTAAATACCTCTTCATAGTTACAAAAATGGCACAGTGTATCAAATTTGAAATAGAAAAAACTCGTGAACAGGGTAGAAATACTCGGGGTGTAAGAGGTATCAAGTTTAAACGTGAGGGTGATGAAGTTGTAGATGCTAACATTATCGCAAGTGATGAACAAGAGATACTTATGGTTGCTGAAAAAGGTATCGGAAAACGTACAGATGCAGGTGAGTATAGACTTACTAACCGTGGTGGTTCTGGTGTAATCGCTATGAAAATGACTGCAAAAACTGGTCAAAACATCGTAGGATGTCTAATGGTTGACGAGGGAATGGATATGATGGCTCTCACAGTAGCCGGTAAAATGATACGTGTAGATATGCAGACTATATCAAAATCAAGTAGAAACACATCCGGCGTTTATATAGTAAAGGGTGATGATGTTGCATCAATTTCACGCTGCCCTAAAAAAGAACCAGAAGACGACGATCAAGATGAAAGTGCTGAAATCCAAGGCACTCTCAACTTGGAATAGTAGTTGCTTTAAGCCTATAAGAAATCAGGAGTAGTGCATACTCCATCCAAGGATATTTTATGAAATACTCTTTAGTATTACTAGCACTTTTTAGTGTAGCCTCTTTAACTGCATCAGTAGAAGGTACTCCTGTCGAAAAGACGATGGAAGTTACGACCGTTCCATCTCCAACTACTTCAACTATAAACGTTTCATGCCCAACAAACAAGTGTGAAAAGCAAGACGCAGTGAAAAATGTTGTACCTGTTGTAACACAAAGTGATGTTTTAGAAAAAGAAAAATCTCTTCTTATTAGTGTTGTTGGTCAAGGGGTGGCACCTATGAACACTGCATCACCTGCGCAAGCGTATGCACTTGCAAAACGCGCAGCTACGGCAGATGCATATAGATTGATTGCTGAAAAAGTAAAGGGTGTTCGTGTTGAGGGTCAAGATCTCATTCAAAATATGATGGTAAAACGATCTTCTGTAAGAACATCAGTTACTGCTATGGTAAGAAATGCCAATGTAGTCGAGACAACATTCAAAGAGGGTCTATGCGAAGTAGAGATGGAGATCACAATTTCTCACTCACAATTTCCACAATAATCTTTCTTTTTTCTTCACTTGCTCTTAATGCAAGTGAATATCTAATTTCCTACCGTTATTTAGTTCACAATGCAATTTTATATGATGAGTCCCTTGAAGTTTCTAAGAGTATGCGAGTATGCGGTGGTAACCCAACAGAGCAAATTATTTTTGAAAACACTGCAGATGAAGACTTAAATGGCATTCTTACAACTCATCATGAAGAGTTTATAGAGTTTATTCATAAAATAGGTCTTAGTGTAGAGCATAAAGAACAAACTACTAACTACCAAAATAGCTCTACAACCATACTTACACTGAAGACCACATGCTTCAAAGTCGATTTTAATGATACCTTTGTTAAAATTTCAGCTTTAAAATAGCCATAAACTTTGATTAGGATTTTGTGTGAAAATAGCGATAGTTGAAGACGATATAAATATGAGAAAGTCTCTTGAAATCGCTATGAGCGACTATAAAGAGTTTGAAATTAAAACATTTAAAAATGCTAAAGATGCTCTCAAAAATTTAGACGATAGCTATAACTTGGTCATTACAGACATCAATATGCCTGGCATGGATGGGATAGAACTCGTAAAAGAACTTGGTGGTAGATTTGAGGTCATAATTATGACTGGGAATGCTACTCTTCAACGCGCGATAGAATCCATTCACCTTGGAGTAAAAGATTTTTTACTTAAACCTTTTGATGTTGATAACCTCATTGATGCGATTAAACGTGAAGACAGAGTGCAACAGGTGACAAAAAAAGCTCCGAAGTCTAAAAAACAAAGTGGTGACTTTTTAGGTTCTTCAAAAGCACTCACAAAAGTTTTATCCATAGCGGACAAGGCTTGTAAAACAGATGCAAGTATACTACTACTTGGTCAAAGCGGTGTGGGAAAAGAGGTGTTTGCTTCTTACATTCATAAAAACTCACCCCGTGCTAAAAAACCATATATAGCTATAAACATGGCGGCGATACCAGATAATCTTATAGAGAGTGAACTATTTGGTTTTGAAAAAGGCGCTTTTACTGATGCAAATGAAGCTAAAGCTGGACAGTTTGAGTTGGCGAATGGTGGAACCCTCTTTTTAGATGAGATAGGCGAAATGCCTTATGGAGTTCAAGCAAAACTTCTACGTGCACTTCAAGAAAAAGAAGTTCGTCGCTTAGGCTCTTCTAAAAGTGTTAAGATAGATATACGTGTCATCTCTGCAACAAATGCAAACCTTGCAGACAAGATAAAAGATAGCGAATTTAGAGAGGATTTATACTATCGTTTAAACACTATACCTCTACATATTCCTCCCCTTTGCGAGCGCAAAGACGAGATACTAGAAATAGCTATGGCGACATGTGAGCAAAACTGCCAAAAATATGCTTTTAAGACAAAAACATTTTCCCAAGAAGCAAAAAATGAGCTTCTTGAGTACAATTGGCCAGGAAATATTAGAGAACTTATCTCTGTAGTTGAACGTTCAGTTATACTTAGTGAAACAGATGAAATTCAAAAAGATGAACTCTACCTAGAAGTTCGTAAATAAACTTAAATAAATCAAAGGAAAAAAGATGAGTGAAAAAAAATATAATGTAGCAGTAGTCGGAGCAAATGGCGCAGTTGGAGAAGAAATTTTAACTCTTCTTCAAGAGATTGATTTTCCTCTGAATATACTTTTACCTCTTGCAAGTGCACGAAGCCTTGGAAAAAATGTAGAGTTTAATGGTGAGGAGTTACCGATAGTAGAGCTTACTCACGATGTTTTTGAAAAGTATGACATCGAAATCGCCCTTTTTAGTGCAGGTGGGAGTGTAAGCGCTGAGTATGCTCCAAGTGCTGTCAAAGCCGGTGCAGTTGTCATCGATAATACCTCTCACTTTAGAATGGACAAGAACACTCCTCTTGTTGTTCCTGAAGTCAACCCTGAAGACATTGCTAAATGGAGACAAACAGGAATTATCGCAAATCCTAACTGTTCTACGATTCAAATGGTCCAAGCACTCAAACCACTTGACGAAGCATATGACTTACTCCGTGTTGATGTAAGTACATACCAAGCAACTTCAGGTGCAGGAAAAACAGCAATGGAAGAGCTCGTATCTCAAATGCAGGCTTTTTTCGCTTTTACTCTCAGTGATGCTGAACATAAAGCTTTCAACCAGCAGATAGCACTGAATGTCATACCTCAGATTGATGTTTTTACTGATAATGGCTACACAAAAGAAGAGATGAAAATGGTAAACGAAACAGTTAAAATCATGCATAAAGATATACATCTTAGTGCTACATGTGTTCGTGTTCCAACTCTTCGTGGGCATGCTGAAGCACTTACACTTACATTTGACTCTGAAGTAACTGCTGATGAAGCTCGTGAAGTTTTAAGCCGAGCACAAAACATTGTCATTCTCGACAATCCTGAAGAAGCCCTCTACCCAATGCCTGCAACCTGTGTAGACAAAAATGAGACTTTTGTTGGTCGTATAAGAAACGACGTATATTCAAAAAATATGCTTCATCTTTTTGTTGTTGCTGACAACTTAAGAGTTGGAGCCGCGACAAATGCCGTTAGAATCGCACAAAAATGGATAGAAATGGAAGGAGAAAAGTAAGATGTTAGAAAAAATGTTTGAGCAAACCCTTTGGAGCTCTCGATTTATAATAATTTTAGCTGTTGTATTTGGCCTCATTGGGGCAGTCATACTTTTTGTAGTTGCAAGTATAGATGTTTACGATACTGCAAAGTATGTCGTACATACATATCTAACACATGCACACCCTGAACACTTTCATGATGAAGTAGTTGGTGGAATTATCGGTGCAGTTGATCTCTACCTCATTGGTGTGGTAATGCTTCTTTTCTCATTTGGTGTTTATGAACTTTTTATTTCAGAAATAGACCCTGCAAAAGATAAAAATGGCAAAGAGAACCAACTCTTAGCCATCAATTCACTTGACCAACTCAAAGATAAAATCTCTAAAGTTATCGTTATGGTGCTTGTAGTTGGTTTTTTTCAAAAGGTGGGTCATACAGCCTATAATGGCGCATTAGACCTACTCTATCTTGCACTTTCTATCACTGCCGTAGCTGTTGGTTTATACTTTCTTGGTAAAGTTGGACACAAACATTAAGGACTGTGTAAAAGAGACAAAAATTCTTTTACGCACCATATTAAATAATTATTAGGGAAAAAAATGGGAAAAATATTTGTAGACGCGTGTTTTGGAAAAGAGACACCTTATACTCCAGTTTGGATGATGAGACAAGCAGGTCGTTATCTACCTGAGTATATGGCGGTACGTGCAGAGGCTGGAAACTTTCTGAATCTTTGTCACGATCCAAAAAAAGCGGCGGAGGTTACACTTCAACCACTTGACATCGTTGGTGTAGATGCGGCGATTTTATTTAGTGATATTCTTGTTATTCCTGATGAGATGGGAATGGATCTTTCATTCATAAAAGGTGAAGGTCCAAAGTTTTCAGACCCTATTAAAACGCAAGTAGATATAGACAGACTTATCGGTGGTGAAGAAGCAGCTAATAAACTCACTTATGTATACGACACGATTAAACTTCTCCGTGAGCAACTTGATGCACGTGGCGATGACAAAGCTCTCATAGGTTTTACCGGTGCCCCATGGACGCTTGCAACGTATATGATAGAAGGACAAGGAACAAAGACATACAACATCTGTAAAAAAATGATGTACTCAAATCCTGAACTTCTTCACAAAATACTCAGAAAAGTAACAGATGTTGTAAAACTCTATATGGAGAAACAGATTCAATCTGGTGTAGATGTAGTACAGATATTTGACTCATGGGCAGCAGCTATTGAGCCTGGTATGTATGATGAGTTCTCTTGGAGCTATATGGTAGAAATAGCAGAGTACCTTAAAAATAAATATCCACATATTCCTGTTATCATGTTTCCAAAAGGTATTCCAGCTTTTTATGATAAAGTATATGGAAACTTCGATGTTTTTGGAGTTGATTGGAGTACACCAATGGCATTTGCCAAAGAAAAACTTGGCGAAAAATATATTTTACAAGGAAATATGGAACCATGCCGTCTTTACTCACAAGAAGCAACGACTAAATGTGTAGAAGTTATTCAAGAGACAATGGGTGGGAAACGACATATCTTCAATCTCGGTCATGGAATATTACCAGATGTACCTGTTGAAAATGCTATCCACTTTGTAAACGAATGTCACCGTGTCAGCGGAAAACAATAACATCATTTTTGGTCCCGTAAACTCACGCCGCTTTGGCATGAGTCTGGGAGTAGATCTCTCTCCTGCAATAAAGCAGTGTAATTTTGACTGCCTCTACTGTGAACTCGCACCTATGGCTACAGTCGATAAGCAGACACAGACGATTACTGTTAATCAAATCATGCAAGCACTCACACCTCACCTCAATGATAAAATTGATGTAATCACACTCACTGCAAATGGTGAACCAACACTGTATCCAGAGTTAGCAGAACTTATAGATGAGATAGATAAAGTAAAAGGTCAAACGCAAACACTTATCCTCACAAACAGTGCAACACTTACAGACAAGAGTGTTTACGATGCTCTTTTAAAACTCGACCAAGTGAAACTTTCCCTTGATGCAGTGAGTCCAGATATATTCAAACGAATAGACAGACCCCATAAAAGCATAGATGTTCATGAGATAGTTGAAAAAGTTATCTCTTTTTCCAAAGAGTATACAGGTAAGCTTTTTATAGAAATTCTTTTTGTACATACACTTAACGATACAAAAGAAGAAGTAAAAAAACTCAATGAGGTACTTCTAAAAATAAATGCCGCAAGAGTTGACCTTGGAACTATAGATAGACCTCCTGCATATCCTGTTGCCGGGATTAGTTATAAAGAGCTTTATGATATATCTTTACAATTTGATAGCCTTATCCCAATACACATTGCTTCACGTGTCCACGCTGAACCAAACAATACATACTACAGTGAAGAAAAAATACTCAATACTCTTGATAAACGTCCACTTACTCAAGAAGATGTAAATTTACTTTTTGATGAAGAGAGTCAAAAAACACTTCAAAAGCTTCTAGCACAGGGAAAAGTAATAATAAAACAGACTGATAATTTAAATTTTTATAGACTTGATACAAGATGACTCAACTTAAGTGATAGAGAATATTTAAGTTATACTTGACATTGTTACACTCAATTGTTATAATACCTCTATCTTTTAAAAAAAGGAGTTATTTAACAATTATGTCTAAAGAAGAACTAGAGCAAGAAACAGAAGAAAACAGAGAAGAAAATTTAGAACAAGTACTAGACGAAGCAGAGGCAGAAGCTGAAGCCGTTGAAAATGAATTTGATCTTTTACAGGCTGAAATGGCTGAGTTAAAAGACAAGTATGCTCGTGTTCATGCTGATTTTGATAATATCAAAAAAAGACTTGAACGTGAGAAATATACGGCAGTTGAGTACTCAAATGAAAAATTCGCCAAAGATATGATACCAGTAATGGACTCACTTCAAGGAGCTATGAACTCAGCGAACACAGATGCAGATAAGGCAGAGCTTTTTGATAAGTTGAAAGAGGGAATCGAGCTTACATATAAGCAGTTTCTTACATCTTTAGAAAAACATGGTGTTACTATGGTAGCACACGATGAGCCTTTTGACCCAAATATACACAATGCAGTGCAAGCCGTAGATAGTGAAGATGTTGAAAGTGGTCAGATTGTTCAAACTTTTCAAACAGGTTATAAATATAAAGACAGACCACTACGTGAAGCGATGGTTATAGTAGCGAATTAAATTCTCTACAAAGTGCTACCTAGGTAGCCCAAAAAAATTGTAAAAGAGTATATACTTTCACTGTTTTACAAAGAAATATATAAATTTTAAAATCTGATACAAACAGATATGTGTAAGAAGACACAAGGTGTCGCGGGCTCTCTGCCGAAGAGAACCTAGCGTTAGCGTAGACAGAGGGACTTGTTCCTTTGTCGTTATAAACTAGATGAAGGGCTTCCTTCATTTATGAAATAAATTAAGGAATAATATAATGAGTAAAGTAATAGGTATAGATTTAGGCACAACAAATTCATGTGTAGCAGTATATGAGGGTGGTGAGGCGAAAATCATCCCAAATGCAGAGGGTAAAAATACAACTCCTTCAGTAGTTGCATTTACAGATAAAGGTGATGTACTAGTAGGTGATCCAGCAAAACGTCAAGCTATCACTAACCCAGAAAAAACAATCTCTTCAATTAAGAGAATTATGGGTCTTATGATGAATGAGGAAAATGCAAAACAAGCTCACGATAAAGTAACATACAATATCGTAGATAAAGATGGTTCAGCTGCTGTTGATGTTGCGGGTAAAGTGTATACACCACAAGAGATTTCAGCAAAAATCCTTACAAAACTCAAAGAAGATGCTGAAGCTTACATCGGTTCTACAGTAACAGATGCAGTTATTACAGTTCCTGCATACTTCAATGATGCGCAACGTAAGGCAACAAAAGATGCTGGAACAATCGCAGGTCTTAATGTACTTCGTATCATTAATGAGCCGACGGCATCTGCATTAGCATATGGTCTAGAGTCTAAGTCGGAAGAAAATGTACTTGTATACGACCTTGGTGGTGGTACATTTGATGTAACAACACTTGAAATTTCTGATGGTACATTTGAAGTTCTTTCAACTGACGGTAATGCATTCCTAGGTGGTGATGACTTCGATAATAAAATCGTTGACTTCTTAAATGATGAGTTTAAAAATTCTCACGGAATTGAACTTAAAAATGACAAAATGGCACTTCAGCGTTTAAAAGATGCTGCAGAAAATGCTAAAAAAGAGCTTTCAAGTTCAACTGAGACTGAAATCAACTTACCATTTATCACAATGACGGAAGCTGGACCACAACACTTAGTTGTAAAACTTACTCGTGCTAAATTTGAAGGTATGATTTCAGCTCTTATTGATGAGACAATTGATCATATTAAAGTAGCTATGAAAGAAGCTGATTTAGACAATGGAGACATCAAGGAGATCATCATGGTTGGTGGTTCTACTCGTGTTCCAGCTGCACAAGAGGCAGTTTCTAAATTCTTTGGAGGAAAAGCACTTAACAAAGGTGTAAACCCAGATGAAGTTGTTGCTGCTGGTGCTGCTATTCAAGGTGGTGTTTTAAGAGGAGACGTTAAAGATGTTCTTCTTTTAGATGTAACGCCACTTTCACTTGGTATTGAGACTCTTGGTGGAGTTATGACGAAGATTATTGAAAAAGGAACTACGATTCCTGTTAAAAAATCTCAAGTATTCTCAACTGCAGAAGACAACCAACCTGCTGTTTCTATTAATGTTGGACAGGGTGAACGTGAGTTTGCAAAAGACAACAAATCTCTTGGTCTTTTTGAGCTTGGTGATATTCCAGCAGCACCACGCGGTGTGCCTCAAATTGAAGTAACATTTGATATTGACGCAAATGGTATCCTTACTGTTTCTTCAACTGATAAAGGTACTGGAAAATCTCAATCAATCACAATTTCTGGAAGTTCTGGACTTAGTGAAGAAGAGATCAACCAAATGATTCAAGATGCTGAAGAGAACAAAGCTGCAGATGGACAAAGAAAAGAGTTAGTTGACATTAAGAACCAAGCAGATGCTCTTATCGTTCAAACTGAAAAATCAGTAACAGAGATGGGTGACAAACTTGAAGCAGATGAAAAAGCTAAAATCGAAGCTGCAGTAGTTGATCTTAAAGATGTACTTAAAGATGAAACTGCAACAAAAGAGCAAGTTGAAGAGAAAGTAAAAGCATTAACTGAAGCTGCACATAAAATGGCTGAAGAGATGTACAAAAAAGAGCAAGACCCAGCAGCTGCGGAAGCTGATGCAAAAAAGAAAAAAGATGACGAAGATGTTATCGATGCTGAGATAGAGTAGTTTTACTCTCTCAGGTATGAAAAATAGTAAATTACTCGAGCAGTTTCGCTCCTTTTACTTTAGAAACTATCCAGATGATATGGAAACCCAGATATCCTACTTCGCCGTTTTTGGCGGTTTAGGATGGGATATCGATACCACACAACCAATCTCCACTCTTATAATCACTAAAATATTAGAAAATTTTAAAACATTGGACAAAAAGATTCAAGACCTTACACTCCATGACCAGACAAATCGCAGACTATTAAAAGCGCTAGCAATAGGTGACAGAAGAATATTTTCCGCATTTAACAGAGCTGGACTCAACAATGGAAATGGTGGTGCTGCTCTAAACTTTTTACAAGAGGCAGGACTTATACAGATGGAATACTCACGTGAACAACACCCACGTGAAAATAACCCAGACGGCAAACTCAAGCGTCGGGAGTCGCGACATCGTATATCACATAAAGTTCTTTTCACTCACCCTTTTGTAAGGTTTTGGTACTACTTTATAGTTCCAAATATAAAAAATATAGAGGCAGAAAACTACGAAACTCTGCTTGATGATTTTGCTAAAAAACAGAACAGCTATACAAGCTTGGTCTTTGAGGAGTTAAGCGAAGTACTTCTTAACTATCACCTTAGAGATACACAGATAATCAGTTCAGGGAGCTATTGGGATGCAAACCTTGAGATAGATATACTCACACTCACAGATAATGGAAAGACCTATGTGGGAGAGTGCAAATGGACAAATCATCAAATAAATAAAAAAGAACTCCATAAACTTAAAGAGAAATGCGAAAAATTGGAAATCGAGCCTACGCAAATTGTCTTTTTTTCAAAACGCGGTTTTTCAAAAGAGCTCATAAGTATGCAAGCTAAAGACTTAGCTCTTTACAATGCAGAAGACTTTTCTGCTCTTGTAAAGAACAGTTCAAAAGAGGGTCTGATAGAGAACTTTATCAACTAACTATACGGAGTGCTTCATAAGCCTCTTGAAGTAGTTGAAACTTATGAGTATAGTGTTCTATCATATGTGGGCTCTCGTGAAAAATCTTATCTGGATGATATACTTTGGTTAACTTTTTGTATGACTTTTTAAGCGCGTCCTGACTCGCGCCCACTGGACATTCCAAAATAGTGTAAAACTCTTTTTTCTCTTCCTCTTCATATTTTGCTAAATCACCAAAACTAAAATTTGCAAAATCACTATAAAGCTTGGACATAAAATGATTGTCATAAGTGTATTTAATTTGATAATGCAAAATGTGACGTTTGTTAAGGGCCCGCTCTAATCGGGATTTTGCTTTATAATCAGATACATCAACGACTAAAGAGATATCAGTTCCTCTTTCAATATAGACTTCTAATTGCGAACGCATATAATTTATTACCCAAGAATTTGGCTGTTCAAGTGAAATTAAAACTGTATTTTTATCATATGCATAAAGATTGACTTTTATACTTTCTGGTTCTTCTTGTTTTTCTAATTCTATCTTTATGGGCTGTGTTCCATACTTCAACATACTTCTAAGAAAAAACTCATGATTGAAATCATGTATCTTCGCATGATGTTCACTCAGTTGCGTTAAAAAATCTTTACGAACTTCCGTAAGAGTCTCATTGCGAAAGACTAAGACTGCTTTTGGCAAAAAAAGCATCCCACGAACATGATGATTTAAAAACTCCTTCATCCACGAAGTGTTTAAAGTCTCAAATCCCGTTGTGATAAGGATGAGATTATTACAGAGCACAATATTCATATATCCTACCTTTTTGGAGATTATTTTCTTACTCTATAGCAAATAAGGTTCCACATTATTAGGAATTATCTTCTTCAATTAAGATAGTTTTGAGCTTAGATTGAGATATTTTTAGTATAATTGCATTACTATTTAACTACTCTGCTCACAAGGATAAGATTTGCGCGAAAACATCAATGAAAAATGTGCCGTTGTTGGAATTTTTGGTCACGAAGAGGCTTCAAAGCTAGCTTACTTTTCTCTACATTCACTACAACACCGTGGTCAAGAAGCTGCTGGAATCAGTTCTTCTGATGGAGTCAAACTTCATACTATTAAGGATCGTGGTCTTGTTATGCGTGTTTTTAACGAGGAGAAGTTAGCTACACTGAGTGGCTCATCAGCGGTCGGACATACACGCTATTCTACTGCAGGAGATGACTCTATCCTTGATGCACAACCAGTATTTGCCCGTTATGATTTAGGCGAAATGGCTATCGTACATAATGGTAACCTTACAAACGCAGAAGAAGTGCGTAATGGACTTATCAAAAAAGGTGCTATTTTTCAAACATTTATGGATACTGAAAATCTTATCCACCTTATAGCAAAAAGTGAACAAGAAAAACTACAAGATAGAATTGTAGATGCTGTACAAAGAATAGAGGGTGCATTTTCACTCGTCTTTTTAAGTAGAACAAAGATGTTTGCTATGAGAGACCGCTTCGGATTTCGTCCGCTTAGCCTTGGTCGTTTGTCAAACGGAGGCTATATTGTCGCTTCTGAAACTTGTGCATTTGATCTTGTGGGTGCTAAATTTATTCGTGATGTTGAACCGGGTGAACTTCTTGTTTTTGAGCAAGATAAAGCACCAAAAAGTATAAAAGTGTATGAAGCAACTCCAAAGCACTGTATCTTTGAGTATGTTTACTTTGCACGTCCTGACTCACATGTATTTGGTCAGTCAGTCTATCAAACTCGAAAAAATATGGGGAAAGAGCTTGCAAAAATGACACCGGTAGAAGCTGACATAGTAATACCTGTACCAGATGGTGGTGTTCCAGCAGCTATAGGGTACTCTCAAGAGAGTGGTATACCTTATGAGATGGGTATAATGAGAAACCACTACATTGGGCGTACATTCATCGAACCTACACAAGAGATGCGTGATTTGAAAGTAAAGATGAAACTCTCTCCAATGGAAGAGATCATAAAAGGCAAACGTGTAATCGTTGTCGACGACTCAATAGTACGTGGAACGACATCTCGACGTATCATCAGAATGCTTAAAGAAGCTGGTGCTAGTGAAGTTCATATGCGTGTCTCGTCTCCTCCTACAACGGATCCATGTTTTTATGGTGTAGATACACCAACAAAAGACAAACTTATCGCTGCAAATATGACAACTGATGAAATATGCAAATATATAGAAGCAGATTCTCTGGCATATCTAGATGAAGCAGCACTCCTCAGAAGTGTAAATGCAGATGATAATGAGAGCTACTGTACGGCTTGTTTTACAGGTAAATACATAGTATAGTACAATTCGCTCTACTCTTCTTTAAGAGTAGAGTTTTTCTGTCAAAAAGGAGATTTATTGCTTGAACAGATATATACTTATGGTGGTTATTTAAAAGAAAAATTTGGTGCCAAAGTCTACAAGGTCGGTATCAATATTTCTGGTTTTACTTGCCCAAATATAGATGGTACAGTCGCAAAAGGTGGCTGTACATTTTGTGAAAACGACTCTTTTTCAGCTTCGACTGACACTGTACAGGAGCTCAAAGGTTTTCACCTTAATCTTGATTCAAAAGAGAACCCTTTTTTAGAAAAGCAACTTCTACAGCTTGAACAACAGTTTTTTGCAATCTCAAAACGTCAAGAGAGAGAGTATGGAGTAGAAAAGTTTCTCGTCTATTTTCAATCTTTTACAAATACATATGCTCCATTTGAAACACTCAAAGCCCTTTATGAAAAAGCCCTTTCATTCCCAAATGTAGTTGGTCTTAGCATTGGAACTCGTTCTGACTCCATAACACAGGAGACGCTTGATTATCTCTCAACTCTTGCTAAAGACAAAGAGATATGGATTGAGTTTGGTATACAGTCTGTGTATGATGAAACATTAGAGAGAATCAACAGAGGACACGATAGTGCAAATGTAAAAGAGTGGATTATAAAATCAAAAGAGGCTGGTTTGAATGTTTGTGGACACCTTATATTTGGACTTCCTAATGAAACACAAGAGATGATGCTTGAAACTTCCAAAGCAGCATATTCATGGGGGATAGATTCAGTTAAATACCATCCTCTTTATGTAGTAAAGCGAACAGCTCTAGCAAATGAGTTTAATCGTGGAGACTTCACTCCTATAAATGAACAGGAGTATCTCGATGTACTTGTAAAGTCTATTCAAATGAAACCTGAGAACGTTCACGTGCAAAGAGTTACTGCAGGTATAGATGATGATTCTCTTTTATCACCCGCATGGTGTAAAAACAAAAATACACAAATTAAAAATATAAATGCTGCTCTCAAAAAAGTAAACCTAAAATACTAAAAAATACTTTTTCATGATTTTTTCATTTTAAAGGAGTATATTAACCACGATAGATTTTTCTAAATTAGATAAAGGGGTTAATATGAAGTTTAAAACTTTAGGTTCGATCGCACTTACAGCACTACTCGGTGCTAGTTTTGTAGGCTGTAGTGATAGTGCAGAGTCAACATCTACTGCATTTTACTTAGATTCTGCAGTTGAAGGAATCGATTATAGAGCATCAAGTGGAGTATCAGGTCAAACAAGAGCAGATGGGGCATTTGACTTTATAGCGGGAGATAATGTTACATTTACTCTAGGTGACTTAGTGCTACGAGAACAGCAAGGGGTACAAGCTGGGCAAAAAATCATTGAAGACAATGATGCAGCAATCGTTCTACTTCAGTCGATAGATGCGGATGGAAACACTTCTAATGGTATACAGATTACAGACGCTGTAAAAGCTGCGGTAATAAACTGGCTTGCAGGTGCTACTTCTATTGAGGTAGATCCGAACACTGATTATCTTGTAGGCATGGCTGATTTAGAAGCAGCACTACTTGCTGAAGATCTCAATGAAACCACTACTGTATCACTTACAGAAGCAAAGACTCACCTTGCAGAAACTCTAACAGCAAATGCAACGGATGGTTCAGTTAGTTATATAGACTACAACAGTGAAATTCGTACAGCACCTGCAAGTGCGGCAGCAGCTGAATATCATACAGGTGTGGGGTATGGAAACACTCTTTTTGATAGTGCAGAGAACAAGTGTCAGAACTGTCATAATGAACTTTACGATACATGGGAAAACTCAATGCATGGAAAGTCATGGACAGATCCAGTTTTTCAGAGTAAATTTCAAGACTTTTTACGTACACACATTAATAAAATTGGGGAAGATAAGAGATCAGTAGTTGGTGTAGATGGTATTACTGGTATTGTCTATAGCGAAGCAAAATTTGTGGGTGTTGCCCAAACTTGTATAAAATGTCATGCTCCGGGTGCTTACTATGCGGGTGACTTCAATACTACCTTAGAACTCGTAAAAGAAGGTGCAACTACAGCGGACTTAATAGATGCAGTTGCGAATGTACAAAGTAATCTTGCATCACCAACAACAACATACGATGCAGATAAGCCAGCAACTATTGTTGCCGTTTCTCATACAACTGGTAAGCTCTATAAAGCAACATACCAAATAGGTCATAAAGCTAACAAAGAAGGAATCAACTGTGCATTTTGTCATAGTATGGAAACACCTAGGCTTATGGGACTAGGAAATGATGGTGATACATACACACTCAAAGATCATATTCGTGTTGGACCACATGGACCAGCTAAAGCTGCAGCCGGTTCTACTTTAAGTTACAATGGAGATGCTACAGACCCAGATATGAATAAGTTCTTTAGATTATGGGGACCTGAAAAATACACAGATTATGCACACACTCCTAAAAGTGCTATTGACTTTGATATCAACAAGTCAAAAGATGGTCGTTACACTATGGCAAGTAAAGATATCAATGGTACAAATGGAAAAACTCACTTTACTGGTGGACCATTCTACGGGCCATATGGAGTGACTGGAAAAGCAAATGAAAATGATAGTGACGAGACAAACCGTACTGCACAGATAAACCCTCATTTTGACACTGCTACTAATAATCACTTTGGAAACAGTGGAAAGTCCTTATGTCTTTCATGCCACCAACGTTCAGCTGGAGCAGCAGTTCCAAGTGGAGAAGATGGAGCAGGAAGTTTTATGGAACTTTGTTCAACTTGGAATGCAGTGACAACTGGTGGTGACACTCCGACAAATGATGAATTAAGTTCTCCGAAATGTCAAAAATGTCATATGGAAAGAATCGAAGGCGTTGTTCTTCACAAATGGGCAAAACCTAATGAAAGATGGAGTCAGGCAGACTTAGACAACCACCTTACAGCAGAATTTGACGCTAATGATACAACTGTTGCAAGTGGTGAAAACCCGGTTAGAGACAACTGGTTAAACTCACATGCCTTCTTAGGAGCTAGTAAGACTGGTCATAAAACAAGTGCAACTGCTAAAATTAAAAGTGGTTTCTCTGCAAATGTGTCGACTAGTCATGATGGAAGTACACTTACGGTTACTACAACTATTACAAATAAAACAGCTCACATGTTCCCAGGTGCACACCCTATGCGTCGTGTACTTAGTCGTTTAATTGTAACAGACCGTGATGGAAATATGATTCCAGTTCTTAGTTCTAGCGGTCTCTCAACATTTGGTAACATTGAAAACAATGTTCAACCAATGGCAGGAAAAACACTGCACTCAAGTGCTATAGACCCTGTACCTGTTAACAATAATGGTAGTGAATTACTTGACTTCCCTGGTAAAACCCCAGATATGAATGGTTCAACAGTCACGAGCCAGAAATTTGATGGTACAGTTGTAAGAATTCCTGGAACTGACAATACATTGAGTTCACAAGAGATTGATGTTTCGACAACTACGGGTACAGTCGCAAATGCTGCTATAGTTGATAGCAATGACACTTCAAACTTTACTCGTATCTACGGACACGAGACTGGTAAGAAGTATGACTTAGATGCTAATGACACAACTCCAGCTGTATTTGTAGTACGCCCAGGTTTTGACTCAAATATGGTTGAAAGTGACTCACGTTTAAGTCCTAATGAGACTGAAACATACACTACAACTTACGATATAAGTTCGGTTGGTGGTAGTTCTGGAGTCTCTGTTACATACAAAGTTTACTATATGCAAAAAGGTGCAAATGGAAAATTTCTTACCGGAACTGATGGTTGGTTAGACCAAGCACTCAGTGACAGTAAAAAACTACTTGTTACGGAAGTATTTTCTCAAACAGTAGAACACTAACGAAGTTTGAGGCTGCCTCTTTGGTAGTCTCAACACTCTTATAACTCTTTTTATCTTACAACTTCATTCAAACCTTACTTAAAACTTTGACCTTCAAAAGTAATCTCAGTATAAAATAAATTATCTTTTTCATATGTTACATACTTATATTCTAACTCGGAAGCAAGTCTCTCTATGAGTTTTGTACCGATATGTGAGCTAAAAAGTATCTCTCCACTCTCTTGTCCAATTTCATTCACAATTTTCAGAGTATTATTTTTAGCATCTACAAATGTTTCGATAGTTGTTCCATTTTTTGTATGCATAAAAATATTCTCAAAGATTGCCTGCATAACTCTTCCCATGGCTTCTCTATGGATAATAAGATTGAAATCTTCTTGTAAGTTTGAGACCATCTTTAGCTGTTTTTTCTCTAATATTGGACGGAAGAGTTGCTGCATCATATCACACTGATTTTGCATAGCAACAGACTCTTTAGCTTGTTGTATATCCCACTCTATGGCCTTTAGGAAAATGAGTTCTCTCAGCTTGTTGCTGATGGTTGCAATGTCACTTTTAGTCTCTTGCACAAACTTCTCTTTGTGCATATAACTTTTTGAGTAAAGATCGACTCTTGCTCGCAGTATAGCTATCGGTGTTTTAATCTCATGAGCAGCTTCTTTAAATATATTTTGTTTTTCTTTACAGAGATGCTTATTTCTTTCTTGTAGGCTTAAGATGGCTTCTTTGAGAGCATTTACTTCGTAGCTTCCATGGCAAACTGGAAGAAGTTCTTGTTTTTTCTCACTATTGTGACAATAACGCACAAGACACTTGAGAGGATAAAGAAGTCGTTTCAAAAATAGATAAAAGACACCTATGATAATAACAAGGACACCTATAAGTCCTAAAAATAGTTCTATTAACAGCTCACTAATCTGTTGGTTTATATACTCATATGTAGATGAAATAAGTAAGAACTTGCCATTAGGAAGCTTCTCGATAACCTGTAAAGTATGAGTCTTCTTTGGGGAGGTTATATGGTAAGAAAAATCTATACTTTTTAAAGACTCTAAGTACTCTATATCATGATAGTTTTCATGATATCTAAATATTGACTTTAAACTCTTTTCATCATTCATATATAACTCATGTTCCACTATATCAGTTAGAATAAAATGCATCTTAGTTAAAGTGTTATACTCGAGCGACTTTCTATGGTCTGAAATGACAAAAGAGCCTAAAAAAACTGCTATTATAACTGCACTAATGCTCATATATATCAGTATACTTGTTTGTAATGAGTGTTTAATCAATAATGTACCCTCTTGTTTTTACTGTCCGGATAAGATTCAATGGTAGTTTTTTACGAATATTTCTAATTGTTACATCCAATGTATTAGAAGATATATTTTGAGGGTTTATATATAGGGCATCTAACAGTTCATCTTTAGAAATAATACTACCGCGTTTTTGTAAGAGATAGAAAAAAAGATTTCCCTCTTTTTTAGAAAGTAGTATTTCATTTGAATTATAAAGTAGCTTTTTTTCAATTGTGTTACAGATGAGACCATCAATATTTATCTCAGGAAGTCCCTGATATTTTCTTCCCTGAACGTAAATACGAGCTAAAAGTTCATCGTAGTCAAAAGGTTTATCAAGATAGTCATCTGCACCAAGATTTAGTCCCTCTATCTTATCACTTATACTGTCATAGGCACTGATTACTATAATCCCTGTTGCAGGATTCTTTTCCTTGATCGCATTAATCAAACCCATTCCAACATCATCTCCGTTGATATTTCTATCAAGAAGAATGACGTCATAATGAACTTGAGATAGATATTCACTTGCCTCATCAAGGGTATGTACTGTATCAACTCTAAAATGGGCTAACAGAAACGTACTTACTAAATCTGCTAGAACTAAATCATCTTCTAGCATTAGGATACGCATGACTACTCTTTAGTGTCCATATACTTTAGCAAACTGCGCCGTACTTCTAAAATAAGGAGGATAGTCAAAATAAACTCTAAAAGCTTTTGCTTGTCCGGGTTTGAGATTTCTTGCGACTATAAACTCCTTAGTCAGAGACTGTGGCTTTACGTTTAAGTTGTAACCACCGGTAAAAAAGTCCATGAAGCCACTTGCTTTAAAGAAGTTTCCTCCTTTGACATTTCCAGTTGCGTGGCCTTTATTGACAAGCTTTATTTCAAAGGTTACTTCACCTATCTCATGGTTTCCTTCGTTTTTCACTATCCCGCTGTAGACAATCTTTTCAACTCCGAGTAGTCGCTTGTTCTGCATTTTATAGAGTTCAACTTTTTTTGTGTACTTGTCAACTACTAAGACAGAGAAAATTGCTAAGAAGAGACTCACTAAAGTAACACTAAAAATCATTGCAAGTTTCAGCTTTGGAGATTCTTGCTTTAGAGAGCTTATGACTCCCCCAAGAAAAATAAGAAATATCACACCAAAAATAATATAGTGCCAATAGTTAAATAGTGTCATTTGCAATCTGCTCCTAGTGAAATATTATACTCTTTACTATATCTAAAAGGCTCGATAAAAAGTTTGAAATCATACGACTCACCTTTTAAAATCGCAGGAGTAAACATCGACGACTTTTGAAATGGCTTGAATTTTAGTAAATAATTTCTATATTTATTTTTTGTAACTTTGTATACATTTGCTGTTATTTCACAAGTTGAAAAGTCAAACTTTGAGTCGTTTGTGAGCTTTCCTTTTACTACAATTGCTTCTGTAAATGAAAGTTTTTGTTGACTTTCTAAAACAATACTGTTTTTAAAAAGATAGTTGTGCATTTGGATATAGCCGACTGTGGGACCTAATAATAAAATGAAAAACCCTAAAAGTACAAAAACAATAGCAATTGTAAGCTTTTTACGAAAAACTATAGAAAGGATAATAAAAACTATAAAAAGGACAAAAGAACTGCTAAATAGAATATAGTCATAACTAATGAGTCCCTCTACAAATGCAGTGACTTTTCTACTCATTATTTCTCTCTTGCGTTTTTCTCAGCTATACCACTCATGCCAAACCTACGAGCCAACTCTTGTTTTATTCTATCTGGTGAGATATTTTTTACAGCGAGTGCAACTAACATATGGTATGTCAAATCAGCTGCTTCATATATCATCTCACTTTCATCATCGTCTTTATAGGCAAAACTAAACTCACCAGCCTCTTCAACAACTTTTTTAAGAATTGTGTTATCACCCTTACTCATAAGCTTTGCCGTCCATGATGAAGATGGATCCGCATTTTTTCGTTCTTGTATAGTGTGATAGAGTGTATCTATAACACCATATGCAGCAGTCGTATCTACTTCCACCACAGAATTTGCTTCACCTGATTCCAATTCTGTAAAAAAACAAGATTTACGACCTGTATGACAAGCTACACCTTCCTGAGTTACTTTTATGAGGAGTGTATCATTATCACAGTCTATATTAAATGAGTGAATTGTCTGTGTATGCCCACTTGACTCGCCTTTTTTCCAGATTCGTTGTTTTGAACGTGAGAAGTAGTGTGCTGTCTTAGTTGAAAGAGAGAGTTCTAGAGCCTCTTTATTCATATAAGCCATCATTAAAACTTCGTTAGAAGAGACTTCTTGAACGATAACTGGAAGAAGTTCTGATTTCTCCCAGTCGACTCTATTTAAGGCTTCAAGAGTCATTAGTTAGCCGTAGTTCTTTTTTTAATGTCTTTTGTATCAACCCAGATGTTTGGAGTTGAACCACCAGGTGTTAAGAATATTTTTGCATCTTTATTGTCACGAAGTGCTTCATTAAACTTACCTTGAACTTTGAGTTGTTCAAGTTCTAAAAGTTTATTGCTTAATGATTTTGCTATTAAGATATTGGCTTTTGCTTGCGCATCAGCTTCTATTGTTACAGCATCCGCTTTCCCTTGTGCTTCGATACGAGCCTGCTCAGCAACACCTTGCGCTTCTGCAGCACGTTTAAGTGCTTCTTGTTTTACACGTTGAACATCTTGTTCAGCTTTTTGAACTTCTTGTTTAGCAATCTGAACACGTTCTATCTGCTCTTTTACTTTTGCAGGTAAGATAATGTCACGTAATTGAACAGACTGTAAAACTGCAGGAGAGTTTTTAAGGTTGTTTACTTTTTCACTTATTGCAGCTTCTATCTCTTTTCCTAAATCATTTCTCATCTGTGTAAGTGCTTCTGCATCATACTTACCAATAACGTTACGAACAACATCACGTACAACAGGATTTACTATTTTGTCTTCCCATGAAAAACCCCAGTTTGAGATTGTTTGCGCTGCAAACTGTGAGTTTAGTCTATACTGCACTGTAAGCTCAATTCCAACAGGAAGTGAACGTTTATCTAAAACTGTTATCGCTGGTTTAGTAATGATACCGGATGCCTGAGTATTAGCCTCAAGACGAGATGCATAATTGATAATACGGACTTTAGTATCAACTACATACACTTTTTGAATTACAGGCACTATAAAGTGTAGACCTGGTAAAAGAGCTTGATCTTGATACTTACCATTTGTACTTAAGATACCACGTTGTCCCTCTTCAATGATCGTGAAAGGTTTTGCAAGAACCAGTAAAATAACTACTGCGATGATAAAGTAAATAATTCCAGATTTACCACCCATATTAAAGTCTATATTTGGCATCTGAGGACCTTTTGGACCTCCTCCGCCTGAAGATTTTTTAAACCCTCCACCACTTTCACTCTTTTTTTTGTTAAAGTAATCATTCATATCTGATGCCATTAAAATATTCTCCTCTGTTTTCATTAGTTTTTCCTAGTCTATATAAGTTAAGTAGTGCTCATACTTTGGATTTCGACCAAATACTATGTCGAAATATGCACTTTGAAGTTTTTCTGTAATCTCTCCACGTGAGCCACAACCTATTGTTCTGGCATCTACATTTGCCACTGGAGTTATCTCTGCTGCTGTTCCTGTTAAAAACGCCTCATCTGCGATATAAACTTCTTCTCTTGAAATACGACGACGTTCAACTTTGATGCCCATATCTTGAGCAACTTCAATAACAGTTTTTTGAGTAATTGAGATAAGTGCATTATCACTTGGAGGCGTTACTAAAACACCGTCAACTATCATAAAAAAACTCGCACCCGATGCTTCCGCCACATAACCCTGATCATCTAAAAGAAGTGCTTCATCATATCCACAATCAATGGCTTCATACTTTGCCATTTGTGAGTTGAGATAATTTGCAGTCGCTTTTGCTTTACCCATGTTTGAGGTATTTGAAGGTCTAGTCATTGATGCTATTTTGAGTTTAATTCCATTTTTCAGACCATCTTCTCCAAGGTAAGCACCCCACTCCCAAGCAGACATCACTGTCTCAACTGGAGCATCTTTATGGTAAACACCCATAACGCCATAACCCAAAAATGCAAAAGGACGAAGGTATACATTATCTCCTACAAACTCATTTTTTCTTATCAAGTCAATCTGCGCCTGATTCATCTCTTCTACACTATAAGGAATGTCAATAAGCGTCATTTTCGCTGACTCTTTGAGTCTCTTTGTATGGTCATTCAGTCTAAAAATCGCATAACCCTTTGCAGTTCTGTAAGCTTTAGTTCCCTCAATTACACCATTTCCATAATGAATCGTGTGGGAAAGTACATGCACCTTTGCATCATCCCAAGCTACAAACTCTCCATTCATCCAAATATACTTGGCAGCGTCCATAAATTCTCCAGTTTTTATAATTAGTGCTATTCTATCCAAAATGCTATTTATATTGCATTAATTCTAAGTTAATACAACTATAATTCCTACTTTAAACAGTTACAAAAAGGCTATATGAATTGAAACATAAATATTGTGACTACAAAGATGTCGATCAAAAACAGCTAGAAAAAGACATTGATGCTATTAAAGTGACTATAGGTGAGAGAACCATAAAAGATTTCGAACATCTTCTCAAGCTAGAAAGATGGGGCAGATTTGCAACATTTTCTGGATTTTTTATACTTGTACTTATCTCTATCTCTGTATATCAAGAAATAATTACAACTTCTGTTTTTTGGCTACTTGGTCTTTTCGCTGCACTACTAATAGCAATCGGGAATGTCTCACGTTGGTCAAATGTTACACATCCCATCCTACATGGTGCCTACGACAAAGTCCCTAACATTCCAAAACGCTATACAAAAAGTGGCTTTGCAAAAGGACACAGACGCTGGATAGATTGGCTTGACTGGATAAAGCCTGAAGCTTGGATTTATGAGCATAATGTAATGCACCACTATCATTTGGGAGAGCTTGACGATCCAGACAATGTAGAAAAAAACTTAGAATGGCTTCACGAAAAAAAGATGCCAATGTTTTTCAAATATAGTATTGTATATGGGTTTGCTGCGTTTTGGAAAATAGCTTACTATGCGCCAAACACACTTCGAATACTTAACAATAAAGACAAAAAAACCATGAATGACCCTCGTTCAAACAAGTACGAGTTCTCTCTTTTTAAAAAGAATGGTCGTAAATTGTGGTTTGAGTACTATCTGCCTTATGGACTGTTTCAGTTTATTTTTCTACCCCTACTCTTTCTTCCACTTGGAACTAGTGCCGTTGTTAACATTTTACTTTTGCTTTTAGTCGCTGAGATATTGGCAAATCTGCACTCATTTTTAGTAATCGTTCCTAACCATTCAGCAGAAGATATCTATCAGTTCTCCACCCCTCATAAATCACAAGGAGAGTACTATCTCAGACAGATTATGGGAAGTGTAAACTACAATACGGGTTCAGACTTCTTAGACTTCCTACATGGTTTTTTAAACTATCAGATAGAACACCACCTTTTTCCAAACATGCCTCATAATTTTTACCAAAAAATGCAACCTATAGTAAAAGAGATATGTAAGAAACACAACCTAGAGTACCGTCAAGAATCAGTGTTTAAAAGAATACTTATGAGTGTTGACTTGATGGTTGGAAAAACAAAACTTCTAAGGATAGAAGGTATCTGAGCTTAATACTTTTTCAAAACATCATTTATCTGAACATAAGCCTGTAAAGGTGTTGTCTCAAAATAGTCAAGTTTATGTTTTTTAGCAAAATCTCGTGTCATCTCTTGTATTTTGAGAAGATTAAAACGAGGAGCTTTGGGAAATAGATGGTGTTCTACTTGAGTATTGAGTCCTCCATAAAACCAGTGCACGAACTTCCCACCCTTAAGTGAACGTGAGGTTCGCATCTGTAACTCCATCCATGAAAGTTTTTCCCCGACCTCTTTGTCAAAGACTTCACATCCTAAATGATTTGTTATAAATCCAAATGCGAGCCAAGGAGAGAGTGTCAGGTTCAGTGTGAGATAAACTACCATAGCACTCCAAAATGGTAAATAGTAAAAAACAGGCAACCATACTATAGGCCAATGCAGTAACATCAGCGCTAACTCTCCCCACTTTTTTCGTTTGATGACAAAATTATATGATTGAATGATAAATGCAGAATACATAAAAAACATAGCACCCCAAAAAACAAGGTACTTTGTAGCACGTAGCCACTTTTTATCACCCTTAAGATTTGGAGTAAAAGCACCATCAAATGCTAAGATATCTGCATCTTTTTGGGTTACATTACACCAAGTATGATGATTGATATTGTGCTTAAAATCCCACCATGAGGAACTATTTGAGAGTATAAATGCAGCAAATGGATAAGAGAGTTTAAAAGAGAGTGTTTTGTTTTTAAAATACTGTAGATGTAAAATATCGTGAGAAACAAATACCGCACGGGTAAAAATCACACTCATAAATAGACCAAGCCCTACAGCCCACCAGAGAGACTCAAATGCTAAAACATTCCAATTATATATGATACTGTAGACTAAAATCATACTCACTATAATAGCAATCATTTCGATGGAACCACGAATAGGAGTACGCTCTAAGAGCCCCGCCTCACGAACAGCTGACTTGAGTTCGTAAAAATTGTTTGGATATGGAGTCGTTAACATTCTAGCTAGCCTGAGAAAAATTTGCGGAATTATAGCAACAAAATTCTAAAACAATTGAATACAAATAGTGTTTTGTTTCCATATTGTAACTAAGGAGAGATTCTTTGGTAATGTACTCGTCTTATACTTTCACAAAATTTAATTCGGAGTATACATATGAAACTAGTTAAAAAAATTGTTCCTAGCGTATTGGCTGCATCACTACTAATCTCTTTTAGTGCCTGTGGAGGTGGTGGAGATTCAACAACACCAACTGCCACACCACTATCTTCAATCACAACAAGTGGTACTGCTGCAGATGGTTATATCTCAGGTGGTACAGCTTGTTTGGACTTAAACCTTGACAACACTTGTCAAAGTGCGAGTGAACCAACTACTACTACAAATGCAACAGGTACTTTTTCATTAAATGTAACTTCTGCTCATCAGATTCATGCTAATTATGAAACTGCTCCAGTTATAGTATATGGTGGAACTGACATAGACACGAACCAGCCTTTTACAGGTATTATGAAATCTCCATTTAACGGATCAAACAATATAGTCGTATCTCCTCTTTCAACAATAGTTCAAGCTGTCGTAGATAGTGGGAAAACGGAAGCTGAAGCAAAAACTGCTGTAGCGACAGCTCTTAGTTTACCTACTGACGATGTTTTGAAAGACCCAGTAACAACTACTTCAATCACTAAAACAGCAATAACTATACAAAAGACACTTGAAGTACTTGCACAAGCAAATATTTCAGCTGGAACTTCTACTTCAAACTCTGAAGCTTTTGATTCTATTTATGGGGAACTTGCTTCTTCAACTGTTGCACTCTCTGAAGATGCAACTGCAACTAAATCATTTACTGCACTGGTAGAAAAAGCTGTAGCAGATTCTGTACTAACTGGTGGAGCTTCTACTTCATCAAGCGTAGCAACTGTTATTGAAACAGCTGTAAACGATGTTACTGCACCAAGTGTTACAGCTGATCTGGCACTTTTCATCGATGCTAAAACAGATGAAATCAAGCAGGTTGTTATCACAAATAGTGGTGTTGTATCAGAACTTGATGCACAAACTGCAGCAGATGCCGCAGAGACTAATGTTAGAATCATTAAAGTTGAACAAATTCTAGAAACAGTAAATGCTACAGCAACTCAAATTACGACTGTTTTAGCACTTACAGATATTCAAAACTTAGTTGATCAAACTAATACAACAACAATTACTAATGCATTAGTAGCTACAGCTATTGCCAATTCTTACGATACTACAATTACTGACTTGGCAACTGCACTTGGTGAAACGCCTAAAATGGATCTCTCAGGAGAAATCTTAACGAATACAACACT
>SWCD01004854.1_pt1 | contig 92737 bp, 95 predicted proteins | sample 4693011 | NCBI WGS metagenome assembly SWCD01 (sample SAMN10267278, study PRJNA491770) | bioreactor metagenome | isolation source: DHS bioreactor inoculated with marine | place: Japan: Omine Ridge, Nankai Trough | reverse complement strand
AAAAAAGGTCTACACGATCTTATCGCCTCTACAGTGGAAGTTGTCGAAAAAGAGGAAACTTTTAGTACTCTGTAAACTATTTTGTTTTGAGGTACTCTACTGCTTTAAGAGCGTCTTCAAAGATTATCTCTGTATACCCTTCTAAAGTCTCTCTTGTATCATAACCACTCAGCACACCGATAGAGTTTACTGCTGCATTTTTAGCGGAGATAAGGTCTAGCTTTGTATCGCCTATCATCCAAACATCTTTATCTTCTATAGCTAACTGCTCTAAGGCTTTGAGTATCGGTTGTGCATGTGGCTTTGGATTTTCTACGTCTTCTCTTCCAATAAGAACCCTAAACTGCTCCATCAAACCAAAATACTCTAGTAACACTCTTGAGTACTTTCCTGTTTTCGTCGTCACAACTGCTAAAGTGGCAAACTTGCTTGCTTCTTCTACCGCTTCTCTCGCACACTCTAATAAAATTGTTTTTTGGGTAGATATCTTTTGATAGTGTTCCTTATAAGTACGTACAAAGTCCCACACCTTCTCTTCATTCTCCACTCCCAACTCTCTATACATTACATCTAGAGGATGACCGATAAGAGCTTCTATCTCTTCATCTTTAGGATGTGCAACACCATAAAAGTTAAATGAGTTATGAAAACTCTCTAAGATAGCTTCTGTGGAGTCTATCAAAGTTCCATCTAAATCAAAAAGTATTATCAATCCACCTTCTCCCATTTAATATATTCATGCCATATGCCGGTCAAGGAAGGCTGAATGTTCTGTATACTTTTATCTATTGCTGTAATTTCGTTTGGTATATATAAAAAGAGATAAGGGTTATCATCCGTTATAATCTTAAACATATCTCTCCATATCAGGTTCAATTTTTCCCTATCAACAATGCTTTGTGAATCTTCTATCATCTTGTCTAACTTCGAGTTATGATACCCCACAAGGTTAAATCCACCTTTTTTATCGCTATCACTATGCCAGAGTAGATACGGATCTGGTGTAGGCGAGAGTCCCCAACCTAGAAGTATAGTGTCAAAATCGTGTGGCACAACGACCATATTTAAAAAAGCTTGCCACTCCATCACTCTCAGACTTACATTTACCCCTACCTTTTTAAGTTGGTGTTGGAGTATCTGCGCTGCATAAGGTCGTATTGGTGTTGAGTTTGAAGTCGTTATCTCAAACTCTAGTGGATTGTTTTCATCATATCCCGCCTTTTTTAAAAGCTGTTTCGCTCTTTTTATATCCTGTATTGGAACCTTCACGTGTTCGTTAAAAGCCTTTGTTCCTGGTAAAAATGGACCACTGCACACTTTTGCATGTTTAAAAAAAAGAATGTCGACAATCTCTTGTCTATCTATCGCGAGTGAAAGAGCCTCACGTACATCTGAATTTTTAAACTTTTCACGTCGAAGATTAAACCCGAGATAGGAGTAAGAGAGGCTAATCTTCTCAAAAGTTCTAAACTTCTCAAAAAACTCCTCATGTAGCTGTCTCTCATACGCCATAGGCTCAAGCGAGCCTATATCAATCTCCCCTGATTTTAGCATCATAAAACGTGTCATAGGGTCGGCAATGACATGAAAAGAGATATTATCTATCTTTGCTTTGCCTTCATAATAGTTCTCAAAAGCACTTAAAATAATGTTTTTTGAAAACTCTAGCTGTTCGAGTCGATAGGGACCTGTTCCTATGGGATTTGTATTAAAAGAAGAGCTCATGAGGTTTGCTTCGTCTTTGAGTATATGTTTTGGGATTATGCCCATCATCCAAGTCTCAAGCGCTTTGAAATATGGTTTTTTGTAAATTACCTCGACTGTCAGTTTATCAAGAGCTTTCACACTCTCTACAAAACGAAAACCAGAGCTATAAGGGGAGGCTATCTTATCTGAAATGAGCGTTTCATAGGTAAAAAGCACATCTTCAGCGGAAAAACGAATGCCATCATGCCAAAGAACATCTTCTCTCAACTCAAAAACAAGAGTAGAGTCATCTTTAAAATAGAAATTTTTTGCCAGGTCACCAACAATCTTTTTTGCATCTTTATCATACTTCACAAGCCCATTAAAAAGAAATCCCGTAATCTCGTTAGAGCTAGAGTCCGTTGCCAAAATTGGGTTGAGTCGGGCAGGATTGGTTGCAGTTGCAAGATGTAGCGTCGAGGCACTTAAAAGCAAACTACAAAAACAAAAAAGAAGCAGTACTCGCATGGCTATTGTAATGCTTTTCCATTAAGTGTCAGTTGACCTTTTTGAAAATTAAAATCAAAAATATAATCATTCCCATCCTCTTTTAAATATCCCTGTATCATCTGTGGAACCGGTCTCTGCTCTGTAAGCTTTGCGTAAATCTCTCGAGAAACTCTTATCTTCGTGACAACATCTATGTTTGATATCAAAAGAAGTGGTGAAGCCTGTAGTTTTTGAGCAAAGTCCTTGTCCTCTTTAATTTTCATTTGACTTTGAACTTTAAAACCTTTGAGCTTCTCACTCTTCTTAAGTGTAATATCTTCAATAGAAAAATCAGCAATACTAAAAACAAGTCCTTTCGAGAGCATTTTTATTAAACTCTCTCTTAATTTAAGTTCTAAAGTAGGGTCATTTAATTTATTGAGCTTGGAAAACATCTCAACACTCTCTTGAAAACTCTCTTTGTCAAGAGAGTCAATGGCCATATCTATGTTGAAATTTTTCATGTCAAGAGTCAACTTCTCTGAATCAAGTTGAAGATTTTCTATACTACTCTTGGAGTCAATTTCCGCAAACTCTCCTTGCGTATTTGATGAAGCATTCAACTTTATATCTTTGAGGTGAACCGTAAGGTCTTGTTTTGTACCACTTACCACAAAATCAAAATCCTCTAGCTCTGTACTACTGAGGTAAGTACTTTTAGACTCATAAGAAGATGCTGTTTGTAAGTCATGTAAGTTAAAAATCACAGAGTCGTTTTTTTCTAGAATCTCCAAGCGAATCTTTTTTACAGATGTTGTTAATCTCTCTGGAGCTATAAGCTCCCCATTCCCTTCATATATAGCACCTTGTAAACTGAGGAGTAACTCTGTCTTATCTTCAAGTGTATACTTTTCATCTATATCTTTTATAAATCCCTCAAAATCTTGACTCACTATATTGTAGTCTATGTGGTATAAAATACCTTTTGAGTGTAAGAACTTCTCTAGATATGTATAAAAAGGAAGATTCTCTTTTTGGAGTTCATTAGCCATGCTCTCAGACATACTCAGTGGATAAACATCTAATGTTACAGATTTGCTAAAAGGAATGTTGGAGTATTCTAAATCAACTCCTATAAGAACACCCTCGAGCATAGCATTTACATAAGGAGGAATCTGTCCATCTGCGTATTTATTGAGATACTCTACAAAAGCATTTGCATCTTTGAGTAGAAACTCAAAATGTTGTTTTGTATTGAGATACCCTTTTTCAGTCTCTATCTTTTTACTCTCTAGTCCATAAACTTTGAGTTCATTGACTCTCTCTTGTATACTACTTTGCATTACACTGTTACCTATGATTGGTAGTGCAGCTGCAACTAAGATGACTACTCCAAGAGTGATGAGAGTTTTTTTCATATCTATTCCTTTTTTATTAGAAGAAACATTATATTGAAATAGAATTAATTAAAGGTGATTTAGAAAAAGTTTAAAAAGGAGAGCTTTACCAAGACAAAGTGCCTTGATAAAAGTAACAGTGAAACGATTAACGTTTACTGAATTGGCGAGAACGACGAGCTTTTCTCTTACCTGGTTTCTTACGTTCAACAACACGTGCATCACGAGTCATCATACCCTCTGGTTTGAGGATAGCTTTTACTTCTGGGTTAAAAGATACAAGTGCACGAGAAATACCGTGACGAAGTGCATCAGCTTGACCACCAAAACCACCACCTAAAGTAGTAGCTACGATATCAACAGAAGTATCTAGTTTAGAAATAACCAAAGGTTGCTTTACACGAAGTTTTTTCGCCTCAAGTCCACCTAACCATGCATCAATAGATAAACCATTAATTGTAATTTTACCAGTACCTGGAGTTAACCATACTTTTGCGATAGACGCTTTACGACGACCTGTTGCATAAATTGTTTTTGCCATTAGTCAATCCTTACTTAGCTATTTGTGCAGTGTGAGGGTGTTGATCACCTGCATATATTTTTAATTTTTTAAGCATTTTAGCACCAAGCTTAGTTTTAGGAAGCATACCACGAGTTGCTAATTTGTATAGTTTCTCTGGGTTTTTTTCTAAAAGCTCAGTCATCTTAACACTCTTAGTTGAACCGAAGTAACCTGAATGAGAGAAGTACTCTTTATTTGCTATTTTACCAAGACCGTTAAATTTAGCCTTAGAAGCATTAATGATAACAACATAGTCACCACAGTCAATGTTTGGAGTGTAACATGGTTTATTTTTACCACGAAGCGCAGTTGCAACCTCAGTAATCATACGACCAAATGTTTTACCCTCAGCATCGATCAAAATCCATTTTTGATCAATTTGTTCAGCAGATGCAATTTTAGTAAATTTCATTTTGAACCTTTTTTAAGTAATTTGTTTAACAAACGCTAACGCTTATTTAGTGGCGAAAGTATAGCTCATTAAACTTATAAGTTACTTAAATTAAGGTATTTATAAGATATATTTCTAGCTGAAGTAAGCATTATTTATTTTTAGATATAATGCTTTTTTGAAATTATATCCCTTTAAAGATGTGAGAACCTTGAAAGCAACAATACAGCAGATTAAAAATGTAGAAAACCTGAACCTTGTGACACTCAACTCCCAAGAGACTCAACTCACAATGGTTAGCCTCGAACTGCAAAGTAATCTTAAAATTGGTAGCATGGTAGTTTTAAATGTGAAGGCAACTTCCGTCAGCATTACACAATCATTAAGTCACGATTCTCTATTAAGTTTTGAAAATGTCATTCCCATGAATATAGAGAGCATCGACTCAGGTGAAATACTCACGTCAATCCAACTAAAGACAGAGGGAATCTCTTTAGAGTCCATCATTACAACTAAGGCAGCGAATAAGATGCACCTTCACGTCAACAGTAAAGTAACTGCACTTATAAACGCTTCAGATATATCTATTGTAGAGGTTCTCTGATGATTGAGACACTTTTAGAGATGGATTTTTCTCCTTTTTTCTTATCCTTTAAACTAGCAAGTATTACTGTAGTGATTCTATTTATCATCTCTCTACCTCTTGCATGGTACCTCTCACAAACGAAGTCAAAGTTCAAGCCATTACTTGAGGCTATAACCGCTCTACCTCTAGTTCTTCCGCCATCTGTCTTAGGTTTTTATATCCTAGTTGCACTTTCACAAAACTCTCCTTTAGGTGCATTTTTCAAAGAGACCTTCAATGTGAGTTTGGTTTTCAACTTTACAGGCTTAGTCATCGCAAGCTCTTTTTACTCTCTTCCTTTTATGGTACAACCACTTCAAAGTGGTTTTGAATCTATCAATAAGAATATGATAGAAGCAAGCTACATAGGTGGGAAAGGGAAGATTGAGACAATTTTCAGAGTTGCCCTGCCAAATATAAAACCGGCACTTCTTACTGCACTCATAGTTACCTTTGCGCACACAGTTGGAGAGTTTGGAGTTGTCTTAATGGTTGGTGGAAGCATACCCGGTGAAACAAAGGTGGCGAGTGTCGCAATTTATGAAATGGTTGAGATTCTTGACTATAAAGCGGCTCATATCTACAGCGCTATCATGCTTATTTTAAGCTTTTTGGTACTTCTAAGTGTCTATATCTTCAACGCAAAACACAATAGAAGATTTGGATTTACAAAATGATAGATATAGAGATACAAAAAGCACTTCATGGTGATAGTAAAGATATGCTACTTGACGTGAAGCTTCATATCAAAGAGGGAGAGTTTGTCGCTCTAAGTGGCAAAAGTGGAAGTGGAAAAACGACTCTGCTTCGTATTTTAGCAGGACTTGAAGATGCTAGCGGCAGTATCAGTGTGGAGGGCGAGAACTGGTTAAACAAGCAAAAAAAGCTTCCACCTCAAAAACGTCGTATCGGTTTCGTTTTTCAGGACTATGCACTTTTTGAAAATATGACAGTTCTAGAAAACCTTCTGTTCATAGAAAATGACAAGAAACTAGCCCTCCGTCTTTTAGAGATAACAGGGCTGAGCGAATTTCATACAAGGTATCCAAACACACTCAGTGGCGGTCAAAAACAGAGAGTGAGCATCTCACGTGCGATGATGAAAAAACCGGCTCTCCTACTTCTTGACGAACCACTCTCGGCACTTGATCCCGCTATGCGATCAAAACTTCAAACAGAGCTACTCACACTCCACCATGAGTTTAAAACAACGACTATCATGATAAGTCATGACCCGAGTGAAATTTTTAAACTTGCAAGTCGTGTCTTAGTTCTAGATGATGGAAAAATCATTCAAGATGGCAGTGTAAAAGAGATACTCTTAAAGTCACATGGAAGTCAGAAGTTCTCATTCTCAGGAGAGCTTTTGGCAGTCAAAAAGATAGATGCCATATATGTAGCGACGCTCGCAATCGGGCAACAGATAGTCGAAGTGGTCTTAGGTGCAAATGAGGCTGAGGGACTCGTTATAGGAGAGAGAGTTACACTCTCCACAAAGGCATTTCAGCCTACTCTTTCTCGCTAAGTCACCTTGTGAAGTTTTATCTCATCTTTTAACAGATAGCAGATATACCCTTCAACCTCTTCATTTGTAATCTGTTGAATGGCATTAACATAAAATCTTACTTGTTTGAGGTGCTCATCTGCATACGAGAGGGAACTTTTATAGTCTATTACATTCCAAACACCAGACTCATGTTTTACAAGTAAATCAATGTAACGCAGAGAGTTTTTAAAACGCAAGGCTTTTTCTCTATAACACTCACCTTGTACGAGTTCTAAGAACTCTTTATTTTCAACTAACAGGTTCAGTCGATTGCTTATATCGTCCACTTCGACATCTTCAAGTAAAAAGCCAAACTTGTTAAGCATCATGTCTTTGGCGTCTTGTATACTCTCTTTCTCAAAACTACCCAGCATCTCTAAAGTGTAGTGCATTGATGTACCAAAGTTAAGCGCTCGCAACTCTTCAGCATTCTCTTTTTCTAAGCTGAGTATATCGCTCTGTGTTCCATAGTAGAGTTCTTTGTACTGAAGTGGCTCAAACTCTTGGCTCACGTGAGACTCTTTTTGCTCACACATAAGCTCTCCAAAAGAGCCCACTTCCAACTCCAGTAGATCAAAATCAGACTTCTCACTTTTAGCAATTATAAAAAGATTGTCCCTGGCTCTTGTAAACGCTACATAAAGAGCATTGAGACTATCCTCTCTCACAAGTGTTTGTTCTTTTTCTAGAGCATTTTTGTACTGTGCATCAAGAGCGTCTCTGTTTTTTGTTCGTAAGTAGATGTTTTGCAGGTGAATACCGTCATACTCATAGATGATACTCTCACGTGAAGGTGGCGCACCTTTGATTCTATCCATAACGATAACATGTTCATACTCAAGCCCTTTTGACTTATGAACAGTTAAAACACGTACGCCACTTATGTCTGAAGCTGCGGCGGCGACATCGAGTCTCTCATACTCAAAAAGAAGTGCTTCCACATCTGCATACTGTGAGAGTGTGTCCAAAAACCGTATAAGATGGAAATCATCGCTAAAAAGCTCATACTTTACAATGGCATTTTTAACGATATCTATAAGCAACATACGGTTAAAATCAACACTTGGTATAAGCTCTTCTTTACGCTCAATCAGTGCAAAAAAGTTATGTCTGTAGATGTTCTCTTTAAAATAGAGATATTTGAGATATTCCAAAATAGCTTTGACGCTTTTTTGATTTATGAGTTTTGTCGTTGTTTCCGTGACGACTTCAATCTTCTCTTTTTCTAGTGCGAACTTTATCTCTTCTCCATCTCCATTTGTCGCACACAAAACTGCTATCTCATCGAGTTCAGCACCAAGAGAGATGAGTTTCTTTACCTGTTCTATGGTCGCCTCTAAAATCTCGTCGCTTTTGATTATCTCTACATAGCCGCCATTTGCCTCTGCTCGAACAAGTTGGGGTGTGTAGTTTTTTATCTTTTTCTCAAAAACACTATTGACAAAACTCACAACCTCTTTTTGCGATCTGTAATTTGTAAGCAGTTTGTCCACTTCGGTAGCATTATCTTGTGCGACTTCAGCAAAAAGAGCACTCACCCCTCCGCGAAACCTATAGATGGACTGTTTCACGTCACCAACAAAGAAAAAACTTCCCTCCCTAAAAACACCCTCTCCAGAAGTTATCTCCTGGATGAGCGGTTTTAAAATCTCATACTGTAAGATACTCGTATCTTGAAACTCATCAAGCAACATATGCTCAATCGAAGCGTCTAGTCTAAAGTATAAAAACTCACTATCGTTTATAAGGTGGAGTATCTCATAAACAAGGGAAGTCACATCATTGAAACTGAGTTCACTGTCTTCCATATAGAGTGCTTTTTTAGACTTTTTATAAATATCTACAAGCTCATTTAAAGCATAAAAAAAGTTACTCTCTTTGGCTCTATGGTACATCATTATGGCATTTTGAATCGTATGAAGGTAGCCATTCATCTCTAAAGAAAAACATTTCTTAAAGACCCAGTACTCTAGCGACTCTTTGACAATCCAGCTTTTTGCTAGTAGTGCTTCAAAATTCTCAGCTTCAACTGCTTTAATAAGTGAAGGAGAAGCCCCCTTACAGTTAGCAACTAAAGCTTGAAGTCCTTGAAGAGCGAGTATCGCTTCATCCTCAAAGCCAAAGCTCTGTATTTTCTCAAACTTCAAACCTGCAAGTTCTTCTTTTTTTGTATAAAACTCATCAAGAAGTACAAACAAATCACTTATGCGTTTCTTCGAAGAGAGTGAAAGGCTTATGAGTGTATCACGTTTGTTTGCTACACTCACCTCTTTTAAAAATCGTGAAAGAAGCTTCAGCTCATGTTGAGAACTAAAAGTAGAAAAATCTGGCATAAGCGAAGCGTATAAAGAAAACTTACGAAGTATCTGTGTAAAAAAACTATCTATAGTCATTATCTTCGTGTTGGCGTTTAAAAACAGAGCGAGAACTTGAGAGCGAGCGGCAAGTATCTCCTCTTTACTCAACTCTGTTACTTTTACTATCTCATCCAACTCTCCACGAAACTCTAACTCTTCAAGTGTCTCTACGACTCTCTCACTCATCTCTGAAGCGGCTTTGTTTGTAAAAGTCAGAGCTAAAATCTTAGAGGGGTCTGCGCCTGAAAAAAGGAGTGAGAGATAACGCACAACGAGCATAAAAGTCTTTCCACTTCCAGCACTCGCTTCGTAGCAAAGATTTTCTCTAAACATTACTCTCTCCCACACATGATTTTATACTCACAGTATGTACAGTTTTTGATATCTTCACATTTGGAAAAATTAACATCTTCTATCATTAAGAGATCTTTTATATGTGATTTGAGTATCTCTAATTTCTCTCCTAAAAAAGCTTCAGGAACAATCTTTGACTCTTTTAAGTCATAAAAACTACACTGCTCGACATTTCCCTTTGCTGCGGCCAATAGATAGTAAAACTCTAGTTGAAAATCAGTTGCTTCTGTAAAATTATTTTTGTTATAGAGTTTATAAGACCCTGTTTTATAGTCAAGGACTTCTATGGAGTTCTCACGTTTATCTATTCTATCTATCTGTCCACTGAGTGTCATGCCGGCGTACTCTACACTCAAATTCTCTTCACAGCTCACTACGCTCCACCCAGACTTAAAACGCTCTACTTCTTGTTCACAAAAAGCTTCAAGCCTCTTTTTTTGAAGTGCTATAAGATACTTGTCGAGTTCGCTTTTTTCACACACTTCCTCCAGTTCACGGTCAAGGTCACGTTTTAACTCCTCTACGTCACTATAAGAGTTTTTCTTCGTGTAGAGCTCTTTTAGTGCAGCATGAACAGCTGTTCCTATTTCATGTTCTTCGGGCATATCCTTGGGAATATCATGATTTTTTATATTTTTGACATACTTCAAATAATACTTACGTTTACAACTCAAAAAGCTCTTGAGTCTTGTCGCTGAGAGTTTGACATCTTTAAAGCTGTAAGGCTCTTTTATCTCTTCATCTTCTTTTGTCTTTTTTGTATGTCTCTGAAAAAGTATGGAGGCATAATCAAGTTCATTGTGTATGTTCTTCTCTTTGATTTTGAGTTGTTTGAGAAATCTTGATACGCTACTTTGTGATGAACTGACATAAGATATCGCTACATCTTTTGAACGACTCATAAGCATTTCATAGTAATGTTTTTGCAGGTTTTCTCTGTCGTTCATCGTCGGCAGCTTGGCATTTTCTCTTATCTTAGTATTTAAAAACATATCTTTGTCACTACGTTTAGGTACATTTTTATCATCAAAATCTATAATGATAACACCATCAAAGTGAACTGCTCTCGTCTCAAGCACACCCATAACTGTAACCTTTCCACCTCTTATATCATCGATGGTTCTCTCTGCCAAACGTTGCATAAAGAGACTCATAACAGATTTGATACTCATCTCTTTCATAAAAGGAAGTACTCGAGTAAAACTAAAGATTTCTTCTTTAAAAATATTGAGTTCACTTTTACTATTAAACAGTTCACAAAGTTCTTCTAAAAAATCGATGAAATCGAGTTCTGCACTCTTTTTGTAGTAGATGGAGTAAAACTTCACAAATAGCTCATCCCCTACTCTTTCAACTCTCGCTTCATTCTCTTTTGAGTCTTGTTCTATCGCTTTTATTGTGGCATTTAGTTTAGTGTAAATCTCACTTGTTACAAAGGACTTCCCCATCGCAAAGTTGAAGTTGCCCTTTTCATCAAAACTTTGTAAATTCACAGCTGTCTGCTCACTTGGAAGTATGACAGCTATGTTTTGTGGCTCGTGTCCCTTTTCTATAAACTCATACACTTTCTGTTTTACAAATGCCATCTGTAAAAGTGACTCACTAAAGCTCTCGCAACTGATACTTTTATTTTTCTTTATTAGAGTTTTATTTACTACAGTGAGTTCATTAAGTGAGATGGTGTACGCATAACCCACTTCAAGTTCAAGCCCTAAATCCAAAAATCTACTCTGCATTTTTGTGTTAAAAGCAGTAGCAGAAAAAAGAAGCTCAACTTGAGTAAACTCTTTTGCACGTGAAAGAAGTTCAAACTCAAAGTTTGTCAGGTGTCCTTCAAGATGTATACTCACTTTATCGTGTGAAACTGCATAGTTTTCATTAAACTCATACAACTTAGGAAGAAAGATTCTGTCTAAAAGCTTTCTCTCAGTGCAGAGTGTTTCATACCGTTTATAAAGTTCTTGGAGTATCGTTATATGCTCTTCATACTCGGCATATGTGTCTGCTCCACTTAAAAGGTTTATATCATAAAGCTCAGCACTCAACTCTTCAAAAAACTTAAATATATAGGAGCTGTTTTTTGTAAATGTAAAAAAGTTTCTCTCAATTTGTAAGTTTGAAAAATCCTTAAAGTCTGAGGCTTCAAGAAGAAGTAAGACACGGCTATCATCATCTATGTGCTTAAAATCTTTTACTATACAAAGTTTAGATATAAAATCACTCATAGTGATGTAGTTTGGTAAAAAAAGTGTTTCTGATTGTAGTGAGAGTTGCTCATGCCGAATTGCACGAGCTGAGGGTAAAACTATGGTTGTATTATCCATAATTTAAAATTCAAAGGCTTCTTGCGTTCTTGTATCTGTTTTAATATTGAAAAATCTACTCTCTTTTCCTGCTTCGACCTTCGCTATAATATTCCAAATACCAACTTTAGGAAAGCTCGCACCTTCAAAACTGTAAACACCATTTTGTACTTTTGGATTTTCTAGCTTCTCGTTAAACTCATCGCTGTCTGGTCTACTAGTAGCTATGATAATTTTTGCATCATTCACAGGATTTGCATCAGCGTCAGTTACTTTGTACTTGATGATAGTGCCACTCTCTAAAATCTTTTGCGTCAAGTACTCTACCTTATACTTTTTGTCAAATGCTATCTGCGCTTTGATAAGATCGTTTGCATTTGCATCAGCATCCTGATAGTGTGTCATATAAGCGTCACTCTCTTGAATATTCGCTTTTTGTGTCACCATAATTGTCGCTACACAAAAGCCAAATACAATTGTTATAGATATCCCAATTGCATAGGGCCAAATTCTTCCGCTACTCTTGCTCATTTTTATGCCTTCTTCTATAAATTACTCTTCTTATATACATAACAATACCATAAATAACAAAACCGTAGAAGAATACCTTCACATAAAAAAGAGTTTCTTGATTTGTGTCACCTGGGTCATTTTCCAAAACGACACCTCGTGCTGTTGAAACTTGATGAGCGATATCTATATACCCATTAAACATTGAAGCTGCATATTTTCCTATGAGTTGTTCTGGCTTCGTTTTTCCAGCTATAAGAGGTAATATACTTCCTCCATAATCTTTTCTCAGTTGATTGAAGTGCTCCCAACTATCGCTATACACAATAGCCATTATAAAAGCTTGAACAGGTGAGGCCACAGGACTTAAAACCTGTTTTCTATTAAAATATTTATATAAAGATGTATCATTCACTTGTATGTCTATATCTGAACTCAATTCTACAAATGTTAAAAGTATAGTAGGCTCGTTAAATGTAGCTAATAGTTCTTTTTCATATTGAACTATATCAATATCATCGGGAAGTTTTTTAAGCATTACAAGTTTCAAGGATATACCCGTCTTTGCATAAAGCTCACTTCCGAGCTTCTCTACTTCTTCAGTAAATGTGGCACGATCTACAACTTCATCTTTATATAAATACTCTGCGACTAATTGTGATTGAAAAAAGATTGTGAGAATGAGGGCATAAAGCCCTCTATTAAAAAATTTCAATGAAATCCCTAACCAACGTATAAATGGTTTGGTGTTACAACCGCGAAAAGTGTGTAAGCCGCCATTATAACAAGTCCAATTGCAATAATCTTATCCATTATATACTCCTTACTTTACATCAACAATATGCTTAGCATTTTCAGTGCTAAACATTTTGATTGATGTTTCATCTTTAAGTTCATAAAAGTTTTCTGCACTTGTCTGTTGTACACTCATTGCCCAAATAGTAAGACCAACAAGGATACTTAAAAGTAATGCAGTGGCTATCAACATACCAGTTACACCGTGAATTGAAAATACACTTCTGTTTTCATTCATACCTAACTCCTTATTGAGCGCTTAAGCTAGTAACATACGCACTAACCGCTTCTTTTTGTTTTGCATTAAGTCTATCAAATGCTGGCATAACACCTATAGCACCTTTTTTACCATGATTAAGAACATTAGTAACTAAAGGAATATCAAAACTAGCAATATTTGGAGCAACATACTCCATACCTTTACCATCCATACCGTGACATGAAGAACATACTCCAGCAAAGATTTCAGCACCTTCACCTTGCATACCATTTGCAACATAAGAAGACACTACATCAATTTCAGCATCAGTAATTAACTCACCTGTATTCATGTTAAAAAGACCATTACGATCCGGCATTGGCATTTCAGTACCAAGTAGCATATTATTTGAACCATTTTCAATAACATGCTTCACAGTTTTTTCTTCAAGTCTAACATTTAAGTTAGCAGCAGTACCGTCAATACCATCAGCAGCAAGACCGTGACACACTTTACACTCTGCCAAGAAAACTGATTCACCCATAGCTATCAGCTTATCACCTTTAATAGATGCGTACTGTGCTTCAAACTTTTCATTGTGTGCTGCAACATCTTCGTTATACTCACCAATTTGCGAGTAAGCATTCACTGGATATCCAGCTATGAAGTACCACATACCCCAAACCATTGTGCCTAAGAACATAATTGCCCAACCCATTGGTAATGGATTTTTATATTCACCTATATCATCCCATGAGTGATCTACTAAATCACCGTCAGCTGTATCAGTTTGCATTTGACGTACATACTTGATTACTACAAAAACTGTAATAATTACAAGTGCTATGGCACCTGCAACTGCAAGCATATTTACGATATCACCATTTAAACCACCCTTAGAACCACCTACAGAAATGTAAGTAAAACCAAGCATAGCAGCAGCAAAAATCGCTCCCCCAAGATAAAGCTTATTCATATATCTCTCCTATTTTTCATCATCTTTTGATTTAGCATTTACCGGAGTATCTACTATATCATCATGTAGTGCCATATTGCTATACTCTTCATAGTCATGACCATCTGCATCTTTTTTTTTGCTATACAAATGATATATGTACGCATAAAGAGCAACTGCCATAAAGACAGTCAATGCAAAGTAACCGTAAGCTTGTATTTCTGCAATATCCACTCTATTTTCCTTTTATTTCAGACTGTTCATATATGCAATAAGCGCTACGATTTCAGGAATTTCACCACGTGCTACTGCATCTTTTACATCTTGATCTTTCATACCAGCTGCTATTTCTTTTGCTTCTTCTAATGCTAAAGCATTCGCTTCTGCAACAGATGCACCCATTTTCACAATTTGTGTTGACCCATCTTTCATAGGAACAGGTTTGTTGTAAGGAACTGAAAAGAACTGAGCTACTGTTAACTGTTCTGCATAAGCAGTGTTGATATCAGCTTTGTTTGTAAACATCCATCTATATGCAGGCATAATTGAACCTGGTACTACAGCGGCTGGGTTTTTCATATGATTTTCGTGCCAGTCAGTCGTACGGTAGTTACCTACACGATGTAAATCTGGACCTGTTCTTTTTGAACCCCAAAGAAAAGGACGGTCATATGCATACTCACCACTTAATGAGTAGTGACCATAACGGTCAGTTTCTGATTTAAATGGACGTACTAGCTGTGAATGACAAGCATTACAACTGTTTTTAATGTAAACGTGACGACCCGCTAACTCTAAAGTAGAGTAAGGAGCAGTTCCGATTACTGGACGTGATGCCTGAGCAAAGTTTGGAAGAATCTCAATCAAACCAGCAAAAGCAATTACTACAAATACACCTACCGCAAAAAAGAACGGATTTTTCTCTAACCAATGAAACATAATTATAATCCTTTTCTATTAAGCGCCCATAGGCGATGCGTTTTGAAGCTCAGACTCTTCTACTTTACGACCAGCAGTCATAGTTTTGTAGATGTTGTAAGCAAACATTAGGAAACCAATTAAGTATAATAACCCACCTACACCACGAATAGCATAGTAAGGGTGAAGAACTGTAACAGTATCAATAAATGAGTAAGCTAAGTTACCAAATTCATCGTGTGCTCTCCACATCATACCTTGAGTAATACCTGCAATCCACATAGAAGTGAAGTATAAAACAACACCTAAAGTTTGGATCCAGAACTGAGAAGCCATTAGGCTTTTTGAGTAGATCTCACGTTTAAATACACGTGGAGCCATGTGATAAAGTGCAGCCATAATCATAAAGCCAACCCAACCAAGAACACCATCATGTACATGACCAACAATCCAGTCAGTAAAGTGAGCGATAGCATTAACAGATTTAATTGCTTGAATTGGACCTTCTAATGTTGAGAACATATAGAATGTTGAACCAAGAACCATAAACTTAATTAGTGGAGATGCCGCAACTTGTTGCCATTCACCTTTCATTGTAAGAAGCATATTGATTGCTGAACCCCATGATGGTAAAATAAGTACTATTGAGAAAATAGAACCCATAGTTTGCATCCAGTCAGGAACAGTTGAATAAAGAAGGTGGTGACCACCAGCCCATAAGTATACGAACATTAGACCCCAGAAAGAGAGTAAAGATAATTTATATGAATAAATAGCTTGACCTGATTCCTTCGGTAAAAAGTAGTAGATCATTGCAACAATTGGAACCGTAAAACCAAATGCAACAGCATTGTGTCCATACCACCATTGTACTAGTGCATCATTTGTACCAGCATACATAGATACTGAATGGTACCAAGCACCAAATCCAGTTTCACCTGCAGGTGAAGCAGCTAACATAGTTGGGATTTCCATGTTGTTAAATAGATAAAGCATAGCTATACCTAAGAAAGTAGCAATGTAGTACCAAACTGAGATGTAAAGTGACTTCTCACGACGCATACCAATAAGACCAAACATACTGATACCGAATAGTACCCATACAATAACAATAGCAATATCTATTGGCCATTCAAACTCAGCATACTCTTTTGAAGTTGTAACACCTGCAAAAAGAGATACGATAACCGCAACTACACCCAAAAGGTATAACCAAAAGTGTAATTTTCCTATAAACATCAAAAAGCCTGATTCTGCCATTGACACTTTTAGTACACGTTGACCAACATAATACCAAGTAGCGAAAACACCACTTAGTGTAAAACCAAATATAACTGCATCAGTATGCAGTGGACGAAGACGACTAAAGTTAGTATATTCAGCGAGACCTTCACCTAGTATTGTATTAATACTTGGAAAAGCAAGCTCAAATGCTAAGATTACACCAATGAGCATACCAACGATTCCTGTTAGAACCGTTGTAAGCATAAACATCTTTGCAACCGTATAGTCGTACTCTAATGGACGATTCTCCATATATAGCCTCCTTAAGATTCAAAGCAATTATGTTTAATCAATATATTTTATTCATTAAACTAATTAACATTGTATGGTAACAATAGAATTGTTTAAATTATCTTAATGTAGATTTAAATTTCAATATTTATTATCTTTTTGTTTACTTTTGTAATTTTATTATTTTTTAAGAAAGTAGGAGTTTTTTTACTAATTATAAGTAGTATTTATATCTACTACTTATTTATCTTTGGATAAGAGAAAGAAATTCACTAAATATATAGCGACTCTCTTTTGGACCAGGAGAAGATTCTGGGTGATGTTGTACTGAAAAGATTGGAGCATCCTTATACTTTAATCCCTCTATTGTATTATCAAAAAGATTCGTATGTGTCACATCAGCGATCTCTACTATGTTATCAGGAACATTGTAGTTGTGATTTTGTGCAGTTATTTCGACTAGGCCAGTTTTCATATTTTTAACAGGATGATTACCACCATGATGTCCAAACTTCAGTTTATATGTTTCATAGCCGTGAGATATAGATAAAAGTTGATGCCCTAAACAGATACCAAACATTGGTACTTTAGCTTCTATGAGCTTTTTAATCTCTATCTGTTCTTCTTTAAGAACAAGTGGATCTCCTGGACCATTTGAAAGAAAAACACCATCTATACTCTTCTCTTTATATCTAGAGATTAAATCTTCAGCCTTAAAATCATTTGGAATAACTTCTACTCCAATACCAGCACTTACAATTTCATTTAAAATATTACGCTTTACACCAAAATCGACAACTACTATCTTTGCTTTTTCTGCAGGAGCACTTTCATAAGAAAAGCCTGCTTTAGCACTATAAGTACTTGAAGTATGAGCATATGCTTCTTTTGTACTGACTTGTTCGATATAATTTACATCTTCAATCCGAGGAGAGCTCTCTAAAATCTTTTTAAGCTCATCTTTATCACTTACTTTTGTAGATGCCACCATCATCATGGCACCTTCACTTCTTATCATTTTCGTTAAAAATCTCGTATCGATATCACAAATTCCCATAACATTATGTTTTAGTAAAAAATCATGGAGAGAGCCTTCCGCTCTAAAGTTTGAGTATCTCGGCTGATACTTTCTTACAATCATCCCTTTAGCATGCGCAGAAGCACTTTCCATATCCTGTACATTTACACCTACATTTCCAATCTCTGGCATCGTAAATGTAACAAACTGTCCGGCATAAGAGGGATCAGACATAACCTCCTGATACCCACTGAGTGAAGTATTAAAAACTATTTCACCCACAACTGTATCATCACTACCAAAACTATTTGCTTCTAGGAGTGTTCCATTTTCAAGGTATATATAAACTTTTTTTAACTCAATGCTCATCTTAATTACTCCATACCTCTTTTCATCATCTCTTCACGGTAAAGTTTTTCATGTAAGATTTCAAACTCATCAGTCCCAGGTATAAACTTACGCTTGTATGAACGGATTTTATCCATAACAGCATCTTCTATCTCAGATACATTTGCGATGAAAGATGTAATAGCATTATAAATGATATTTTTTATTCGGTTTTCAGTTACATCGAAGTGAATGAGATCCTCTTCATACAGTTCATCTAAAATCTTATGCGATATATCAGAGTATCTTTCTTCATAATCCAAAATCACACCAAATTCAGGTGCTAATTTCTTTTTGATCATGAAAAATAGTTGTCTCTCATCTGCAAGCATAAACTCTATCTCTTCTTCATTGTCATCACAAATAAGGTCTACTTTTTCCTCTAGTGCAATCTCTTGCTTTACATTCTGTTCAAGAATTTTTTGTGCTTCTAAAGCAACAGGTTCTAAGCCTTTGGTCATTGTTACAACACCACTTTTGTTTAAATCTACAGCGATTTTATTTGATATGTGAGGAATAGTTTTAAGAGAAATTTTCATGCTGATTATGACCTACTTGTTATTTAATTTGGATATTTTACAACAAGTAAGGTAAAAATATGATTAGAGAAGAGTTATTTACTCAAAAGAAGTGTTAATTCAGAGGCTTTTTTTGCATCCATTTTTGTCAAAATTTTCCCTACTGCTTTTGGTTTAAGTGATTGTAAAATCTCCACGGCATCAGTTGCATTCATATCTGAAAGTATAGCCGCAGAAGCTCCTGCTTTCATCTTAGAAAATGTCTGTGCTACTTTATTCATCTTAGTTTCACTTATCTGTTTCAACAGTGCTTTGTTTTTTTCAAGCATTTTCTTTGTGTTTGCTTCTTTTTGAGTAATTATTTCTAGTTTTTGACTTAACTCTTCTTCTTGTAGTAATAACTTGGACTCTTTTTGTTTGAGGAGTTCTTCTGTTGCTGACTTCAGTGCACTTAATGCTTGTTTTTGTTCATCAATACGTTCTAGTTCTACTAAAAGTTCACTCTTTCTCTCTTTAAAAATCTCCGTACATTCAAAAAGTTTATCACTCGTTTGAATCGCATATATGGAAGAGTAACAGAGAAGAATTAATAGTAGTTTTTGCATTAAGCAACCTTTGTTTTATCTTTTCTTGCATGTGCTATAAGTGCAACTTCGTCTAAATCTTTTGCCTCTTTGAGCTTCTCTATTTTAAGCTTTTTCTCTATCTCTTGAAACTCTAAATATTGAAATTTCTCAAACTCAATCATCGCATTTTTCAACTGCACTTTTGCCTGTTCTAGCTCTTTACTAGCAAAAGCCATCCACTCTTTATTATGTTGTATCAAGGCTCGTTGTGAATCCAAAAGCGTTCTTATCGATAAAAGTTCAGTGATTTTCCCGTGTTGTGGAGTCTTGATAAGTTCTAACTCTTCATAAGACTTTTGAAGTGCGCTATTTGCATTTTGGAGTGTAGTGCTTGCGGACTGAACGACTCTTTCACTACTTTGCATAATGTTTTTTTTGACACTTACAAGGGAGCTATAGCGAGTCTTCATAAGAGAAATCCTTACAGAATTATCGTATCATCTCTTTCAGGTGATGTAGAGATTATACCAACTTTTGTTTTACTTATCTCTTCAATCGTTTTTACAAAGTCTTGTGCATCTTTTGGTAAAGCATCAAAAGTTCTTGCACCGACTGAATTGTTCCAGCCTTTGAAAGTCTTGTATATTGGTTTTACATCTTCAAGATTTGCCGGCATATAATCTATCTCTTTACCGTCAAGTTCATATGCTACACAAAGTTTTACTTCATCAAAACCATCAAGAACATCTAGTTTCATAAGAGAGAGCTCATCACAACCATTTAAACGAGCCGCATGACGAGTCGCAACAGCATCAAACCAACCACAGCGACGGGCACGTCCAGTCGTCGTTCCAAACTCATGTCCTTGTTTCCCTAGACGTTTTCCATCTTCACCAAAATCTTCAGAAGGGAATGGACCGTTTCCTACACGTGTACAGTAAGCTTTTACAATTCCGATTACTTTACCTATGTCTTTAGGGTTGATTCCGAGCCCTGTACATGCACCTGCTGAAACTGTTGCAGAAGAGGTTACATATGGGTATGTACCATGGTCAATATCTAAAAGTGTCCCCTGTGCCCCTTCTAACAAAATACGCTTATCATTATCAAGTGCGTTCCAAACCATTTGCGTCGTATCTGTAATAAATGGAGCAAGTTCTTTTTTAAAACCTTCAAGTTGCTCTAAAAGTTCAGATTCCGTAGGTGTAGGAATCTCATAAATATCAAAAATTTGTCTATTTTGTTCAAAGTAATCAATAATTGAAGCAGTTAATTTTGCAGGATTTAAAAGTTCACCAACACGAAATCCACTACGGTTAATCTTATCTGCATACGCAGGTCCAATTCCTTTACCAGTAGTACCAATGGCTTTGTCACCTTTTAGGCGCTCTTTTGCTTGATCAATAAGTGCATGGTAGTAAAGGTTTAAATGCGCCTTATCAGAGATGTAAAGACGACCTTCAAGGTTTTCAAACTGAGTCATCTCTTTGATGATAGACTCTGGTGAAAGGACTACACCGTTTCCAACTACATTGATTGCATCTGGATTTAAAACACCAGAAGGAATAAGGTGAAGCGCATATTTAACTCCATCAACCCAAATGGTGTGTCCAGCATTGTGTCCACCTTGAGAACGACATACCATATCGTACTCACAAGCAAGTCTATCAACTATCTTGCCTTTTCCTTCGTCGCCCCATTGAATTCCTACAATTAAATCTGCTTTACGATTGGGCATTTAGTGCCTCCCTGCATTGAACTTTAGTTCTTATCATTATACTCTTTCCCTTTTCTCTAAATAGTTATTTTGTTAATTCTTCGCATACCGCGTCTGTATAGATTGCAAACCCTACAGATGTAAGTACTTCGTCTTTAAATCTACCGCCACGTGCATAGACTTCATTTCCAGCTATACATCTAAAAAATAGCTCATCATAGTAGAGCATCTTTGCATAATACATTGGTGCTAAAACCGTATCATCACATGATACATTTTTACACAAATCTTTCATCTTCTTGAGTTCATCTTGAATCTCTTTTGGTGCTATAGCAATCACATCATCTATCTGGTCAATATATTGAAGATAGACAAGTTTTGTAAGCCACTCTACCTTGAGACTTATAAACTTATCTATGTTTATATGTTTAAAATCTTCAATACTCAACTCCTCAAACATCTCTACTAGAAGTTCTGGAATTTTGATGTTTGAGATTTGAATGAGAGGCTTCACCTCTAATCTCTCAAAAATATCTATAGCAAGGTTTAAAACAGATGAGAGCTTTTTCTCTCCCATAAATTCAACTCCAACTTGATACTGTTCAGTCGTTGGATATGTTACTATAGGCTGAATATAGAACCATTTTTTCTGACTTGTGTTTTCGCCTAAACGCTTTTCTATGATACGTACCACATCTATTGTAGAGTCAGCTCTGAGCGATATCGCATTGTTTTTTGCATCATTTACTTTAATGAGCTTTCTCTGGTCATCAACACTTAAATGTTGATGATATGAAAATATTGGAGTTACTATTTCTTGAAAATCATTCGAAGTGAGCACTTCACTAGCGACATTCTCTATGTGACGTTTAACTTTAGCGCTCTCTCCAAAGTACAACTTAGAACCAGTAGGTATTTCATGTTCTAAAATCATTATTTTCCTAATCCAAATGTTATTGTGTTAAAGACCCTGTTTGCTTCACCTGTATATGTACGACGACCAAGCTTTTCAAGTGCAAGCTCAACCGCGTTTACAACCCATGACATCTCATAGTCTGAGATAAGTCCCATTTGATTGATACGGAAGATTTTACCTTTAAGGTGATCTTGTCCACCAGCTACATTAACTTCATACTCATTTTTCAAAATATTTCTAATCTCAGTCGCATTTTCATCATCAACAGTAGTCATAGACTTTGCAGGATTTGTAGGGTAAACATGCAATCCAAGTGCCTGTAAAGCACTTTTAACAGCCTCTGCCCGAGTCGCCGTTTTTGCATAAAGTGCTTCAATCCCTCCATCAGACTCTATAGTTTTTAAAATTTCTAAAAGTCCGATGATAAGAGTAGTTGCAGCAGTCCAAGCTGTTGTATTTTCTCTCTGTTTTTTTATCTCTGTTGCGAGGTTAAAGTAGTATCCTTTTCCCTTGCCTATTTTTTCTATGGCTACATTAGAGAGTCCAAGAACTGCAAGTCCCGGTGGTAACATAAGGGCTTTTTGACTTCCTGCTATCAGACAGTCGATATTTGTAATATCAATAGGCTCTACACCAACTGCTGTAATTCCATCAGCGATTATCATTATGTTTGGGTTTATCTCTTTTACTGTACGTGCCAACTCTTCTACAGGATGACGAAGACCACCTGCGGACTCGCTAATCTGAACAGCGATAGCATCTATATCTGCATTTTCTTTTACTGCATCTACTATTGCATTTACACTTACAGGAGTGTCCCACTCATTTTTAATCTCTACATTTTTAAGTCCATGAGCAAGGGCTATCTTGCCGAAACGTTCACCAAATTTTCCAGAGTTTACACTTAGAAGTGTATTTTTACAGAGGTTTGTAACAGCTGACTCCATTGCACCTGTACCACTTGATGAGAGAATAACTACTTCATCTGTTTTAAAAAGCTTAAAAAGATGTTTACGTGTCTCTTCAAAAATTGCCTCAAATTCAGGAGTACGATGGTGCATTGTTTCATCGCTCATCGCATTACGAACATTTTGTGGAACAGGGGTTGGTCCAGGTGTAAAAAGTAACATATAAAATTTCCTACGAGATTTAGTGTTTCATACAAAAAAAAAGTTTTTTTTAACATTTTTTAAAAACCTCGTATTATAGCGAAATATATTTAAACTATTCTATGTTAAAATACAGCCCTTAAAAGGAAACAGCATATGACAATTTTTGATTCTATACTTCTAGGTATTATAGAAGGTTTTACAGAATTTTTACCAATCTCTTCAACTGGACATCTTATAGTCGCTACTCATTTTCTAGGTATTGATCAAACAAATGTGACGAAAGCTTATGAAGTTATCATACAGTTTGCTGCGATTTTAGCAGTCTTTTTCAACTATAAAGATAAGTTCACAATCAAAAAAATAGACCTATGGACAAAGGTTTTTCTTGCCTTCATCCCCATCGGGGCTATTGGGTTTCTCTTCTCTCATCAGATAAAAGAGCTCTTTAGTATAAATATCGTAGCTATTATGTTCATAGTGGGAGGTGTTATATTTCTTCTGGTGGAAAAATTCTTTATTCCCACTGAGAAAGAACTAATTGACGATGTAGAGAGTGTTACACTTAAGCAATCCATGCTCATCGGTTTGGCACAAGTTTTTGCCCTGATTCCAGGGACAAGTAGAGCGGGTTCGACAATCATAGGTGCACTTCTCGTCGGTCTTAGTAGAAAAGCGAGTGCAGAGTTTAGTTTCTTACTTGCTTTTCCGGTTATGAGTGCAGTTACGGCCTATGATCTTCTCAAACATTACGAAGACTTCACATCTGCAAATGTACTAGCCCTTTGTGTCGGCTTTGTTGTCTCGTTTATAGTTGCCTATTTAACCATCAAACTCTTTTTAAAGTTTTTAGAACAGTTTACATTTGTAGCATTTGGTATATACAGGATAGTCTTCGGTCTTCTACTCCTCACTCTCTTTAACTAAAATGGAATTCTTTTTGCTTTATCTTCTTTAACATAGATACAATGTTCAAGGAGATATCGTGCAAAAACTTTACCGATATAACGACCACCTACATATATTCCTTGTAAAACTAGAAGAGAGGTTTTGTAAACTCAGTCTTCGATTTTTATAAGGTCTTCAATACTTTTTTTGCAAGGCTTAATGCCTTGGAACGGTGAGATAACTCTTTTTTTATCTCATTGTCTAACTCTCCGAGTGTTTTATCATAACCTAATGGTACAAACATAGGATCATATCCAAAACCACCATCACCTTTAGCTTCACTCATCGCCGTTCCGTACATCCAACCATGAACAGTTCTCTCAACTCCTTTTGAGACTATAGCGATAGCAGCGGTATAAAATGCAGGAGAACTTTCATAGCCTTTTTCTTTAATATCATGCATCAGTTTTTCTAAATTATCTTTATCATCCGCATTTTCACCACCGTAACGTGCACTAAAAACACCTGGGGCACCATCTAAAACTTCAACACTTATTCCACTGTCATCTGCCATTACTATGACATTTTCATCATCTAAAGCTTTATATACTGCTCTTGCTTTTATGAGTGCATTTTCCTTAAAAGTATCTGCATCTTCTATAATTTCGAATGCTTCTATCAAGTCGCTGTAGGGAACGACATCATACTCCGAGCACAGTGCTTTTATCTCTCGTAACTTCCCTTTATTAGATGTAGCTAAAACTAATTTCAATTTCTTTTCCTTATAGTTTATGTAAACAATATTTTCTATATAATCTCAAAATTATACACTAAAGGGCTTTTATATGTTTAAAAAAGTATTACCACTCTCCTCCATTTTATTTCTTCGTTTTTTAGGACTCTTTTTAGTTTTACCAGTTCTCTCCGTTTATGCACTTGACCTAGAAGGTGCTACACCCTTTCTAGTTGGTGTTATCGTTGGTGGTTATGCACTGACACAAGCGATTTTCCAAGTACCGTTTGGGACTATGAGTGATAAGGTGGGTAGAAAACCGACCATACTCTTTGGTCTTCTTATCTTCTTAGTAGGTTCACTCATCTGTGCTTACTCCGACAATATCTATATGCTTATGTTAGGACGTTTCTTACAAGGTGCAGGTGCGATTGGTTCAGTTGTAACTGCAATGATCGCTGACTTAGTAGAAGAAGAGTCACGTGGAAAAGCAATGGCAATCATGGGTGGGTTCATTGCTATAAGTTTTGCTCTTGCTATGGCGCTTGGACCTGTTATAGCTTCAGGTTTTGGTATAAGTTCAATCTTTCTTATAACTGCTGGTTTAGCTGTTTTAGCAATTGTCTTACTTTTCACAAAAGTGCCAACGCCACCGAAGATAAAACATATCTACCATGCAAATGCCAAAACATCTGACATCTTAAAAGACAACAACCTTTTAAATATGATTATCATCAATGCTTTACAGAAAGGTTTAATGACTATGGCATTTGTTCTCATTCCTATTATATTAACAAAACCTGAATACGGTTTTGGATGGGAAAAATCTGAACTTTGGATGGCTTACCTTCCAGCTATGGTTGCTGGTCTCGTTGCTATGGGTCCTGCTGCTGTTTTTGGTGAAAAGAAAAATATTCCTAAACAAATATTTTTAATATCCATCGTTCTTTTCTTAGTCTCATTTTTGATTATGGGTTTCACAAATTCAAGTACTATTTTTGTTCTCGGTGTTGTTGCCTTCTTTATCGCTTTTAACATGATGGAACCGCTTGTTCAGTCTATGATTTCTAAGTTCGCAAAAGTACATCAAAAAGGTGCAGCTCTTGGTATCTCAAACTCTGCCGCATATTTCTTTACATTTCTAGGTGGAACATTTGCGGGTCTTTACTTAGAAATAAGTGATAGAGAGATGTTGAGTATTACCATCACAGTAGTGATAGGATTATGGCTTATATGGACGGCTCTCAAGCTTCAAAACCCACTCAAACATTCTCACTTGTTTATACCTCAAGAAAGTATTGACTTTGATAAGCTCAACGCTTTAGAACATGAACATATCGCTGAGTGGTATGTAAATGAAACTGAAAATGTAGTGGTAATTAAGTATGTCACTGACTCCATCGAGGAAGATGATTTAAAAACAAAAGTCTCTAAATAGAGACTTTTCAACTACACAAATATTCTTCAATTTTTAATCCCAATAAAATTACTTATATAAAATTAAAAGAGTGATGCAGTTGCAAGGGCTGAGTGAGGAAGTGTACTAGTGTACATGACGAGCGAGGCAACGCAGCAAGTGCGTCGCTATTTTGGTTTTATTTCTCTAGCTACTTTTGAGGTGTTACGTACATGTTAAAGTAACGGCCTTCAAACTTAGGTGGTTTTTCCATTACACCTATGTCTTCAACCATTGGCCAAACGCGAAGGAGTACTTCTTTTCCAGCTTCAGGATGAGCCATTTCACGACCACGCAAAAATACTCTAAACTTTACATGAAAACCTTTCTCTAAGAACTCTCTAGCATGTTTTACTTTGTAATCTATATCGTTATCAGCAATTTTCACTGAAAGTTTAATCTCTTTAACAACAATCTTTACTTGATTTTTACGTTGTTCTTTGAGTTTTTTCTCTTCTTGGTACTTGAATTTACCGTAATCCATGATCTTTGCAACAGGTGGTTTTGCATCTGGAGCTATTAGAACTAAGTCCTGACCTAACTCATTTGCCTTGTCCATAGCCTCATCAAAAGAGATAATCCCTAAAGACTCTCCCCCATCTATATTACATCTTAACTCTGTTGCACGGATGTCATCATTCATGATGACGCGGTTTTTCTTTTGACTCAAAAATTTACCTCATTTACTTTAGTTTGTATAAGCTGAAGAAATTCTTCCTCGCTTAGGTTGTATTGCTCTCTCGTTCTTCTGTCACGGATAGCTACAGTTTTGTTTTCTATCTCTTCATCCCCAATGACTACTATCATAGGAACACGAGTTTTTTCTGCCGTTCTGATACGTTTGTTTAACGAATCGTTCTTAGCGTATATCTCACTATCGGCATTAATGTCAATAAGTTTATCCGATAATTCCTTAGCATAATCTTTATGGGTTTCAGCTACCGGGACTATAGCTACCTGCGTAGGGGAGATAAACATAGGAAATTCTCCAGCATAATGCTCTGTAAGTATTCCTATAAAACGCTCAAATGAACCAAGAATCGCACGGTGAATCATAACAGGCTGGATTTTCTCATTGTTTTCGCCATTGTACTCAAGCTCAAAACGTGAAGGGAGATTATTGTCCAACTGTACTGTTCCACACTGCCACTCACGTCCAATCGCATCAAGAATTTTTATGTCTATCTTTGGACCATAAAAAGCTCCACCACCCTCATCTATCTCATAAGGGAGGTTGTGAACTTCCATCGCGTTTTTAAGTGCTGCTTCTGATTTTTCCCAAACCTCTGCATCACCAACCGCTTTTTCTGGTTTTGTACTTATCATCATCTTGTACTTAAACTCAAAAGTGCTCATTATCTTATCTATAAAATCAATGATGTCAATAATCTGCTCTTCAATTTGATCTACTGTACAAAATATATGTGCATCATCTTGAGTAAACTCACGTACACGGAAAAGTCCATGGAGTGCACCTGTCATCTCGTGGCGGTGTACAACACCATACTCATAGTACTTAATAGGAAGATCACGATAAGAGTGTAACTCATCTTCATACACTTTTATGTGCCCAACACAGTTCATCGGTTTTACACCAAACTCTACGTCATCTATATCTGTGAAGTACATGTTTTCACCATAGTTTTGGTAGTGTCCAGATGTTTTCCAAAGGTCTGAACGTAACATTTCAGGACCGCGAACTGGTTGATATCCACGTTTTCTATGTGCTTTGTGTAGAAGTGTCTCTAAACGGGCACGAAGACGAGCACCTGCTGGAAGCCAGATAGGAAAACCTGCACCAACTTCTTCACGAAAAGTGAAGAGTTTCATCTCATTTCCAAGCTTGCGGTGGTCACGTTTCTCCGCCTCTGCAACTTGGTCCAAGTATGCTTTTAAAGATGCTTTATCTGCAAATGCTATACCATATATACGAGTAAGCATCTCATTTTTAGAGTCTCCACCAAGGTAAGCACCTGCTATTTTAGTAAGTTTAAAGTAGCGAATAAGCCCTATATTTGGAAGGTGTGGTCCACGACACAAGTCTTCAAACTCACCTTGCTTATAGATAGAAACTTTATCATCTGGAATTCTATCCATTACGGCAAGTTTAAGGTGGTCATTTGCAAATTTTGTTTTTGCTTCGTCCATAGAGATTTCATACTTTTCTATCGGGTACTTTTTCTTCGCAAAAGAGAGCATCTGTTTTTCTATCTTTTTTAAATCACCCTCACCTATTTCAGACTCAGTTTTAAAGTCATAGTAAAAACCCTCTTTTACAGTTGGTCCTACAAAAAACTTTGCATCTGGATAGAGCGACTTAATCGCTTGTGCCATAAGGTGCGCTGTCGAGTGGCGAAGTACATCTAAAGATGCAGCGGAGTTATCCAACTCTATCTCTTCTCCCTCTATACCGCGTTCACTTGCTGTTACTAAGTCTACTATTTCGTCATTGTGTTTTATCGCAATTGCGCTCAATACTAATTCCTATTTCGTTTTAAAGTTCTGTTTTCAAGACTGCACCATTTGATGCGTTTGAGACTAAAAGTTGGTAACGTTTCAACCATTTTGATTTCACCTCATTTTTATAAGGTTTCCAAGCGGCTCGACGTTTTTCGATTACTGCATCACTTACATTAAGCTGTAGAAGATGCGCATCTGTGTTGATCTCTATCTCATCACCATCTTCGATTAAAGCGATAAGACCACCCTCAGCAGCTTCTGGAGAAACGTGACCGATAGAAGCACCACGTGTAGCACCAGAAAAACGCCCATCGGTAATAAGTGCCACTGACTCACCAAGACCCATACCCATGATAAGTGAAGTCGGAGCAAGCATCTCTTGCATACCCGGTCCACCTTTAGGTCCCTCGTAACGGATAACGACAACATCACCCGCTTTTACTTTATGACCCATGATACCAGCTATGGCTTCTGGCTGAGAGTTAAAACATACGGCACTCCCTTTAAACTGTCTCATGCCTGGAGCAATCCCTGCAGTTTTTACAACAGCACCTTCTAAAGCAAGGTTACCAAAAAGAATAGAGAGTCCACCAACTTGAGAATAAGCATTTTCGTTTCTGTGAATGATGTCTTCATCTAAAATATCAGAACCTTCGATTCTCTCTTCAAGCGTTTCGCCTGAAATCATCTGTGCATCAAGGTTTAAAAGGCCACTTCGCTTAGAAACCTCACACATAACTGCATTTACTCCACCAGCACGGTTTACATCATCCATGTGCACATCACTTTTTGATGGAGATATTTTAGTAATATGTGCTACTTTATCAGCTATCTTGTTGATATTTTCTATCTTGTAGTTTACACCTGACTCACGTGCGATTGCCAAGAGGTGAAGTACAGTGTTTGAACTTCCACCCATTGCCATATCTACAACAAAAGCATTGTGTATAGCTTTTTCGTTTAAAATATTTCTCATTCTAAACTTTTCATTGTTTTCCATCTTTGCAAGTTCAACTACACGTTTTGCTGCTTTTTTTACAAGCTCTATACGCTCTGGAGTCATCGCTAAAATAGTTCCATTTCCTGGAAGTGCAACACCCATTGCTTCACAAAGTGTATTCATAGAGTTTGCAGTAAACATACCTGAACATGAACCTCCAGATGGACAAGCTTCACACTCTATCTCATAGAGTTCTTCATCAGTCATCTTGCCTTCAGCATGCTTTCCAACCGCTTCAAACGCAGTAGCCAAGTCGATAGGTGTACCATCTTTTTTGTGCCCTGCAGCCATCGGACCACCTGAAACAAAAATAGTAGGAACATTAACACGTAATGCTCCCATAAGCATACCCGGAACAATCTTGTCACAGTTTGGGATACAGATCATCGCATCCAGTTGGTGAGCATTCATAACTGTTTCAATAGAGTCAGCAATAATCTCACGTGATGGAAGAGAATAAAGCATCCCTTCGTGTCCCATCGCTATTCCATCATCAACACCAATCGTGTTAAAAACGAATGGCACACCACCCGCTTCACGAATAGCCTCTTTTACAATCTCACCATACTCATGGAGAAAAAAGTGACCTGGAATAATGTCAATATAGCTGTTTGCAACCCCAATAAAAGGTTTATCGAAATCCTCGTCTTTTAAACCTGTTGCACGTAGTAATGAACGGTGAGGGGCTTTGTCAAACCCTTTTTTGATAATGTCACTTCTCATAAAAAACCCTTTATATATAGTTTGCTATTTATTATAAATGCGATTATATCATTTTTTTCAAAATTTATTCTGAAAACTCTTTACAAATGAAAAACAATCGGCTATAATTCCGGCTCACTTACAGATATAGACTGTAAGAGTTGCGGGAATAGCTCAGTGGTAGAGCACAACCTTGCCAAGGTTGGGGTCGCGAGTTCGAACCTCGTTTCCCGCTCCATTTAACTTTACATATATAAAAAAACTGTGATTTTCATAGCAGATGCCCGGGTGGCGAAATTGGTAGACGCAGGGGACTTAAAATCCCCCGGTAGCAATACTGTGCCGGTTCGAGTCCGGCCCCGGGCACCATTGATATGAAAGATAATGACTGGTGCCATCGCCAAGTGGTAAGGCCGCAGCCTGCAAAGCTGCTATCCCCAGTTCAAATCTGGGTGGCACCTCCAGTTTTATTTTTTATGTTATACTACAACACGTGGATCTTTGGCAGAGTTGGTCGAATGCACCGGTCTTGAAAACCGGCGAGGGTTACACCTCCCAGAGTTCGAATCTCTGAGGGTCCACCACGATTTTTTATAACTTCCCTTTATTTAATATCATATACAATTTTTAAGTACTAAGACTACCAGTTTAACTTTTCGGACTAAACTCCAAAAAAAATTAATTTTTTACTACAAATTTGTCGTAATTTTCTCTTGAACGTTTGTCCCAAATATAAGAATTTAATAACAAATTATATAAAAAAATATTTTTTAATTATTTTTGATATAATTAAATAATGAAATATACAATACATAAAAGCATATCTAAAGCATAGTCAAAAATGAGTTTTATTTTATATGCCATATCATATCTTTTAATAGTAGCCACTTTTTTTAATGATGGATTTACAGGTATGTTCTTTGCCTTTCCTTTTCTTGCTTTTATCGCAGCAGATAGTTTACTTACAAGGGGGCATAAAAAATTAATTGTAAATTCTATAGTTATTGGAATATTATTTATTTTATCGATTACAAGGTTTTCAAATCCTTATATTTATCCAATACTCAATAAAACTCTTATAACAACAAAAGAACATGTTCTACTACATAGTAGATGGAATATAAATGAATTAGTTGACTTGGATGAACAAAAGGATTCTTATGAAATGAGTACATCTGGTTCATTTAAAATTTATAAAAAATCAAATTTATATAAAGAATATCTTTTAAAAAAAGGTACATTAGTCAAGGCAAAAAAAGTCAAGATAAGTGGACATCCTGATATTCTAGGCATAAGTTATGAGTTAGAAATAGATATTAAAGATGATAAATTAAAAGAAGAAATCATTCAATATATTACGATGTACAATTCAAATAAAACTGATGCTTCAGATAAAATATATGCAGGTGAGTGGTTTTTTGAATACTTTCCAAAAAATGATATTTATAGACATATTAGAGTAGAAAATATATTTGAGAAAAATATATGTCAATTAATAATGATCTTTAACCCTATGGCAATTTGGATTTACTTGATTATTGTGGTTTTTCAAATAAGATATATAAAAAACCTCTAATTAACGTCTTCTTTACAACGATACACTCGAAACTCTCACAAGTAAAATGTTTGATTATATTTCAGAGGATAAAACCAATATAAACACGGCACCATCTTCTACATTTTCAAGGAGTATCATCTATTCTCCTTGAATTTTTTTGATATGTCCTCATAAACTGGATAATTGCAAACCCAGTAAAGAGTACTCTTATGATACTCTTTAGTTTATCTATTATATTCACAAGAAGTAGATATATTTTATCTTCATTACATACAATCCATTTTAGAACTAAACAATTAAAAAAAGGATATTTATGTTGGATTCAGGACCTTTTACATCTCTCTCAACAGATGAGTTCAAAGAAAAAATGGAGCAAGGGTATAAGATAATTGACATTAGAAGAGCTGATGAATGGGAATACTATGGAGTCATCGAAGGAAGTCATACAATTACATTTTTTGATGAGCAAGGTGAATATGATATTGATAATTTTTTAAATGCATTTACAGATGTTGTTACAGATAAAGAACAACCTTTTATCTTAGTCTGTGCTCATGCAAGAAGAACAAAAACAGTTGCTAGATTTCTCGCTTTACAATTAAAGTATGAAAATGTTTATGAACTAGAGGGTGGTATAAATTGGGGTTGGATAGATAAGGGGTATAAAACGGTTAGTTAGATTTAAACATCTACTCTTCATAATGTGTAAAAGCGCCCTCAACACTTAAGACATTTTTATACCGTGTGTTTGTCAACCTCACGTGTTTTGTTTTTATGTCACAAATTGCAAGACGAAAGTTAGAACCCATATAGGGTTCAACTATACAAATGATTTTGCCATTTACCTCACGTGTAGCATGTATATCACCTTGAAGAGTATGAAAAAAATACTGAGGATAACTTAGCGGTGTAATCTCTACAATGTTTACACTCTCCCTCTGCTCGAGGCTCTCAGCTATGAGGCTAGCATCTTCATAGTTATCAAACTGAATGCACCAGTCATCAAACTTTTTATTAAACCTGTGCAACTCTTCATCCAAAAAACCGCCTGCTGGCGATTGCAATGCAAAAATTTTCGATTCCATTTAACTCTTTTTTTCCTATATTTTACTATTTATTCTCTTTGTTCATCATATGTTTTTTTGTCTTTTTTGTTGCGATGGCTTCATAAGGGTCATCCGGCCAGTAGTGGCGTTTGTACTTTCCACGTAACTCTTTTCTCACCTCAGCATAAGAGTTCTTCCAGAAACTGCTTAAGTCATACGTTATCTGTATGGGTCGCATCGCGGGTGAGAGAAGTTGAATCTGCAGTGCCATAGTAGCGTTTAAAACTTTTGGAGTCTCTTCCAAGCCAAACATCTCTTGTATCTTCACACTCAAAGAGGGCTTATCAATATCAGAGTAGTCTATAAAAATACTCGAACCACTTGGAACTTTTACACGTGAAGGTGCAAGTAGCTCTAACTCTTGTTGCTCTTGCCAAGAGAGAAGCCCAAGAAGCATTGGGTAAAGGTCAAGGATTTCGAGCTCTTTCACGCTCTTTACATTCGACAAAAAAGGTTCAAGCCAGATATGAAGAGTCTCAAGAAGACCTTCATCACTGAAGTCTTTCATTCTCACGTGAGAGTGCTTGTTTACAAAATTTACCCTATCTCTTAAGGATTTTGCTTTTTTACTCCAAGAAAGAAACTCTAGTCCCTCTGTTTGTATAAGAGTCATCAGAAGTTTCTTCATGTTATGTTCGGGTTGAAGCTGTACTGGTTTTGAGCTGAGTTCTAGTTCTAAAAAGTAGCGACTCTCACGTATGTCAAACTTTTTTGTTTCAGAGTTATATGTCACACTCTCTTGCGTCCGTATAAACTCTGTGAAGTACTCTTCTATTTCAGATAGGGAAATACTCAAGGCTTGATTTATAAAAGAGTCTTTTACATGAGCATTGAGGTTTGCCACTACTAGATACTCTTCGTTAAAAAGTGAATCCTCTACATCTAAAAGAGCTCCCTTACCATTACTCAGTTTATATCTGTTATCATTTTTTGCCCTTCGAGCTGCTAGTCTATCTGGATATGCTAAGAGTAACAAAACAGAGAGTCTATTTATCTGAAACACCGCATCACGTGAGAGTACTTTTTTTATCTTTTTGAGCTTACTATAGAAAAAATCAGCCTGTTTGAGTACCTCTTTAGCTCTTAAAACATTGACATAGTTTGCGTTAAAATCACGCTGTACAAGAGACTCAAACGCAGGTAAAATATCGCTATCTCTCGTAGACTCCTTTAAGATACTCTTCTCACCCAAAAGTGCTGCCAGTAAAGATGCTTCATAAGCGTAACCCATTTCGTTTGCCTTGAGAATCATATATGCAAAACGTGGATGCAGTCCAAGACTGAGAGCGTCCTTGCCAAATGAAGTAATTGCATAACTCTCATCTAACATCTCTAACTCTTGAAGTACCTCTTTTGTACTTTTGAGTGCTTCTGTACTTGGTATGTCTAACCAAGAGAGTTCATCAAACTCCTCCACTCCCCACAGAGCCAAGTCTAAAAGTACCGAGCTGAGATCACATCGCAAAATCTCAGGCTTTGTAGACTCTTGCAGAGGTTTATGCTCATGCCATAGTCTATAGCACTTTCCATGACTCTCTCGTCCAGCTCTTCCGGCTCTTTGCGTTGCAGAGTCCTTGGATATAAAAGCGGACTCAAGATGATTCATACCATTTGAGTAGTTAAAACGTGAGAGTTTTTCAAGCCCACTGTCTATAACTATGCGTACACCTTCTATGGTGAGAGAGGTTTGGGCAATGTTTGTTGCGAGAATCACCTTTCTTTTCTTTGATGGTAGCAGTGCTGCATCTTGCTCTTTTTTTGAGAGTGCAGAATATAAAGGGAGCACTAATACTTCACTATCTAAAATGGAGTCTTTAAGAGACTTTTGCAAGTTTTTTATCTCTTTGACACCTTGGAGAAAAACGAGAATATCACCCTTGTCATTTTTGAGACTATGAAGCACTGTTTTTTGTAAGAGCGCATTCATAGTTTTAAAGCTTGGCTCTTTTACTTTTATGTCGAGATAATTCATCTCAACTTCGTATGTTTTTCCTTCCGAAGTCACTACTGGGACACTCCCGAGCAAAGATGATATTTTCTCTGCATTTAAGGTGGCCGACATTATGAGGATTTTTAAATCCTCACGAAGAAGCTCTTGGACTTGCAAACAAAGGGCTAGAGACAAATCACTGTGAACACTTCTCTCATGGAACTCGTCAAAAATTACCAGTGCGACTTTTTCTAAAATCTGATCTGCTTGAAGCATACGAACCAAAATTGCCTCAGTCACGACTAAAATCTTTGTCCTATCTGTGTGAACGCTATCCATCTTTACCTGATAACCTACTCTCTCACCCAACTCTTCACCAAGTAAATTTGCCATCTGTGTAGCTACCATACGCGCAGCCACTCTACGAGGCTCTAACATGATGATGATTTTATCTTCTAAGTAAGGAGCATCTAAAAGAGAGAGGGGGACACGTGTACTTTTTCCAGCCCCCGGAGGTGCTTGGAGGATTAAACGGGAGTTTTCATTCAAAGAGTTTTGAACATCTTGTAGTACTGCGTTTATCGGTAAATCAGTCATTAATAACTACTTTTTGAAGTAGTAAGCCAACGCAATTGAGACACTTGTTTCATATCCTACCCAAAGATTAAATTCTAACTTTTTCTATCATTTAGTATATCTTGAACGATATTATACCCATGATTAAGTGCTAGCGCGATAGAGCCTCCAAGAGAGCCGGCAATATCTCCAGCCACGTACACGCCTTGTGAGTTAAAATTTTTCTTATCGACGACAGGTTTTCCCTTCTCGTCAAGCAGGAGCGGAGTTTTACTTAAAAATTCTTTTGGAGTAGAGCCCCCAAGCGCATAGACTATACGGTCATAAAGAGCTGTCGTACCATCTGCAAAATGTACCTCACACTTACTATCTACATCAAGCACAGATACAATATCAACACCTAATTTAAGCGTTACTTTCCCCTCCGATGCAGAGTCTAAAATATTTTTGGTATTTTTAGGATTGGCTCGTACTATCTCTGCTCTTCTGTAGTTCAAAGTTACACGATTGTCTTCGCGTATAAAGTATGCGAACTCGACTGCACTATCCCCTCCTCCAACAACTAAGACATCTTCGTCTCCTTCACAATCAGAGATACTGTAGTTGATTTTGTCTTTTAATGTTTTTGGTAAATCATACTCTGGTTTATTTGGTTTTCCCATTTTCCCAATAGCCACAACGATGTGCATTGCGATATATGTCTCATTTGTGTTTGTCATAATTTTAAACATACCATCTTCTCTAAGAATCTCATCAACTTCTGTAGAAAACCTAGCATCAATGCGATGCTCTTCGAGTGACTTCTCAAAAATGTTTAAGGTGTCATCCTTTGTTCCATCATCAAAGTCGATATGTCCTTTTAAATCAACGTTAATCCCTTTCCAGTCCTTATCCACAGGTTTTTTATCATCAAAATATTTTCGGATAGTCGCCGAGTGATTTACACTCTTTTCAAAAACGACAATATTTTCTATGCCAAAGATTACACTCTCTACTGCAGTTGCTATTCCAGCCGGACCAGCACCGATAATGGCTATGTCATATACTTTTTGCATACTTGAACTCCTTTTGAAGTTTGTTTACTCAATCATAATCCAATCTCTTTTAAATGAGAGTTATTTTCCTGAGCTAATTTTCATTTATTATAACAAGGCTTTCTGAATAATTGTTTTGTTGTTTGTCTGAGAGAAAGTGTAAGCAGCTATAAAGCTGCCTAAGAAGATAGTGTCAGAAAATACTATTTATTACCAAGCATATACACTTGTTCTATAAACTTTTTCTGGTTTGCTTTTTTTGCTGCACCCATTATTAAAAACCAATCAATAATAGTCCAAATACCTAACCCACCAAATGTTAAAAGTTTTAAAACACCTAAGAGTACATTTCCAATATAAAATCTATCTATTCCTAAAAAACCTAAAAATAGAGAGAGTACTATAGCTACGATTGGACTTTTGAAACCAATAGTTTGAAATAGAATGAATTTATCATCATCAACTTTTTCTAAACTTGATTTAATAGTTGGTATAAACATTGGATCGAAATTTTCTCGCATAGTACCTATGTATATATCAATTTTATTTGCTTCCACCATGAAACCTTACTGGATCTCTTTATACATATCATCTACGGGATTAGGACCATATTGATTTTCACCAAAACTACCTTTTGTAGCCAAAAATACGATTAAAACAATAGCACCAATTATCGGGATAAAAACTAGTAACTGCCACCAACCACTTTTACCAATATCATGGAGTCTTCTTGTAGCTATAGCAATAGAAGGAATAATAGTAACTAGAATAAAAATTGTACCGAGTAATCCATCTGTTCCTATTAAAGCATCTACAAATCCAGCTACAAATGCAAAGATGATATAAAAAAGATAAAACATCCAATACTGTTGTCTTGTATCTCTACCGCTAAAGTTTGCATAGTTCTTATATGCTCTTGTGAAAAATTCCATTTTGTTCCTTTTTTTTAATGTAATTTAATTCTATCAGTTTTATTTTATTTTTAAACTTAAATCAGAAAACTCTTACTTCCCTCATCATTTAGATAAAATGTCAAAAACAGTGTACCAAGGAGAAACTCATTTATAAAATATATATAGCAGGTTTTGATGTTTTCAAGCCTGATTCAATCGAGATAGGAAAAAGATATAAAGGGCTATGTCAAGAGTATGGCTTCATCGGTATGTACCCACTTGATAACATAGCGGATTTTACGCAAAATCCACACGATATCGCTCAACAGATATATGAAGCAAATAAACGACTTATAAATGAGTGTGACATAGTTGTAGCAAACCTCAACCCTTTTAGAGGAAAAGAACCAGATAGTGGAACCGTTTGGGAGTGTGGTTATGCCACTGGACTAGGCAAAAAGGTCTATGCTTATATTGAGCAAGAGCAACAATACATAGAAAGCTTTAGTGATGATGAAAAGAAAAAACAGCAACAAGTTGGTGGTATATATGTCGACAATAATGAAATGACGATAGAAGATTTTGAACACCCATTTAACTTAATGATTGCATGTTCTGTTGACGAAATTATCATTGGTGATTTTAAAAATGCACTTGAGTCTATAAAAACGGTATGAATATTGCAAGATGATAGGAATGAACAATAAAAAAAGATGCTACAGAGCATGAGACTCCTTCATATCAGCACAAACTATTATGCACACTCATATGTTTTCAATCTTTTTTGAGGGATTTGTCTTAGGACTTGGGGCAGCACTTCCACTTGGACCCATAAACATTCTTATCATGAATGCAGCTCTAAAGAGTTATAAAAAAGCAGTTGCTCTGGGTTTTGGAGCGATGAGTGCAGACATCAGCTATCTACTTTTAATTGTTTATGGAGTTACAACTTACATAGAAGGAACTCTTTTTTTAAATATCTTATCTCTTTTTGGAGCTTGTTTTTTACTCTATCTCGCATTTTTAATTTTTAAAGGTAGAAATAAACATATAGCAAAAACTACATCAAAGCAAGTATCTACTCTACTTTCAAGTTATCTCAAAGGCTATATTTTAACCTTGTTAAATCCCTATACCATACTTTTTTGGTTGAGTATAACAAGCTACTCTACAACAACAGACTCTTTAGGTTTGACACTTTTTGGAATGATAACAGCGATACTCTTATGGATCACTATTATGCCTTATCTTGTTTATGTGAAACGCTCACTCATACCTGATAGTGCTGCAACGAAAATCGCACTTGTCTCTTCTTTGCTAATCTTATTTTTTGCTGTATCGATGTTTTATAAAGGGTTGGTAGGATTGCTTATGTAGTGGAGTAAGGTCTCTGTTTTCTCAGGAGTAGTTCCTAAGAAAACTGTACTGATACCTATGCGAAAATATCACTTTTTTCTGGATTTTTCTCTTGATATTTTACTATGTAAGAGCACTGTGCTACAGCTTTTTTGTTTGCCTTTCTTATCTCTTCTAAGACATCTTCTAAAAGAGTTCTAGCAAGTCCTTTTCCTGCAAGTGCATCTGGTACTATGGTATGTGTTAGGTGCATGTTACCATCTTGGTCATCGTACGTGATGTATGCTACGTGTCCATCTATATGGTATTCATATTTACATTCATCTAGATTGTGTATAAGTGTGTGTGACATATTATCTTCCTTTTATTTTTGAGCATTTTACCATTTTTTGCTCTGTATTCAAACTGAAAATTTCTCTCGAAAAGCTTTTGCACCGTCTTTACTCGACTCTATACTGTCAGAGTTACTTCTAAAAGAGAAACGTAACTTACTCTGCTCTATTGTCTCTATCTCTTTTATCTCGTTGATGTTTATGAGGTATGAGCGGTGTATGCGAACAAAACCAAAACTCTCAAGTCTTCCATAAAGGTCAGAGATTTTTTGAGCATAATATGAAAAACCCTTATCTGTACGAATCATCACCTCAGAGAGGTCTGCTTTTACATAGTGAATCTCTTCAGGCTTTAAAAGAAGATAACCATCACCAAATTTACTTAAAATCCTAAGTTCTTCTTTTTTCTCAATTTGTGGTGCTTTTAAACGTTCAAGTGAGTTTTGAAGCTGTTCTATACTGTATGGTTTTACGAGGTATGCAATAGCTCCAATCTCAAAAGCTTCTAAGGCATGTTCTTCATAGGCTGTTTGAAAAACAATACTTGCAGTTGGGTTCAAGTACTTCAGTTCATACCCCAACTCTAAGCCACTGACTTGAGGCATATTTATATCTAAAAAGACAAGATCGAAATCATTTTCTCTACATAGAGCTATAGCTTCCTCAGCATCTTTTGCTTCTAGAATGCTCTCGTGTCCTAAAGTTTTTAACATTCGAAGGAGTCTTGCCCGTCCTAACTCTTCATCATCAACGATTAATATTTTCACAGTACTCTCCAAGTATTATGTTGAATGTCACATCTTTTTTGTCTTCAACCTCAATAGTTCCCCTACACAAAAGTTCTAAACGCTGCTTCAAATTTGAGAGCCCGACACCAAATTTCTTTGACTTCATTTTCTCTCCATCATTTTTTATTATGATCTTTTTCACATCTTTATCGAAACTTATCCATACATTTAAACTCTCATTCGAGCTCAAAAAACCATGTTTTATAGCGTTTTCCACTAAAAGCTGTAGTGAAAACTTCGGTATCTTCCAATTTGGAACACTCTTTTCTATATGAAGATGAATTTTACCAGAAAAACGGATGTTTTCTAACTCAACATAATCTTGTACATTTTTAAGCTCATCTCTTAAGTTTAAAAGTGCCGTCTCATTCATCGTATTTCTCAAAAATGAGGAGACTTGAAGCACCGCCATTTCGGCTTTTTGTGGATCATGGTGAATAAGTTCTGCTATTGAATTTAAAGCGTTAAATAAAAAGTGTGGGTTCAACTGTGTCTCAAGTGAGCGTAAACGACTCTCAATATACTCTTTGTCTATGACATCTTTTTGGTTTCGCATCTTTACAAATCTATAGAGTAGCGCACCGACAATATATGTTAAGATACCTATGGCTGCAGATATTGGCAACAGCTCATTTATAAAAGCCGGTATCACCTGTATCTCTATCATTTGCGCTACTGAAACACCAACATATGTTCCTAAAAATCCTGAAAGAAAAGAGAAAGCGATAGAGAGAGGGAGCCAATAAACTTCTTTAATGCTCGGCAGAATTTTTTTATTCATATTTGAGATGAACATCAATGAAAAAAGAGTGATACTAAATCCTAAAATAAAGCCAAAAATAGCTCCATCTAGGAGTGAGAGTGAAAAGAGCCCATACCCTAAAGTTGAAAGGAGTGTTCCAAAGACAATCCCTATAAGCAAAATATAGAGCCAATCTCGTGTTTTTATATGTAGTGCTATGTTATACATCTAAAAGTCTTTGTAAGTTTTTCACACCAAGCATCACACCTGGCCATCCTTGAGCAGCATAAACCGTATCTCCGACATTGTAAAGATCTTTGATTTTCGTATCGTTTGAAGGTAAAAATGGTAAAAAGTTTTTCATGCTTATCGCGTTTCCTCCAAGTTGTGAACGGTTTATATAGTGAGCAAAAGTATTTGGAGTTGCTGCAAAGGAGTGTACTATCTCCTCTTTTTCTATATCTAAGTTCTTTCTTATTGTATCTAAAAGTAACTCTTTGAGCTCTTTTTTCTGCTCTTTATAAGCTTCTTTATTCTTCCATAGCCTCGTGTCTGTATGTATGGAAGCCGTTATACTATAGTGTCCAGCAGGTGCTAAAATATCGTCCTTTATATCCGAAAATGAGACAAAAAGAGCCTTTGAAATTGTGTGCTTAAACTTTTCATCTTCTATGATTTGATAATGGTGTTGAAACTTTTTATCGCTTTTGATTGTCATATAAAGCATAAACGAACTTTGATGATTATTGAGTTTCTCATACGATTTATAGTACTCTCTCGTTTTATCATCTTCAAAAAGTTGTGCACTATCGTATACGGTTGAGTTAAGTATCACTTTTTGAGCACTGTACACCTCATCTTTCGTATAGAGTTGGAAATGCCCTTCCCTTTTTTGAATACTCAAGATTTCACTCTCTCTTTTTACATTTTTGATATTTTTTGTCATTCCTTCAAAGAGCTGACTAAACCCGCCTACTACATAGTGATTTTCATTAAAGGTATAGCCGAGTGCAAGTGCCGCCGTAAGGAAGTTTATCTCTTTTGTTGGAGCCTGCGCGACTATGAGAATTTGAGACTCTAAAAACTGCAAATATTCTTCATTAATTTCTCCATATATACTCTTTATAAAATCAAATGCTGACATCTTCAAGTACTTCATGAAGGATATTCCCAAGGGTATAAAACTCATCAAAGAAAACATTTTTTTCAAAAGGTTCTTATTTGAGTAGTAATGTCCATTATATTTGTAAAAATCAGCATTAATTTTATATATAATTGACCAAAACTCTCTATTTTTTGGATGTGGATAGTTCACTTCTAAAACACTGAGAAACTTCTCAAAATCTTTATATCTTGGCGTTATTTTTTCATTTTGCATTACAACTATAGTCGGATCTGTTTCAATAAGTTCGGGAGTAAAACCTATGCTCTCAAACATCTCCTTTACAATGAAGTCATCCTGATATCCTGCAAGAGTTGTTGCACCTGTGTTATAGTGAAATTTTGCATGTGAAAATGTAGAACTACACCCTCCTAAATAGGACTCTTTTTCAAAAAGAACCACATCTTTGCCTTTGGCATCTAGATACGAGGCTATTGAGCTTCCACCAACTCCTGAACCTACTACTGCATACTCAAACATATCTATATCCCATCTTCAACTTGCTTTCATATCTTCATAGATGTTTGTGATACATTTCACAAACTCAGGATGAGCATTGGGTGCTTTTGCAACTCTATAGTCCTCAAATCCAAGTTCTTCTGCCACTTCTCTATACTCTATTTCAAGTTCAAACTCCGTTTCAGAGTTATCTACGGTAAAAGCTATTGGGAAAATAATGACTTTTTTCTTACTCAAAGACTTTAGTTTATCATCTAAGTAAGGTCTTATCCACTCGAGTGGTCCTAGACGAGACTGATATGCAAGGTGTGTATTATGAAACTCTAGACCTGCATTCATAAGTGCTTTTCTCGCTTGATAAACATTTTGACGTATATGTTTTTGATAACTATCACCTTTTTCTATTATCTTTTTTGGTAAACCGTGTGCGGAAAATATCAACTCAAAGTCTTCAGGCTTATCATCTCCTAAAGCCTCCTTAATTCTCTCCACTATAGCATTGTTGTAGTAGCTGTCTCTGTAGTACTCGTCTATCGTTTTTACCCGAGCACGTATACGAAGTGCATCTAGTGAGGCATAAAAATCATCATAACTTGAGAGTGTTGTTGTTTGTGAGTAGTGAGGGTAAAGTGGAATTGCATAAAATTCATCTACATCTTTTAAATCTTCTAAAACATCCATCGCAAATGGAGGTGTGTAGCGCATAACCATATGTATACTCGCATCTGTAATACTGCTTTGAAGTTTTTCTATGAGCTGGTTTGTATATCCTACTATTGGAGACTTACCGCCAAGGTGCGCATAATTCTCTTTGGCTTCATCCTTACGTTTGTATGTAATGAGTTTTGCTATCATCGAGCGAACAAGCTTAGGAGCGCCAATAATGCGTTTATCGTTAAACATGTTTGTCAAAAAGAGTTCTACTTCATCTAAGTTGTTTGGACCACCCATGTTCATAAGTAAAATAGCGCGTTTCATGATAAACCTCAATTTTTCTTTTATTTTATAAAATTAAGAGGGTTGTTTGTAGCTTCTATATGTCACTTCATCATTTAAGTCAAAAGATGGACTAAAGACTCTTGTATATTTTCATATTTAAACTTAAATCCTTTCATTTTCAAGGCTTTTGGATAGACTTCCTTGGAACCTGTGAGTACAGTAGAACCTTCACCAAAGAGAAGTTTCAATATAAATTCGGGAAGAGGAAGAACAGTTGGTCTGTTTAAAACGTCACCGAGTGCTTTTGTAAACTTATAGTTTGAAACAGGCTCTGGTGCGGTCGCATTAAAGACTCCCTCTAGTTTATGTTCAACGAGATATGAATAAATATCCACTAAGTCTTCAATATCAATCCAACTCATCATCATTTTTCCATCACCAATCGTACCACCTACTCCCATCTTAAATGGAAGCAGCATTTGTGTGAGTGCTCCACCATCGTTTCCAAGAATAACCCCAAAACGTACAATGGCAGTTGGTTTGTCACACTTCTTTGCTTCATCTTCCCACTTTTTTGTCAGATGCGCCAAAAAATCATCGCCATAGCCCTCAAAGCTCTCATCGTACGCTCCATTATCCGGATATGCACCAACAGCGGAAGTTGAGATAAAATATTTTACATCACTTCTATTCATAGCGTTTACAAGCTTTCTCGTCGTATCAACACGACTAGAGATGAGAGTTTTTTTATAAGACTCACTCCAACGCTTTATGATGGGTGCACCTGCAAGGTTTACAACGATGTCTACATCTTTAAGTTTCTGAGCTATCACCTCTTCATCATCTGAGCGTTCTATCACCACGTGATGATTAAATCTTTTTCTTAAATGCGAACCAACAAAGCCACTTGCTCCAGTAAATGCTACTTTCATGATAAACCTCCGTTTTTCTAAATATATTAGCAGGTACTATTATTCTACCGTATAATTCACTCTTTTATTATTGTAATCACAAGCTCTCCAACTTCAAAACCAAACTTCTTCATTTTCGAGTGGTTAATGATGACTCCATCTTCTTGGAGGTGTAACCAATCTCTCACATCAATGTCTAGTGTTCCATCACCATAAGGAACTCGCATGGTGTAGTCTATCATCACAGTGTTTCCATTTGCCACCATAGGTGCTTCGCCAACTATGTCCCCAGCTGTTCCTATAAACTTTTTTCCATCTTTTGTAGGTTTTAAAGTCCAAACTCTATGCTGCTTTTCACCATTGCTATATACGAAATGCTCATCGAGTGTTCCCACCCCATTTTTATCCCAACTTCCATAGAGTTCACCCTTAAAGCTTTTGATAATTTTTCCACTTGAGTCTTTTACAATTCCATAAGCCATGAGCTTCCCATTGAAGTACTCTTGGGGTATAAATTCAGGCTTAGCGCCACTAAAGTCTTCGATCTCCATAGTGGAACATCCACTTACTAGAAATGCCATTACGAGGCTAGTTAAAAATTTAAATGTCATGCTACAAGTCCTTTGTTTAGATGCATATTTTGGTCACGTGAGAAAACCATCTGCACAAGACCAATGTTACGTGTTATAAATGCCGCTTCACAATAATTAAGATACATTTTCCACATTCTGATGAAGTACTCGTCAAACCCTAGCGCTTTTACCTCATCAAGTTTTGCGTTAAAGTTCTCATCCCAGACTCTTAGCGTTTTTGCATAATCTTCTGAGAACTCTTCCATATGTAGAAGATTTAGGCGAGTATGATTAGTCGTGACATCAAGTACCTTACTGACACTTGGAAGATGTCCTCCAGGAAAAATATACTTCTGAATAAAGTCCGTACTTTTTGAGTATGCCGCATAACGTTGGTCGGGAATGGTAATCACCTGCATCGCTAAAACACCACTTGGCTTAAGTAGACTCTCGCATTTTTTAAAAAAAGTATCAAAGTACTCAGCACCAACAGCCTCGAACATCTCTATAGAGATAATGGCATCAAAACTCCCCTCTAAATCACGGTAGTCTTTGAGTAGTATGTCTATCTTCTCTTCTACTTTTTCAAGCGCGAAACGCTCATGACAGAGCTCTTTTTGCTCGTTAGAGAGTGTAACTGTTGTTACATCACAATCCATCTCTTTTGCTAGATAAATTGCCATAGCACCCCAACCAGAGCCAATTTCAAGTACTTTGGCACCGGGTTTGATGCGGAGTTTCTGCGCCAAACGCTCTATCTTTCTTTTTTGTGCTGAATGTAAATCCTCTTCATGATGTTCAAAAACTGCGCTTGAGTACATCATAGTCTCATCAAGCATCAACTTAAAAAAGTCATTTGAGAGATCATAATGCTCTGAGATGTTCTTTTTTGAACGGGTTTTTGAATTTTTTCGCATCACATGTTTAATACGATTTGCAAAAGGAAAGAGATTATTTAACCTGTTTTTCGAATAATCCTCGCTTTTTGTTCCGAGTCTATGAGAATTTAACAGTGCGAGTCTTATCAGGTCATTTAGTCTAGGAGTATCAAACTCTCCATCCATGTAACTCTCAGCAAAACCTATATCCCCATACAGAGCAAGTCGCTTAAAAAAACTAGCAGAGTGAATAGTGATATCAACATCAGGCATGCCTTTTTGTAAACTATCTACATCTCCATAGCTAGATTTCTCACCGGAAGGATAACTGACATTAAGTCGTCCTAGTTCTATTTTACTCAGGTACTTATGCCCCATCTTCATCCAAAAACTTTCCATTTTTAATACCTCCTAATTTCATCTTGTGCAGTTACAGCATTAAAAGTTAAACCTTTGAGATAGAGTCTCAAGGTCTGCCAGAGCGTTCGTGTTACTACTCTAAAAGTTAAAAACATATGACGAAAGAAAATCTCTCTTATATTTTGGTCCGTATATGTTTTAGAGCTTGTTTTCAGAGCCGCTATAAGTGTTTTTTCATTCTCCTCATAGAGCGTTATAGAGATGTTGAGATGTTCTTGTGTGTAGTCAACTACAAACTTGTAGAGTCCGTCACGTTTTAAAAATGGAGAGACATACATGTCTTTAAAAACACTTCCACTGTACTTTGTCGCGCTCTCATGTTTTAAGCTCACAGGGTAGACAATTCGTCCGCCATTATAGTTATGCACTTCAACAAGCATCTCTACAGGCGTTTTATCTTCGTCAAAAAGCACCAGTATACTGATGGGATTAAAAACGAACTTGAACATTCTAGGAAGAGTGATAAAGCGCATATTTCGGGTTTTATCGATTTCAAATTTTGTAAGTAACTCATCCACGTTTTGCATAAAGTCTCCACTCTCTCCAAAATGATCTTTAGCAGAAAAAGAGAAGAACTTTGACTTGAGGCTTTTAAAATCACTCAAGTCAATATCAAGTAAAAAAAAGGGATATGTAAACTCATGCAGTTTTGGGATGAAACGTTTATGATAGACCTCGCCTTCATACAGTAGATGACTCATAACTCACACCCAAACTCTCTAGCGATTGTGTTTGCACTCCAAAGACCGTCTTCATGAAATCCATAACGCCAGTATGCACCTGCAAAATAGGTATGATTGACTCCATTTATCACGCTTCTTTTAGCCTGTGCATCTATCGCCGTCGCATTAAACTGAGGATGTTCGTAAGTGATTCTCTCTATTACATCTTCCAAGGAATCTATCTCGTTAAGTGATACAAAGTACTCCTTATCTGATGAGAGATTTTGCAGACGATTTAACCAGTAAGAGAGCGTCACCGCGTCTGCTACCCCATTGTTTTTATAGTTCCATGCTGCATATATCTTTTTGTCGGGATAGAGCGCGTTTACATCATTGTGTAAAACTGCACTATTCTCTTTGTAGGAGAAACAACCGAGTATCTCTTTTTCGTCTTTACTCGCGTCTGAGAGCATTTTGAGTGTATCTGGAGCGTGCGTTGCAAATATGACCTTATCATAGCAGAGCCCTTGTCCACTCTCAAGCTCCAAAATAGCTCCATCCTCATAACGTCTCACTTCCCTTATTTTCGCGTTTAAAACAATCTCACCTGAAATCTGCTCTTTTATTTTATTTACATAGTTTATGGAACCGTTACTAACCGTAAGCCATTGGTGCTGTGTCGTAACACCAAGGAGTCCATGGTTTTTAAAAAACTGTAAAAATGTACGCGTTGGAAACTCTTGCATCTCATCACTTGGAGTCGACCAGATTGCAGCTCCCATCGGAAGGATATAGCGCTCTTTAAAAGCTTCGCCATAAGGACTTAAGTACTCACTCAATGTTTTATCAAGCTCTTTTGTATCCTTGTCCACATCATAGTTTGCTTTTTTATTAAACTGCATGATGTCAAAAATCATCTTATAATGAGTAAGAGAAAAAAGATTCTTTTTCTGAAAGAAAACACCGCTAAGCGTTTGTGCATTGTAAGCTATGTTCTTTGCTTTATCCCAGAATCCAAAACTCATATCTGAGTTCTCTATCTGAACATCAAGCTTCTTAAATAGTTTCGTCAGGAGTGGATATGTCTCATGGTTGAAGACTAAAAATCCAGTATCTACTCCGAAAGTTTTTCCATCTTCTATGACTTGAGTCGTTCTTGCATGACCGCCTAAGCGATTTTCTGATTCGTAAATGTCTACCTCGTGCTTTTTACTTAAAAGGTATGCTGCACTCAGTCCACTTATACCTGCTCCTATAACTGCTATTTTCACTTGTATCTCCCTTCTTTATCCTGTGGTGTATATATAAGTTTTTTTGGATCAAATGCCTGACTTAAATAAGAGAGTATCTCATTTAATTTCTGCTTGGGCATAAGTGGTTCACGTGACATAATCCAAACCTGCTCAAAGTCTTTGTCTGCTACTACTGCATAAGCATAATCCTCTTGAAGATAGTAGACATTGTAGTTTTTTGTAAACACCCAGAAGTAGGTCATATCTATAGAGGACATACTCTCACCCTCTGCTGGCTCGGCACTTCCTGAATACTCTATAAGTTCTCCACCTATTTTTGTGTCAAAACAGCGGTTAAAAACCTCATACTCAAATGGTTCCACGTGGCGGTACTCAACGCTTGAACCAACGCATCTATCTTGGTAAGAGTTGTACGTTCTCGCTATCTCATACCAAAGACCGCTAAACTTTGCTGGACTTACATAAGGCACTGGTTCGAGTCTCTCGGCATGTATAATAGTTATGGCTAAAAGGAGTGTGATTAAATATTTCATGCATATATTTTATGCAATATTAGTTTTATTTCATAGCCCTCTTTTGTCAGTTCATCACAAAATTGTATTAATTTTCTTTATATCGGAGTAAAACTGAGATGGCCAAGAGTTTTAGAAAAACAGGCAAGGCCCCATAAAGGAGAGAGAGCACAAAGAGAGAGGTCTCATTTGGTGCACTTGGTTCAAAGTCAAAGACACCTAGTATTGCAAAACTTACCCCAACACCAAATGCCAAAGAGAGTTTAACTAGCATAGCGAAAAAACCAAAAAGCGTACCTCCGAGTTCTCTAGGTGCACTCTTGGAGTTTTGAGCGAGGTCAGCTTGCATGGATGCCGGCAGTGCCATGTCCGCGCCTAGACTCATTCCAGAAAAAATGGTAATGAGCAAGAAGTATATAAAATCACCCTCTCCAAGAAATGGCACGAAAGAGAAAAAGAGTATGGCATTTATTATAGAGAGTATCCATGCAGTTTTTTTCGATGTCTTTTTTGCAATATAGTTCCAAAGAACAAGAGCTACGATACCTGAGAAAAAGTAAAGGAGCAGGAGTAGACCCGCTTGCTCTTTTGAGCCTATAACTAACTCCACATAGAGTAGAAAAAGTGTTGCAGGAACTGCATTTGCAAAGCTGTTAAGAAAAAAAGCTCCAAAGAGATACTTCGAGTCTTTCAACTCGACAGTAAAGTGTCTGTATGTATCCTTGAGAGAGACTAGATGACTTTTAACCCTATGAGCATTTACATAAAGGAAAAAGAGTAGAAGTGCAAGGGGTAAAAGAAGAAATATAGTGTTACTGAGTAGGCCCAAAGATTCAGCCGGCATCTCAGCGATACTAAAAAGATATGGGAGTAAAAGTGCTAAAAGTACACCTGAGATATTAAAGAGTTCTCTCCATGAAGCATACCGAGTGTTTTGCTCATAACTCTCGCCTAAGTCAGCACCCAAAGCGTAGTAAGGAATGCTAATGAGACTCCAACCAAAATAGACAAGCATAGAAAAAGAGAAGAGCCAGAGATAACCTGCCTCTTGTGAGGGATGACTCAAGTAGTAGAACCCAAGCAGTAAAAAAACCATACCTATGGACATAAAAAATTTTCGAGAAAAATAGCGATCACTCCAGTAACCTACTATAGGGTCAGAGAGTACATCAAAGAGTCTAGCGATAAGAAGCACCGCTCCCACACCAAAGACACCAAGTCCTACATCTTGTGCATAAAAAGTTGGCAGATAAACATACAGGGGCAGTCCCAAGAGTGCTAAAGGGAGAGCAGGAAGCCCATATAAAAGATAGTTTTTTATGCTCTTCATCATTTTAAGCATGTATTTTTCGCTTTATAAAACGCAGGAGTGAGCCAAGAAGAGGTATCTTCTCATATACATGTTCAGCCGCATCCCAGTAATCTATGTGACTTGTAACTTTTGCACTTTCTGTAAAAACTACACGTGAGACTCCTGTAAAAGACTCCTCTTTTGAATTCTTGGACAAAGCATAAACAAATTTCCATCGCAGGTACGCCACATCATCAGAGCAAATTACTTCCTCAACTTGAAAACGGGGATTTTCAAGAGTCTTATACATGTTTACAAAGATAGTGTGAATGGCATTCAAGCCCTGCACTTTTTGAAACGGGTCTTGAAACTCTGAGGAGTCATCAAAAAACAGAGCATACTCTTCCTTTGGTGCCTCAGCTGTAAGGTTTTCATAAAACTCTGCATAAGCATCTGCGATTACTTTTGTGTTCATTAGAGAGCCTTTTTTGTAAGATAAAACGCCATACTATAAGGAATCATACGTAGAAAATGTAAAAACCTAGTAATTGCCCACGGAAACTTTATCTCAAAACTGTTTGAATTGTATAAACCATCATAAATCTTTTGCGCTGCTTCTTCTGGCTCTATAAGTTGAGGCATCTCAAACTCATTTTTTGCTGTGAGTCTCGTCTTTACAAAGCCATGATTAATAACTTGCAGTTTTATATTTTTCAAGTCAAGTTCAGGTTTGATAGACTCACAAAAATTGACTAGTGCGGCTTTGGGAGCCGAATATCCACCACCATAAGGAAGTCCAAAATAACTAGACACACTTGCATTAAAGGCAATATGTCCATGTTTTTGCTGCTCAAAAAGAGGAACAATCTCTGTTAAAACACGAACTGCACCCATGTAGTTTACTTGGTTCATAGCTTCAAATTGAGCTAGACTCCACTCGTCCACTTTCATGCTTTCATATACTCCAGCATTGTACATACACAGGTCGATGCCCCCGTAAAAACTCCAAGCTTTCTGCGTTGCATATGTAACGCTTACACTTTGAGACACATCCATGTCCAATAGATGAAGATCATTTTGATACTCTGCCTTTAATCGCTTGAGTTCTTCAGAGCTATGAGTGTCTCTTGCACTGACAATGAGCTTATCCCCATTTTTTAAAAATCGCTTTAGTAGTTGTAAACCTATACCGTTACTTCCACCTATAATCCAAACAATCTGTTTCATAACTTACACTCTCTCTACCCTCCGCGGGTTTTTACTTGTAGTCTCATAGTAACCTCGCCCTAAAAACAGGGTCGGAGAAACATCTTCAACTTTTTTGTTATGTATGCAGACAACATCTGCTACAAAAACATCATGGTCACCAAAGTTTACTACTTCTGTAACCTTACACTCATAAATCATATACGCTTCTTCGATAAGAGTACTTTTGATATGCTCTGCTTTTTTAGGTGTAAGCCCTGTCTCTTTAAACTTGTCCCCTCCATGCATGGAACCTGAAGTTTCTAAAGCTTCGATATATGCAGAGTCTATAAAGTTGATTGAAAACTCTTCTAGCATATGTACTAAGTCATATGTTTTGTTCTCATCACGTATAGCTACGGCATAACGAAAAGGGGATTTTGAAACAGGCATATGCCAAGACATCGGCATAAAATTTTCACCGCATGCCAAAAAAGCGGTTAAACGTGGTTGTGGATGACACTCTGAATTCAAGGTTTTTGTTGTGCTAAACATATTCTCTCCTAATTGTTTCTGTATTTTAGAAAGATTTATGAAGTTTTAGTATGCTTATTTTGTTAGTTTATAAATAGAAGAGAGGGTTTACAGAGGGCTATGAGTATTTTACTACTACTCTTCAGTATTTACCTCATCAAACCTTTGTTTAATCATAAGAAATTCATCCAAGTTTTCCATAAACAGATCAACGAGCTGAGGATCAAAATGTTTACCTCTTTCTCTCTTAAATAAATCAAGTATTTCTTCCAGGGGCCAGGCTTCTTTATAGATTCTGTCATGCCCCAAAGCATCAAACACATCTGTGATTGCGGTAATGCGCCCATAAATATGAATATTTGTTCTAGAACTTCCGTTTGGGTAGCCACTACCATCCCATTTTTCATGATGCTCATTGGCAACTATAGCAGCTGTATGTAAAAGTTTTTGATCTGAATGACACAACATGTTATAACCTAACGAGGCATGAGTCTTCATAACTTCAAACTCTTCGTCAGTCAACTTTCCAGGCTTGTTGAGTATTGAGTCAGGGATGCCCACTTTACCTATATCATGCATAGGTGAAGCCATTCTTAACTCTTCTGCCTCTTCTAAAGTTAGTCCTACTTTTAATGCTAAAAGTCTTGAGTATTCTGCCACACGCTTAACATGAGCACCTGTCTCTTTAGAACGTGTCTCGCCAATAGCCCCCATGGTCGAAATAACTTCCCTTTGAGTCGCCAAAATCTCTCTGTTTAACTTTACATTTTGTGTAAGGTCAATGAAAAAACACAATACTTCGGACACTTTATCTTCAACACTTGCTATGGGTATAAATGAACTCTCTAGATAAATAGATTCGCCATTTTTTGTTTTATGCTCTATGAGCTGTTGCCAGGGATCACCTTTTTCTATTGAGCTCGTTATCTCGTTTTTTAAATTTTTACGCATATCTGAAGAAATCAGTTTTAAATACTCTGTGCCTTCAAGTTCACCATCTTCGTATGAAAAAAGATTATCAAAAGCCTGACTAGTCATAGTAAACACTCCCTCTTTCGTTGTTCTACAAAAGAGAGCATTTCCTTTTATGGCTTTCTCAAACTCATTGATAAAAGCGACTTTTTCTTCAATAGTCTTCGTACTTGATTGCAGGTTCTTTTCAAGATTTTGCCTCTCTAGTTCAATACTTGTTATGTCCTTTCGTAGTGAGATGAACTCTATGGTTTCACCATCAATGTCCAGCACCGGAGTAATAACCGAGTCAACATAATATACAGAACCATCTTTGGCTCTGTTCTTTATTATCCCTTTCCAAACTTTTTTTGACGAGAGTGTCTGCCATAAATCTTTAAAAAAGGATGACGGCATATCAACATGTCTTACGATATTGTGATTTTTACCGATTAGTTCATCTCTATCATAGCCACTTATCTCTACAAAAGCATCGTTAACAAAAGTAATCAAACCATTTTTATCAGCCTTTGAAACGATAGAACTTTTATCAACGATTTCTTTATACTGACTTAGTATCTGTTCGCTCTCCTGCAGTTTACGTTTTTCAAGGATTTCCGTAGCGACTTTTTCAATAGTAGAATATAACTCGCTTAAGTTGATAGGCTTTAGTAGGTAATAGTTTATACCCATCTGAATCGCTTTCATAAGGTAGTCACTATCATTAAAAGCTGAAGAGATGATTATATGGGTATGAGAATCGTACTCCATTATCTTTTCTACCATACTCAAGCCATCCATCTCTGGAATGCGAATATCAGTTAATACGATATCTGGATGAAATTCTTCGTATTTCTCGAGTCCTTCCTTCCCATTTGTAGCAATGTAAAGCTCTAAAAATTGGCCTTCAAACAACTCAACAAGTTCAGTTCGTATACTTTCATCATCTTCAACATAAAGTATACTTACTTGATTTAACTGACTATCTTTCATTCAGACATATCCTCTATTACTTTTATAACGCTACGCACATCATATTCAAATAATTTATACATTATAGGAAAACTTTTCAAAACTTAGTACATTAATTTTGTCAGTCTATAGTACAAGTACGCTACTTAAAAAGACATAATCCAGATACTAACTCTTCTGAGTTTATGTCATAATATAAACAATTATTTCTAGGAGATTCATTTGCAAGAGATTAAAAAACATTTTTATCAAGCCATACTCATTTCAATCTTTGCCGTCGTAGCCGGTTTTAGTTTTAAAATCTTTCTTGCGAACATCATAGACAAAGATACTCTTACCCTCTACTATACGGCTATAGATATCTTCTCTTTTTCACTTCTCATACTCATTGGATTTCGCTCTTCAATGGTTGTCGCCTATGCTAAAAGTAAAAAAGATGAGAATATCATCAACATCTTTCGTTACTTCCTTGTTGTGCTTGTACTCATCTCCTGGGGTTTTATACTCCCGTATCTGAAACATCGTGTAGGTATAGAGATTCACTACTGGTATCTCGTCTTTACCATTATTTCTATGAGTCTCTATGCATATCTTACAAACCAACTTGCTATGTATCGTCTGTACTCTTTGATGAAACGTAGTACTTTTTTAGAGCCGATTTTAGCAGCCGCTTGGTTTTTGATAGCCTACTATATCGCACATACAAATGGTCTTAAGTCTCTTTTTATTATGACTATTATGAGCTATTTGGGGCTTTCTATGTATATCTGGTTACGTAAACGTAAGGAGATTCATGAACCACAAATCACTCAAGTAGAGATGGATCAAGATACAAAGACATTTCTCAAAAATGCTGTTCTCTCCACAGTAGAGTTTGGCTCAGGCATCGTTATGATATACACAGCAGTCTTTTTTCTCATGCACTATTACTCCATTGAGGAGCTTGGGGATTTTCAGGTCGTCACAAAACCTGTACTCATGTATATGATTACCCTTTTTGTTTTTCCTGTATTTCGTTTTTTATTGCCTGAACTTTCAAAACTTCATGCTCAAAAATCTTATGCCGAGATAGTAAGTCTACAGAGATGGTTTTACAAGTTTGCCTTTTTGGTAAGTGGTACTTTTGCACTTTTGATGGTCTTTTATAGTGAGAGTATTGTCTCATTTTTATTTAAGCCTGAGTATCATGGAGCCTATCTCTACCTAACACACTTAAGCTTTTTCTTTATCTTTATAATGCTAAATGCTTTTCAACTCTCTCTCATCAAAGCATCAGGAGGTTTTGCAAAAGCACTGTTTGTACGTGTGAGTGGTATAGGGCTTTTTGTAGTGGCATTTTACCTCACTAGACTCTATTCAGAGAGTTCCGTCTCAGTCATCTTTGGTTTGGCACTTGGATATACCGGGATGTTCGTTTTATCATTTGTAGCAGTGAGAAAGATTATGCTAGGTATAAAACCAGTACAGCATCACTCTTGAATTGATACCGACGAGCGAGGAGCTAATTTAGTATATTATATTTCAAACTATAAAGAGATAGTTATCTGCTCTGGTTTTAATATATAACGATAATAGATGTAATATAGAGGCAAACCAAAATAACTTAAGAGCCCAAAAAAAATAAAAAGAACTCCTAGGTTAAAATGTTTTTTTTCAACCATAAGTAAGCCATCTGTTTTATCCACAGTTTTATAACCATTCTTATAGTACATTTCATCGATAATGTTTACCTTTTCTTTTTGAGTAAGTTCACTCAAGCTTATTTTTTCCACATAATCATCCAAAATTTTTTTATTTTGATTTTTGATTTTTTTATCAAAAAAGTAAACAACAATACCTAAAGGTAGAATAAATAACATGATAATAGTAGTCATATGATATTGCTCCGTTTAAAGACTTTAAAACTACCATCTTAGCATATAAGTCATATGTAGAAAGTATAGAAGACATTATATATATTGCTATAGCTATATAAAAAGCATTTACTCTTTTCATCCAGATGCCGAAATTATTATTTTAGCTGTTATGCAACTTCATAGAAAACCAAACTATTGGAAAGATAGAGGCTAATCAAAGATATAACAAAACATAGTGACCAAAAAGAACTATGTATGGCATATAAAAGTCTGCTATGTAGCTCAAAGTAGAATAAATATGCTAAAATGACAGAAATCTGTCATAAAAGGATAAATTATGCAAGCTGTGAACTACACAAATGCCCGTAACAATCTCAAAACTCTAATTGAAAATGCATGTGATAATGATGAAGAAATTATTATAACTACTAAAAATGACAAAAGTGTTGTACTGATTTCACTTGATGAATACAATAGAACTCATGCTGCTTTAAAACGCGAAGTCAAAGAATCAATAAAAGAAATAGAGAGAGGTGATATTATCGGTATTGAAGAAGCTTTTGACAAGGTTCTAGCTAAATATGAAGATTGATTTTTCTCAAAAAGCCTATCAAAGACTTGAGGCATTAGCAGAATATATTTATAAACAAAGTGGATCAAAAAAAACGACAGTTTCTTATGTAAAAAAGTTGCGTCAATATATTACCCAGACACTTGAATCTTTTCCACAAGCTGGTAGACCCAGTGAAGAATTAGCACCAAATACTAGAAAATTAGTCTATCAAGGTTTTAACATTATATACCGTATCTCAGATGAACGTATAGAAATCCTCACAATTTATCGTGAGAATCTTTATTGATATTCACTTTTAATTTTATGTTTTGTTCCAGAAATAACACTATTTGGAAAAGTATATTTATCTAAATAGCAGTATAATTTAAATTAACATTTTTCGTGTTCATTTATTTAGTTGATATCAAGATAATTTATATATAATATTCATTGAATAATGGTTGGATGACTTAAGGAGAAACATACGATGGCAAAAAAAACTAAAGTAGAATCTGAACCACCTCAGGTAAAACCTGAGCAAGGTATTATCTTCCTATCTAAGCAAATAGAAAAGGCAAAAAAACTTCTTCAAGATGTTAATCTAGCCAAAGATGACTATAGCTCATGGGAATTGGTAACGCGCAATTATCTAGAAAAAGCCTTTGGAGTTAATTCTCCCAATGTATCCTCTATCACAAATGTAGGAAAATACGGTTCATTTCCAATGAATGCTAGTAATGATTGGTGGGAAAATCGTCGTAAAGAAAACTTACGAACTCAAATAAAAAAGCTAGAAGGTTTATTAGAATTACTTGAAACCGAGCATAATTTATCTCAAGGGCAATCTGCAACTTTAGAACACTCAAGAATGGGGCATACAATTTTTTTAGTTCACGGTCATAGTGAAGCAGCTCTACACGAAACAGCAAGATATCTAGAGAAGCTGAATCAAGATGTTGTTGTTTTACGAGAACAGCCGAACCAAGGACGAACAATTATTGAGAAATTTGAAGATTACGCAGATGTAGGGTTTGCAGTAATTCTTATGACTAATGATGACCGTGGAGGCAAATATAATGTTTCTTACGATAAACAAATGCCGCGTGCTAGACAAAATGTTATCTTTGAATTTGGTTATTTTGTTGGTAGACTTGGAAGAAACAGGGTTTGTGCTCTTTATTCTGAAGGTGTTGAAATACCATCTGATTATTCCGGTGTTCTCTATATACCTATAGACGAACAGGGTGCATGGCGAATGATGCTTGCTAAAGAAATGCGTGCTGCTGGATTTCCTGTGGATATGAACCTTGCTTTATAACATTAAAAGTATCCAACAAAACATAGGAGTCAATAAATTTCCTGCGGGAAATTCATCGGCTCATTTTAAACGTTATATCTATAAAAAGGAAATATACTTGAAACATTATTTACTATTTATCATACTGATTTCATTAACTGCATGTAGTAAATCTGATTTATCTTCATGTATTGAAGATTTAAATAAGACAAAGAACTCTTTTCCTCTTGAATCAAAAAGTAATGGTAGCGATATTTATGAAGCTATAAACACTGATCAAAAATATGGTAGTTGTTTTATAAAAAAATTATCAATAAAAGAATCGGCTACAATCAAAGAAAAAGCTCAAGCAGTTTTAGACTATACTTCTACAACAATCAAATATACTCCAGATAAACAAAAAGCTTTTTCTGATGATATAAATAGACCAGGAACTCGTTTACCCTCAAGAACTGTAGCAGATGGAGAAGGTGATTGTGAAGATAAAGCTGCTTTGGCGGCTGTGATGTTGCGTGAATTAAATATTGCAACTTTTATCATTGATAGACCAGCAATAGATAAAGGTTTAGGACATATATTTTTAGGTATTAAAACTAACTATGAGACAGGTTTAAAATGTGGTGATGAAAACTTTATTTCATTTGATCCTACTATTAGAGGAGCAAAACTTGGGGAAAAAGATGAAGGTCTAAGTATAGTAAAATCATTTAAATGTGGAAAGATATGACAAATTAGTGGAGCTAATAAATTATCTTGCGGGCAATTCGTCAACTCATTTTAAATGTTAAATATAAAAAGGAACTAAAATGGTAATTAGAGAAAAATTAAGTGATATACAAGACTTACTTATAGAAAGAGCTATTAGTAAAAGTACAATTAAATACTATGAAATTTATAAAATCTTTGAAGAAAATAATGGTGAAAAAAATGAAATAACAAAAGATGATATATGGGATACATTTGAGAAAGCTTGTCGAAATATAGCAGAGACAGAAGAAGCAATATATGGTGCATTAATGTCTAATAAAGACGGTATTCCTGCTGATGGATTCTTTGATATTTATAGCCATAAAAGAGCTGAAAAATATAATGAAATTGTTGGTGATAAAATTATTCAAAACCTTACACTAGAAGAAATGATACAAATAACAAATGATGAAAGGAATACTGTATATCAACATTCACAATATATTTAAGAAAACTTAGGAAAGATATAAGTAGCCTAGAGGCGACTTGTTTCTCAAGTCAGTCGTTTCACAACTCCTTCTATTTGGAACATCTTAGAACATCAGTAGCGATTACATGTTCTCCGTGTTCCACAAAGTGTTCAAAAAGTAAAAACTGCTGTGTTCCATAAACCTTAAGGGGTTATGGAACAAAAAAGAGAGCTTTTGGATTAGTTATTTTATAAACTCGACCACTTCATCAAACGGTAGTCTCATTTGCTCAGATTGGGGGTTTACTCTATAACCAAATGGAAGCACCATCGCAACTTGGTGTTTAGAAGTGTCAAGTTCAAGAATCTCTTCAACTGCTCCTTTATCAAAACCCTCTATAGGACAAGAGTCTATGCCAAGAGTTGCCGCACCAGTCATCATATTTCCCGCTGCAATGTAGCTCTGTTTTGCTGTCCACGCATAGATGTTTTCATCAGAACTAAGTGTATCTTTAAGATGGTCTGCATAAAGTCCCATATACATATCGAGCATCTCTTGTGGCATATCTCGTCTTGCAAATCTTTTTTTCACTTCGCCAGATTCTACTTTTACACTCTCGATTCCAGCTAAGACTACGACCAAGTGAGAACAGCTTGTCACCTGTACCTGATCCCAACATGCAGGTCTTATTTTTGCTTTGAGAGCTTCGTTTGTTATGACTAAAAACTTCCAAGCCTCCATTCCAAAAGAGGATGGTGACTTTCTTCCCACTTCTAGTATGAAGTTCATATCTTCAGAAGATATTTTTTTACTCTCATCAAACACTTTACATGCATGTCTAAAATTCATTGCATCCATAAATTCATTTTTCATTTGCTTCTCCATTTTGTTTATGCGTAATATAGCAGATAAATCTAAATAGACTTTTTTATCTTTCTAAGTGGTTCTGGACTAGGCTTTCCAAAGTAATACCCTTGTATGTAGTCAACACCTATACTTTCAACCATAGCAAGTTCTTCAGCAGTCTCAACTCCCTCAGCCAAAATAGATATGCTGTTCTCCTTAGCTAGATTAAAAAGTGCTTTATATGTTGACTGTTTGATTGGCTCTTTGTCTATGTTTTGTATTATGTTCCTATCTACCTTTATGATATCTGGGTGAATGTTTACAAGCATATTCAAACTTGAGTATCCCTCACCTACATCATCGAGGGCAATTGAGAAGCCCTGTTTCTTGTAGTACTCCAAGATATTGAGTAAGTGAGATTTGTCTTTTACAGATTCTGTCTCAACAACCTCAAAGACTATGTTTTTAAGGTCAAACTCTAACTGCTTCGCCCACTTTAGTGTAGAACTCAAACAAAATGCAGGATCATAAATCGCAGTTGGCAAGAAGTTGATAAAGACTTTTTGTTTGATTTTCTTTACTGCTGCTGTTTTAAGGGCTGTCTCCCTACACATACGATCAAGTTTAAAGTTTAAGTCATTACGTTCAGACTTTTCAAAAAGTACGTCTGGAAACATAAGTTCGCCATTATCTTTAACACCACGAACAAGTGCTTCATAACCATATATACTGCGATCATCCGCTTTAATTATTGGCTGAAAGTAAGAGGTTAGCGAACTGTTGTTGATGATGTCAAAAAACTCGCTGTCTTCTATGAGGTTTATATATCGTTGAAGTGTTTTTGCACCTAATACTGACTGAAAGTTAAACTCTTCGCCCTCGTTTTGAACATATATGCGAACAGATTCACACTCATGTGCATTAAAGCTCGCTTTGATAAGCTCAATGTTTTTTTCAAAAAACTTTTTTGTATTTTCAAGCTCAATGTAGTGAACACCGCCATTTTCAAAAACTTTCATTCCAAGATTAGTTAGAAAAAGCTTGCCTTTGTTGGTCATCTCTTCAATCTCACTCATCCAATAGAGTTTCGATTGAGAATTAATGAGCTCAAACACTTCTGAACATTTATTACATGACATTACTAACTCCTTTATGTGTTATGTATTATAGAGTAAATAGTGAGGCTTTTATACAAGTTATATGTTAGTTCATCTGTTTTTGATTGCCTATAAAAAAGTGATAAAATATCTTTTATATTTTACATCTAGGAAGTACATTGTGATTTTAGCATTTGGAGATAGTCTTACAAGAAGTTACAACATAAGTCTTTGCATTAAATAGCTTCACGTGATGCACATTTGGCTTTTTTCACAATAGAATGAATCATGTTTTTAAAAACAAAGTAGTGCACAGGAACAAGAGCATACCAGTAGAGTCTTCCTAAAAGCCCACGTGGATAAAAGTATGCAGTTTGAATCAACTCATCTTTTTGAATTTTGAACTCCAGCCACGCTTTTCCGGGGACTATCATCTGTGCACGTAAAAGGAGTCTTTCATTCTCTATAAGATCTTCCACCCTCCAAAAGTCAACACTCTCACCGATTCGAAGTTTATATGCATCTCTTCGTCCACGGTTAAGCCCTGCACCACCTAGCATTTTGTCAATGACACCCCGAACTTCCCAAAGCCAAGTAAAACCAAACCATCCCTCTTCTCCTCCGATGGAACAAAATGTTTTGTAAAGCGCTTCTTTTGAAATACCGTCAAGCTGAAGTGTTTGACGATCTAAAAGTACGGCTTCTGACGTATCGTTTTTAAACTCTTTCTCCCAGATATCTTCACCACCTCCAGCATCACTCCAACGACTAAAGACCTGGTTTTCTTCCATCTCTTGTATCGCTTTTTTTACCGCTGCATCAAAACTCATGGGATGTATCTGAGGGAAATACACCTGAGCATTTTCATTTTGAACAATGACCTCAGAAGAGAGCCCTTCAATAAGTGAACGTGCTACATTGTAAGGAACTGGTGTAAAAAAATTAAGCCAATAAGAAGAGAGTCTTATGGTAAGAAGTGGAAGTGGAAAAATCCACCTTCGCAAACCAAGTGCATGAGCACATCCGAGCATCATCTCTTTATAGGTCATCTTTTGACTTCCAATATCCACTACTACATTAGCATCCAAAGAGATGTCTTTTGCTGCTAAAAGATATGAGACTACATCATCCACACCTATTGGTTGTGCCAATGTTTTTACCCACTTTGGCGTCACCATAACTGGCAGTTTCTCTGTTAAGTGTCTTATGATTTCAAAACTTGCACTCCCAGACCCGATGATAACACCCGCACGAATCCACAGTGTCTCTATCTCTTTAGGTCTGCTTGAGAGGATTTCTCCCGTCTCAATTCTGCTTAAAAGGTGTGTACTTGCTTGCTCTTTTACCCCAAGACCACCCAAATAAACGATTCGTTTTACACCTTGTTTTATGGCTGCATTTAAAAAATTATGGGCACTGAGCTTATCCAGTTCCCTATAATTTTTGTCTTGTAAAGAGTGAATGAGATAGTAGGCAACATCAACACCTTCTAGTGCTCTCTCCAAAGAGTCCACATCAAATGCATCTCCCTTAAAAACCTCCGCTTCAAGACTTTCATCCAAACTCTTAGGATTACGAACAAGTAAACGTAATGAAATGTTCTCTTTGAGCAGTTGTTCTTTGAGTCTTCTTCCTATGTAGCCATTTGCACCCGTAAGTAAAATCTTCATCTTTTTTCCTTTTACCATGGCCCCTGAAATCTATCAGGCTTGTGGTAGAGCTTTTTTGTGTGCTTAGTACGTCGACCTTGGAATCTCTTTCTCCAGCGTTTATATGCCTTTGCAGAGATGAGTGAACGCATCTTTTTCTTCACCTGATTTTCGCTTAGACCATATTGCTGCTGTATAATCTCAAAAGGAAGTCTATCCTGCCATGCCATCTCTATGAGACGATTGAGGTCATTTTCATACACACTCTTCTCGTCTACTTTTTTTACCTCACTTAAATAAGGTACACATGCAAAAAGATTACAATAAAGCTTATAGAACTTTTGTTCTTTATAGGGAATAAAAATCATACATAGATTGTATGATTTTCATGGAGTGGTTCGTAGACTTATTTTGTCGATTTATTCTTCTTCTTTTTCTTCTTCTTTAGTTAGACGTATACTTTTTTGAAAGTATGCAAGTCCCACAAACATGATAGTTGTCCCAAGTAGTAAGTAAAATGCAGAGAGCATATTTTTATAATCATCAAGTACTATTTTAAACACAACCATAAGCGTTTCGATAGACAGCGCGATGATGATAGAGATGAGGAATTTTCCAAGCATCTTAAACTCTCTATCTTTCTCTTTGTGAAAAGATTTAAAAAGAACTTCGTGTTCCATGATTTGCCTTGAGAGGTCAAACATAGCAAGTCCAATGGTTACCGCTACGATAGACTTAAAGACATCATGCAAAAAGTGCCCCGTGGAAAGAGATACTAAAACAGAAATCAGGACATATGCCCCGTATCCAATGAGAGAGAGGGCTATAACACCAAGCGTAGTTGAACCGAAAATATAAACAAGCTTAATAACTTTATCATGAAAACTATTATACTCAATGAGTCTAAGCTCTTCTAAGAGGTGTACCATATTTATGTCCATCACATAATATGTATCATTTGACCTATATACGACAGAAATACTCGGTTTTCCAGAGGTGTGATGGATGTACGGGCTTGAGACATAAACATCGCTATGCTTGAGGTTTACATTACTAAAGTACTGACTCTTATCACTCCCTAAGTTTTCATTACTCGTCTTATGTTTATAGACTGAGGCACTGTTTTGTTTGTACTCACTATCAACTGTATAGAGCATATCAATATACTTATGTTTTTTAAAGATAGTTTTTGCATCTTTTAAAAAGTTTTTTGGTAGAGAACTCACCATCCCACGAATATGACCAATAATATGCTGTTGATCTTTTTTGTAAATCTGTATAATTCTTTTCATCTTTAGCTCCAGATTAAATTATAAATTTTCTTACTTATCATATCATTTTTTTCGGCATGTGTAAGTATAGATAGCCAACTTTTAAGGGGCAAGTCTTGAAACTTCCCACGTGTCATGATTTTTTGTATACAAAATTCTATCATGTAAGCGACTCTCACGTCCTTGCCAAAACTCAATCTTGTGAGGAACAATTCTATACCCTCCCCAAAAATCAGGTAGTGGCACTTCTCCAGTTTTAAACTTCTCTTTTATCTTCTCTATCTGCATACCTAAGAGTTTTCTTGAAGATATTACTTTACTTTGGTCACTCACCCAAGCACCGAGTTGTGAGCCACGTGAGCGTTTTAAAAAATACGCAAGTGATTCCGCTTTTGTAATCTTCTCACATTTACCGATAATACGCACTTGACGTTCTAAGTCCAGCCACAAAAACTCTGCGGCCACATTTGGGTTTTGTTCTATCTCTTGTGCTTTGTCAGAGTTGTAGTTTGTAAATCAAGCATTTGTATCCTCCGTATCTTTTAAGAACTTCTTTGCCTGTTTGATAAAAAGTTGTTTTTTTTCTAACATCTTAGGTATCTCTTCTTGTCCTCTCTCTCCAAACTGCTCTACGATAAATGCAGCCACCTCCGTAGACACGACATCGAATTTTTCAAATTCTAAATCTATGTACTCCACTAAGGCTTCTAAATTATTTTGATATTTACAGGAGTGCATATGCGAGAGTTCTAGCTCCGTGATAGTATAACTTGAGTCCCTTTCATCCATACTCTCTTGAATGATTTTCATGGACCCGAGTTCAAGAGCAGTAAGTTTCTTTCCATACGAGCAACCTGTATCTATGGCAAAAAAGTTTTCATGTGCAATCACCTCATCAAAAACACAGTGTCCAAAAATATTTATCACTTCACTCTGAGGTACTTTGATATCTTTTTCATAACGGTTGAGTAAAAATTCATTGTAGTACGCTTCATTATCTTTGTGCTCATAAAACGGGAGTGCATATCCATGAGTTATGAAGTAGTTCTCCTTTTGGATATACATGGGTAAACTACTTATCCATTTTAAATGTTTTGCCATAGTCTCATGGTCATCTAGATAACTTGTAAATGTCTGTATCCCACCATAACGGTAATCCTCACTCCAAGGTGAGTGCTTATCATGCATGATAACATCATAAAGATATTTTTCCATAAGATGTTCATGGTTCCCTTTGACACAAGCATAGCCTTGAGAGATTACATACTCTATAACCTCTTTAGAGTGCATTCCCTTGTCACAAAGGTCGCCAACTAAGATAATCTCTGCATCATCAGGTAGTTTAGTGATAAGCTTTTTAAGAGTGTACAAACATCCATGCACATCTCCAATCACATATGTTTTATTCTGCATATTTATACTTTAATGAAAAAGTCCTAAATTTTATTTTAGACATAGTATCCTTTTTTCAAAATATTTGTAGTAAATATTTGTCAGTTTATTACTCAGGCGACTATGTACGGAATATATTTAGTTCATCGTCCAGTTCTTTCGTACTGTGAGTTAATGAACCAATAGTAGAAACTATCTCTTTTATATCTGTAAAACTTGCAGATGCAAGTACTTCAACATCATGAATTGTTTTTACTAAACTCTCAAGTTTTAAGATATTTTTTCCAAACTCTTGAGATGATTTTCCTGACATTTGAGCAGTTTCATTCACTATATCTATTGTCTGGTTAAGAGTTGAACGCATCTCACTTGAGTCTTGACTCAGTTGGTTAATGTTAGCCGCATTTTTACTCATACCATCACTCGTATCGTTAATAGACTGTACGACGACATTTACACTTCCATGTATTTCAGTCAGTGACTTTTGTGTTCTTTCTGCTAGCTTACGTACCTCGTCGGCAACAACGGCAAAACCACGTCCATGTTCACCAGCACGAGCAGCTTCAATCGCCGCGTTTAATGCGAGTAAATTTGTTTGATCTGCTATGTCTGATATAACAGTTAAAATATTTTTAATCTCTTCCGCAGAGTGTGTAAGTTCTGTTAACTTTAAAGACATACCATTTTCAATCTCTGCAGTTTCTTCAACATTTTCCGTAAAATAGTTAATCTTTTCTCCTATACTCTGAAGATTTGAGTTTGCTTCATCAAGACGCACTTTGGCAGACTGAATATCTTGATCTGTTTGGTGAATCTCGTCCTTCATCACATTGCTATCTTGAGTAATTCTACTAATAGAGTCGTGCTGTTTCGTTGAACTACTGTTGAGCGAATCAGTAAGACCTTGGACTTTGTTTGTAATATGAGTTGTTTGACTTGAAGAGCTTTTTGCAGTGTTAATAATTTTACGAAGTGAAGTGATAAACTCATAAAATGCAGCACCCTGAACACTATCATTTTTAATCTCTACACTCAAGTCATTACTCTGTGTAATCTCACTTACACCTTTAATAACTTCCATAGACTGAAGATACTGTTTTGTTATCATGTAGACAATATAAATAAGTACTGCCGCTTCAACAATAACAAATGCCGCATGCAAAAATGCTATGTCCCATCCACAACCATAATTAAAAACGATGATTTTTGTTCCACCAATTGCAGCGTCACTCAGTTGCAGATACGTAAAAAGAAGGTGATGCACAGCGATAGTGAGTGCAGCAGCGATAGTCGGCATGATATCTTTGTACATAGACATAAACGCAAGCACCACAAAGATATGAAAGTGCATCTCAATACGTCCTAAATGTTGCTGAATCATAATAATAGGAAAGCCCATAATCAATATACCAATAGTGATACGCGATATCGACTGCCCTTTAAAAAAGTGATACACTAAAAACGCAAGTCCCGTAATAAGCCCTCCACCTACAATGCCTAGCATATATGCTCCATAGGTATATGAAGTTACAAAAGAGACTATAAGCCAGTTGAGTACAAAGATAAACATAAAACCTTTGTCCGCATTTTTAGCCTCTTCAAAGAGGTTGTTTCGTGTGATGGACGAGAGTCCACTGTAGTTTCCAAAGAGTACTGCGAGATTCATTTAAGTTCCTTTTTTATATCTAAAATTATTGACTTTGCGTCAAAGGGTCGGGTGTAGTACATTGACTTCAAAGTAAAGCCACCCTCATTTTCCTGCTTTATGAGATAGAGATACCCTGTATGGTAGATATCACCGCCCTCAACTAAAGCATCACTGCTGTATGCCCGTAACTCATGCATAAGAGCCGAAGTCTTTGCTCTACTGAGTTGTAATCCTTTAAAATCCTTATGAAAATGTGCAGCAAACTCTTTTGCACCCACCCCCTCTTTTGAGATATTTACAAAGTAAAATGAGACACTTGAACTTGTGTTCATATCATCAAATATCTTCGCAGACTCTTCTAAAGAAGGCATACAGATTGTTCTGCAGCCAACATATCCCAGATAAAGAAGAATCACTTTTGCATCTTTTGAAACTGCAAATGGGAGCTCTATCTTCTCATCTAAAACAACTCTTCCTTGTTTGTCACCACTCAACATCATAAGCGGAAACCCCAAAACAAGTAAGAGTACGAGGGCTAGTGTAACAATTATTATATGACTAATTTTCATGTTTCATTTTATTCTCTTTCAGATAAAGCAGAGTTGAATAACTTTTTTATCTGTAAAAAATCCTCGCGATGGCAAATAAAAAAAGTCCTAGAGCGACTGCTTTAAACTCTTTGTCATAGAGTAGAATAAACAAGGCACCAAACATCATCGAAAAGCTTGTAAGATAAAACTTCACATCTTCTTTAAGCTCTTTTTTTATCCAGCCAAGCTGATCGTTTGAAAGTTCTACTTGGAGTTCATTAGCACTGATTTTTTTCAGTGCTGATTTGAACTCTTTTGCTATAAATGGAATATCCTTTATCTCATCTATAAGCGTCTCAACTATAGACTCTTTTGCACCAAGTGCTTTAGGAATATTTTTTTGCAGAATTGGCAAAATATCTTTGATACCATTGAAGTTTTCTATGTAAGTGGTGCCAAGCCCTTCAATGATGGCACTCACACGTAAGATGTAAATAGCATCACTTGGAAGTTTAAAAGGAAGCTCACGTGTTGATTCTAAAACATCAAATGCGAGCTGTTGCATCGACTCACTATCGAGATTGTCATTTGAAAATATCTCGAACATCTTTGCTGTAAACTCTGCAAGTTCTGCTGTTGGGGCTTCATAGGCAATAGTCCCAAGTTTTTTGTTTGCTGCGATGTAGGACTCATAATCTTGCTCGTTTGCTGATTTTATAAGTTCTATGATAGCGACACGTGAGTTGTTTGGCACGGTTTTTACCATACCAAAATCAAGGAGGATAAGCTCACCCTCTTTGCTCACTAAAAGATTTCCAGGATGAGGATCTGCATGAAAGTAACCGTTGATAAGCATCTGTGTTGTGTAAAAGTCAACTAAACGAGAGATGATGGCGTGGAAGTCAATCTTGTGTTTTAAGATACTCTCTTTATCATCAAACCGAAAACCCTCTTCAAAACTCATCACAATTGCATCATCAGAGCAGTACTCCACAAAAGGCTTAGGAAAACGAATGCCACTCTCTTTATACACAGATGAAAACTTTACAAGATTAGCTAGTTCATGTGTTAAGCTCACCTCTTGCAGAATCATCTTGCTAAACTCCCCTACAACTGCTTCTATAGAGTTTTTTGTGTAGTGTGAGAAGAGCGGACGAAAAAAGGCATTAAAAAAAGAGATGATTTTTATGTCCGCTTTTACCTGTGCTTCAATGGAATTTCGACGTAGTTTTACCGCTACTTTTTCACCTGCATGAGTATGTGCTACATGCACTTGTCCTATCGAAGCACAAGCTATTGGTAATGTGTCAAAGCTAGCAAAACTATCCTCATCAAAGGCCTTTTCATACACTATTTCAAACTCTTTTTTACTCATCGCTGGAAGCTGGTCATGCAACTCTTTTAGCTCATCTAAATACTCTTTGTCAAAAAAGTCTGAACGAGTAGCAAGCACCTGTGCAAGTTTTATAAAACTCGCTCCCAAGGAAGTGATAGTCTCTTTTAAAGCAGTAGGGCCAAGTGGTTTTAAACCCAAGAAGCTTTTTTTCTTTTTTATGACAAGGTAGATACTCAACAAAAATGTGAAAACGCCATAAACTCTTCTTGGAGTGAAAAAACGTAAATTACTAAAAAAAGGTTTTATTTTAAATCCTCTTTTAATTTTTCTAAATCAGCCTTTGTTGCAAGACCAAGCTCATCTATGACCTCTTTAAGCGTTGACTTGAGTTCTTCTTTTACTCTTGTCTGCTCCTCTTGCCCTTTTTTTTCTATGGAGTCTAAAAAACTCTTTGCATCTGTAGTTTTGAGTTTTCCACTCTCTTCAAGCTTTTTTACTTCCTCTTCAACTTTTTCTCTCATTACTACAGCAGCGCCAATGCCTGCATGAATTAAATCTTTTAACATAGTAAATTCTCCATTTATAATTTTCCTAATTGTACAAAGAAAGTCTAACATTTTGTATTGTTTATTTGTCGCTTCATACAAGTTTTTATGTTCCATTATACTATGTAACTACAAACTTAAAAAAAAGACAATAAATACTTTATCCTACATTAAAATCAAGAATAAGATGATTATTTTTTATACAAAAACTCTTCTAAGCACTTCTCATTTTCTACTACACTTTCACTAACTTTTAATAAGGGCTTCAACATGAATCTTGCAAACAAACCATCCACAAACTTTACAGCTCCACAAGAGCTCTCCTCTTTCATAAAGTATATGAATCCTGTTATGCAAAGCAAGGAGAAACTTGACGGACTTGGCACAAACTGGGATACACTCTCTCTTTTAAGCCAGCTTGGTGATGCGGGCATGAATATGGATAAAATCAAGAATGACTTTGTCGCCCTCTCCTCAGAACTCATTGACTACTTTGGAAGTGAATTGCTAAAGAAAGTTGTTGCTGAGATGAACTCTAAAGCGCAAGTTTCTGTAGATATCGTCATAAGAAATCTTTTTGAACGTACTGCCGATATAGGCTTTTTAGCTACAGATGAAGCGATAAGAGATTTTTTAGTGCGCTTTCCTACGGTATATGCAGAAGGGTATCAAGAGAACGTCCCTGAACTCAAAAAAAGATTTATAGAGTACGCAAAAAAGTATAGTGTCTATTTTGACATCATACTCATGAACCCTCAAGGAAATGTTCTAGCGAGCATCGATTCATCAAGCTCTGTAGTAAAATCCCATGATTCAATTCTACAACAAGTTGTCAACACAAATGAAGAGTACATTGAAACTTATAAGTACCACGATTTTCTTCCTGAGGATGAGAAAAGTCTTGTTTACTCTTACAAAGTCACAGAGTCCAACGAAGAAAATTCAAAAACTTTAGGTGTCTTATGTTTATGTTTTAGATTTAAAGATGAGATGCAGGGTGTCTTCAACAATCTCATCAACCATCAAACAAAAGAGTGTTTAATGCTTTTAGATTCTAAAGGAGTTGTGATTGCAAGTAGTGACAAGTATCATATTCCATTAGGAGCAACCATGGAAGTCATTCTTGATGAACCTTATAGAATAGTTACCTTTGGTGGAAGAGACTACCTTGCAAAAAGTTCAAAAACAAATGGTTATCAAGGGTTTTTTGGACTTGGTTGGTATGGACATATAATGGTTCCCCTTGAGCATGCCTTTAGTGCCATAGATGAAGAGGATTTTGCAATAACACAAAGTCTCCTTCTTGCTATCTTACAACATAGTGACCTTTTTGCAGACAGTCTTAAACAAATTCCTCTTCAAGCAGAGGATATTCAACACAATCTCAACCGAGCCATTTGGAACGGAAATGTCAAACAAAACAACTCTATGAATGACAATAAACAGTTTTCTAAAGCCTTATTGCAGGAGATACGAAAAACAGGAGAACAAACAAAGGATATTATTGGCGACTCGATGGCAAAACTTACAAAAACCATGGTTTTAAGTGACAGTGCATTTCTTGCAGACCTTATCCTGGATATCATGGATAGAAACCTTTACGAGAGAGCAAATGACTGTAGATGGTGGGCTCTAACACCTGACTTTAGAACCATACTAGAGTCTAACAACATAGATGCAAGTGACCGAATGAAAATGAATGCTATATTAACGCATATAAACAACCTTTATACTGTTTATACAAACCTTTTCATATATGACAAAAATGGCGTAATTCTTAGCGTTTCTCAGACTTCACAGGAACATCTCATAGGTACAAAACTTTCTGACAGCTGGGTTGAAGAGACACTTAAGCTCACTGGCACTTCAAAGTACTTTGTTTCGGATTTTGAAAAATCTCCTCTATATAATAATACACACACTTACATTTATAATGCAGCTATACGCTCTTTAAAAGACGAATCAGAGGTCATAGGTGGGATTGGTATCGTTTTTGACTCAAAAGTTCAGTTTGAGCAGATGATAGAGGAGTCACTTCCTAAGAAAAATACTGACGTGAACAAAAATGCCCTCTTTTCGGTTTTGACTACTCAAAATCAGACTGTTATTGCTTCAAACAATTCGGATCTCAATACAGGTGATATATTCAATATGGACAGAAAGTTCTTTATGCTAAAAAATGGAGAATCGCTCAGTGAAATAATTGAGTATGAAGGTGATTACTATGCACTTGGAGTGAAATGTTCAAAAGGGTATCGCGAGTATAAAAGTGCAACAGATGATTATGTAAACAATGTCTATAACTTTGTATTTTCCTATATCAGTAATGTTGAACAAACACGGGTCGATATCGAAGAGAACATTGCTGTTGAGGAAGACCTTCCAATCCAGTCGGATAAAGACTCTATAGAAATAGCTACTTTTATGATTGGCACAAAGTGGTTAGGTGTAAAAACACAAGAAGTGATAGAAGCTGTCAATATAGTTGCTTTAAACAGTACGATCAAAATGGATGATAATCACCACTTTAAAGGTACTATGATGTATAAAGATACTGTAATCTCAGTTATAGACATCCAAAACTTCATAGAAGGGGATTTCAATAGAGACTATGAAGAAATTATTGTTTTAAGGTTTGGAGAGAAGGGCTACATCGGTATACTAGTAAATTCTCTTGCTGGTATACCTACGGTAAAACTTGATAATATACGTCCATTAGATGAGTATATCATTGGAAATGGCACACTCATTCAAAGTGTTGTATTCCCATCTGGAAATCATACTGCAGAAGATGTACTCAGTATCTTAAACATTGAAAAAATTCAAACGAACCTTGTCCAACCAAATCTTTCGCATATGACAAAAAGAGCTTAGAGTATGAGTCTAACCTTAGCTGGAATTACTTCTATTGACATTTATTTGCAACCGATAATTTCTATAAACAAAAAGAAGATTTTTGGCTATGAGGCACTCGTAAGAGCTCACGAGGAGGATTCTTATGTATCCCCTGAGACTCTTTTTACTAAAGCCAAAGAACAAAATCTTTGTATACAGCTTGATAAATTCTTACGTATATTGGCTATTAAAAAGTTTCATAAGTACTTTCTTGAAAATAATAAAGCCCTCCTCTTCTTAAACTTCGAGTCTTCAGCTATTAATGAGGGAATTTACAATCAAGAATACTCATTTGAACAAACTTTGCAAGAATTGGAAATACCTCCAAAAAATATTGTCCTAGAGATTAAAGAGGACAATATTGAAGATACTGAAGCTTTAAGTCAATTTACCGAGTATCATAAGAAACAGGGCTTTATCATTGCTATAGATGACTTTGGAACAGGTAGTTCACAATATGAAAGACTCGCAATAGTCAAACCTGACATAGTGAAAATCGACAGATTTCTCTTAAGTGACATAGCAAACAACTATATTCATGCGGAGATAGTAAAGTCCATTGCCAACATGTGCCATAAGATAGGTGCTACGGTGTTGGCAGAGGGTGTAGAACAAGAGAGTGAAATACTAAAATGTCTCAATTTTGACATTCAAATCTATCAAGGATACTGGTTTTCTAAACCACAAAAACAGATCCAAAACCGTTTAGAAATTTTAGAAAAGATTGAGACTATTCGTTCCAAACATACAGAGCATTTAAAATCACTCATGCACTCTAATAAAACTCTTTTTTTAGAAGCCACATATATTGCAAATGAAATTATAAAAAGACTCTGTACAAAGACCCTGCTGGAGAACCCTCTCATTCAAGAACTTTTACATGATGAAAAAACCATAGAAGCACTTTACATAATTGACTACAAAACAGCCAAACAGGTTGGGGACACCCTTTTTCTTTCCCAAGCAAAAGGATTTTATGAGCCTTCTCAGTCAGGTGAGGACCATTCCATTAAAGAGTATTTTTATATATGTAAAAACTCCAAAGATGGAGAGTACATAAGTAAGAAATACATCTCAAGTGCTTCGGGGAACTTGTGTAAAACTTACTCAAAAAGAATCTCTTTAAATAAAATAGAGTATATACTTTGTCTAGATATCTACTCATATAAGTCAAAATAGGTTTTAAATAAAACAACACACTCTATTTCTTGCTACAATAAGAACCTAAACTGTAGAAAAAGGTGAAACTTTGCACATAGAAAAAAGATTTGAAATGCTACTTGAGGAAATTGATACGCAAGAGATAGGTATCATTGAAAAACTAGAGCATATTATTACATTTATTCGGCCGAAAAATCGAGATGAAGCTGCCTCCTCTTTAGACTCTATAGAAAAGGTTATAGAGTTTTTTGAGGAAAAGAACCAACTCTCTTTAGAGATATCTGATGAGTTAAATGACCTTTTTATTGACTCAAGAGTCTCTGCAAACATCACTAACTTTGATATTTTGTCTGCAAATGGTTTTGGACATGAAGTAAGAGAACGCTTCTACAATAAATTTTTACCTACCCCTCCAAAAAAAGGTGATATAGAGTATATATTTACTACTCTGTTTCGTAAAAAAGATGACTATATCTGGGTCAATGCCATTGATGATACAAAGTGGCTAGAGTTTTTCTCTGCACTTTTTGTAAACTCTCCAAAGATTGCAGAGATGAAAAACCATCTCTTCAATGAGCTCTTATATGCTACTGAGATTTTATCTGTATGGATAGCTTCTGAAGAGTTTGATAGAAACTTTATCCGCCTTGATAGAACACTTCTGAGTAAAAACTCTGCGTTTATAGCACTGCAAAGAAATATAAGTAGTTATGTCAATACTATTCAGGCAGAGACCATATCAATAGAGCAGATATCTATTGACTTTAAACATCTACAAGTGCTTTTAGTTCAGTGTCATGAACAAGTAAAACTACTCAAAAAGAAATCTCTTCATAAAGGTATTTCTATAGACTTAACCTATCAATTAGAGCGCTTGGGACAAATTATAAGACGACTTGAGGATATTTTAGATATCGTAAAACACTTTGATACAGAAGAGTCAAGCTTACAATTTATGAAACTTTTTAAAAAAGCCATTGTAAAAAATGCTACAAAAAACTCTCTTCTTGAAATTTATGGACAGGGAATTCGTATAGTAGCTAGAAGTGTTACAAACAACTCTAGTGAACATGGCGAACACTATATTACAAACAGTATAGCTGAATACTTTAAAATGTTTTTCAAGGCTGCAGGAGCAGGTGTTATTATTGCCCTTATGGCCCTTATCAAGATAAATATTGTTCAAGCTGGTCTTTCTTTATCACTGCAAACAACACTCATAAGTCTAAACTATGGTTTAGGTTTTGTCTTCATTCATCTTTTAGGCTTTGTAGTTGCCACTAAACAACCTGCTATGACTGCAACAACTTTCGCTCAAGAGATAGAACAAGAGGAGAATAAAAGGGCTAATAAAAAGAAACTCGTAGAACTCATTTTTCAAGTAAGTCGCTCACAGTTTGCTGCTGTCGCAGGTAATGTCATCTTAGCACTTGTAGTCTCTTTTGCAATAGCATACTTTATTATAAACTCACATCAAGTCATTCTGAGTGATAAAGAGTCACTTTACTACCTCAAAGGTCTTGAACCTTTGAGTGCACTCTTTTTTGCAGCCACTGCTGGTGTTTGGCTTTTTCTTTCAGGTCTCATTGCAGGCTACTTTGATAATAGAGCCGATTTGCTTGAATTACAAGAGAGATACTACTACCAACCAATACTCAAAAAACTCATTCCAGATAAACAAAGACAAAGAGTTGCAACATATCTCTACGAGCACCATGGTGCCATTGCTGGAAACTTCTTTTTTGGGATACTTCTAGGTATCACACCTTTTGTAGGTCACCTTCTGGGACTACCTTTAGATATAGCACACGTAGCATTTTCAAGTGCGTATTTAGGCTTTGCATCTATGCATGTAGACATCTCACTCTATGAGTTTTTCTACTATCTTGCTTGTGTTTTACTTATAGGGGCATTCAATCTCATAGTGAGTTTTTTCCTCGCTCTTAAAGTTTCTCTTCTTTCAAGAGATACTTACTTTGGAAATTTTTTCTCTTTTTTAAAAGCACTTTTATTAGAAATGCTCAAACACCCTCATCAACTTGTTTTTCCTTTTGGATATTCAAAAGAGAAGAAAAAGAGCTAAGTTAGAGCATCTTTCTTATCTCATCTTCTAACTCTTTAGGCGTTACTGAGGGAGCATAGCGCTTTATAACTTTGCCCTCTCTATCAACCAAAAATTTTGTAAAATTCCACTTGATAGTATCTGTAATAAAGCCTCCTGCATTCTCTTTAAGCAGAATATAGAGTGGATGTGTGTTGTCACCATTCACATCTATTTTCGAAAACATATCAAACTCCACTCCAAAATTACTCATACAAAAGTTTTTTATTTGCTCCTCTGTTCCAGGCTCTTGAGAAAGAAACTGATTACAAGGAAAACCCAAAATACTCAAGCCCTCTTGAGCATACTTCTCATGGAGTTTTTGTAAACCTGCATACTGACCTGTATAACCACACTTACTGGCTACATTTACTATAAGCATGACACGGTTTTTATACTTACTTAATTTTACTTTTTTGCCGTTTATATCTTTGACTTCAATATCATATATACTCATCTTCTCTCCTGCAAAAAGCGTAAAGGCCATCACTAATAGTATCCATAAAATTCTCATTTTCTCTCCTCCAGTAATTGTTTTGTGACGCTATGTCTAAACGCAAACATTTTTTCTAATTCGTGTTGTACAAAAAAGTTGAGTAAGAAGTCTAATCGAAAAGGCAAACTATACTCCACTAGGTCTTTAAGCTCACAAGTGTTCTCATTGATTTGTGTAAAAATATGCGAATGCTTCCAAAGTTTAAAAGGTGACTTGAGTGCTACATCTACAAGCAAATTTGGTGCTTGTAATGTAGCAATTTTCACTTCCCAAATCATGGAAATAAAATTTTTCACTGTTTTTAACTTTAAAATTGCACCTTCTTTTGGCACAAAGTCTTCATTTAAGAGGGTAACTTTTATGCCTTGAGGACTTATCACTTTAAGATTATTTGTATCAAGATGAAAGTTAAATAAATCTTCTACCTGACACTCTAGAAGTGAAACTTTTTCATAAGTATTCATCATAGACTCCTTATCTTTAGAGGAGTATATAAGAATAGTAGACTTTTTAATATACTTTATTTGTCAATTCACATTTAACTTTAGAGCCAGTAACGAGGATAGTGTCTTTGTGAATTCGCCGAGATATTATTAATGATTAAGCCTATGAGAAGCAAGACCATCGAGTCAAGTAGAACAGGCGAAAAAACAAACATATAGCCTAACTCATGTGTCTGTGGGCTTCCTACTATAGCGACTAAAGCCGTAGCTCCTCCAGGTGGGTGAAGCGTATTTGTTATATACATGGCAACAATAGACAAAGATACGGCTAAGGCACTTAAGGTTGCGATATCAAAAGGAAAAAACTTATAAACTGTGATGCCTACTACTGTAGATAGGATATGTCCTCCTATAAAATTTCGAGGCTGTGAAAACTCCGCTTGTGGCGCGGCATATATTAAAACTGCTGAAGCTCCAAATGATCCCAATAAAAAAAGTGCGTCAGTGTGATTTGTGTTGATACTTTCATTAAGCACAGAAATAGAGTATATACCAAGAAATGCTCCTAAACAAGACCAAAAAATCTTTGAGTAGCTTACTTTATGCTCATAAACTTCTCCACCTCGCATTCGCTGAAAATAACTCAATATTTTATTTTTCATGGTCCTACTTACTCCTTTTTAATGGGCGAAATTGTATCACAACTTAAGAATCATCCTATCTTCGCTCTGTTACTTAGATAAGATACAATGTATGAAAACTATTAAATGGTATATGTATGAACACAAATTTTTACTCTGATTTAAAGAGTATCTCAAACTTTTATGAACTGACACAGATACAAAACTACTCACATGTTCCTAAAGATTGGTATCTTGTTGTATCAGATGTCAAGTCTTCGACAAAGGCTATAGAAAGTGGCAGATACAAAGATGTAAACTTTGTCGGAGCGATGAGTATAGTCGCTCTTTTAAACCTAGCAAAAGAGATTGAAATTCCTTTTTTGTTTGGTGGAGATGGCGCCAGTATCTTTATACCTCCCTCGCTTTACCAGAAAGCTTGTTTATCTTTAAATAATGTAAGAGCAATAGTTAAAAAAAACTTCGAACTGGAACTTCGAATTGGAGTCATTCGGGTAAGCGATATTTATAAAGACAATAAAAAAGTACTTATCACAAAACATGAAGTATCTAAAAACTATACACAGGCCATAGTTCGTGGTGGGGGTTTAGAACATGCTGATTATCTTATAAAAAATCACTTTGAAATATATTCGCTTGAAGAGCAAGTAGTGGAGGTAGACTACGCAGACTTTACATCCCTCGAGTGTAGATGGCAAGAGATAGATTCTCCAAAAGACGAAGTATTAAGTCTTCTAGTCAAAGCAGATGAAAATCAGAGCGATACTATCTATGCTAATCTTTTTCATGAACTCGATAAAATTTTTGGCTCTTATGATGCAAGACATCCAATCAGAGAGAAAAATCTTCGACTGAGTTTTAATCCAAAAAATCTTAATGTTGAAGCTTCTTTGTACTCAAGTATTTTTTACAAAAAAATTCTTCATATTTTCAGCATGATGTCTATAAACTTTCTAGGAAAGATTCTTATTTCATTAAAACTTGGTCAATGGGGAGAATATAAAAACAATATCTTACACACAAGTGATGCACAAAAATTTGATGACATGTTTCGTACAATTATTTCGGCGACCAAAGAGGAAACTCAAGCACTTGAGACATACTTAAGTAAAGAGTTTTTCTTAGGAAATCTCAACTATGGTATACATGAAAGCAAGACTTCTCTTATGACCTGTCTTATTTTTGAGAGACACGGTAAACATGTTCATTTTGTTGATGGTTCAAACGGTGGATATGCACTTGCCGCAAAAGAGATGAAGGAACGTCTTAGATAAAAAAAAGATGAAAATAGGTATAGTGTTCTTTAAAGAAATAATCATGTATATTTTTAAGGGGCTTATCAATGAAAGCAAAGACACCGAACAGGTTTCAACAGGCTTTTATACTGTTGTTGATGTTCATAACTTTTATGGGCTTTATCGGAATGATTCAAGAATTTTTAATTGCTCTTGTGTTGGCGGCTATATTTTCAGGCTTGCTTTTTCCCCTTTACAATAAACTTCTTCATTACTTTAACAACAGGTCGGCTTTAACGGCTGTAACAATTTTAATCATATCAATTTTTGCCGTCGCTTTCCCCTTAGCAGGATTTGCTGGAATGGTGACTAGCGAGGCTATACAGATTAGCCAAAAAGCGACTCCTATAGTGAAAGAAATTTTGGATAACAAAATCTCTCTCAGTGAACAAATACCTAATTGGGTGCCTTTGCATGAAGCGTTAAAATCTTTTGACGAAACTATTCTTAATAAAGCTTCCCAAGCGACAACAAAAATTGGGAGCTGGTTAGTTTCAAACTTATCTAGTGCGACAAAGGGGACTCTAGACTTTTTTTTGAGTCTCTTCATAATGTTCTATGCAATGTTCTACTTTTTGATACATGGACCACAACTACTAGCTTCTTTGGCATCTCTGCTACCTCTATCAAAAAAGGAGTATGAGCAACTCATGAAACGTGGGTTAATGGTTACTCGAGCATCCTTAAAAGGTATCATTATCATAGGAGTCATTCAAGGCCTATTGGTCGGAGTAGCGTTTTGGGCTACCGGAATAGGTGGATCGGCATTTTGGGGGAGTATTGTTTTTCTTCTTTCAGCCGTTCCTGGTTTAGGAGCCCCTTTGGTCTGGTTACCGGCAGCAGGCTATCTAATGTTTACAGGAAATACCGAATGGGCAATAGCTCTTATTTTATGGGGAGTCCTAGTAATAGGACTAGTTGACAATTTTTTGCGTCCTTGGATTGTTGGAAATGATGCAAAACTACCTGATCTTGTCATCTTGATATCTATTCTTGGTGGAATCACTGTCTTTGGTCCTATAGGTATTATTCTAGGTCCAGTTATAGCAGCTCTCTTAGATACTATTTTAAATATCTACAAAAAGGTGTTTCAAGAGTTCTTACCTTCTGAGCTAAGACAATAGCAAATTTCAAAAAGCGTATAAACCTTTCTAGTAGGCAATCTGGTTTTTACCAGCCTTTTTGGCATCATATAATTTTGCATCAACAAGTTTTATCATGGCTTCACAGTTATGTACTAACGCTCTATCATATTCTGCAATCCCTATACTTGTTCCAACATTAAAAACTCTATTTTCATTAAAAATAAACTCATTTGAACTAAACTCTACTTTTATTTTTTGACACACTTTTTTAGCCGCTTGACGTGTTGCATTTTTAAATATAATAGCAAACTCATCTCCTCCAATTCTAAATGCAATATCAGAACCTCGAATCGATTTTTTAATAATTTGACCAAATTTTTCTATAACCTTATCACCACTATAATGACCAAAGTTATCATTCACATGTTTAAAATTATCTAAGTCCAAATAAGCAACGCTAAAAATATATGCTTCTTCTCGTTTGGCATAACTTATCTCTTTTTTGAGAAACTCTAAAAAACTATCCTTTCTAAGGAGTTGTGAAAGTGTATCTATCTTAAGACTCTCTATCGCTTTGTTTGCAAACTCAACTGTCATCATGTTGTTTAAAAGAAGTGTTAACTTATAGATACCAAGTAAGGAGCTATACAGTGGAAGTATCTCAAGATAATCTTTTTTTTGTAAAAAGTAAAAGAGGTTTTGTGTACTTATCATGATTCTCTTCTCTAAATCATCTATAAACTCTTTCTTCTCTAAAGAGATACCACTCAGTTCTTCAAGCCAACTATCTAAAAGAGTATCCATCTCTTCAAAGTCAAGCTCTTTACCTGTTTCTATCACCTCTAAAAGTTCACGTAACCATATAAGCTTTGCAGTTGCTGCCTTATGGTTTATGCTGTTCGTATCATGTGTCTCAGAATAAATAAAAAAGTTCTCTATGTCTTTTTTATCTTCTTGAATCATTCTGTTGAGATAGCCTTTAGCTGTAAAAGACTTCATATAGCTAAAATACTTGAAGATATCACTCATAACCTCTTTCGAGTTTTCACTTTTCGTAGTGTGGATTAGAAAATACTCTTCAAGCATTTGTGAACCTTTTATAAAGTCCACATAAGGAATTCTCAAGTCATAATGGTACTCACCAAGTTTGACATAACTCATCTGTAGTGTCAACTCTGGCATCTCTAAAGAGGCAATAAAATGCGTTTTTTGCAGCTCAACAAGCTTCTCAATTTGTTCACTATTTTCAAAAAATATAGAAAGTTTTTCATCACTGAGCATAGCTTTATAGAATTCGCTAAAAGCATCATCAATATGTGGAAGAATCGAATGGATATAGTGTAAATTATTCATAAGGGTAGTAAACTCCTTGTCTAGTAGTCATCTACTGGAATTCTACAAGAAGTTAACTAAATACAACATTGTTATTAATGTTATTTCCAGATTCCGTCATACTGTTCTGGTGTTAGTTTTACAAGCTCCAACTCTTCTAAGAAACCAGCAAGGTCTCTCCATCTCTCAGGGTCTGCATGAATGTTTGTATCGAATCTTGGAATAGTATCTTCGATAATTTTATCCATAAGGCTACTTCTTTCCTCTTTTGTATAATCATAATAGATGCTTGTACCTTCTATCACGTGACTCTGTAAGTAAGTAGCCATCTCGTTTGTCACTTCTATGAACTTACAAATTGCTTCACCTTTTTTATCTATAGTCTCTTGTGTCGTCATAAATTCTAAGGCTGAGAAGTTTGGATATGGCGACTTATTTTGGTCAATGAAAAGGTTTTCAAATCCTTCCATTTTTGCTTCAACGCCCTCAAAGTTGTAAAAGCATAACCATGCTCCATCAAAACTCTCATCATTTTTCATGTTGTTAATGTGCCAAAAGTCAGTCTCAACAAATTCTACATTTTCTCTATCAATAGTAAAACCTTGCTTGTCCGCATAACGTTTAATAATTTCAAATCCTATTTTGTTTGTAACAGGGTTCGATGCCGGTGTTGTGATTTTAATTTTTCCGTTTGCTTTGAGTTTTTCTACTCTATCAGCACGGATCATTACACCACCGTCTGTTTCAAAAAAACACCCCAATGATTTGAGACCATCAAAATAGTGCTCATATAGGTGTAGGGGCTCATTACAGTGGATGTCAATTTTTCCAGATTTCAGGTCTTCAAAACCATCATAATGTTCATCAGGTTGAATTATCTCTACATCCAAACCAGCTTCTTTATATTTTCCAGTAAAAACACCTGCAACCATTGGTAGATGATCTGGATTTAAAAACCACTCTAGTGATATCTTGATCTTCATTCTATATCTCCTAATTTAAAGTGGAAAATTGTAACTTAGAAGTACATGTGTTCATAGGCTTAAAATGTCATTTAATCATTAAAAGAGCATATAGTCCAATAATAACTATGGTGAGTAACCATATCTTTTAAAAATCTCTTTGGCTTTCTCACTGAGGATAAATGCATAAAAAGCTTTTGCAGCACTGTTGCCTTTTGCATTTTTTAAGATCACAATCCCCTGTTTTATCGGTTCATAGGTATCACTATCAACTTCAACCCAGTTGACTCCTTCTTTGTAGGCTTTCATTTTTGGACTGTAGAGCGATGATTTTGCGATAAATCCAATATCAGTTGCACTAACAGTGTAAGCGACAGTTTGGGAGATTGACTCTGCATATACAAATTTAGGTTCAAGCTCTTTTAAAATACCCATATTTTCTAAGGCATCATACGCGGCTTTACCATATGGTGCAGTTTTTGGATTTGCTATGGCAATCTTGCTTACTTCACTACTTAAAAGAAGACTTTTTGGCATACTAAAATCTCTTGGTTTGGTACTTAAATATGCTAAAGCACCTTGTGCATACACTACAGGTTTCGTAATCGCCATCTTATCTGCATAGAGGTTCTCTGGATATCTCATATTTGCCGACATGAAGAGTGAATAAGGTGCTCCATTTTTTATCTGCGCAGTAAGTTTTCCACTACTCCCCAGTGTCACTCTCACAGTTATTTCTGGATGCTCTTTTGTAAATGCCTCTTTCAGTTCGTCTATTGCATAACTTACATTTGCCGCAACTGCTATGTTAATCGAATCTGCAATAAGAGTTACACTCATTAGCCCAAAAAGAAAAATATATCTTTGTATCATTGTTAATCCTTCACTCTTTTGATAAAACAGCATCATTATATCTTTAATGATATAATGAATGATATACTAGAAGATGTTAAATAAGAATAAACTGTTTTATGTACCTATAATTATGTTTTTGTAAGCAATACTCACATAGAGTTTGTTATGTATATCCATATCTTTACTCTCTTCATAATTGATCATCGCAACGAGCTCTTTTTTTTCACTTAACTTGAGTCTTAATTCACTTTGAGTGTCATTGCTCTGCACACACATCAATTCTGTTTGGAGTATATTCATTCCTGACACACCTTCAAAATCACTTAATCTAGAAGAGACTAATACATCGCTTGATTTAATGATTGCATATACATCATCGCCTACATGTAGGTTAAGCTCCTTCATTGAAGTAGCTGTGATTGTAGAAGTAATCTTTTGATGCTCATTGAGTTGCATTATCACCCTTGCATAAATATTATCATAGACAATCTCTGTTATTTTGCACAAAAGCTGATTACGTGCACTCGTTGTTAAGAAAAGACGGTTGAGAATTTTAGCTAGATGTTCAGGGGAGTCAGAAGCTTCGGAGAAACGTTCTATAAACTTCCTATGCAGAGCATCAAGTTTCTCATATGTCTCTATAATTTCGTATGCATAAGGAGTCAACTTCGTTCCCCCTCCTCCTTTACCACCTGTTTTACGTTCTATGAGAGGATTTTCAGCAAGTTCATTCATACTGTTTACTCTTTCCCAAGCAGCCTTATAACTCATCTTCATCTCTTTAGCTGCCGCATTCATAGAGTCAGTAGCCTCTATACGTTTTAGAAGTTCAATACGTCCTGAACCTAAAAAACTCTCCCCATCTTTTGTTAACCAAAAACGCCCGTCTAACTTCATAAGTACTCTCTTTAGATATAATAAAAATTTATAAAACTATATTCTACAATATATGCTCAACTACTTAAAACTTTATGGAAAGATAAAAACTGAGTTCAAAGTCTTCACCCTCTGTTAAATATCTGTTTTTTGTATAAATAGCGTAGGGAGGTTTTGTTGTAGTCTCATACTCACTTCTTGGAAGCCATACATGATATATCCAGTGGATAAAACGGAGTAAATCACCAGTATAACCCTTTAAGTCAAATCTTGCATAGACACCCTCTGAGATATTAAACTTGGGAAGTCTTTCATTTTCAAACTCCTCCTCTTCATCTACACTTACACAAGCAACATAGTGACACTCTTCAAGTGGCGTTATGGCTGGGTTATCATGAAAAAGAGCTATTTTTTTGTAGTTTTGTATGTCATTTGTAAATATCCAAGTTTTCAGCTGTTGCCACACCTGTTTAACCTCTGGACCATACCCACGATGTCTAATGTAGTAACTCTCAAAAGAGGGCATTTTTACTATTGTAGGCTCTAGTTGTTCAAAATCGACATGGGCATGTTGTGTAGGATATGTTTTTGCTAAAAGAGTTTGCGAGTACTCTTTGTACCCTCCATTCCTCCAGGCTTTTGGTGTCATCGAAAAACGCTCTTTAAATACACGAATAAAAGAGGTTTGAGAACTATAACCGCATGATGCAGCTATCTGTGTTATTGTAGAGTACCTATTAGTCAACAAAAGATTAGAAGCTTTTTGTAAACGGATAGACTTTATGCTCTCATAAATGTTGCGTGAAAAGATTTCTTTAAAAAGTTTGTGCATGTAAAATTTACTTATACCAAAATCCTGCGCTAACTCATCCATATTTATATCTGTGTCAATATTAGTATAGATGTAAAACATTATATCATTAGCAATTCTCGTCTTTTTATCAAGTGTTTCTCTTCTCATAAAGTAATAATAGCAAAAAAGACAATAATAACAAATTAAATAAATTTTATGAACAAGAATAGATAATTTTATAGACAAGAATAATAAAGAGTAATTTTCTAAAAAATATTACAATACCGTTAAAATTTTGAGAAGGAACTTCAAATGAAAAAAATCAATAAGGTACTTATAGCCAATCGAGGCGAGATAGCCCTTAGAATAATCAGAGCATGTAAAGAGCTTGAAATAAAGAGTGTCGTAGTCTTCTCAGAAGCAGATGTGAATGGAGTTTGGGTAAGAAAAGCAGACGAGTGTTATCCTATAATGGGTAATCCTGTAGAGGCATACCTCAATTTTGAACCAATCATATCCTTAGCAAAGAAAGCTGATTGTGATGCAATTCATCCAGGATATGGTTTCCTCTCAGAAAGTGGAGAATTTGCACGTGCCTGTAAAGAAGCGGGACTCGTTTTCATAGGGCCAAGTGCTGACCATATTGATCTCTTTGGTGATAAAATGGCTTCAAAAGTAGCTATGAAAAAGATAGGTGTTCCAGTTCTTGAAGGAACAGATACTCCTGTTATAGACATAAAAGAGGGTGAGCAAGTTGCTAAAGATATAGGCTTCCCGGTAATCATCAAAGCGGCATTTGGTGGCGGTGGACGTGGAATGCGTATCGTTAAAAATGCTAAAGAGTTCACAAAAATGTTTGAAGCAGCAACAAATGAATCAATGAAGTACTTTGGAAAAGGGGATGTTTTTATAGAAAAATATGTAGAAAATCCTCGTCATATTGAAGTACAAATCATAGCTGATAGTTTTGGAAATGTAGTGCATCTAGGTGAACGTGACTGTTCAATCCAGCGCCGTCACCAAAAAGTCATAGAGATTGCACCATCACCGCGTTTAAGTCCTGAGGCAAGAAAAGAACTCTACAGAATCTCAACAAAAGCCATCATAAAACTAGGCTATGAAAGTGTTGGTACGGTTGAATATCTCCTTGATGAAGACGACAACATCTACTTCATAGAGATGAACACACGTGTACAAGTTGAACACCCTGTAACTGAGGTTATCTCAGGAGTTGATATCATCCAAAGAATGATAGAGATAGCAGCAGGTGATAAACTCAAATACCTTCAAGAAGAGATAAAGTTCCGTGGATATGCTATCGAGTTTCGTATCAACTCAGAAAATCCACAAAACAACTTCATGCCTTCCTCAGGAACTATCACAAACTATCTTACACCAGGTGGTCCAGGTGTGCGTATAGATTCAAGTCTCTATGAAGGTTACGAAACACCGACTAGTTATGACTCTATGATAGGTAAACTTATAGTCTCAGCACTTGACTGGGAGGGAACCGTTCGTAAGGCAACACGTGCACTTGATGAGTATAACATCGAAGGCTTGCATACAAACATCCCGCTTCACCGTCAAATCGTACGAGATCTAGACTTTAAAGAGGGAAAATTCAACACTGGTTATTTAGACAAAAAAATGGATGCATTTAATCTAAATGCCAACTCTGCAATCCAAGAAGAAGAGAAAAAAATCTCTTTTATAAGCTCTATGATTAAAAAAATAAAAGAGAATAAGCTGATCACACGTAGCTAAACTAGTACCACTCCTTACATTTTTAGTTTAGTTTTGTGGTGTCCAGATAAGTTTGCCAGCGTCATACCCAAACGAGGGCATCTTCTCTAGTATCATGGAGCGAGTGTTTTCATCTAATTTTTTACTTCTTGAGAGTATCCAAAAATATTCTCTTGAAGGTTCTCCTATAACCGCATATTTATACTCCTCATCCAGGAGTATAATCTGATAATCTCCGTAAAATGGACGAAAAAAACTTACTTTGAGTTTTGAGTAACTCTCATCTGTCGCATAGGCCACTCCCCTAGCTTCAGTGAGTTCTCCATCTTTTTCACAACGATTGAGTACATCTATCTTTTCATCTTCTCTTAGAGTATATGTTGCACTCACATTTGAGCAACCCTCTTCAAAAAAGTGCTCATACCTGGCTATCTCATACCAGGTTCCAAGATAAGAGCTAATCTCTACTTTATCTACTGTTTTAAGAGGTGCATAATGGTTTGAGCATCCTAAAAAGACAAGGGCTATAAGTGCTGTAAAAATAAGTTTCATTTCTAATCCTTTAAAAGAGGTATCTCAGTCTTATATTAAGTCCAAAAGATGGATTTATGCCATAATTTTTCTGCTCTTCTCCCGCACTATTATAGATAATAAAATTACGTTTTAAAGAGTAGAGCGCATCAGCATCAATAGTAAAACTTGGTGTGAATTCGTATGTTACACCTAGGTTCCCCATATAGTCTTCTGCTTCTATGTAACCTGACTGCTCCACCACACTACTATCACTGAGCTTTATAACCGACTGGGAAAATATCATACCGCCACGTAGAAGTGTCATATCATTGATAAAATACCCAGCGTAGGCCCTAGGAAATCCAAGTACAAGTTGAAACCCATCCGTTTTTCTTGCTCGATAACTATAGCTGATAACGGGTAAGGCTAAGGTTGAAACTGGATGGTAGTTTGCAAACGCACCCATTTGGATTGAGTGATCACTGTCTAGCTTGTATGATGCAAAACTAAAGATCCCAGCTCCGTAAGAGTCTTGCATCTCTTTTTCAAAAGTCGTATTCAGCGAAAGTGAAGTGAGTAAAAACCACTTTTCATTAATAAAGTAAGGGATATTGGCATTCAGCTTTACCCTATGCATATGCTCAATAGGGGCATCGACTCCATTTCCAAAAGGCAAGTCTCCGACATTATTCCATAAAAAAGACCAGTTTGTATAAGAGATACCCCCTATCGCATTATTAATCCGTATACGATTTTTAGTAACTGCCACATTACCTTCAGAACCATTTATAGTTGCATCGCTCAAGTAAGACGAGTCAAGTGATACTTTTGGTTGTACCATACGTTCAAGTAGACCTTTTTTGAGCTTGCTTCTATCTTCTAATGTGCTCTCAGCACCGATTAAAACTGAACTTCCAAGTAAAAAAGAAAGTAAAACTGTTGTATATTTACACATCACTATAGACTCCATTTTTAAAACTTTCAATCGCTATCTTGGCAACACTCTTATGCTCTAGCATAGGTTTGGGATAATTACATATCTCTGCATTAAAAAGATACTCTTCATTATGAAGATTTTTTGCTTCTACATCTTTAACTGCTCGAAGGTGCTTTTTGATGTATACCGCATTCTTATCATACTTTTTACTCTGCAGATAAGGATTAAAAATACGAAAATACGGCTGAGGATCGATACCCGTTCCTGCACTCCACTGCCATGAAAGAACATTAGAAGCTGCGTCGTAATCAAGTAAATATTGTGCAAAAAACTCTTCACCCCACTGCCAAGGAAGCAAGAGGTCTTTCGTAAAGAAAGAGGCTACCACCATACGAACCCTATTATGCATCTTTCCCGTTTTTAAAAGCTCGTTGACTCCAGCATCGATTATGGGAACACCTGTTGTAGCAGAACAGAACTTCTCAAACTTTGATTTATCTTCAAGACCATTAAATCTTCCCTTATAGTTTTCTACTGCTAGATAAGGAAAATGAAAAAGTAGATAAGCATAAAAATCACGAAAAATAAGCTGTCGTATAAAGGCTTCTCCAGCCTTTTTTGTCTGAACTTCTCTATAGAGCTCTCTTACACTTATAAGCCCAAAACGAAGAGCAATACTTAAGTCTGAAGAGGCTTGTATCTCTAAAAAATCTCTGTTGTCTTTATACTTTTCGAGTTTTGTTAAAAAAAGTTCAAACTTCTGTCTAAAGTCATACGAAAACTCCCATCTGTCAAACCCCATAGATTTCAGAGTGGTTTTACTTTCATAATTATATTTGTAAAGTGTTTGTAGAGCTTTTTTGTAAGGGGTCATCGACTTTTCTTGAAGTACACGTAGCCCAGCCTTATAAAAAGGAGTAAAGACTAAATAAGGTGAACCATCTTTTTTCATCACATCCTTTGGCTTAAAAATATAAGTGTCATGAATGTAACGAAAATGTAGAAGCTGAGAAATACTACGGTCACGTTCTTTGGAATATTCGTCATAATCTCCAGATGCCACGACCTCATCAAACTCTTGAAGGCTCAAAGAGTTAAAGACTTCCAAAGGCTTACCGTAAAATACTTTTAAATCAAGCCCTAAATGCATGAGCTTCTCTTTTAACTCTCGAACAAAGTGAAAAATTATACTCACCCGACGATCATCTTTTTCTAGTTTTTCTAAGATGTTTTTATCAAAAATAAAAATAGGAAAAACCTCCCCTTCAAATGAAAGAAGAGGATTGTCTTCTACTCTTAAATCTCTTCGAAACCAGAGGATTCGTCTCATCGAAGAGTCTCAACTTTTGAACGAAGTGCTAACTCCTTAGGGTAAGGATTTAAATAGGTCTGTTCTAAGAGATAAGAGACCTCATACTTTGTAGCATAAATCTTAAGAGTAGAAAGAGGCACAATGACGGGAACTATTTTCCCTGCACAATCATCTATCTGCTCGTGTAAAAGAACCTTCTCCTCTTTGGAAAGATACTTCTTCAAAAAACCGGCCATATGTTCTAAAACATTTCTAGTTTTTCCTATACTGCTTTTTTTTGCAATTGCTGTTTTGTAGAGGTGCTCGTACTCCTCTAGTATGGAAGTAAACTCTTTTTGTTCTTGGTTTGCGACTATATTGCCAAGTTGTCTATAGAGGTTTTCATCTTTTGATTGGAGTAAAAACTTATGGACTCTGTGAAACTCGACTAGCTTACCGATTGTTGCATCAGTTTTAAAAGCCTCAAATTCATCATAAGCAAAAAGTTGCATGATGAAATTTTCTCTCAGCCATGCATCACAGAGCCGTCCTTCATCTTCTATGGGTAAAAGAGGGTAAGCATCTTTGCACATTTTTGCAAACATTCCGTCACTCTTAGAAGCGGCAAAACCATTCTCAAGATAGACTTTTGCACTCCCAAGTCCACAACTAGGGCTTTTTGACTTAAGAATGATTCCACTTAGTTTATGTGTGGATATATCATCAAAATCTTTTTGCGCACTCTCTTGAAGTTTCTCTGTTAGATCCTCTCCCGTTTTATTGGAGAATATACGGTTCTTACCCTCTTTATCAACAACACGTAGCGAAGGTCTAGGGGATCCAAATGCCATATCTTCAGGACAAAAAGAGACATACTCAGCATACGCTGAGAGCTCATCCATAACAAAACTATCACGTTTATGTCCTTTATCAAAACGAACTTTATGTCCTAGAAGACATCCCGATACAGCTAATAACATTTTATTTTCCTAACTCTTTTAACAGATTTTGTACATTAGAAGTTATACACCCTTCATAAACACCACTTACCACTGATATCATATCTGGTTTTTCTTTTACTATCTCTTGAATATTTGTGGCTGAGATTCCACCAATAACGCACACAGGAATTTTCACAGCATCTTTTGCTTTTTGAATAACACTATGTGAGACTACCCCTGAGTGTGGTTTTGTCGGAGAAGGAAAAAATGACCCAAATGCCACATAGGTAGCACCCTCTGCTTCCGCTTCTTTTGCTTTTCGAATGCTTCCATAACATGAAACACCGATAATACCTTTTTTAAATATCTTTCTAGCATCCGCGATAGGCATATCATCTTTTCCGATGTGTAACCCATCAGCTCCTATTTCTTGTGCTAAATGTGGCCTGTCATCAATTATAAATGGAACATCATACTCACGACAAAGACTTTGTAGGTCTATGCATATCCCCTTGACTTCTTCATCACTTTTTATCTTATTTCTATACTGAAGTATATCTATACCCGCTTCCAAAGACTCTTTTGCTTGCTCAAGTACACTCTCATCTGGAGTAAGAACATCATCCGTGATTGCATAAAGAGCCATTTTATTATTTTTTAACATTACTTCCACCTATTTTATGGTTTATTGGTCCTGCTCCATGACCTATGTTTGGAGCATTTTTTATCGCCTCGTAAATAAAATCTTTTGAGATTTTTATAGCATTCTCAAGAGTCTCTCCTAATGCTATATTTGCGGTGATGGCACTTGAATAAGAACAGCCCGTTCCGTGAAGATTTGTCGTCTCTAACATATTTGATGTAAAGAGTTGCATTTTATCTTTGTAAAAGAGAATATCTGCACTTTTCTCCTCGTTTTCGTCATTTATGACTTGATGTTTGACAAGTACAGGACAAGGCGCATCATAAAGTGCTTTGTATGTACTCTCATCTTCATAGTTATACCCAAAAAGTTTTCCTGCTTCATGCATGTTTGGTGTAATGAGCGTGGCATACTTAAAGAGCTTTTTCATCGCATCCACTGCATCATCTTGAAGCAGAGGCGAACCTACCTTTGAAATAAAGACAGGATCAAAGATGACTGGAATGTCGAGTTTTTCTAAAATCTCACCAACACCTTCTATAATCTCTTTTGAAAAAAGCATTCCTATCTTTATGGCAGTAACATCAAAATCATCTAAAACAGCTTTTATCTGCTCTTTTATAAACCCAACAGGAACTTCACTTATACTTCTCACACCCGCAGTGTTTTGAGCTGTAAGAACAGTGAGTGCCGAAGTTCCAAAAACACCAAAGGCTTCAAAAGTTTTTAAGTCGGCTTGTATTCCAGCACCACCGCTAGAGTCTGAACCTGCAATTGTTAATACTACTCGCATATAATAACTCCTATGTAATTGTAAAAAGAGTATATAAAATCTTTAGGTTATTTCATAGCCCTAATATGTCTTTTAATAAAATAGCATACTCTACTAAGATTGAATTTTTCATATAATGTTCTATTTTAATCATACATATACTTCTTTTGGCTAAAATAACAAGCTAATTACAACTAGGATTGCCTTATATGAACATACAAACTACCCTGCTTCTCCCTCTTCTTAGCTTTTTCATTTTTTTTACTGGCTGTTCAAAAGATATAGAAGAGTACAATAAACCTGCTGTGTACTGGTATGCGAAGATTGTTAAATCTGTATCAGAAGGAAGTTTAGACAAAGCGGACAACTACTACTCATCACTTCAAGGTGAACACATTAGCTCTCCTTTGCTTCCTGAAGCTACAATGATTTTAGCAATCGCACACATGCACTATGAGGAGTACCTTCTTACAGAACACTTCTTAAATGAGTATGTGAAACGTTATGCAAACGAGAATGAAAAAGAGTTTGCTGAATTTTTAAAAATAAAAGCAAAATATATGGCACTGCCAAATCCAAGACGTGATCAGGTTCTAATAAACGAGGCAATCGTGGAAGCTCAAAACTTCAAACAGCGCTATCCCAACTCTATGTACTACAGTATAATAGATACAATGGGAACAAATCTCTATATGGCTGAAGCCGCTCTCAATGAGACTATTGCTTCTCTTTATGATAGAGTAGATAAACCAAAAAGTGCCGCATACTATAGAAAAATCGAACCCCAACCTTGGATAGAATGGAACGAAGTAAATCGTGCCAATACTCCATGGTACAAAGAGTGGTTTGAAGGTGATGGTACTTCAAGTTGGTATGAATTTTTAATTCCTGAGACTAGAAGTGTTGTCTCAAGAAACTCTGTTGTAGATGATGATATAAACACAACTAACAAACTAAAATAAGGAAAATAATCAATTATGAAACTTAGTAACTATGGCGAATTTCCTGCTGATATCCCTGTAATAGCCGAGGATGAATTATTTTTATACCCCTTTATGATTTCGCCTCTTTTTTTAAGCGATGAAAACAATATAAACGCTGCTACAAAAGCGATAGAAGAGAACTCTCTCGTTATCGTTTGCCCGACAAAACCTTCACATGAAGGTAAACGCGACTACGAGTCGCTTTATGATGCAGGGGTTGTTGGATCAATCATGCGTAAAGTTGCACTCCCAGACGGAAGAGTAAAAGTACTTTTTCAAGGTCTGGCACGTGCTAAATCACTCTATGAAATATCTTCAGAGCCTCTTATTGCTCATGTCGATGTTATAGAACCGATGGAAGTTAATACCCTCAAAATAGACGCAATTTTAGAAGTTCTCAGAGAAAAAGTGCGAACACTCTCCGGAGTTAGTAACTACTTTCCACCCGATCTTCTAAAAACTATTGAAGAGAACCATGACAATAATCGTATCATAGACTTAATCTGCTCAACGATAAAGCTGAAAAAAGAGCAGGCGTATAAACTTTTTGTCGAGACTGATACCGAAAAAAGATTTTTAGATCTGATTGATTTTTTAATCGATGAGATAGAAGCGAACAAACTCCAAAAAGAGATTCGTTCAAAAGTCCATACTCATATAGAAAAAGTAAATAAAGAGTACTTCTTAAAAGAGCAGCTCAAACAAATACAAAAAGAGTTGGGAACTGATAGCTCAAGAGATGAAGAGATAGAGGAATATAGAAAAAAACTCGAATCTAAAAAAAGTAAAATGGGAGAAGATGCATATAAAGAGATAAATAAACAGCTTGAACGCTACTCTAGAATGCATCCAGACTCTTCAGATGCTTCCATGACTCAAACATATCTTGACTGGGTTCTTGACATCCCTTTTGGTGATGTTGCAAAAAAATCTCTGCATATTAGCAATGTTGAAAAACAACTCGATGAAGATCACTTCTCTCTAGAGAAACCAAAAAAACGTATAGTTGAGTACTTTGCAGTAAAAGAACTTTTAGAACTTCGTGGTATTAGCCAGAAAAAGAGTGCCGGAGCAATTTTATGTTTTTCAGGCCCTCCAGGAGTCGGTAAAACTTCACTTGCTAACTCTATAGCGACCGCACTTAAACGTCCACTTGTCCGTATAGCGCTTGGTGGGCTTGAAGATGTGAATGAGCTTAGGGGTCATAGACGTACTTATGTTGGTGCTATGCCTGGTCGTGTAACACAGGGTCTCATAGATGCAAAAAAAATGAATCCGGTGATAGTACTCGATGAAATAGATAAAGTCTCACGTTCACAACGTGGAGATCCAACTGCAGCCCTTTTAGAGATACTCGATCCAGAACAAAACAGTGAGTTTAGAGACTACTACCTTAACTTCAATCTTGATTTAAGTAATGTTGTTTTCATAGCTACAGCGAACGATGTAGGTCGTATTCCTGCACCATTACGTGACAGAATGGAATTTATCACTCTAAGCTCTTATACGCCTCAAGAGAAGTTTGAGATAGCAAAACGTTACCTTATACCGCAAGAACTTAAAAAGCATGGTCTTAAAAAGAGTGAGCTAAGTATCTCAAAATCTGCTCTTAAAGAGTTGATACACAGTTACACAAGAGAGGCTGGTGTACGTAATCTACGCCGTAGAGTTGCAGAAATGAGCAGAAAAGTTGCTCGTGATGTTCTTGTAAACG
>SWCD01005887.1_pt1 | contig 92844 bp, 73 predicted proteins | sample 4693011 | NCBI WGS metagenome assembly SWCD01 (sample SAMN10267278, study PRJNA491770) | bioreactor metagenome | isolation source: DHS bioreactor inoculated with marine | place: Japan: Omine Ridge, Nankai Trough | reverse complement strand
TTTTTTAAAGAGTAAGATGTTGCATCGTCATGCCAACCACCTCCACTGATTGTAGCTCCATTAATGCTTGGTGATTCTATTCCATTGGAGCCATGCCCGCCGATAATATTTGGAGATGAATTATCAAGGGAACCATGAGATGTTCCTAAAGAGGGATAAATAGTCATTGCAGGTTTATTATTCACTTTAACCCTGAAATTACCGAGATCTGTGGAACCAATAAAATTGTTCCCAGGAATCGTGGGATTTCCAGAGAGACTCCAAGCTTCTTGTGACGATGATTGCCAGACTGCATTTCCTACTGCATCAGATATTAAATAGTACCCTTCAGTTGCTCCGTCAGTTATCCTAAGTTTGTCTGTGAATAATGTATCAAGAATATGCGTGTTATATGTTACAAATAGACTATCAACAATAATAGCAGAAGAGACAGCACCACCACTGGCATCATTAAGTGAGGCGACTTTAGATGAACTCAAAGCGTAAGGGACTGAGACAAGCTGTGTCCTTGGGAGAATCGGAGTATCTCCACTTACCTGTATTTGAAGATACCTTTCCGAGCCCAAAAATATGCTAGCATTTAGTGCAGTTCCAGCTCCAATTTTTACATTTATCAGCCCGTTATCATCTGTTTCTATTCCAGTTTGTGTTTCAGTCCATAAAATAGCACCACCAGTTGGGACATTATAGATTGAAAATATTAAACTAATAGTTGTATTTACATAAGGATCACCTGTTGAGTTTGTTATCTGCGCTTGGTAATTAATTAGCGGAGGTGGGTCTGCGTTACTAAAGTTAGGAGTTAAGATAATACAGATAATGATACATGTAAAAAATGGTAAGTAAACGGGTCTCATAACATCTCCTTTTAAAAGAAATATGTAGGATGTAGAATTACGTTTATGATCTATAGTATACAAAAACTATCTTATTAGTCAAGTTTATGAATTGTATAAATGAATGTGATTGACGTTGTTAGATCTGTTGAATCAATATGAGCTTCAGATCAACAATGTTGCAAACTCCATTTAATTTAGTAAAAAGAAAAGTGTATATGAGTACCAAATGATCCAAGTTCAACTCTTAATAGAAAAAGTTATAAAACGAAATACAATGCATAAAATCGATAGAAAAATAATTAAAAATACAATATTAAACCTTTTAACAGCAGATAGTTTTAAATAGCAATTTTATAAGTAGTTAAAACTGAAAATTATACTCAAACAATCTCTGTTAAATAATTTCGAAGATCATCAATGAAGGCTCACTAAAAAATATTTTTCCATATTTAACATTAGATAGTAGTTGGATTTATTTTGTCCGGGTCAATATTCAGATCTTTATGTGCCTTTTTTAAAGTCTCTGGTTTTATTTTATCTTCGATAACCATGCTATACAAGGCAGCGATTACAATATGACGGGCATCAACTTCAAAATAATCCCTAAGTGCTTCACGAGATTCACTGCGGCCAAAACCATCAGTTCCCAAACTAACGAGCCGTCCGGGAAGCCATTGTGAAATAGAACCGGGGAGAGCTTTCAGGTAATCAGATGCAGCTACAAAAACACCACTTTCATTTTCCATTATATTTTCAAGATAAGATTTTTTTGGTTTGCCGGAGATGTTAAGGTAATTTTCTCTCTCACAATTAATGGCATCGTAATAGAGTTCTTTATAACTGGTAACGCTCCAAACATCAGCAGCGACATTATAGTCATTTTCCAGAATTTTCTGAGCTTTGATAACTTCATTCAATATTGCTCCGCTACCCATGAGGTGCGCTTTAAAGTTATCTGATTTTTGGCTGGATTCGCTGAATTTATAAATGCCTTTTAAAATTCCTTCATCAACACCATCAGGTTTTTTGGGCATTTTATAAAATTCGTTAGTAACATTTATATAATACAACAGGTCTTCATGTTTTTCATACATGCGATGCAGACCATCCTTGACAATAATTGCCAATTCAAATGCAAAGGCAGGATCATATGCTTTTACATTAGGAAAGGCATAGGCTGTTTGAAGACTGTTGCCATCCTGATGCTGTAGTCCTTCGCCGGCAAGGGTAGTTCTCCCTGAGGTACATCCTATCAAAAAACCACGAGCCATAGAATCACCAGCAGCCCAAATAAGATCTCCTATTCGTTGAAAGCCAAACATCGAATAAAATAAAAACATTGGGATCATATTTATTTTGTGGGCGGCATGCGATGTTCCGGCAGCAATAAATGATGACATAGCTCCTGCTTCATTAATACCTTCTTCGAGGATTTGGCCGTTTTTGGCTTCTTTGTAGTACATAAGATTTTCGATATCGACTGGCTCATATAATTGGCCGACATGAGAATAAATTCCTGATTTACGGAAAAGAGATTCCATTCCAAATGTCCTGGCTTCATCCGGAACTATCGGGACAATATTTTGGCCGATATTTTTATCATCGAGCAGCTTTGACATAAGGCGTACCATAACCATTGTTGTCGCCACTTCGCGATCGGCGGTTCCCTCATTAAACTCATCATATAAATCATTTTTTGGCAATTCAATCGGATTTACAATTACTTTGCGACTGGGAACATATCCGCCTAATGCTTGGCGGTGATCATGAAGGTATTTTATTTCCGGACTGTTTTTATCAGGACGATAGAATGGTGCGTCTGTAATATCTTTATCAGAAATTGGAATATCAAAACGGCTGCGGAAAGTTTTTAGCTCTTCTTCATTTAATTTTTTCTGTTGATGGGTAATGTTGCGGCCCTCTCCGGCTTCACCCAATCCATAACCCTTGACGGTCATTGCCATAATAATAGTAGGCGAGCCTTTATGATTGACGGCGGTATTATAGGCAGCATAAACTTTTTCAGGATCATGGCCACCACGGCGAAGAGTTCGTAATTGTTCATCTGAATAATCAGAAACCATCTGATGAAGTTCAGGGTATTTCCCAAAGAAGTGCTGACGAATATATTCTCCGCTTGAGACAACATATTTCTGAAGTTCGCCATCAAGAACATTATTCATTCGACGGGCTAAAAATCCATCTTTGTCTTGTTCAAGTAGTGGGTCCCAATCATCTCCCCAGATGACTTTAATGACATTCCATCCTGCTCCCTTAAAGGCCGCTTCAAGTTCCTGAATAATTTTACCATTGCCTCTTACCGGTCCATCAAGTCTTTGCAAATTACAATTAACAACAAAGATTAGATTATCAAGTTTTTCACGAGGTGGTAATGTGATTGCTCCTAAAGATTCGGGTTCGTCAAGTTCACCATCGCCGAGGAATGCCCAAATTTTTTGATCTGTTTTTTCTTTTAAGCCTCGATCTTCAAGATAGCGATTAAAACGAGCTTGATAGATTGCCATTAATGATGATAATCCCATAGAGACAGTCGGGTATTCCCAGAATTCAGGCATTAGCCTGGGGTGGGGATACGATGTTAATCCGCCTCCTGGTTTTAATTCACGTCTGAAGTTTTGTAAATCTGTATCAGTTAAACGTCCTTCCAAAAATGCGCGGGCATAAATACCGGGTGAGGCATGACCCTGAAAATAAATTTGATCACCTTCCTGCTGGTCATTGTGGGCTCGTAAGAAATGATTAAAAGCGACTTCAAAAAGAGTAGCCGATGAAGCATAAGTGGAAATATGACCGCCGATTCCAGGCGAGTTGCGGTTAGCGCGAACAACCATAGCCATAGCATTCCAGCGATTGATACTTTTGATCCGTCTTTCAATATCCCTATCACCGGGAAATAATGGCTGTTCCTTTGGAGAGATTGTATTTTGGAAAGGGGTATTCGATGCAATTGGTAATTGAATGCCTAAACTTTTTGCTCTGACTTGCAAACGATCAAGTAGTTGGATAACTCGTTCTGATCCCTGATCATTATAAACATCATCGAGCGAATCTATCCAATCCCTATCTTCTATTTTAATTTCTTTATCTATCTTGTCATCATTTATAGTATTCATTTTATTTCCTTAAAGTTTCTTTTCAGAAATAACACCGTTATATGAAAAAAGTTAAATTTATTTTTGTTTTGAAATTAATTCCCATTAGGAGCAAAAATCTATATTTTAAGCAAATATATCCGAAATTAATTATTCTTCAACAAAATTATCGGTCACAAATCCTTGATAAACAGCAGAAATGAATAATTACTAACAATTGAATTAGTACAAATTTAGGATGATTAAGTTTTTTGATTTGGTATTTAAAAGTTATACCTTTTTATTTATCAATTTTGTAAATTCATGTTATGAAAAACAAACAGGAAATCAATATAATTATTTTTGGTGCTACCGGAATGGTTGGGATTGAAGTTTTACATAATTGTATTGGCAACGATAAAATCAAGAATATTATCAGCGTTGGACGAAATACTACTGGTGTTAATAATCAAAAGCTTGAAGAAATCGAGCATAATGATTTTTTGGATTATTCATCATTAGAACCGGTTTTATCAAATATTGATATGTGTATTTATTGCGTTGGTGTTTATCAGGGCAAGGTGACAACTGAAAAGTTTTGGGAGATAACATGTGATTATCTGAAAGCACTGGTTGATTCAATTGAAAGAGTCCATAAAGATATAACCTTTTGTCTGATGAGTGCGCAGGGTGCAGATACCTCAGAGAAGAGTCCGTTTTTGTTTGCCAAAGCAAAAGGGCAGGCTGAAAGAATATTATTGGAATCCGGGATTATGAGGAAATATATATTTCGACCCGGCTTTATAAACCCAGGTAGAAAAAAAGCAATATCACGAATTCCGGCCTGGATGGTAAAGCCATTTTATAAATTTATTCCCAGTATTGGAATCGATGCTCCTGCTCTGGCAAATGTAATGGTAGAAATCGGGCTTGATGGTTGTGAGCAGGAAATACTTGAAAATAAGGATATTAGAAAAAGAGCCAAATTGATAATAAGATAAAATACGGAATTTTATTGTTAAGATCGTTTTAAACTTCCTATTCTCTATTAAAATTATTTATCTGTTAATGTTATATTATCATTGTAGGGATATATGAGTTTTAAAGATAAACATGCACCCTCAATATTTATGAAGCTCCTGTTATCTACAGGCATGCTGATGGGAACACTGATCCCATTATTACTAATGTCTGAACATGGTGAATTTCTGATACAATTATTGAAACTTAAAAAGATTGAAGGCAACATCTATCGGCAGGTTCTTATCGTATCATGTTCGTTGATCTATCTATTCAGATTTGTAGTATGTATGTTTGTTTTTATCAAACGAAAAATTGGCTGGCTTGAGGGTGGTTTGACTTCATTTTTGTTTTTCATGATGTTTTATCTATTTAATACCTCTGCCGGAAATCATTTTGAACCTATTGGAGTGATTGATATTGTCGGTATCCTTTTGTATTTAGCGGGCTCCTATATCAACACACTCGCAGACTATCAACGATATGTCTGGAAGAAAAATACGAAAAACAAAGGACGATTATATACCGAAGGATTGTTTAAATACTCAATGCACATCAATTACTTTGGGGACAGTCTTTTGTATTTAGGACTGGCAATGATTACTCTTGAGTATATTTGTCTTTTTGTATCCCTGGGCATCATACTTAATTTTATAATTATACAAATTCCAATGCTTGATAAGCATCTTAGTAAGAAGTATGTAAACGATTTTAGCAAATATGCTTCAAAGACCAAAAAATTTATTCCGTTTGTTTATTGAATAGGAGTGGAATAATGGAAAATAAAAATCCTCATAACATCTGTACCTGGGATGAAGATTCAGATTGTTCAAGCTGTAACTCCCATGGAAAGTTAGTTTGTAAATGGGATAAGAAAATATTAGGAGCTTTTCATGGGATTGCCTGGCCCCCTCTTATTACTATAATTTTTGGAATTGTACTTGTAGGATTTTTAACTGGGTTATGGTGGCCATTGATAGCATACGTTGTCTATTTTTTCTTAATGTTTGGTGTTTTTGAAATCCGCTTCCTTTGCAGTCACTGTCCCTATTATGCAGAAGAAGGGAAAATTCTCCACTGTCTTGCTAACCATGGCAGTTTTAAATTTTGGTCTTATCATCCCGAACCTTTGAATAGGTTTGAAAAGTTCATGATGTATTTTCTTATAGTGACAATATTTTTTGTATTTCCCATGATAATAATGGGTTATGGAATATGGTATCTCTCTCATAGTTTCGCTGATTACGGTTTAATATCGCTATTAGGATTGATTGGAATATTGGTGGCAAGCATAGCTTCCTCTCTTTCATTTGTCTCTACACTTAAGATTTTCTTTTGTCCTAATTGCGTCAATTTTTCATGTCCACTAAACACAGTTCCTAAACCTGTAATAAATGAATATTTGAAGAAAAACGATGTTATGAGAGATGCATGGGAAAAATCGGGCTGGAAAGTTGATTGACTATTTTATGGAAATTGATAAGTGTTCATATATAATGTCTGGATGGCGGTAAACTTATGAAGCCAAAGCAACAATTAAGCTATGTCTTTATTGGCATGTTTATATTTCTCTGGTTATTAGGTCCTCTAACACAACTGCTTCAAATCATTAACTTACCTCTTCATATAGAATGGGGATTGTCTGAAGCAATCATACTTGAACCGGAATTCGGATGGTTCCGCGCTGATGAGCTTGCTATTGCCTGGGCTGATATGAGTTATCTCTTAACAGGATTCATTTTTATTGTTGGAGTGTTTTTGCGAAAAGAATGGTCGATACCATTTGGATTTTATACTTTTGCAACCTGGTCATTTATTCTGTTGATGTGTCGAATTCGATGGCCATTATTGGAAGCTAATGGATTTGATGTTATATCAGGAGATCAGGAGTTTCTGTTTTACACTTATGCAGTAATCTATATTCTTTTTGGATGGTTTGGGATGTTTTACCTATGGAACAAACGTTGTATTTACAAATAGGAAACCAAGATGCTTGAACCAACTTTTCTTACTTGGGTATTAATCATTTTCGGGGTTATTACCTGTGGTCCGTTACTATATGCACAATTTATTATGGTATGGAAACCACATAGTGAGGAAGCCAGAAATTTGATGATCGGCAAAGGCGAAGATTGGCGAGATAAATCACATTTCAAAACGGCATATTCATTAGCGATTGTTGATTGGTTAATATTTATGCCTATTTTCATTGGTGGCATTATCGGTTTGATACAATCTCAAATCTGGGGTTATGTTTTATTTGCTGTAGCAGGAGCTATTTCATTTTACATTAATATTTTTTTATGGTTTTTTGAAAAAGAATATGTCTTCCCGGCAGTAGGTGCTTTGGCATACTATACTTATATCTGGGGTAATTTTATTTATTGGGGATTAGCTTCAATTGCTTATTCAATTTTACGATTGAATTACATTTTGTAATTATTCTTAAAGCAGATAAATACTAATAGTCATACTCAAGATTTTGTCAGTAATTGCTCTATCAAATTAATTTTGTTTTGATCTGGTTCAAGCAGTTTATACTGATTGAAAATTTCATTTGCTTTGTCTCGTTGATTAAGGTCAAGGTAAGCTCTGATTAAATTGGCATATAGAAACGGAGCCGATTTATTCAAACTGATAGCCTTCTGGGTCCAGAATATTACCGAGTCCGGTTTTTGTGATTGTAAATATGACACTCCAATATTTGCAGGTACATCCCAGTTTTGTTGATTATTATTATAAGATCTAAAAAAAACAGATCTGGCTTTTTCAGGTTGGTTGCACCTGAGAAGTATTCCTCCAGCTCCAAAAAGAGTTCTTTCATTATCAGGTTCGAGAAAGGTCATATATTCCGCAGCAGCGACAGCATTTTCATAACGCCCCAGTTCTGAAAAAACCAATCCAAGCTTATAAATGTATCCTATATTTTCTGGTTTTAATACAGCAGCCTTATGTAAATATACTACCGCAGAATCATATTGATTTTTATCATAAAAATAACTACCAATCCCAAACCAGGCAACGGCTGAAGCCGAACTATCCGGAGCCGATTCAATACGCCTGTGATAATGCCTCTGGGCAAGATCAGCTCGATCTGCTTCAGTTTGAATAACCCATCCCCATATCATAGTTCTGCGAGCATGCCCATATTCGGCGGCATGTTGAGGTGAATCCCAAAGTACCGGATCAAGATGCTCTACCGAACGTTGAAGGCTCATTCTTTCCAGAACATTTGGTAGAAGACAAATCATTGAAACTACACTGACAATTATCAGAAGAGGTTTGGATAAACTATCAGGAAGGGTTTGGCGTAATCTATATAAGGCTAACAATGTAAAAGGGATTCCGTAAAAAGATAAAAAATCCCAATCACGAGCAGCCCCAAGTTTTGGCTCCAACCAAAATGAAAATGCAAATAGTGATGCCGACATTGTTCCAATAATTGTATATGTGATATTATCTTTTAAATCTTTATTTGATTTTAATAAAAACAAAATTAAAATGATTGAAAATCCAAAAGGAGCCACCAGAACTGTTTCGTTTATAATATCAATAAAATGTGAAAGTGAAAAAACCCAATAGGGAACTTGAGGGAGTGGCCATATAGGAACAAAATATTGCGGCATAGAAAACAGATGAAATAAAATTGCTACAACTGAAACTGAAGAGAAAATTATAAAGACAATTTTACCTAATGTAAGATTTAATTTTTCAAACCAATGCTGTCGATATATCAGGGCAATTAAAATCACTACCTTCGAAGGAATAGTTAGAACATGGAATCCAATTGATAATAAACCAAAAATTATCATTTTCCATATTGAAGATTCACCTCGGCAATACTCAATTGTGCCCACCAACATCCAGAGAGAACATGATGTTGCCCATGTATAATTTTCAATATGCCCAAAAAACAGAAGAACCGAACCGCTTGATAGCATTCCCAAAAAATAAAAAATAAAATCCCATTTATGTTTTGTTAATATGTTTGATAATCGCCAGAGAGCAGCGATACCAAGCATTCCACCGATAACACTGACAATAGAAATAATGGTTTTAGGAGCAAGAGTTGTCAATGAAGAACCCAATTTGTATGCACTGCTGTACAGTAGAACATCAAGCGGCTTCATGAAGTTATTACTAAAACCTAATAGATGGCCGGTAGAATTGATATAGTTATTTAAAACCATAAATCCATCGCCATAGACTAATCCATCGGAACGCATTAAAAATAGAATTATCCCGGATGTAATAAGCAAAGCACTTTTTGTAACAATTGAATTTAATTTTTCAATTACAGATATGCCGATTAATGATAGCGAAAGTATTATACCTGCTAAAATTGCAACAACAGGAATATAAGGCGGCAAAATACTATAGCTGCTAAATCCCCAGGTATAGTATGATGGAAAAAAGTAACCGATTGCCATCAATAGAACAGGGATAGTTAAAATAATTATGAAGGTTAAATTATTTCGATTACTGTCAGTAGAATTTGCCATTTAATATGATCTTAAAAAATTACAGTTTACACAATAATTCTCACTTAGATTTGAATGTAGAGAACATGTTGTTCAATAGCAATTGCTTTTTAACAGTTGGAGATTATGATAAAAATAAAAACAGCCACCCATATAATATGGATGGCTGCTTGAATAAATATTACTTATTGTATTAACATGGATCAGGAGCTGGTCCGCCCTTGAAGACGTAGTTTACCATTAAAACCAGATCATTAACAAGAATACTTCCATCTGAGTTAGGATCAGCTTCCTCAAAACATGGTGGGGGTGGACCGGATTTGAAAACGAAATTTACAAGAAATACCAGATCAGTGACATTCAGGCTTAAATCATAGTTAGCATCCCCGCGGATGCCGTCATGGTTGCAGCAACCTGTAGCATCGGCACCACTGCAGTCTTCATCTATTCCATTGTTAGGTATATCTGTTGCACCCGGATTGATAGCAGGATTAGTATCATCACAGTCAGTATTATCTGCCACTAATCCGCAACTACTGCAAGTGCCTGAAGCACAAACTACAGGACTGGCAGGATCACCATAGGTATCACCGTCGGCATCAACATAACAAGTGATCGCATCAAAGCCGTTACAGTTTTGATCAATGCCATCGTCAGGGATTTCCGGTGCTCCCGGGTATATGGAGTTGTTGCTATCATCACAGTCACCGGTAACATTTGTAAGTCCGCATGACCCGCAACTTCCGGTTGGGCAAATTACAGCAGTGGAAGATCCCCATCCATCCGCATCAGCATCGAGATAACAGGTGACGGCATCAAAACCGTTACAGTCCTGATCAATGCCATCATCGGGAATTTCAGGCGCACCCGGATAAATGGTAGGATCAGAATCATTACAATCAGCAAAATTGGATACCAAACCACAACTATTACAAGTACCGGTAGGGCAGATTATTGGACTTATCTGATCTCCGAATGTATCACCATCACTATCAACATAACATGTTACCGCATCAAAGCCGTTACAGTCTTCATCGATTCCATTGTCAGGAATTTCCGGAGCACCTGGATAGATTGTGGGATCACCATCATTGCAATCAACACTGGCTGGGAACATATCACCATCGGCATCAGGATCGATTTTATAATCAAACATTACATCCTGATCGGAACCATTGCGACCATCGTTCCAAGAAAAACCCAAACCACTCATCGCCTGAAAATCTGTACTTTGGTAATCACCTACGTTAAAGTCACCAAACGGTCCTGGAGGTAGTGATGTTATTGCAGGTAATGGTCCGGCATCTGATACGAGACCGTCAGTCCATGTTAAACCGCAATCGTATGAAACAGAAGCCCAGGTTTCGATTGCAAAAGTAGGTCCTCTGCGACTGTCATAATATGTGATAGTAATATCGCCAGTGACATCATCAACACTAATAGCTGGTGACCACTGATCAACTCCAACTCCAATAAGATCCTGATTAACTCGCACAGGAGGTGTTGGCCATGTGATGCCGCCATCCGGAGATGTTGCCAGCCAAATATCAGCATCACCTAAAGAAATATCAGCCCAAACAACATATAAATTACCGGGACAGGCAGGACCATTGTCATGAGCCAGAGCAACACTGCTTGAAGCTGTAACAGGCGGGCCGCCATTTACAAATCCAGGAATTGGAGCTATGGGAAATGGTAGTGGCAATGGACCACCTCCGCCGGTGAGGGCACCAAACGCTGGTGGAACTCCAAATGCCGGAGCAGGGTCAGCATCAAGCCAAATTCCACCGACATCCATCCACGCAACCCAAACACCGCTCGGTGGAATTGGACCAAGTGTGCCGGCCGGACCACAAACTTCAACTACCGGACGAGCCATTTGATGAGTTGGTGAAAAAGCTGCCATTGGAGCTGGCGTTAGAGGTATCGGAGCTAAAAAGCCGGGGAAACTTTGTGGTGTCCCAGCGGCCGGATCATGAGAGTATGTGTACCAGATATTAAACATATCCGCCGGATCGTTAAACATATTTCCGTCACCATTAGGGTCGCCATCACCACCTTCTAAATATTCTACCCAGGCAACGTGCGAAGCACCACCAAGTGGTAGCGGTGCGCCGGGGTTGTCATCAACATCAATAAACGGAAAATCAAGCCAGGTAGCCCCGGCTACACCCCCCATAATAATCCCGGTTGGGGCAGGAGCGGCGAATGGCGCACCACCGCCGGGAGTAGCATTCATCAAAATACCACTTACCCCTCCATAAGGAGGCCAGAACCCACTTGTATGCCCCACCGAGGTATAATAGCTTAATCCGGACGGAGAAGCCGACATTGTCGGATTCCATTCCGATACGAAAGGCGGAGTAGGGGGGATAGGACCCAGATTCATCCAGCTTCCCGGAGTTCCACCGGCAGGTGAGAATGAATGCCCCACCATTTGACCGGCAGGACCAGGACCAGCAAATTCAGTATATACAGAATAAATTTCATTAGGAGTAACTTCACTCCAGGCAACAGAAGAATTTTGATGTTCTGCTCCGGGCATTCCACCCGGATGAACAAATGAGTTCGGAGCGGCATTAGCCAATCCTGCGATCATACCTATTGCAAAAATTGATACAATAAGAAAGATCCCAAACTCTTTTGAGATTGAAAGTTTTGTGTTCATAATTTGTTGACCTCCAACGGGCTTGTTTGATATTGTTTGTATTTTAATTCTTTTTTTAGTGAGTCTGTTTTGTTTCAATGCAGCCATATCAATAAAATCCAGTTTAGTTTTAGAGTCAATTTCACTGGAAATACATGTAGGGCAGGGGAAAGTTGGTGTAAATAGAAGATTTTAGATAAAAAAACAGCCATCTCTTATTGTGAAGAGATGGCTGTAATTAATTTATAAATGTACCTCAGGCACCGACACTCAACAGGGTGGTGGGGGAGGACCACCTTTGTAGACGGTATTCACTAAATAGACAAGGTCGTTGATCAAAATCTTTCCATCAAGTGGTGATTTAACATCTCCCTCTTCAGGACATGTTGGTAATGGTCCACCCTTGAATACATAATTCACAAGAAAAACAAGATCGTTTACAAGTATTTGACCATCAGTTGGCTCTTTAACATCACCGCGCATATCACAGCAAGATTCCGGGCTGAACTTGGTGACGAAAGCATCCGGGGAACCAAACTGATTTATTGCCTTAAAAGGATTGAGAGTTGGGAAATTATTGGATCTTGTAGATCCTGTTATATACACTGCCCCAAAATTATCAATTGCAATACTTAACCCATGGTCATAATTATTACCCCCGAAATATGTACTATATATTATATTGTTACCCGAATAGTCAAATTTGGTAACAAATGCATCTGAATAACCACCTAATGTCTCCTGATAATCATTAACTGTTGGAAAATCGGAGGAATATGTCTCTCCAGTTACATATATAGCTTCTCCTTCATCTATTACAATATCATAACAATTTTCTGTACTATCACCACCCAAATATGTACTAAAAGAAATATTGTCACCTGTACTGCTAAATTTTGTGACAAAAGCATCAGAGGTGCCATGTAATGTTTCTTGATATGCATTTAGCGTCGGGAAATTTGTTGAATTTGTCACTCCAGTTACAAAAACTTCTCTTGAATCATCTACAGCAATATCAGTTCCTTTCGAACCAAGATTGCCACCTAAATAAGTGCTGTAAATCAAGCTATTACCGGAACTATCTAATTTAGTAATGAACGCATCATAGTAACCATTTATTGTATCTTGAAAAGAATTTTGTGTTGGGAAATCATCAGATGATGTATGTCCAGTTATATATGCAGCTCCATATGAATCTATTGCAATCCCATTACCATAGTCATTATGATTATTCCCACCTAAATAGGTACTATAAATTAGACTATTCCCTTCACTACTAAACTTAGTAACAAAAGCGTCAGCATAATTCTGATCTGTTTGATATGAATTCACCAAAGGGAAATCTGTGGAAAATGTATATCCCGTCACATATGCCGATCCTGTAGTATCAACAACTATACCATTGCCCCATTCTTCACCATCTCCTCCTAAAAATGTGCTGTAAACCAGGCTATTACCAGCACTACTTAACTTGGTTACAAAAGAATCATAACTTCCCTGATATGTTCCCTGATATGAGTTAACTCTTGGAAAATAGTTGGATGACGTTCTTCCAGTTATATATGCTGCTCCTGAAGCATCTACGGCGATGTCATGACCAACATCATCACCGCTACTTCCTAAGTAAGTACTGTAAACCAAACTGTCACCGTTATTATTAAACTTGGTAACAAAAACATCATAAGAACCTTGAGCAATTCCCTGATATGGATTGAGTATCGGAAAGTCAGAAGACCATACATCACCTGTTACATATGCTGCACCGTAAGAATCTACTGCAATACCATAACCATATTCCTCACCATCAACACCACCTAAATATGTGCTGTATTCAAGAACCGGATCGATTACAAGAGGTAATGTCGGATCATAATCACTGCTCAAAGTAAAGCCAAATGAGTTAGCCCCTGTAAGAATGTATTCACCTTCAACTTCAAATCGGGAGTCATTGTCAATCTGATATATCACTGGATGATTTTCTACAACTTCACCCCATTTGGTTTCGACAACTAATTCACCATTAGCATTTACAGCAATAGATTCTGCTCCTTCATATTGGATTGAAACTTGTGAAGGGTCAGCACCGGGAGATACAATGAAATCGTATTCCATTTGAGTGCCGTTGCCGTAGTATTTCAGATCAATGCCCTCATATATTTCTTCATACACTATAGCATGGTAATTAGGAACATTAGTATGCCATTCGTCTGGATCATTACCAATGAAGTAATTACACTTGTATTCCATCTCCTCAAGACCAACCATTTGTGGATTTGGATTAGCACCAACAAAATTTGCTTTGATGGTAATAGATTCCGTGCTGTCAGAATGATGCATTAGATTAGGAGCAGATGTGGACAGGCCTTGCCTGTTTTCTGGTCGCTCACTGATATCATCAGGCATCATACTATAACGTTTATCTATAACTGATATGGGGTTATTATCTGATTCAATTGTTCGTGTGAATTGATAAACAGCACCATCATTTGTAAACCACATCATGGCACCACCTGCATTAGTTCGAAACTGAACCTGCTCATCCCATTGTCCCTGGTTTTCTGTAAATGTTAAAGGCATTGATGTTAGATTTTTAGTCACAGAAAATGTTTGGTCTTTAGCATTTGATGAAATAGCAACACTAAGTATTATGACAGTCAATAGAAAAAGATAGCGGAACTTCATGCATTACTCCTCTGATATGAACATTACCCTGTTTCAGATAATGTAAGTATAAACGACAAAATTGTCAAATCTACCTATGATAAGATTATGTATAGTTGATTGTGATATTTATTTTTATTAAAAAAACAGCCACTCAATAAGAGTGGCTGTTAGAAATATTAAATAAATGTAGCTTTGCTATTGCTGCTATTCACAGATTGGAGGGGGACCACCTTTGAAAATGTAATTAACCATCAAGGTTAGATCAGACACATAGATTCCCGGTGTGCCATCAACATCGGCCGCTTCCGGAACAGGTGGTGGAGGTCCGCTCTTGAAAACATAGTTGACCATAAAAGTTAAGTCCTGAACATCCGGTCCCATTTCATTGTTATTAGCATCACCGCAAATATATTGAATTGGCTCAATACAATCATAGGTAGTAATTTCAAAAGCATCCAATCCAGCTTCGACTATTGATCCGCTTCCTAAATCGGATGCTTCAAAACGAAGTCTTACTCTGTCGGTTGGAGAAAGAAATTGTGTGATAAAGAATGAATGCTCGATCCATCCGCCACTGGCATCATCGACCGGACCAACAACTTCAACAGGAACCCAGCTGGCACCGTCATCATTTGTGATAAATACTTCAAAAATATCATTGTAGGGATCATCGCCATTGTTATTTGAGTACCATCTGGCATAGCTGATTTTTGCATTACCGACATCAGTGAGATCAATCAATGGAGAAGTAAGAACAGTTGTTCCGCCGTCAACATCAGAATTACCATCGACATTATCAGTTAAGTAGCAATAACCTGAGCCATCATAATCAGACGGTGGATCACCGCGATCACCTCCACCAATAGGAATGCCGCGTCCCCATGGACCATCCGAAACAGATCCGGAAACGGTCCAACCGTTGTCGGTGTCAAAGTCATCAGAAAATCCAGGGAATGTTTCGGTGGCAACTATTGCCAGGAATGGGGAGGATGGATCCGGATTATAGAAAGAACCGGAACCTTCAGCATCAGCACTAAAATAGAAGGTTACGATTTTGTAACATTCCAAAGCTGGGATAACGGCTTCATAATTGTTGGTTGAAATTTCTGTCATGGCAACTTCTGTATAGGTGCCACCATCGACTGAATAGTATAATTTTCCGCTACCTGTTACCGGAACTCCACCCTGTCCTGTGATGTTGACTTCAAAGGTTGTTTCTTCCAGTGGAGCTAACATTTCGGGAACACTTATTGGATAATCAAAAATTAATGGAGCCAGTTCAGGAGCCGGCATGTTGTGAGCACCAAAGCCCGCATCGATTTCATCATAATGAGGAGTACCGTTATCGATATTGGCATCGTCGTCATCAAGTGTTAAAAAATCGATTGTGATTTGGGGAGTAATTGATGAACCGGTATGCAATAAAATACTGTTTACAGTCAGGTTTGATAAAATTTGAATGTAATTATCTGGTTCGGTGATTACCATTTCGTTACGGGTATCCCAAACACAACCGGAAATCAGATTTCCGCAATCGTGCGCTTCACCTGTGCAAGGATATTGATAGGTGTTATCAGCAGTACGTAGGGGAGTGTTGCACTGTGATTCAAAGAATCCATAACCCAAACCGGGGTCATCAGCAATTAACAATGATATACAGTCAGACATTCCCTCACCATATTGATCCTGACCACTTCCAGCCATCGCAACCAGATGGTGTCCGTATTCATGTTGAGAGACGCTGGCAAATGCAGTATTTCCATAACCTTCACCTGCAAGACAGAAATTTATTGAACTACCGTCATACCAGGCATTTCCTGCACAGTAGCCATCAGTACGGTTGACATAAACAGGGAAATTTGTTTGGGTTGATATAGTAGGGTAGGTTGGGTTGTAGGTCAGAGTCCAGTCGCGAACTTCGTTGGCGTTAACATAACCATTCATCTGGGCTCTGATAGATTCACTAATGTTCTCATCATTCATGAGGAAATCTGCAGGACCGGGAGGAGTTACAATAAGGGTATCTACATAATCAGTACCTGTGTGATTATAGACTGTGAAATACTGTCCGCTTACCGGAGCAATAACGGTAACATCGGAAGTCCCTGGATTTGATAATACAAATTCGCCTCTTTCATCAGCATAGGTGCTGCCGCCGCCATTGATATGAACATATGCATATGGAAATGGAGTTGTGATTTCTATATCACATTGCATCGCTTTATATCCCTGTGTTGCCATTCCACTAACAGTACCAGCGACATCTTCAAAGATGATTAGATTATCTTTATGTAAAATTTCACCAGTGGCAGGATCGACAATAAATTTAAATTTTTCAGGGAAGTTTGAGGTTCCTTCAAAAACAACAGCCATCTTTGGGTTGGCATTGTGATCAGGAGTTCCGGCCCATATTACTGTTTCCTGTTCTGTGAAATCTGTCAAACCGGGTTCTTCAATACGGGCAGCATTCTCTGCAATTACCGATGGTGTATTGATTCCACTTTTATTAACTCCGAAGTCATTCAAATCATGGAGGGATGAGACAGCTAAAACAAGCGGATAGTCCGCTTCGTTTCTAACCAGCAGACGAAGCTCAGCATCATGAACAGGAACACCATCATGTACCTGATGATAATAAAGCAGGGTAAATTTATATGAATCGGTTTCTTCATTATACATGACCTGCTGAGATGTATGTTCTGGATTTCCAGGTCGTCCCGGAATAAGATTTTCTGGTTCGACTCCAAATAGTCCAGCTCTGATTTGGACAAATTCATGACCAACAGCAGATGGTGAAGCACCGCTTCCAAAAGCAGTCCCGTATAGACGAGTAATCATTGAACCGCTTTTATAGGTTCTCAATGTTGGATATTCGATTTGTAATTGAGTCAATTGTTGTCGAGCCATGTCGGCACGGTCAGGATTTATTCCTGAAAATCCTTCATCGTTTTCTATTGCAAATGCTGTCGCCAGCAAAACTATAATCAAAAAGATTGAGCAAATACTAAACCTTTTAAATTGTGTTATTTTATTCCTATTAAATGACATCATACTCCTCCACAAATATTATTTGTTTTATTTTACAGGGAAACATTTAGAATTTAGATTTGATCTTGCAAGGCGACTGTATCCTTGCTGATTAATTGTAAATGGAGAAAACTTGTCAATATTAAGCAAATCAACATATTAATTAAAAAAACAGGCATTTCTCTCCAAACAACGGTGTAATTACAGACGATTAGAACCTATAGAATTCCATGAAATTCATTCATTGGAATAATCAACTATAAGATAGCATAGTTTCAAAATTTGTCAATTTGTATATTTACCCAATTTAACACGTAAAACTCCAAATTGATTGACCAAATATAATAATTTGCCTTATTTGACAATGTGGAATTAATAAAAGGGAGTGTTCATGATAAATTTTAAAGATAAAGTTGTTCTTATCACCGGAGCATCAAGAGGGATTGGCAAAGCAACTGCAATAATGTTTGCACAGGCAGGTGCTGATGTTGTAATCAATTATCAAAAAGATGAAACCAGCGCCAATGAAGTTAAAAAAGAATGTCTCAAACATGGTGTGAAGGCAATAGTTGCCAAAGCAGACATGGCTGATCAGCAAAGTGTTAATGAGATGGTAGATTTATCTATAAAGGAGATTGGAAAAATTGATATTCTTGTTAACAATGCCGGGGTGTGGAATGAAAACCCAATTGATGGCATGGATACAAAATTACTTCAGGAAACTATTGATATAAATATTAATGGCTGTTTCTACACTGCAATGGCGGTAGTTCCTCATATGAAAAAAAGAAAATCGGGTGTGATTATAAATATTTCATCTACCGCCGGACAAAGAGGAGAAGCCTTCCATTCTCCATATGCAGCTACAAAGGGAGCTTTAATTGCCATGACCAAATCATGGGGACCTGAATTGGCGGATTATAATATCAGAGTAAATTGTGTCGCTCCGGGATGGGTAGTTACCGATATGAGTCAGGAATCACTTGATGGACCAGAAGGGGATTCAATAAGAAATGTCATTCCCCTTGGAAGAGCCGGGACACCGGAAGAGTTAGCCGGACCGATTTTGTTTATGGCCTCGGATATGGCCTCGTTTATAACCGGTGAGATATTAAATGTTAATGGCGGAGCCGTCCTCTGCGGATAAGTGGCATAGCCACTTTTTGTAGGGCAGGTCTGACCACAGACCTGCCAGTAGCGAGGCTACTTTTACCTGACGCAGTGGCATAGCCACTCTTTCCTGACGCATAGAGATTGTAATGTAAAGAAATGACAATAAAGGGAAAAGAAATGAAAAAATCATTAGGTGCAAAAACATTAGTCTATCCGACTCCGGACTGGATTGTTGGAACTTATGATGAAAAGGGTAAGCCAAACGTAATGGCCGCAGCCTGGGCAGGGGTATGCTGTTCCAAACCTCCTTGTCTGACTATATCGCTTAGAAAAGCAACATATTCTTATGGATGTCTGATGCACTCCAAGGCCTACACTATTAATATCCTCAGCGAAGATCAGCTTGTAGAGGCAGATTATTTTGGGATTGCATCGGGCAGAGACGAAGATAAATTTGAAAAGAGCGGATTCACTCCAATCAAAAGCGAATTGGTGAATGCTCCTTATATAAAAGAAGCTCCTATGGTGCTGGAATGTAAAATTATCCATACCTATGAGATCGGATTGCACACTCAGTTTATTGGTGAAATAATGGATGTCAAAGCAGAAGAGTCTGTTCTTGATGAAACAGGCACTCCCAGTATTGAAAAAGTAAAGCCGATTATTTATGCAACCGGCGACCGCAATTATTATGGCATTGGCAAGAAACTTGAACGGGCATATAAAGTAGGCATGCCGATGGTGAAGAAGAAATAGGGATAGAAATTGGGTGGCCCATAGCTTGCTATGGGATATATTGACTAATAAAAATATTTATTTACAATATATTTTAAAGGAAATGTTATGTCGAATTTAGACGCTGTCAGGAATCCCTTCCTAACAGTATTGTCATCAATATAATTTCAGGCAGGAAAGGATTCCTGCCCCTCTATTAAAATGGATTCCTGCCTTCGCAGGAATGACAACAGCGAGGCTGCTTTACCTAAAACCGGGTAGCCCACTGAGCGCAATGATATTGCCTTGCAGTGGGTTTACTGTTCATTCACAGTTGCCGAGATATTATAAACCAAGAAGATGGCGGGTCTGTGGCAGACCCACCCTACTGAACTACAGGCAAGGCCTGTCCCTACAAAATAAATATCCAAAATGTAAAGTATTCACCTGATACAACGCGAAGTGGTAAAACAGATAATATCTGTTAATTTCTTCAGTTTGCTTGACTGGTAAATATAATAGAGCTAATTTCTCTTCAATGAATAATTATAACTGGTATCTCTGATATGACAACTACGACCAAATTAACCAGTATCCCTATGTATCGCTTTTTGATGGTACTGACGATCTGTTCTTCCCTGGGGCTTCAGGGCTGGCGCACTCTTTTTGATAATTTTGCTGTAAATATTGTCGGTCTTGACGGCAGTCATATCGGAATAATTCAATCTTTCCGCGAGATCCCCGGCTTCCTGGCTTTGCTGGTCATTTTTGTGATGCTCCTTATGAAAGAGCACCGGATATCTTCTTTATCAATTGTAACTCTTGGGATAGGTGTCGGCATCACCGGACTTTTCCCTTCGTATTTTGGAATAATAGGAACAACTCTTGTGATGAGTCTTGGATTTCATTATTACGAAACCACCTTTCAATCGCTAACTCTGCAATATTTTGATAAAAAAACAGCTCCGATTGTATTTGGAAAATTGCGCGCATTAGGGGCGGCATCGAATATTGCCGTCGGGGCAGCTATATTCTTTTTGATAATGTATTTTTCCTATTTGCAAATGTATCTGTTGATAGGCGGCATAATTGTCCTGGCCGGTTTATGGAGCTTTATGGGCAACCCCACCCAAAAAGATCTTCCGGTTCAGCACAAAAAAATGATTTTAAGAAAACGGTATTGGCTTTACTACTTCCTTACTTTTATGGCAGGTGCCCGTAGACAGATTTTTGTAGCTTTTGCTGTATTTCTGCTGGTAAAGAAATTTGAATTCAGCGTACAGGAAATTACAATTTTGTTCATAGTAAATAATATTATTAATTATTTTTTGAGTCCCTTGATCGGCAAGGCGATTGTTAAATTCGGTGAACGCAAAGTGCTCTCTTTGGAATATTCTTCGTTGATATTTATTTTTATAGCTTATGCTGTAGTTGATTCAAAAATGCTGGTCGCAGTTTTATATGTATTGGATCATATCTTTTTTAACTTTGCCATGGCAATTCGAACCTTTTTCCAAAAAATCGGCGACCCAAAGGATATTGCCCCAAGTATGGCGGTTGGCTTTACTATCAATCATATCGGGGCGGTTGTATTTCCGGTGATGGGGGGAATTATGTGGATGATAGATTATCGAATTCCCTTTATAATCGGCGCTGGTTTGAGCCTTATTTCATTATTAGCAGTTCAGTTGATAAGTAAGCATATAAATAGAGCATCTATTAAATAATTATCAAAATCTATAATAATAAAAGTAACAAGGTTACCTTAATTGTTGACATCAAATTGACCGATAATTTACTTATATATATACGAATATGAAAATTAATCATAAGGAGTGTGAATTATGAAAAAAGTTTTTGTGGTCTTCCTTGCTTTGGTGCTGGTTTTGAGTTTTATGAATTGTGCATCAATGAAAAAAAGAGATAAAGGAGCAGGGATTGGTGCTGTTGCCGGAGCTGTAATAGGTGGTGTAATCGGTAAACAGGCTGGCAATACAGCAGCAGGTGCCATCATTGGTGCTGTGGTTGGTGGAGCAGCCGGGGCTTATATCGGCAACTATATGGATAATCAGGCGGAAGAGATCGAACGGGATCTCGAAGGCGCCAGAGTCGAAAGAATTGGTGAAGGAATCAAGATTACTTTTGATTCGGGAATTCTTTTTGATATTAACAAGTCAGATCTTCAGTCTGCAGCAAAAACTAATCTTAGTAATCTGGCTGTAATTTTAAACAAGTATGAAGATACTGAAATACTTGTCGAAGGCCATACTGATGCCACCGGCGGAGCAGATCATAATTTGGATCTATCTTTGCGTCGGGCTCAGTCTGTTGCAAACTATATGAGTGGTATGGAAGTTATTTCTACTCGTTTTAAAATGATGGGCTATGGCGAAGATCAGCCAGTTTTAACAAACGACACCCCTGAAGGCCGCCAGGCTAACCGTCGGGTTGAGATTGCAATTTTTGCAAACGATAAACTCAAAAATGTTGCCAAGAAGAAAACCGAAGGCTAACTGGCATAGCCAGTTTTATTACAGGCGTACCTGATTCTATAAGAGATATAAAGCATCTCTATTTCAAAATATAAACCACTGTGTTAATTCGCACAGTGGTTTTTTTTGTATCACGTTAAACTCTATTTAATATTCCATGTTCAATAAAAAATAAAAATAGTTGTTTCAATCCATATAAAATTTATTATATTGTTTCTACATGAATAACTCTAAATGTATCTATTTTTGCATAATAAATAAATTTATATCATAAGTAACACGATACCCTGTCACCGCCATGTTTCGGGGTGTTGATTTGTCTGTAATGCTATTAGAAGAGGAGGATCCACATGAAACTGCGTCTGCTATTATTGGCAATCGGTGCCATGATACTGCTTGCACTTGGCTGCAGTAATTCACCCGATATCAACAACTCGGTTGATATGGAATCAATCCAGCTGGTTCAACGGCCGGATTTTATTGACACCCGTCCCCAGAGTGTGATTGATGCTCACGTTATGGATTTATCTGATGGTTATGCGGTTGTATCAGCTGACAAGAAGCCGCCTAAACCACCACCAGATCCAGACCCACCGGGCGATGACCCCAATCCCGATCCCGCTCATAAGTATGCATACATTGTCGGTATCTCAAATTATGAAGGAACTGCCAATGATTTACAGTATTGTGATGATGATGCCATGGACATGAAATCATTCCTTCAGGGTGAAGGATTTACTGTTCAAATGGATCTTGATCGTAATGCAACTGCTGATAACATTGTTGCCGGTCTAACCTGGCTTGCCAATCAAGCTGTACCTGGTGATGAAATAGTATTTTACTATTCAGGTCATGGGGATAAAGTCGGTGGAAGCGGTTCCTGTTTGATCTCTACTGACCTGTATTATATTTCACATGGTTATGTAATGAATATTTTCAACTCGGCTAATTGCACAAAAGCAATGGTTGCTATCGATGCTTGTAAAATCGGAAGTTTCCTTGGCGATGGTAATGATGGAAGTTTTATAGCGACCGCATCAAATAATACCTATTCGTATGATGCTCCTGATCTTCAGGCTGGTGCCTGGACATATTATTTCCTCGAAGCTGCTAATGGTTCTTACATCTTTGCTGAGGAAATTGCGCCTTATGCTGAAGATGGTATGAAAGCCTGGGCAAGAATTTGGGGTGTAAGAGTCAGCCCAAATCATAATGATAGCTATACCGGAAGTTTTGATATTTAAGCATTATTATTGCATTTAATAAAAAAAGCCCATCAATATGATGGGCTTTTTTGTTTTAAAAAATATTATCTAGAAGCAGTTTGCTGGAAGAGGTGCACATCGCGTTGTGGGAAAGGAATACTGACGCCTTCGTTGTCGAAAGCCATTTTGACTTTTTCAGTTATTCCAAAATATACATCCCAGTAGTCTTCGACTTTAGCATATGGGCGCACTACAAAATTAACCGAGCTGTCGCCTAATTCACTAACCGCCACATTTGGAGCCGGATCCTTTAACACCAGGGGATCATCGGTAACAATTTTTTCCAGTATTTCTTTGGCTTTGGGAATATGATCGCCATAAGAAATCCCAAATACCATATCTACTCGGAGGACTCCTTCGGCTGAGTAGTTTACGATAGTATCGCCGGTTACTTTGCTATTGGGAATAATGACCCGTTTGTTTTCCAGACTTGTTAATATTGTATGAAAAATATGAACCTCTTTGACAACTCCCAATGATCCACCCGCTTCGACCAGATCTCCTTTTTTGAGGGGACGGAAAATTATCAGCATAATCCCGGAAGCAAAATTTGATAACGATCCCTGCAAAGCAAATCCAACTGCCAAACCGGCGGCACCAATCAATGCAATGAACGATGTCGTCTCAACTCCCAAAGTGCTCAAAGCGGCGATTACAATAAATGTCAGAAGAGCTATTTTTGTAAGGCTCAACAGGAAGTTTATCAGAGTCTCATCGACGTTTGTCTTTTTCATAATATTCTGGATGACTCTTACAAAAATTCCGGTTACAATGCGACCAATAATTAAAATGGCAAGCGCACCGATAATTTTCATACCGTAAAGCATTCCCCATTCTGTCAGTTTTTCAATTATCACTTCCATAAATACCTCCGGCAATTGGTCGTAGTACATGTTGAAATACGAGTAGTAGCACTACTGCCAAGTTAGTTTATCTGTTATTATTTGTTTTAGTATCCTCTGTCTAAATCAACTCTATTGGGGATTGGTTCCCCATTTATTTTATGATTCAGTAGCCTGGCTACTTCTATCGCTCTGAATTTCTCGGTTTTATCAGAATGGCCGGCTAGGTGCGGGGTCATTACCACATTGGGTAATTCATGGAATGGAAAGTCAGATGGGGGAGTGTTGGTGTATTCATCTTCACTTTGAGGATAATTGTACCACACATCAAGGCCTGCATTAATCCTTCCACTTTTTAATTCATCGAACAAGGTTCGTTCATCGATAATCATCCCGCGTGAGATATTTATAATTGTGGCCCCATCTGGCAGCAACGTAAGTTGCTTCTTTTTGATTAACCCTTTTGTTTTACTTGTAAGGGGTAATGTTAAAAATATAATATCAGCGTTTTGCAATAACTCATTCAATTTTGATATAGCATATATTTGAATTTTGCCTTCAGATTTATTCTCCCCGCTGCTATTAACACAAGTAACTTTCATTCCAAATGCCTGGCAGTAACCTGATACAGTTTTACCAATTGTTCCATATCCTAAAATCAACACTTTCTTACCTGAAAGAATATCCATCGAGGGCGGATCGTATCTTAAGTTCCAGTCATTTTTTCTGAATGATTTATCTATTGGGATAATATTTTTTATAACTGTCATCATCAAAGAGAAGGCCATCTCCGCAGTGGGAACAGCATTATGATGAATATTGTGCACAGAGATCTCAGGATAATTTAGCATCAACTCTTTTGTTTTAATCGGAAGGCCTGCCCAGGGAATAATCAAATGCTTCAAATTGGGGCTGGCTTCGATAATTTTTTTATCCGGCACTCCGCATACTAAAATATCATAACGAGGGATAGCAGGAATTTCTTTTATATATGAGATTGAAATTTGTGGAAGAAGATTCTTATAAAGATGCTTCAGGAACTTAACATCTTTTTCCATATGAATATGAACATTAAGCGGCATAGTTTATAATTAACCAAAACCGCCTATCTTGTCCAGAGAATAATATATTCTTGATTACTCAATGAGTGATGAATCAATAGAAGCCGCTAAGCGGCATTGGAGCCAAACTTCCTGTTTGGATGGCATCTCACCTCTGTTGCTTTTACGACCTCCACCTCTTGGACCACCACCCATACGACCGCCTCCTCTTCCTCCATCCATGCCTATACTTCGTTCATTCATATCCGGTCGGGAATTTTTCATGTCACCCATAGCTCCCCATTCTACACCAATGCTTATTGGTTTGCCCGGTTCGATCCCAAGACCATAATAACGAATTGTACTTTCCTCTAACGGAAGTCTGAATTCATAACAGTAAAATCCATACGAAGTATCATAGGCAGCAGCTGGTCCTTCTGATCCGTCAGTATGAATTGGTTTTTCAATTATCCTGTTTTTTATATAACATGAAAATTGAGTGATAGGATCACTACCTATATGAGGCATTTTTTCTTTCATACGAGCTGGTAATTTATTCATTAGTTCATTCATGGGCGGGCCGCCTTGATACTTAATGAAAAAATCCTTATTTTGTTTTCCATTAGTATCAAAGTATAAAGTTATTCCGGACACCTTAATAGATCTTGCCCATTTGGGATCAGTTGTTCGAAATTGGATATTCAGCCAGGAAGAGTCATTGCAGAATGAAACTGCTGCTCCCTCTTCTTCGTAAAACATTACCGGAATATTCTGCCAGTCATCGATTTTGCCGTCAATACGTATTTCTGATTCTGTCCAGCTGCCTGGTATCTTTTGGGACTTGCAGCCAGGATTTAGAGATAACAATATGAGCATTGATATACTCAGATATAGATAAGTATCGTTGTGTCTGGTCATTTTCGTCTCCGTAATAAAAATAACAAATTAAACAAAAACATTTCTTACATTATATATGACAAACAATGGCATGTTTTGTATTAATAAAAATATAAATAATTAGAGATATTATCTCAAATTGTTATATTATAAAATTGATAATGTGATGAAAGGTATTAAAATTTGGAAAATGTATTTAATATTATATCCCTGATAATTATATTTTCTATAACAATATTTTTCATTCTATTTTTTATTTCATCAATCAGGGAACGTAAACCAAGAGCAAGCTGGCTAAGCAGTGGTATCACCACTTTTAGTATTCTATTTATTTTATTAATTATAAATTATCAGCTCTGGATAGTGGCATATATTATTGCCTTAATAATTTTCAAAACAGCCCTGCTGTTTTTTCTGCCATTAAACAAACCGACTTCAATGAAAATTGGAGATGTTACAAAAAGAGTTGATGAACGGGATTCTATGTTTGCCCGTGAAGAATACAATCCGGGATCAGAAAATTATAACACTTACTATTCTAATCATCCTGAATTTAAAAAAGTTGATGACAGTTTGCGGAAACTTCCCAGGCTTCTTGATCCGGGTGGGAAATACTATGATCCGGTAAAATCCGAAGGTATTAAGAATACCTTTAATTTAATAAAAGATCTTACAACTAAGGTGGATGGTGAAGTTAATAAGGTTAAGTTAGAGGTAGATCCTATAGAAATAACTAAGTTCATAAAGGATCTTACGATTCAGAGAGGGGGAGATGAAGTTGGTATTTGTGAACTCAATCCAATATTTGTCTATTCGCATGTTGGCCGGGGACCTGAAGAGTGGGGAAGCCCTATCAAGCTTGATCATAAATATGCCATAATCTTTGCAGTTGAAATGGATTATTATATGGTTGAACAGGCGCCGGATATTCCTATTACCGAAGAAGCAGCCAGGAAATATTATGAAGCAGCAAACATCTCTATTAGCTTAGCAAGGTACATACGGAGTTTGGGTTACCCGGCCAGAGCACATATATCTGACAGTAATTATCAAATCATGCTTCCCCCGCTTGCTGTTGATGCCGGTCTGGGTGAACTCTCTCGTATGGGATATTTGATTTCGAAAAAGTTTGGTCCACGTGTCAGGCTTGGCGGAGTTACAACGGATTTGCCGTTACTGGTTGATGATCCCATTATTTTTGGAGTTCAGGATTTTTGCAGAGTATGTAAAAAATGTGCTGATAATTGCCCTTCCAATGCCATTCCTTTTGATGATAAAACAATTGTGCGCGGGGTAGAAAAATGGGAAATTAATGTTGAGCAGTGTTTGCGATATTGGCGATTGGCCGGAACTGATTGCGGGCTATGTATGAAAGTCTGTCCCTATAGCCACCCACCAACATTTGTACATAATATTGTTAGAAAAGGTATAGAAAAATCAGCTATAGCCCGCAAACTTTCAATCTGGGGAGATGATTTTTTCTATGGCCGTAAGTCAAAGATATAAATTATTTTAAAATTGGTGTCTTCTTTTTTAGTTCTTTAAGTGTCATAGTCAGTAAATAAACTAAAGGAGATAACATGAAGACTTTTACAATTATATTTTTATCAATTATTATTATATTTCTATTTAATTCTTGTATAGAGCATACTGAAACAATTGAAATAGCCGAAGATGGATCTGCAACAATCAGAGCCAGCTACAAGGGTAAAGCAGAACAGGTAAAGGATCTCGCTCTGCCATACGAAGATAAATGGATTGTTACAAAATTAATTGAGGACGATGCGGTTACTGATTCCAGCCGTATGGAACTGGAAGCCGAATTGACTGTTGCTTATGGCGATAATTTTCCTTCAAGCTATGCTAAACCGGATGATAAAACAAAAGACTTGCAGCTTCAATTTCCTACCGAGATAAAAATGTGGACTGAAGGAAATCGAACCTATTACAAATTCACTCGCACCTATCAGGCACGTAAATATAAATGTTATGATGTGCCGGGGTTTCTTGGGCATCATGATCTCTGGGATCAGGACTTGGAAAACAGGGTGCTTGAAGATGGAATATTTAATGTCTCGGAAAATGATCGCGATGAATATCTTGAACAGATTATTTTTGCTTATGCTTATCTTAATTGGCGGCAATATTGGGAAGCAATATCTGTGATGGCGTATGAAAAATTAATTACGATTGAGCAGAAAGTAAATATAGAAAATCAGGCGGCTCAATATTTGGAAAACAAACTTACTAAAATACGAGTTCTTGGGATTCTTGGCAAAGAAGAAGACTCTATAGGAGTTGAGCTTGATCGTCTTACAGAAACAATTCATAATCAGTTTTTTAAAGACTTTGTTAATTCTGTGGGGAATGATAATACAAAGTTACACCGGAAATTTACAGATACATTTGAAAAAATAAAACTCGATTATAAGATTACTCAAAAGTTAGACACTCATGAATTTGCGGTTTCTATTAAAATGCCCGGGACAATTATTGAATCAAATGGCTTTGTTCTTCCTGAGGAATTAGATGAAGCTGAATGGGCTTTTAAGGGTGATGAATTACATGACAAAAATATTCCACTGTATGTCATTTCAGTGGTAGAGAAGTAAGTGGCATAGCCACTATTACTAATTATTTGGATTAATGTTATGTCTGAAAATATTACTTACTCTATTAAGAATTATTCCGATAAGCTGTTTAATTTTGTCTGTCGCATTATTGGTGATCGCGAGCAGGCCCTTGATCTGGTACAGGAAATTTATCTCAAAATTTTAGGCAAATATGATAACATAAAAGACAAAAATAAATTAAAAGCCTATCTGTTCCAAATGGCTTATAACATGGCTTTGAACTATAAAAGAGATAATGCATCTCATAAAAGTAAGCTGGAATCAGATATTGCAATTATGACACAAAGTGTCCCTGAGCAACCTGATATGATTTTTGAATCATCGGTACAGAGAGAAAGAATAAATATTGCGATTGAAAAATTGGCTGATAAACAAAAACAAGTGGTGCTATATCGTTTTTATAGTGAGATGAAAATTGTTGATATTGCTGAAGTCATGAATGTATCAGAGGGATCTGTAAAAGTACATCTCAAACGAGGTTTGCAAAATTTGAAAAAAGAACTTTATAATACAGTAGGAAAAGAGTGATCATGAACTGTAAAAAATATATAAATATGCTCCCCTTGTATGCGACCGGGGATTTGGATAAAGCTGAACTCGATAATGTTAAGGCGCATCTGGATTCATGTGATAAATGCCGGGATGAATTTAAACAGCTTAATGAGCTTGTGTCCTCTTTGAGAACTAACAGCAATACTGGCCTGTCAGATTTTGAAAAGCTAAAACTGGAAAATAATATATTACGTAAACTTACTAAAGAGAAAATTCTTAATGTTCCTGTTCAAAGATCAAGCATCTCTATAAATCTACTTAGAATAGCTGCTGCGGTAATTTTATTCTTTATGGGATTTAGCATCAAATCTATTATGACTGAACCAGAAACAAAAGAGGAATTTAATAATGCTCAGGTAATGCTGACTTCGCTTGAACGAACCGAAGCACAGCGTTCGATACCATCCGGTATGCGTTTCTCAGAGGCAGGATTCAAACTTATTGCCAGTGGCAAATCATCCGGGAAAATTGATTTGAATAATAATTAAAAAAACAGCCACTCTGTTAAAAGTGACTGTATAATTATATTTATAAATTAAATATTATATCAATTACATGGTGGCGAAGGGGGACCGCTTTTGAAAATATAATTTACTAAGTAGATCAGATCATCAATTAATATTTTACCATCACCTGTAACATCACCCGTACTGGAGCAATATGGAGGTGGACCACTTTTAAATATATAATTAACCAGAAGAGTGAGGTCATCGACAAGAATCAGGCCATCACCTGTAACATCACCAGTATTATAACAACATGGCATTTGCTCAATATAGTAACAATGAGGTCCTGACCAGCTGGGTGAAACATCATTTAAATCATAAACTGACCAAACCCACACTCCAAAAGGTGGGTACAGAGCTTTATCAATACATAACCATGTACTTTCCATACTATCGACCTGGGTGGTAATTGTCCAGGTAAGTTGATTATTAATATGAACAGGATTGCCAAACGATACTCCACCAAATCCTATCGTATCTGCTCCATATCCATCAATGCCAAATGACAGCTCTGTATAAGTGGCAAAATTACTGAAATCAGCATGTGTTGAATAGGTGATTGGTGCAAACCCTGATCCGGAATATAAAATACCACTTGGTGAACCATTGCTCGAAAGGAAAATTCTGAAACCATTAGTAGAGCCTGAAATACCTTCGGGGGGAGTGTTTACATAAATATTAAATGTAATAGGCCGATTGATGTCAACTTTGGTGTTCCCCTCCCAGGCACCATCAACGGATGCTACTCTAATATCCTGCCCAGATGCCATTCCAAACAATACAGCCAGACATATAACCGTTACAAGAAACCTTTTCATTTCAACCTCCCTATTTTTAATCACATGGCGGTGGTGCGTCGCCGCCTTTGAATATATAATTTACCAAAAAGACAAGATCATTGACCAGAATTATATCATCAACGATTACATCACCTGCTTTTAGACAATCAGGTGGTGGACCGCTTTTAAATATATAATTAGCAAGTAAGGTTAGATCATCTATCAGTACAAGAGGATCCCCAATAACGTCACCGCGTTGTTGACAACATGGTTCAATAAGATAGCAATGCGGCCCATCCCAGGAGGGATAGTAGTTTTGGCTAAAACCATCCGTCCACAACCATACTCCACCTGGTGGTGTGTAAGATGAATCAAGGCAGAGATAGTTTCCAATAGCATTATTTTCTACCTGAGTTGTAATTGTCCATACGTCTTCATATATTTGTGGAAAATTACCGCTAAAAGGGCCCGGAGTACCAATTCCAATTGTATCAGCACCAATACCATCAACACCAAATTCCTGTACAGAATATGTCCCAGCGTATTGATAAAAAGGGTATAGAGTTGAATAAGTTATAGGTGTAAAGCCAGGTCCGGGATCTAACAAACCACCAACAGTTCCATCACTGGAAATAAAAACTCGAAATCCATTAGTAAAGCAAAATAATACTATAGGTCGTGAATCCATTCTAAGTGTCCAAGTAACAGGTCTACCAGTAACAACTTTTGTGCCATTATCCCAGCCACCATCGAAGTTGGAAATAGTTATTCCATCGGCATTTGTAATACCAAAACTCAAAAACAGAGTTATTAAAAATACTAATGTAAATAATTTCATTTCAACCTCCCTATTTTTAATCACATGGCGGTGGTGCGTCGCCGCCTTTGAATATATAATTTACCAAAAAGACCAAATCGTTTACCAGTATCAAGTCATCGATAACAACATCACCAGCATCAAGACAATCAGGTGGGGGACCGCTTTTAAATATATAATTAGCAAGTAAGGTTAGATCATCTATCAGTACAATAGGATCTCCAATAACGTCACCGCGTTGTTGACAACAAGGTTCTATCAGATAACAATGCGGCCCATCCCAGTAGGGTGTTATTAACCAGGGAGGTCCATCTACTTCCCACAGCCAAGGGCCGTTAGGTGGAAACCATGATGAATCAATACAAAGGTAGTTATCAGCAGCATGATTTTCAACTTGAGTAGTTATTTTCCATGTATCATCTTGTATATATTGATACCCCCATCCTCCTACTGTTCCAAAGCCAACTGTGTCTGCTCCAAATCCACCAACACCATAATAATATTCAGAATATGTCGCAGCATCAAAAGTTATTAAAGTTGAGCATGTTATTGGAGTAAATCCAGGACCGGGATCTAATAATCCCTCAATAGTACCATCGCTGGAAATAAACACACGAAAACCAGTTGAAAATCCCCATATACTTGCTGGATGTGTATCCACCCGTAAATACCATGTAACAGGTTGACCGGTTTTAACTTTAGTATTGTTATCCCATGCGCCATCCACATGAGAGACAGTTATCCCTTGTGCATTTGCAATGCCAAAGCAGAATAACAATGTCACAATTAAGGATATTATAATTTTTATCATTATAACCTTCCAATTTATCAATCACATGGTGGTGGGGCATCGCCGCCTTTGAATATATAATTCACCAAAAAGACAAGATCATTGACCAGAATTATATCATCAACGATTACATCACCTGCTTTTAGACAATCAGGTGGTGGACCACCAAGGAAGACATAGTTTCGTAAGAATGAAAGATCATCTATAAATACTCCGGAATCCCCGACAACATCCCCACGGTTTTTACAACAATCTTCAATCAGATAACAATGCGGCCCATCCCAGTATGGGTAGTAGTCATAGCCGGGTTCATCTCCCCACATCCATACTCCCCAAGGTGGAAAAAAGCTGGAATCGATACAGAGGTAATTACCGATTGTACTATTATCTAATTGGGTATTGATTGTCCATGCATCTTCATGCATATGCATCCCTCCAGACCAAGAACTTATACCATAAAATCCAATAGTGTCTGCTCCATAACCATCAATCCCTACAGGAACTTCACCACAACTTGGAATATCTGAGAAATCGCCAATAATCGAATAAGTGATTGGATAGAAACCAGGGCCAGGATCTAATAAACCATCAGGGGTATTGTTACTGGAAAGGAAAACTCTAAAACCAGTACCAAAACTATGTATTCCATTTGGAGGAGCATCTACCCGTATAGTCCATGTTACAGGTAGCCCGATTGATACTTTGGTGTTATTATCCAATACACCTGTAACATCAGAAACAGAAACACTTTGAGCATTTGCAATACCAAAGCAGAATAACAATGTTACAGTTAATGCAATTAGAAATATTTTCATCTCAACCTCCAATTATTTCAATCGCATGGTGGTGGTGCATCACCGCCTTTGAATATATAATTAACCAAAAAGACAAGATCATTTACGAGGATAATATCATCAACGATTACATCACCTGCTTTTAGACAATCCGGGGAAGGACCACCAAGGAAGACATAGTTTCGTAAGAATGAAAGATCATCTATAAATACTCCGGAATCCCCGACAACATCACCGCGATTTTTACAACAATCTTCAATCAGATAACAATGCGGACCATCCCAGGCTGGTGGGCCATAATAAGGATAATAATCCCAATCCCACCATGCATCAGGTAGAAATGATGATGAATCAATACATAGATAAAAACCTGTGGCATTATTATCTACTTGAGTGGTTATTTGCCATGCATCAGAATCTATATTGTAAGGAGACCAGGCAGAAAAACTAATAAATCCAACTGTATCAGAACCTGATCCACTGACACTATATGGATTTTCTTCATATATAGCTGTAGGGAAAGGATACAACGTAGAGTATGTAATTGGTACAAATCCTGGTCCTGTGTCTAATATAGTTGATCCATCAGGTTGATCAGATATGTAGATTTCAAATCCTACATATATGCTTGTTATTCCTACCGGAGGTGATTGTACATGAATTGTCCATGTAATAGGCGTGCCGATTAATACTTTAGTATCGTTATCCCATGCGCCATCCACATGAGAAACAGTGATCCCCTCTGCATTTGCAATACCAAAGCAGAATAACAATGTCACAGTTAAGGATATTATAATTTTTATCATTATAACCTTCCAATTTATCAATCACATGGCGGTGGGGCATCGCCGCCTTTGAATATGTAATTAACCAAAAAGACAAGATCATTTACGAGTATCAAGTCATCGATAATTACATCACCAGCATCAAGACAATCCGGGGGAGAACCGCTTTTAAATATATAATTAGCAAGTAAGGTTAGATCATCTACCAGTACAAGAGGACTCCCGACAACATCACCGCGTTGCTGACAACATGGTTCAATCAGATAACAATGTGGTCCATCCCAGGGAGGGTAGAAATTTGCACCATGGTCATCTGTCCATAACCAAGCACCTCCCGGAGGGACAAAGCATGAATCAAGACATAAGTAGTTTCCTGTTGCATTACTATTTACCTGTGTACTAATCGACCATACATCTTCGTCTATATAAATACCGCGATCCGAAATACGATCTGAAGCACTAAAACCACCACAATCAAGACCACCAAAATATATAGTATCTGCCCCAATACCATCACTACCAAGTGTTTGAGCTGAATGAGTAGCACATTCATAAAAATTATACAAGATTTGATATGATACTGGTGTAAATCCTGGCCCGGGATTCAAAACATTTGAACCATCTGATTGATCGGATATGTAAACTTTAAAGCCATTAGTAAATCCTAAAAGTCCATTTGCTTGAGTGTTAAAATGGAAAGTCCATGTGACAGGCCTACCTGTGGTTACTTTGGTGTCATTATCCCAGGCTCCATCGAAATTAGAAATTGTGATTCCATCGGCATTTGCTAATCCATAGCAAATTAGCAGTGAAACAAAAAAGACTATTTGCAATAGTTTCATCCCAACCTCCGCGTTGTAAAAGTTGATCGTGATCTTAGATGGCGGTCTAATTAATCAGGGTTGTAAACTTATATTTCTAAATATAAGATAATATTGAATTATAATCAAGCTAATTGTCTACGTTATAAAATCTGGAATAAAACAGATGAGTCTGTTAAAGACAATAGGGTTCAGGTCCACCCTTAAAAACATAATTAACCATATAAGTTAAATCAGCTACGTTTATATCACCGGAACTATTTACATCAGCTATGTCATGAATGGGAGGAGGAGGACCGCCTTTGAATATATAATTAACCATATAAGTAAGATCCGTCACGTTTACATCACCGGAATTGTTGGCATCGCCGCAAAGCCCTGGGGTGATAGTTAAACTTAGATGTTGGACATCATTAATTGGTGGGAAATCAGAATCTGTAACTTTTATTGAAAAATATGATGTATCAACAATTAATGATGTGCCAGAAATTACACCGTTATCCATATTAAGTGTTAATCCATCGGGCAATGCTCCGGCAGTTAACTCCCAAGTAAATGGAGGAGTGCCACCGATGCAATTGAGTTGTTTGTTGTAAACATTTCCTGCATTTCCATCGGGAAGTGTTATGTCAGTAATAGTAATTTCGTTTGGATCATTGTTTAACATTTCTGCTCTGATCAGGAAATTATAGTCTTTACCATAGAGTACAGTTAAAGGCTGCCAGTAAATTTCATCAAAATATCCACTACGGAATTGTTCCGGGTTGCCGTCATCCATGTGCACCCAGATAGTATCCTCAGGTTCGGGATCTACCAATGAGACACCAATATGGAACTCATCACCTTCATTAAAAGTTATCAGGCGATCATAGAGATTAACGATTCCTAACTCTTCGGAAGGAACATCAACAGAATCAATAATTGTTGAAGGAAAAACGCCATCGCTGTTCCATACATAAACTCTTGCTATTGAGCCTGTGGGGAAACCACCATCGATAGTAACAGTACTAAGAGTACATGGTTCTTCGGCAGTAAATCTGACATTGTATTTATCCCAGGATGTATTTGAATGGAGAGCCATCATGTAGGATGCTGATCCGTTGTCATATTTTAACCACTGATTGTTTGATTTTTTCTGAATGCAAAGAGTAGGATCACCGTTTAAAGTCATTCCATAAAACCAGGTGATTTCCCATTCTTCAAATCCGCCAACGGCTCTTTGCTGGAACCATTCCAGATACGATTCCCCAAATGATTTTCCATCACCCCAGGGTCGATAGAAATCATCAAAATAAAGCATCGATCCACTCTTGGTACAGCCTATAGCAGCCAGACCATGATCCTGACCAAAAATATACCAACCCGACATATAGTCAGTTTCGACATAGCGGGCGTTGGAGCAGGCGAAAAGATTATAGAAGTGCGCTTTGGGAGCGATAGCTTTCATTTCCCAGTTATCACACCATCCCCAATTATCGTTGGGATCTTTAAAAGCATGACCGCCCGACCAGGAATGAACACAAACCTGTAAAAATTCATAATTTTGTGGTAAGCGGTTTTCGTAATCGGTATCCCAGGTTTGCCAGTTATCTTTTACAAAAGTACGGTTGCTGTATGCATCACCCATATTGAGATCCCAGTTATTACCGGGAGCCCAGTCATCATCAATGTACATCAATCCTTGATTATTATTCTGCATTTGATTGGTACGATATAAATGATTTTTTCTAAAATAATTATTTATTAATGAGGTTTCATCGGCTCCATCCAATGTCAGAGTAGAAGCTGTCAATCTACCCAGCCAGATTTCGGGAGCAACATCACCAGTGTGGGAATCATATAAATCATCACCATCGTTGTCAGTGAAAATACCATCCATATCCATATAAAATAGATCAATAGGGAACTCAGCATGTTCTACCGGATCACCAAAATCAGTTTCATACCAGGGGACAGCCATATCACCAATCAGAACACAGCCTTCCAACCCTTCGGCATATTCCTGTTGAAGAAAAAATCTTAAATCAGCCGGTGGACCACAGGTTGTAACATATAGTTTGACGCTGTAGCCTTCGCCGGTTAACTCCTGGACATATCTATCAACAGCAGATTTGGTACTGGAATAAAGAATACCATTTACGATAACACAAATGTAACTGCCAGCTCTTGTCTTGTTTATAGGAATATCTAAATCAATTTTCTGAATTTCAAATTCTACATCAGGTGTTTGTTTGGATTTCCATTGACTGTAAGTAGTAGGACTGCTGCCATAGGGATCGACCCATTGGGTCATTTTTATACCGATTGAACTCTTATTTTTTATCTGATCGCTTACTGTGATTGGATCACCCCCTGCAATAGGATCAGCATTAGTTGATTGTTGAGAAGTGAGTATAAATAGAAGTAACAGGATTATTATAGATGCAGTTTGCTGCTTTTTTAACATCATAGATGAGACCTCATAAAAGTAAAAAATCGATATTAATTTTGTCTATTCAATATAGTTATAAAGTCAAATATGACAAGCCACTTTGTGGCTTTTCCCCTGACGGCAATATCATGTTTAAATTTAACAATTATGTGATATTACCAATATTTGGTGAAATACTTTGTGGCTTTTCCCCTAGTGGAACAATCAAGTTTTATAACTAATAAATGTGTTCTATTTCAAAATTTAGTAAGCCACCATGTGGCAATTAATCTTCCTCATATCTTTTCTTTATTTTAGCCAGAACATCAGGATCAGCAAGTGTTGTTGTATCTCCGAGAACTTTACCCGTAGCAATATCACGAAGAAGACGCCGCATGATTTTACCGGATCTGGTTTTGGGTAAGTCTGGAGCATAAATAATTCTTTCTGGTTTGGCGATAGCCCCGATTTTATGGGCAACAAAATCTTTGAGTTGTTTGATGATTTTATCGCTAAATTCCAAATCACCACCCAGAGTTACAAATGCTGCCAGACATTCTCCTTTAAGATCATGAGGAATTCCAACCACTGCCGCTTCAACAACAGCATTATGTTCAACCAAAGCTGATTCCACTTCCATTGTAGAAATCCGATGTCCGGCAGTGTTGATGACATCATCGACTCGACCCAGAATCCAGAAATATTTATCACTATCAATTTTAGCACCATCACCGGGAAAATAAATCCCTTTCCATTTTGACCAATAAACATCGATGAATCTTTGACGGTCGCCCCAGATCCCCCGCAACATTCCCGGCCAGGGACGAGTGATAGCAAGATAGCCGCCACCCTTTTTGATTTCGTTGCCGTCATCATCTAGAATCTTTGCTTCTATTCCGGGGAAGGGCTGGGTAGCTGATCCCGGCTTGGTTTGTGTTACTCCGGGGAGAGGTGTAATCATAATATGTCCGGTTTCAGTTTGCCACCAGGTATCGACAATAGGACAGTTTTTGTTTCCGATAGTTTTATGATACCACATCCAAGCTTCCGGGTTGATTGGTTCGCCAACTGTTCCCAACAATCGTAAAGAACGAAGATCATGTTTTTTGGGCCATTGCTTACCCCATTTCATAAAGGCTCGAATTGCTGTTGGAGCAGTATAGAAAACCGAGACGCCGTAATCTTCGACAATCTGCCAGAAGCGATCTTTATCCGGCCAATCAGGAGAACCTTCATACATAACCTGGGTAGCTCCATTGGCAGTCGGTCCATAAACAAGATATGAATGCCCGGTCACCCAGCCAATATCAGCAGTGCACCAGAAGACATCATCATCTTTGATATCAAAAATATATTTTGTTGTGGCATAGACTCCGGTCAGATAACCGCCGGTGGTGTGCATGATTCCTTTGGGTTTGCCGGTCGTCCCTGAGGTATAGAGAATGAAAAGTGGATGCTCACTATCTACATAAACAGGGGGGCAATATGCTTTTGCTTCCTGCATAAGGCGATGATACCAGTGATCGCGCCCTTCTTTTACCCGTAGAAGGAAATCACCCCGCCTGACAATAACCACATTTTCAATGCTGGGGCATTCATTAAGAGCGACATCGGCATCATGCTTGAGAGGAATTATCTGTCCCCGACGATAACTTCCGTCGGCAGTAATCAGGAGCTTTGCTTCCAGATCCTGAATCCTGTCTCGAAGCGATTCAGGGGAGAAACCACCAAATACAACCGAATGAATAGCACCAATACGAGCGCAAGCCAGACAGGCGATAACTAATTCGGGAATCATCGGAAGATAAACAGCAACCCGATCACCCTTTTTGATGCCAAGGCTTTTTAACACATTTGCAAACTTATTCACCTGTCGATAGAGTTCAAAATAGGTCAGGCACCGCCTATCGCCGGGTTCACCTTCCCAGATCAGAGCCGCTTTGTTTTTCCGACCTTCTTTGATATGCCGGTCAAGACAGGATTCGGTGATATTTAATTTTCCGCCAACAAACCATTTGGCATCGGGAGCTTTCCACTGGAGTCCTTTTGTCCATTTCTTTTTCCATACTAATTCTGAAGCTTGCTTCTCCCAGAATTTTACATAGTCTTTTTTAGCATTTGTAAAAACTGTTTTTTTTGCATTGGCTTGTTTTGTAAAAGCGGCTTGGGGTTTGAATTTTCTTTTTTCGATAAGTAATGTATCTATTGTGGCTTTTTTATTCTTTTTCTTAGCGGGCATAAGTTCTCCTGTATATTTTAAATGCAGATCATACTATATATTAAAATAGACAAAGTTAGTCAACCAACATAGTGCCACTTAGTGGCTTTCTCCTGACGCATTTTTATGATTACTGCATACAATAAATTTTACTTTATATCTTCAATGAAACTGTCCATAATAGGTTGCGTATAATAATAATATCTGAAATTATAAGCGGAGAAAAAATATGCCATACTTTAAAAAGATTGTTGGAGATAAATGCTACCTCTCGCCAGTGAGTGTGGATGATGCCCAAAAATGGACAGAATGGGATAATGATGTTGAAATTGCCATACCGCTTGGAGATGAAGCCTTTACATATATGTCATTGGAGAAAAATCAGGATTCAATTAAGAAAATGAATGAGAGCAAAATTCATTGTTTCAGCATTATTGATTTGGAAACAGATATTATGATTGGTCGGTGCATGTTTTTTGATATTGACCAGATAAATCGTTGTGCAATGTTTGGCATACTAATTGGGGATAAGAAAAAATGGGATGGCGGCTATGGTCAGGAATCTACTCGGCTGATGTTGGATTATGGGTTTAATCTTTTGAACTTCAATAATATTATGCTGGGTGTATATTCTTACAACAAAAGGGGAATAGCTTGTTATAAAAAGATAGGTTTTAAAGAGATTGGCCATAGAAGACAAAGTCGTATTGTAGGCGGGAGAAAATATGATGTGGTGCTTATGGATATTTTGGCAGAGGAATTTGAATCCCCTTACGTAAACAAATATATCGAGAAATAATAATATATTCTTTAGTAAATAAATCTATCAATCATATATTGCGTATTGGGATACCAGGTCTGCCATTGATCCCAGGTTGTATTTTCAGACGGGAAATGTTTTAAGACAGTCCCAATGTCTGGACCGGAAACACACCACATGACACCACCACAACCGACACACCCTGAACCTTCAGTCTGAACAGCATGCCAGAGGTTTTCATTCTCACGATCAAAAAGCAGGAACGAGTAATTGTATGTCCAGCCACTTGCCGAAAGTGTTATTTCATTTCCGTTAACTTCGCGGCTGTAAACTACAGCCCAATCCTGAAGCGGTCAGTATGTTGCCGCAACATTATATTCTCCAATCGTGTCATTGACGACTTCATTTCCCCGAAGAGTGCTTTTTCTGTAAGCTCGACTTTGGCCATCTATGGTGACACCGAGAACTCCATAGGTGAGATTAGCAGTGGGGTAACCGCTGTCACCTGGTTTTAATATATCCGGAAACATGATAGGCGGGAACGCATCAACACCAAGACCAAAATTAAAACTGTCAGCTTCTAATCCATAGAGATGAACGCCGTCAGAGATATCCCATTCTCTTCCATTGCGATCAACCAATATTATAGTATCAGTTGGTGCTGTTAATGGAGATGCACATTCTGAGGCAAAGTTACGTCCTCTAAACATAAAGTCTATCATGGTTGTAATATCACCGATATTCAAATTACCATTATCATCTCCATCAATATTAGCTGAAGTCGGGCAACAGAGAGGGGTATGAGTATAAAATATATAATCTATAAGACGCAAAAGATCTGTTATGTTTATATTTCCATCAGGATCACAATCAACATTTCCAGTGAAACCGCGGCAACATTCATACTCAACAATAAATGCAAAAGCATTTTTATCACCAGCTTTCCATTGCCCACCGGCTGAATCAATCAATTGTAAATAGTCCATCCCAAAAGAAGTGTCCGGTTGATTGGCCATCCAATTATTGTATGACCATGATTCTCCGGTAAACCAGTGCCATTTGGATTCAACAACCACATCAGCACCGCCAACCCAGGCTTCATCGCCCGGTTGTAACAAGCTGTTGACAATTTCCTGTTCTTCCTGACTTGTAATAACTGCCAGATACCCGCCCAGTTTTTGTGCTGAATCATTGGCTTTGAGCCAGGTGAATTTGTTGTATTGTCCTCTGATTATTTCGTAGGTGTGATCATCCACTGTAACTGATTCGTTGGCCATGACAGCATTTGAACCAACTAATAATATTAGACTCAAAATAAAAAAAGATAATCGCATGCTTTTTAAAATTGCAGATATGTCAATCATTAATCCCTCTATGAATATAGGATAAATACTATCTTCTATTTACTAATAACATTAATTATAAAAATATTGTTCCAATACCGTTGAGATATATATTTACAGAAACAATAGACTTGGATCATAAAGGAGATAAATGAAATTATTTTGGGAAATACATAAGGACCTTCCACAACAGGGACCGGGCGATAATGAGAGTACTTGGAAAGCTCTAAATGTAATATTAGATAATTCATCATTTGATAAGACAGATGAATTAAAAATTCTGGATATAGGCTGTGGACCGGGTAGACAAACTATCGCATTAGCTAAAAAGCTTAATTGTAAAATTACTGCAGTAGATAATCATCAGCCTTTTTTGGATGAAGTTAACAAGCGTGCAACAGAAAATGAATTGGCAAATAATATTACAGTTTTAAACCAATCGATGGACAATTTGAAATTAGAGGGGCTATGTTCTGATGTAATTTGGTCAGAGGGTGCGATTTATATTATGGGATTTGAAAAAGGTTTAAATTATTTGAAATCCTTTTTGAAGCCGAATGGTTTTATCTCAGTTACCGAAATTTCATGGTTTACTGATTCCCCTGATGATGAGATAAAACAATACTGGACCAAAAATTATCCCGACATAAAAACAATCGAGGAAAACATTGAGATAATAAAAAAAACAGGCTATAGCCTGTTAGAGAGCTTTAAGCTCCCGTCGTCTTCATGGGTAGAGAATTATTATAATCCCATAGAAAAGAGAATTGCAAAACTTAGAATAAAATACAATGACGATTCAGAAGCATTAAAGTTTTTTGATGAGTATTACAAAGAGATTGAAATGTTTAAAAAATATTCTGAATCATATGGATATTCATTTTATGTTATGCAAGGGTAGAACCCCAACACAATAAACAAGTAAGGGCGAAGCATATTTTGTTAACAAATAATGCTTCGCCCCTACTTGAGAATCTAATAAAAGTGCCTATGGCACGGGCACCTAACACGGTGGCGGGGGAGGACCACTTTTGAAGATATAATTTACCAAATATACAAGATCATTTACGAGTATAAGACCATCAAGTGGAACAACAACATCACCTGCTTCCGCGCATTCAGGAGGTGGACCGCTTTTAAATATATAATTTACCAGAAGTATCACATCATTAACAAGTACTAAGCCATCATTTGGTATTAAAACATCACCGCGAACCACACAACAACCAGAACTAACTGAAATATCCTCAATAATTAATTCTGGTAAACCATTAGCTACAATAGTCGGTAAAAGATTTATGCCAAGGGGATTATGTGAAATAGTAACTTTGACTTCATCAATCATCATATCAACTATTCCCTGCCCCGGCCAATTATATATGAGTGTGTCCGGTTGCTCAATAGCAATTATACCGGCATCATCTATGTTTGAAATAGACTGGTAATGGGGTCCTGTGTCAGGTCCTTTAGCAATACTACCAACCGTTCCAATATCAACATAGCTTCCGGTTGCAGGAATTGGAAGACTAGTATAGAGTACTGTTCCATCAAGACTTGCTTCTACAACATATGTAGCTGGTACTATTGAATAAACTTTCACATCCCATTCTGTTGGTGAAACTTTGGTTTGTGCCATAGAATAATAAACATCAAAAAATGATTCAGCCGGGAAATCCGGTCCAGGCGGTGGTGGAGAAGTGGTAGCAAAAATATCAAAGAAAGATTCACCAGGGAGATGTTCATCAACAGCGGCACATACAACAGTACCTCCAATCGGAACAGTGGGATTTTCTGCATAAGTAATATGATAAATCGGCTCCAAAATATCAGTTTCATATTCACCGTTAGCAACAAGACCATAAGGTTGAGTTGAGTCAGCTGTTGAAACTACGAGAGTTGGTATAACGGGGTCAATAACAGCATCACCAATATTAGTAATATTGAATTCGTTGTATTTAAAAGTATAATTTTCATTTACAATGCCATAAGAAGATAGATTATCGCCATATTGCGAGAGGCTTGTTATATCAGAAATCCATACATGATCCGTGTCTATACTGCGGAATGATACCGTAGTCACTAACTGATCGTAAATACCTTCATCTTCCCAGGTCCACAAAGCGCTGTCCTCGGTTCCAAAACATAAATCCAATTTGCCGGCATCATCCATATTGGCAATCGACATATCGTATGGGCCGTTGTTGGCATCCTTAACCTTGCTTCCCAAAGATCCAATATTTACCCAGGCAGTATTATTGGTAGTCCATGATCCCCGATCCTGTCTGAGAGCGGTGCCATTATGATAACCATCAATCTGATAAACTCCCGGAAGGGCTTGTATCCAGATATCCCATTTTCCATCAGGACGTTTTTCCTGTCGCATAGAACCCACTAATTCATCCGGGGCTCCATCAACATTACCTATAAAATCGGTTAGAATAGATGCATCCACAGGGATTGAGGGATCTTCCATAAATCGACAGTTCCATCCCTTGAATCCAGGAACTATCATAGGCTGAGCATCAAATCCATTTTCGTTAGAACCCGGTACTAGATCAAGATCAGTGATATGCAACGTATCGTCTATATCTTCAAGACATGCTGAACCCCGACTGTTGTGCTGCATGCCGAAAAGGGTGGCAACAATATTAGCTCTTTTTATGATTGGATCACAGCAGGTTTCAACCGGATACCCTCCATAAGGATCAAAGGCAGCCAATCCATATATATAATACTCTTCAAAGACATGGATATCATTAGTATCAATAATACAGTCACCATTTAGATCTGCTTTGTATAAATCAGGGGGAGTTGGTCCGCAGAGGTAGAGAAAATCTATCAGAAAAGACATATCATTAATTGACAAAGTTAAGCCATCTCCATTTACATCTGTATCAGCATAACATTGAGCTTTTACAGGTTGTGTGATGGATATTAATAATACAAAAACAAAGGCGGTTATTGTTAAAATTGAAGACTTGGGAAAAGTATTCATAACCTTACTCCATAAATTATTATTTTATGAACAATAGTGTTCTATAAATTTGTCGGTACATTTTGATCCGAGCAGTATTTTTTAAATCTATATATAAATCCTGCAATTCATATATACCGATAATATATCAATTTTCTCAATTTTTACAAGGAATTATAGCAGACAGGGAGAGGATTGTCCTCAATAGGATGAATTTATGCTGTAAATTTTCATTAACTTACATGATCAGATCAGTATTTTATATTCCATAAAAAAACAGCCATCTCTCTTGATAAAGAAATGGCTGTTGGAAATTAATAGAAGTGACATTGTCACTTAGCAGGGGCCAGGGGCAGGACCGCCTTTGAAGACATAATTAACCAAAAAGACAAGGTCGTTTACAAGAATAAGACCGTTGTCTGCCAGAGCATCGCCCTCTTCTGGACATATTGGCGGGGGACCTCCCTTAAAGACGTGATTAACCAAAAACACAAGATCGTTCACCAGAACCAGTCCATTATCATGCAACGCATCACCACGTACAACACAACAGGTTTGGCTTCCACCGACTGTTTGCCAGTAACCATGATTCAATCCGTAACTTGCTGAGCTTCCGATTCCAACGGCTGTCTGTCCAACAGTACCACTGAGATTAAAATTTGTGGATGACCCCGTTGAACCACCTGATGAGATAACTTGCCAGTTGATCTCTTCACCGGCTTTGGTGTCCGTTAGTCCAGTAGCAAATAACATCAGTAGTAATATTGAAGGGGTAATAATTAATTTAAAAATTTTCATTATATCTCCTATAGTTAAAAACTACTGTTTCATTATAAATGCCAACTTGTAATAAGGAGGCAGTGATGATTCATTCTCTGAGTTGAACATTGGTATATCTACATTATGATTATGATCATCACGCGAGACAGTGTGATTTATTCCTGTAGAAACATCTTCATATTGAGGACTACTTTGAGTACTGGTACTGGGTGGATTTACATTGTGTGAATGATTTAGTTGTCCACCGGATGCTCCGGGATCTTCACTCGTACCAACACTAAAAATAAAACGATCAGTTAAATTTGGTGTTCCAGACGAACCATTACATAAAACCCAACCATCTGGAATAGAAGCCAGAGATCCTGACCACATAACTATTACACCGGCTGGCATACAGTCATCGGCCATCCATTGTGAGCCATTATATTTCATGACATCGCCATCAACAGCGCCATTGCTTCCAATGTCATTGAACTGAATAGTTCCATTGGCAATACTTTGTGAAGTGACCGAGTCATTGGCGATATGGAAAGCTGTATCTGCATAAGTAGAGTTAAATGCATAAGGAGAAGTTACAAATTCAGTTGGTGGATCAATAGTTTCACCGCCACTACCGCCTATAATGATATGCATCCAACGATCATCATCGATAAATACATCAGGATCAAGAGTCACAACCGATCCTAAATTTACATCAAACAAACCATCAACAATTTCAACATTGGTTTGTGTTTCTCCCCAAATACAAAGAGCACCTGCTGAGTCCACGCATATTGAAAAAGTAATATCAATTGTGGTATCAATAGGATCACCAGCGCTGTCGGTCAGTCTTCCCTGGTAATTGATCATTGTTGGAACATCAGCCATTGCAAATGTTGATAACATAATCACTAACAAGAGTGTCAAAGCTGTCTTCATTAAATTACTCCTTCTGATAACTTGAGAAATTTCTCATAAAAATATTTTTGTCAAAATTTATCCATGTTGGTACATACCTATATCTTCTATCTGTGTAGACTAGTTTGAAATATAGTATATTTTCAGTATTTTCCAAGTATTCTTATCGAGATTTTTCTGATTAATACCATATTTGAAATCAAAAAGAGATTGACCAAACAGGTTTTTTTCCTGAGATTAAAGCGGAGAAGAAAATTATATTATAGGTCATTTCGGTACTGTTTTGACTGACAGTATATAACATATAAAGAAAATAAAATGCCGTACGCTAATTTTGTTCATTTACATACTCATAGCCAGTATTCTCTTCTTGATGGAGCCTGCCGGATAGACAGCGTTATAAAGCTTGCCAAAGAATATAAAATGCCGGCTCTGGCGATCACCGATCATGGCAATATGTTCGGAGCGATGGAATTTTATATGAAAGCCAGCAAGGCAGGGGTCAAGCCGATTATAGGAATGGAAGCCTATGTCTCAGGAGGGAGCCGGTTTGATAAAAAACCATCACAGGAATATCCTGATAGCGGATTCCACATGGTGCTTCTGGTTAAAAATAAAATCGGATATAAAAATCTAATCAAACTTTCCTCGGCTGCTTTTCTCGAAGGCTTTTATCATCGACCCCGAATTGATAAGGAAATTCTAAGAGAACATAGTGAGGGTCTAATTGCCACAACAGCTTGCCTGAGAGGGGAAGTTAACTGGCGTTTGATGAACGGCGATACCGATGCTGCCGTAGCAGCAGCTCTGGAACTCAATGAAATTTTCGGCGAAGGCAATTTCTATTTGGAAATGCAGAATCATGGGATTGAAAAACAACTTGATATTCTTCCCAAGATTGAAGCTATCGCCCATGAAACAGGAATTCCTCTTGTTGTAACAAATGACTGCCATTATCTGAAGCAGGAAGATACCGACGCTCACGACGCATTACTGTGTATCCAAACCGGCAAGATGGTTGATGATACTGACCGTATGAAATATAGTACCGACCAGCTCTATTTTAAATCTGCCGAGGAGATGCACAATCTATTTCCGGATCATAAAGAGGCGTTGGAAAACACAGTTCGAATTGCTGAAAAATGCAACATTGATTTTGAAATGGGCAAGCTTCTTTTGCCGGTATTTCCAATTCCTAAAACATGTAAAGATGCTGATCAATATCTATTAGAACTATGTCTTGAAGGGCTCAATATTCTATATGAAGAAATCACTGATGTCATAAAAAAACGACTCGATTACGAATTAGGCGTTATCAGGCAGATGGGTTATGCCGGTTACTTTCTGATTGTTAAAGATTTCTGTGATTACGCCCGTGAACAGAAAATTCCGGTTGGTCCCGGAAGAGGTTCGGCGGCGGGTTCGCTTGTCTCTTATGCACTCAAAATTACAACTATAGATCCTATAAAATTTGAACTCCTTTTTGAACGGTTCTTGAATCCTGAACGAATATCAATGCCTGATATTGATATTGATTTTGCCGACAGAGGTCGGGATAAAATAATAAAATACGTTATCGAAAAATATGGCGAAGATAACGTTTGTCAGATTATTACTTTTGGTACAATGGCTGCTCGCGGTGTTATTCGGGATGTCGGTCGTGTGCTGGCGCTGCCCTATGGGGAAGTTGACCAGATTGCCAAGATGATCCCCGAAGGACCGGGCGTTACCCTTCAGGATGCTTTAGACAAAGTTCCGGAATTAGTTGATCTGGTAAAGCATGATAAAAGAATTGAACGGCTGTTAAAATATGCACAGACGCTCGAAGGTCTGGCCCGTCATTGTTCCACCCACGCTGCCGGAGTTGTAATTGCCCCCAAAGCATTAACAGATTATATCCCGCTTTTTAAGGGGAGCAAAGAGGAAATAACCACCCAGTATGACATGAAAATTGTTGAAAAAATCGGTCTGCTGAAAATGGATTTCCTCGGCCTCAGAACCTTGACTGTTATTGATGATGCCCTTAAAATGATTGCTGAGAATTATCCTGATGTAAAAATTGATATTGAAAATATTCCCCTTGATAATTCTGATGTATTCAAACTCTTTGCCCGTGGTGATACTATCGGCATCTTCCAGTTTGAGTCGCCCGGCATGCGCGATTACCTGAGAAAACTATCACCGGAAACATTTACTGATATTACTGTTATGAATGCGCTCTATCGTCCCGGACCGTTGGATTCGGGAATGATTGATACTTATATCGAATGCAAGCATGGACATCAGAAAGTTGAATTTTTACATCCTGATCTGGAACAAATATTGGGATCTACTTATGGTGTAATTGTATTCCAGGAACAGGTATTAAAAATTGCCAACTCTCTGGCAGGTTATTCAATGGGCAAAGCCGACCTGCTTCGCAAAGCTATGGGTAAAAAAGATTTTGATCTTATGGCTGCTCAGAAAAAAGAATTCATTTCAGGTGCGACTGAAAAGAAAATTGATACAAAAATATCCGAGGAAGTTTTTCACCAGATCGAGACCTTTGCCCGCTATGGATTCAACAAAGCTCATTCTACCTGTTATGCCTTTATTGCCTACCAAACTGCCTGGCTAAAACATTATTATCCCAAAGAGTTTATGGCCGCTCTGATGTCCTCGGAAATAAATGATTCTGATCGCATTTATATTTTTCTCGAAGAATGTCGGAAAATGGGTACTGAAGTTCTGCCTCCCGATGTTAATTTCTCCAATACTGATTTTACAGTTGTCGATGGGAAAATTAGATTTGGTCTTCAGGCAGTCAAAAATGTTGGTGCTGGTCCAGCCAGAGCTATTATGGTTGAACGCATAAAAAATGGCCCTTATGTTGATCTCCCGGAAATGGTAGGCCGAGTTCCTCTGAAATCTCTAAATCGCCGAACCCTTGAGTCCCTGATTGCTGCCGGTGCTTGTGATTCATTAACAGGCAACCGGGCTCAAAAACACAGCACCGTTGAAGCCATGCTTGAGTATGGCCACAAAGTAGCCGCCAAAAATAATTCCCATGATCTTTTTGCTGATTCATCGGGGACAATAACACGAGTTGCTCCGGTTCTACCTGATATAAAAGAATGGTCTTCATCGCGAAGGTTAACCGAAGAAAAAGCTATGCTTGGATTTTATATTTCAGGTCACCCGCTCGATAAATATCGGGATGAATTAAAGTCATTTACCACTTTTGCCACCGACCGTTTGGGGCAGGTGGCTGATAACAGGGAAGTTACGATGGGTGGAGTGGTTGCCGCAATTAAAACCATGATCGATAAAAAAGGTAATACAATGGCTTTTGTAACCCTGGAAGATTATACAGGTACTGCCGAACTTATTGTATTCTCCGATTGTTATGAGAAAAGTAAACATTATATAACCGAAGACCAAATGGTTTTGATAACCGGTCGGGTCTCTACCCGTGAAGGCGAATCTCCAAAAATAATCTGCAATGAAGTTTTACCTCTCGAAAAACTTGCGGAACGTTTCAACTGTCAATTGGTTATAAAGATTGACAAAAATTGTTCCGATAATTTGATTGAACTGGTATTAGAGAACTTAGAAAAATACAGGGGAAAAACCCCGGTGTTATTAGCTGCCAGAGAAAATGGCTCGGAGGTTTATATTAAATCGCGCAAATATTTAGTTCAGCCTGACTTTGAGCTGTTAAACAGCCTTAAAGAACTTGTAGGCGAATCAAGTGCGTATCTGAGGCCAATTAATAAAAGAGAAATTTTTAGCGAACGATAGGAAATTTTATGAAGTTTTTCAGACAACTGGTTTTGATTGCCCTATTTGCAATTTTTGCAGTAGGATTTGTTTTAGCCGAAGGAGAGACAAAAAAAGAAAAAGCTGAATCCCCGGATAATGATGAAATCGTCTGGATGCTTTACGATGAAGGTTTGGCCAAAGCCAAAGAAGAAGGCAAGCATGTTTTTATCGATTTTACCACCTCATGGTGTGGATGGTGCAAAAAGATGGATAAAGAAACATTCAACCGTCCTGATGTAATCAAACTTGTAAATGAAAATTTTATTCCAGTTCAGGTTGATGGTGATTCTAAAAAAATGCTCGATATCGAAGGCTTTAAAATTTCCGAAAAGAGTCTGACAAAAACTGAGTTTGGCGTTCGCGGTTATCCGACTTTCTGGTTTTTAAAATCAGATGGGACCAAGCTGGGCAACATTACAGGTTATAAAGATACCAAAACTATGATGGAAGCACTGACATATGTAAAAGATGAAAAATATGACACTACCAAAACCAGTGCACCCTCAACCGAGAAAGGCAAGTAAGCTGTAGCTGAGCTGCTTTTTTATAAGATCAATTGTAATTTTAAAGTGAAAGAACAACAACGATGAACAAACTATTGTTTGTATTTTTATCGATAATTTTAATGAGCCTGTTGACAGGCTGCGGAACTGATCAAAAAGAGACTGATTCAAAACTACAAGCCAAAACACAAGCATCGGCTCAAGCACCTGCCCAAACAAAACCGCAGTCAAACGCTGCTGAGACTCAAAAAAGAACAATGGTTTTTGATGCTCCTGATCCTGATGGAAATATTCACAGTTCTACCGAGTGGATCGGCAAAGGTCCGGTTGTAGTAAATTTCTGGGGAACATGGTGTCCTCCTTGTCGTAGAGAAATTCCTGACCTTGTGCGCTTGTACAAGGAATATAAGGATAAAGGGGTTGAAATCCTTGGCATGGCTGTAAATGACACACCTCATAAAGTTAAGGCTTATTCAGAAAAAAACAATATGGACTGGATTCTTTTGATTGCTGATCGAGCTATAGCAGTTAAATATAATATCCGCAGTGTGCCGATGACTATTTTCTTTGATAAAGATGGATACATCGTGGCACAGTATCAGGGACTCAAAAATTACGAAGATCTTAAAAAAGGATTCGATTTGATTTCATAGATTCATATTATCTATTATAAAATTTATTCTCATTGTCATTCCCAGTCAATCTGGGAATGACAATCCTTGAAGGTTTTTTATACTTGAAAAACCGTTGACCACATCAAGCCAAAAAAAATCTGAACAGTAAACCCATCACAAGGCAAAATCATTACGCTCAGTGGACTATCCACAGTTGATAATCATCATGATACAACGCTTCGCGGTAAATGTCACAAGGTGACTTAATTCATCTTTACAAAATTCCGATAATTATATATATTATTATCTACAATAGCAGGTTTGTACTTCTTAGTAATTTCATCATCAGGGGCAGAACCGCAGTAGGGAAATTGATATTAATTTTGAAAATATAATTGAAAGGAATTTCATCATGAAATTGTTTTTTACGCTAATAATGTTAGTGGTGCTCATATCAATTAGTATGGCCAATGCTTCCCAGATAATAAACTATCAGGGAAAAATTACTGACTCCGATGGAGAACCGGTAGCCGATGGTGATTATCAAATAATTTTCACAATTTATGATGCCGGCGGTGCCAGTCAATGGACCAGTGATGTGCAGGATGTTCCTGTATCCAGCGGATTGTTTAACTATCCACTCGGTTCTGTAATTCCAATTCCTGATGATATTTTTGAAAATCCAAATCTTTTTCTTGGAATTAAAATTGGAGATGATCCTGAAATGTCTCCCAAAACACTTTTAACTTCGGTTCCTCGAGCAGCGATCGCCCACAATTTATCAGGTGGAAGCATTGAAACCAAAACAGGTATTATTGTCCTGAAAAATGAAAACGGAGATTCTGCAATAGTATTTACTGCTGATCCGGAACATAGCATAATCAGAGTCCATCCACCTGATCCTTGTACTCCGCCCGAACCCTGTTTGCCGGGAATTGAAATTCAGGCAAACAACGCAAATAGAATTGATATGCACTATCCCGGAGCAGAAGCAGAAGCCGGTATTCTTCAACTGGTAGTCAATGAAGATGAAGGTGGATTCATTGAAATTCATTCCTCAGAACCGATGGTGGCTACAAAAGTCAGGTTAGGTGGATCACCAACCGATACAGGATATGTCAGACTCTTTGGCGGTAGTCATAAATCGGAATATAGATTAATCGAAATGAAAAGCCATACCAATACCGGCGGAGGTATGACATTTTTTGATCCGGATAATATTGATGGACGAGAAATACTTTCAATGGGAGCAGCTCCCGGCACTGGTGGCAGTTGTGTAATGTTTAACCCTCAACCGGAACCACCGGGAATGGTAGGCATTGAAATAACTACCAACTCAGCCAAGGGACCGGGAGGGCGTATTGCAGTTTATAATACCGACAGCCTTAGAACTTCCCTGCAAGGGGGAATGTTGGAACTTAGAGATCCCACAATATCAGGTAAGCCTAATGTTATGATGGAGATCAATCCGAGCTACAGCCAATTTAACATGGTTGGTGTCACACCAGACCTGGGGGGCGAACCGCCGATTATATCAATGATGGTTGATGATGACAGCGCCAAAGTCGGAATAGGAACTGGAAACATGATAGAAGCTTTGACGGTGATGGGCAATGGCTGGTTCTCAGGTGATGTTTATTCTTTCACTTTGACAAAAGCTAAGAAAAACATCTCCCCGATTGATAATGCCCTCGGAAAGGTCTCCCGGATGAATGGCTATTACTACGATTACCGCACTGATGAATATCCTGATCTGAGGATGCCGGAATCAAGACAGGTTGGATTTTTGGCCGAAGAGGTTAAGGAAGTTGTACCGGAAATTGTCGGTGAGAATGAGCAAGGCCTGACTGGTGTTGATTATAGTCGGATAACTGCGCTGCTTGTTGAGGCGGTAAAAGAACAACAACAAACTATAAGTGAAATGCAGGAAAGAATCGAAAAACTGGAATCAGATCGATAATAAGGATTAAGTATGTACTAGAAGTTTATACAATAATAATAATCCCGGTCCTTTTGTTCTTATAAAATGAAAAAGACGGCACCGAAGTACCGTCTTTTATCGCGAAATGGTTTCATTGGGGTTATTTTTTTCTTATAAAGCTGGCACCTGCAAGTCCTAATCCAAGCATAAGAATTGTTGTCGGTTCCGGGATGTTACCACCACCACCGCCACCTCTTTCAGCATCATGAGAGTTGGGAGCAAATTTAAAGTGACCATCAGATTCACGGTGGAATCCATAAGCATCAAAATGTATCCAGCTATAACTGGTGGAAATCTGATATTTGAATATCATTCCATTGGTTGAACCAGTTGATCCAGGTTCCATATCATAAACTATTTCGGGAGCAGTGTTAACCAGACCTATTGTCATTTCATGATACATAGTCGGGTAAATACTATGATTGGGATATGATCCGGCATTATCTCCCCATGAGGGAGGACTGCCATATTCATAATCCGCAGCCAGCACTGAATTGCCGTCAATTGATAAACCACCATCAACAGGTGATTCGTTTTGTCCCAGAGCAGCAACAAGAGTTAAATCATATAGGGGTTTGGTGTCAGTATCTGCTGCAATTACCCATAACTCAAAATCACTGGCATTGACTACCCAGGTCTGAGTTGAAGCATTATAAACTGCATCAGGTGAATTAACATACAACTGAAGAGCTGGAACGGCAAAGACTGCCGGAGCCATCAGTATCATTAAAAAGGTGAGTACAATTTTGAACATGTAGGTATCCTGTAATTATGTTTATTTCTTTTTACATAATGAATTATAGCAAAAGGTAGGCCATTACTATATAAAACAAATTAACTCGCTACCATGCAACCTATTTAGTTATATCGCAAGGACTTAAGTTAATTATGGGGGAGTCCCAATTAATCTGAAAGTGTGAATAATTTTTCAGTATTGGTGAAGATTAGTATGCAATTAGTGAATTATTAATAATCAGCAATCTTTTACTGACATCATCTGTCATTGTACTATTTTATTTTTGATTACGTAAAAAATGTGATATATTTATTGCTTACAAACTGTTTAGTTGATAGAAACACAGAAATAAAGGATTTAATATAATGAAAGGCAAGGCTAAGATGGCAACAGCAACCATGCCTGATCGGAAAAAAGCACTCGATGCCGCACTTACTCAGATTGAAAAATCTTTCGGCAAAGGGGCTATAATGCGATTGGGAGACAGCACGGTAATGGATGTTGAAGTAATACCAACCGGATCGCTAGGGCTCGATTTTGCACTTGGTGTCGGTGGCATTCCCAGAGGAAGAGTAATAGAAGTTTATGGACCGGAGTCATCGGGTAAGACAACCATGACTCTGCATATGATCGCTGAAGCTCAAAAATTAGGCGGCGTGGCTGCCTTTATTGATGCGGAACATGCTCTTGATGCCAAATATGCCCGGGCACTTGGGGTTGATACCGACAATCTTTTGATTTCTCAGCCGGATACCGGCGAACAGGCGCTTGAAATTGCAGAAACTCTTGTCCGTTCCGGTGCAATTGATATAGTGGTCATAGATTCTGTTGCTGCTCTGACTCCTCGTGCTGAAATCGAAGGGGAGATGGGTGATTCCCATATGGGGCTTCAGGCTCGCTTGATGTCGCAGGCTCTCAGAAAACTTACGGCGATTATTGCAAAATCAAAAACATCAGTGGTCTTTATCAACCAGATTCGTATGAAAATCGGAATTATGTTTGGTAACCCGGAAACAACTACCGGCGGAAATGCTCTTAAGTTCTATTGCAGTGTTAGATTGGATATTCGCAAAATTGCTACAATAAAAGACAGCCAGGAGGTTATCGGTTCACGAACCAGGGTCCGGGTTGTGAAAAACAAGGTAGCTCCTCCATTCAGAGAGACCGAATTTGATATTATTTATGGTAAAGGAGTTTCAAAAACCGGTGAACTTCTGGATATGGCCGTTAATCATGGTATCGTTGAAAAATCGGGTTCTTGGTTCTCCTATGGAAGCGACCGTCTTGGACAGGGTCGGGAAAACTCCCGAAATTTCCTTGATTCCAACCCAGATATTTATAATGAAGTTATGGGAAAAGTTCAGGAAGCCCTCGGTATGATTTCAAATCCGGAAGTTGAAGCGACTCCTGAAGAAGAAAAAGAATAATATTTTATTATTATAGCATAGAAACAGCCGTTCCAGTGGAGGGAGCGGCTGTTTTTTTGTAACTTTTTGAATAATTAAGTGTTTAAATAGTAGAATTTTAACATAAAAGCACTTGATTTTTGAGTGGAAGAGTCCTTTTTTATAAAGTTAGCTCAATAATAAAGTTTTAGTGGGTATTATTACATCGAATTGATGCTGACTTTTTGTTTGGGTTGAAATAAACATATATTAATAAAGGGATAAATCGAATGAAATTCGAAGATGTTCTTGAGGGCGAAGTTGTTGTTTTAGATGTCTCCGGCAAGATTATGGGTGGAGATGAGACAACTATGTTTCATGGTAAGATCCATGAGTATATTACCAGCAATAAGAAAAATTTTGTAGTCGATCTGGCCAAAGTTGACTGGATGAACTCGGTTGGTTTGGGAATGCTGATTTCCGCTCTGACAACAGTTAAAAACTCTGGTGGTCGTTTGGTATTGGCAAATATTACTAAAATCGAATCAATTCTTACTATCACCCGTCTGATTACGGTTTTTGAACATTATGATAGCCGTGATGATGCTTTGAAATCATTTGCCTGATTTTTGTAGTTATGAATTTTTCTAAAGAGCTTCCAATGGGAGCTCTTTTTTTTAATTAATATAGATAGAGCTATCCAACTCTGAAACCTCTCATGATAAGTTCCGTAGATTATACCAATAAGAAAATTTTGCAACTAAAGGGTATCTATGCGAACATTGATAATTTTTCTATTTTTAATCTCAGCAGTAACTGCTCAACAATCAAGCGATGAAATAACTCCTCCCACTTTAAATATTACCAGAGTGCAAGGGGAAATTAAAATTGATGGTGAACTTGCTGATCCGGGATGGCGCGATGCAACCCGAACAAATGATTTCACCCAGTTTACACCGGTTGATAATGTCAAACCTGATGTTGAAACCGAAGTCTTTATCACCTATGACGATCAATATCTCTATATGGGTTTTATCTGTCATGATGATCCTTCATCGATAAGGGCAACTCTCTCTGATCGTGATGGTATGTTTTCTGATGATTTTATTGGAATTATTCTTGATACCTACGGCAATGCTGCCTGGTCATATGAATTTTATGTCAATCCGTTGGGTATTCAGGGTGATCTGAGATGGACAGCTAATGGCAACGAAGATTCCCGTTTTGATGTAGTGTTCGAATCAGCAGGAAAAATTACCGATAAGGGTTGGCAGAGTGAGATAGCAATCCCCTTTAGCTCTCTTAGATTTCCTGACAAAGTAGAACAAAACTGGCGGGCAACATTCTGGAGAAGCCACCCGCGTGATGTTACTCATAAGTATTCATGGGCTCCGTTGACAATTGGCGAGCCATGTTTTTTCTGCCAATTCGGGTATCTCAATGGAATAAAAAATGTAAAACCGGGAAGTAAACTTGATTTACTGCCGTCCCTTATTGCACACCAATCAAGTGTGTTGGGTGATCCTGATAATATCAAATCTGATCTCATAAATGATGATCCCGATGCAGATTTATCTTTGAATGTACGCTATCAGTTGGGTAGCGGAATGACAGCTGAAGCAGCTATCAATCCTGACTTTTCACAAATTTCATCAGATGCGGCTCAAATAGATGTAAATAGCACTTTTGCACTTTTCTATCCAGAACGGAGACCATTTTTCCAGGAAGGTAGTGATCTTTATGGTTCCTGGATTGATGCTATTTATACTCGATCTATAAATGATCCTGATGTGGCCTTTAAGCTAACCGGCCGTATGGACAAAACCAGTTTTTTCTATTCGGCTGCTCAGGATAGAAACAGTCCCTATTTAATTCCGCTTGAAGAGAGTTCGGAATTTGCTGCTCTGGGTAAAAGTGTATCGAATATTGGGCGGATTAAGCATTCCATTTTTGAAGATTCATTTATTGGTGGATTATTTACTGATCGCCGACTTGATGGTGGTGGTCGCAATAGTGTAGTTGGAGCTGATTTATCTGTAAGATTTTATGAGAAGTTCAGAGTTGCGGCTCAGATAGTAGGTAGTCGTACTGAAGAGCCTGATAATGCTGAACTTTCAGAAGAGTATCTTTCTGATACAACATTTAATGACAGTAGACATACAGTAGCCTTTGATGGTGAATCTTATGACGGAAGATCATTATTTTTATATTTAGGTCGGGATGGACGGAACTGGTCATTTGATTTAGACTTTTTTGAAACCAGCCCAACGTTTAGAGCTAACAATGGATTTATCCTGCAAAGTAATAGACGATCGGTAAGTTTTTGGTCGATGTATATTTTCAGAACCAATGGTAAAGTTGTTTCTAAGATATATCCGTCAATTAGTATTGGTAGAGTATGGAACTTTAACAAAGTCCGTAAAGATGAGTGGATCAGAACCATGTTGGGGATGCAGCTTACCAAACAGACAAATATTGATATTAATATCCTGTTAAGCCGTGAGATGTTTCATAATGTCTGGTTTGATGACATCAGGCATGTGAATTTTTATATTTCAAATAATGCAATGGACTGTTTCCGATTTGGGGGGCGTATAACTTATGGTAATACCATTGCTCGTAACGTTGATCCTTTGCCTGTTATGGGGAGGCAGACAAATGGTTCACTTTGGTGCACTATTAAACCACTCAAACAATTTGTAATTAATCCTGAGTACTCATATTACAAACTTCTAAATAAAGATACCAAAGAAAAAATATACGAAGGATTCATCATGCGTACTCATCTGAATTATCAATTTTCACGCGAGTTGTTTTTTCGTTTGATAGTTCAGTATAATCATTTTGGGGATGAACTAAGTTTTGAACCATTGCTAACCTATAAAATAAACCCATTTACAATCTTTTATATTGGTTCCAGTCATGACTATGACTGGGAAATGGGAAAGGCCCGTAATGCCCATGATACCAGCCGCCAGTTTTTCCTGAAATTCCAATATCTGTTTCGTTCTATATAAGACTGGTAACAATTCAATTTAAGCATCCTTGAGTAGGTCAGGAGCCCTGTGCTCCTGACTTTTATTTGTTAAGAAAATTATGGCAGCTTCAACAATCTGGTTGCTTTCCCGCTTTAAAAATTGTAAATATTCTTAAGATATTATAAGTATAAATTTCCATGGAGGGTTTTGCCATGTTAAGCAAAATTGAAAAGTTTTTAGGCAAAGATAAGGATCTCTTAACTTACAAGTGTAAGGGAATCCCAAAAAAAAGCTTAAATGCACCAGGACCAGACTTCATAGATAATGTTTTTTCAATGTCTGATCGTCCTGTTCCAGTACTTCGTAATTTGAGCTGTTTGAGAAATCATGGTCGTCTGGGCGGTACCGGTTATGTTTCTATTCTTCCGGTTGACCAGGGTATCGAACATTCCGGCGGTGCTTCGTTTGCACCCAATCCGGGTTTGTTTGATCCGGAGAAAATTATTGAGCTGGCAATGGAGGGTGGCTGCAATGGTGTGGTATCAACTTTTGGAACCCTTGGTTCGGTTGCCCGAAAATACGCCCACAAGATTCCATTCATTGTCAAAATAAATCACAATGAAATGCTGACTTATCCGAACCGCTATGACCAGATTATGTTTGCAAATGTTGAGAACGCATTTAATCTTGGTGCTGTCGGCGTAGGAGCGACAATTTATTTTGGTGCGGAAAATGGAATGAGACAACTACAGGAAGTCACCGATGCTTTCTCTGCTGCACACGAGTTGGGAATGTTCACGGTTCTCTGGTGTTATCTCAGAAATTCCGCATTCAAAAAAGGCGGTGTGGATTATCATAGTGCCGCCGATCTTACCGGACAGGCCAATCATCTTGGCGTAACTATCGAAGCTGACATTATCAAACAGAAACTTCCGGAAACTAATAATGGCTACACCGAAATCGAGTTTGGTAAAACGCATGACAAAGTTTATAGCAAACTTACTTCGAAAAACCCGATTGACCTTTGCCGTTACCAGGTTGCTAACTGTTACATGGGACGGATTGGCTTAATCAACTCCGGTGGTGCATCCAAAGGATCTGGCGATCTTGAAGCGGCAGTTAGAACAGCTGTGGTCAACAAACGTGCTGGCGGTATGGGACTTATCTCCGGTCGCAAAGCTTTTCAGCGTCCTATGAAAGATGGGGTAAAACTTCTTAATGCCATTCAGGATGTTTATCTTTGCAAAGAGATTACTATAGCTTAAGAATAATATTTTTTGATATAAAGGAGCAGATTTTTCTGCTCCTTTTTTTGTTGGTTGTTGGCGGTGATATTTCTTAAATATATATAACTGAATTTAAAAGGAGTTTTTATGAAGTTTATTTTCATTGCTGTTATATCATTGGTCTTATTCTCTTCGATAATCTTTGCACAAATCGACAGTACTGAAATAAATCCTGATAGTGCATCAATTCAAACAAGCACTTCCCTTGACTCCTCTAATATATCTTCAATCTTATCGCCAGAGCAAGACAGGCCTCGCCTGTATCCGATGGATGAGGAGCGGAAAGCCAAACTGATAAAATATTCTCAATTCAAAAACATCTGGCGCTTTGTTTCATTTTTTGTCGGACTGGGTATTCTGATGTTAATTCTCTCTACCGGGTTTGCAGCTAAAATGCGAGACTGGGCCAATAAAGTTAAACTCCGCTTTTTTGCAGTATGGGTATTTTTGATTTTATTACTAATTGTCGATTACTTATTAAATTTACCTTTTAGTATTTATCGAAGTTTTATAGTCGAATCAGACTATGGTTTTATGAACCAGACCTTTATGCAATGGTGGAGCGAGGACCTTATAGGTTTATTGATTTCAATGGTAGTATTAATTGTTCCGGTCTGGTTCCTCTATGACTTAATTAATAAACATAAGAAAAAATGGTGGCTCTTATTCTCTATTGGAGCAATTCCTTTTGCAATATTAATGATAGTAGTTGCACCGGTCTTAATTTCACCCATGTTTAATAAATTTGAACCAGTCAAGGATACTGAGCTTGAAACAAAACTTCTTACCTTAGCATCAAAAGCCGGAATCGAAGGAGCCAATGTATTCCAGGTCAATGCCTCTAAACAGTCAACCAAGATCAACGCCTATGTGACAGGAATGTTCGGTTCAAAAAGAATTGTTCTATATGATACTATGATAGATAATTTTACTCATGATGAAATTCTCTTTGTAATGGGTCATGAGATGGGTCACTATGTCAAGAATCATATTTGGTGGGGATTGTTAGTTGCAATATTGTTTATAATGTTCAGCCTGTGGTTGATGAATAAAACGATTCACGGGTTCATTAACCGATATAAGAGTAAATTCAAATTTGAAAAATTAGGAGATATGGCTTCCTTGCCATTGATTGTAATTTTCTTTTCAGTCTTCTCATTTTTATTTCAACCAATTACTAATGGTTTCAGCCGCTATAATGAACATCAATGTGATATGTATGGCATGGATATCACTCAGGTTGATGGCGAGTCAGCTGCTATTGCATATGATAAATTATCGGTGTTTAATTTATCCGATCCCGATCCACATCCAGTAATTGAATTCTGGTTCTACAGTCATCCGGCTTTACAAAAACGAATGGCCTTTGTACGAGGATACAAAAGTGGATTATAACGATTATGTTCTTGAATTATAAAGAATAAATAATTATATTATTCGTACCTAAACAAGGAGGACCATTGAGAATATAAACTCCCACAACCGTTTCTTCTAACAGATAAAATCTGTCTATAGTAATAATTGTAATGCTGTATTATTTAATACATTGGGAGTTGTCATGGTCTATAAGCCTTTAATAAATATCAAAAACCTGTCAATATCGTATCTCAATAAAAAAGTTTTCGAACGCCTATCTTTTTCTCTTGGGTCAGGGGAAGTGGTTGCCCTTATCGGAGCCAATGGCTGCGGCAAATCAACCTTGTTGAATTTTTTATATAATAGCTATTTAAACAACAAAGATTATCTAAATAATTTTGATCTGAAAATAAAAGGGGAGGTTCAGTTGCAAAAGCATCTTGCAATAAACTACCTTCCTCAGAAAATAGATAATCAGAGCTTCAGCATCTTTGATGATTTTGACCAAAAAAAGTTAAGCACTTTTAATAAGCTTACATCAGAATTTGCTCTTGATATCTCTGATAAGATTATATCAGATTTAATAAAAGGGACTACCTCCCTGTCAGAGGGAGAAAAACGAAAACTGATGTTAGCAACAGCTTTTGTGTCTGATGCTGATGTATTAATTTTTGATGAGCCAACTAACTATCTTGACATTAATGGCTTAACTACATTTGAGAAACAAATTGAGGAGCACCGCAATAATGGAACCGGGATAATAATCGTATCGCATGATCGCACCTTGATTGACAATTTCGCTGATAGTACAATTTTTATGAGCCGTGACGGAGTCTATCAGACCGAAGGGGGATATTCTTCGGCATGGTCATTGGCTGATTCTGATTACAGTTCCAAAGTAAAAAAATCAAAAACAATTCAGAACAAAATCAACCAGCTCCAGAATGTCGTTCGGGATCGGATGGAGTGGTCCGCCAAAAAAGAAAAATCAAAAATAGGAGCCAAAGGGGCCAAACCCTTTATTGCCAAACAGGCTAAAAAAATGGCTTCACGTGCCAAAGCAGCCCGCACAAAAACGAATAAGGAAATTTCAAATTTAAATAAGATCAAGCCCTCCGTTCATGTAAAGATCTCCCTGCAAATGCCAGAATATATTGTTAAAAACCGAAATGTTTTTTCCATTAGAAATGCGTCGTTCTCTTATCCCAACCCTGAAAATAATCTTGTCATTAAAGATGCTGATTTCTCTATGGCTGTTATAGATAGATTTTGCCTGATGGGGGCCAATGGCATGGGCAAATCAACTTTGATTAAGCTAATCATAAAAAAGCTGAAACCATCAGCAGGGGAGTGCCAGCTTAATAAAAACGTGAAGCTAAGCCTGATACCGCAGGGATTAAAGCGGTTTTACCAGGAAAAAACACTCCTGGAAAATTTCAAAGATACCGGCCGTAGTGAAACTGACATAAGGCTTTTATTGGCTTCGGTTTTTATCAGAAGAGATAAAGTTCATGAACCGATTGATAATTTTTCTTATGGCGAGTTGATGCGGGCTGCAATTGTGAAATGCGTTTTGGAGCAGGCCGAGTTTTTGATAATGGATGAACCAACATCGCATCTGGATATTGAATCAATTGAGGTTTTAGAAAAAATATTGAATGATTTTCCTGGTGGATATTTAATTGTCAGTCATGATCGTTCATTTGTAGCAAATGTCTCCGATGAATTATATTTGCTGGAGGATGGGAGAGTAAAAATTATTTAGGATAAATTGTTTGGGGCAGACGAGGACGTCTGCCGCCCACACACACCTTGTGTGGCCACTACGTGGCTTTTTTCTTCAATGCATTCAATTTTATTGATAATTAACGTTTGAATGAACGGTAACATAGTATCCATAAAGTAAATTTGAATAGTAAACCCATCGCAAGCAATGGGTTTACCAGTTATATTTATGATGAAAGTAAAACTTTCAAGCTACAAGGTTTTAAAAATTAGAAATCTCCCTGAAGAAATTTTTGAGCAACATCCAAACCTTGATCAGCCGCCTTACTTATCCATTTGATTGCTTCTTTTGTATTTATCTTAACTTCTTCACCTGCAAGATATCTTACACCTAAACTATACTGAGCATCAGCATGCCCACTTTCAGCTGCCATTTGATACCATTTGAATGCTTCCTTAGTATCTTTTGTAACTTCTTTACCTACATGGTACATTACAGCCAGGGCATATTGACAATCAGCTTGCCCCTTTTCAGCAGCTTTTCTAAACCATTTGATTGATTCTGATATATCCTTTTTAACTAATATACCATTAAAATATGTAGCACCTAATTCATGTTGAGCATCGGTATTCCCGATTTCTGCTAATATGTGAAGCTTCTTTAAACGCTGAGTATCACCCATAATACACCTTTTATTTTTTCTTTTTTGAATGTAATTAAGTATTAAAATAATTAGGAAATATAATTACCTATTAAACCATTAATGTTTGCTTAATACTTACGGGTAACTTTATCGATGCATTTAACCGGAACAGGTCTGTCAGGATGAAACCCCTGTTCATTATGTAAATCACATGATGCTTTAGATGAATCTGTTGACCATACTTTACCATGACTGCAATCTGCGCAGCGATCCCCTGATTTAATATTAGCCATACTTTAGCTCCTCCCGGATTTTGTAAAAATTATTTTGTTTACAATGTGCGCTTGTATAATAATAGACAGGAATGCCTATGTCAAATGTATAAGATTAAGAATTGTTTAAACAAAGACTGGATAATAGCAGTCCTTTATTTAGCGGTAGAATAAAAAAGCATCCTTGAAAATTCGTTGACAGGCAATGAAATATTGCTTATTTTTATATGGAGGTAAAAAAAATAATAATATACCTGCCCGCCTATGTGAAATGATTTGCCCTTTATAGTGCGACAATAATTAATATGTCTTGATAATGTCTTTTAACCAAGGAGTATGAAATGAGACAAATTATCGGTGTATTAGCGGTATTGCTAATACTAAGCGTTATAGCATGGGAGGACGTGGACGCCCGCGCAAATCCCTACGGCTATTCTGACCCTTATCTCGATGACATCAATGAAGACCATCCCTGGGGTGGTGAAGACCAAGCTGATGACGGTTTGCCTTCTCTTGTTATGCCCGGAAGTCCCGGACATGGAATTTCAAGAGTAAGGTCCTATGTCGACATCTTCTGGGATTCCTTTATTACGATCTGGTTCGATTATAATACTAAAAGCGATCCAATTAACACAGAAGTTAACCCTCCTGTAGTAGAAGAACCCAATGGTGGAAGAGTAAATAACAACAATTAGAGGTAACAGGTGAATAGAATGAATGAGAAAAATGCCAGTGGAATTAATGGCGCCATGGCTCATTATATTGAGTCTTTGATGGCTGTCGATGATTTTGCCGGTGTTGTCAGATACTATGAAAGTCATCGTATCGAAATTGACAATACCGGAGATCTCGACACAGCTGTCATCATGCGTCATTCCTCCCGGGCCTATGCTTCTCTTACGAATTATCCTGTTGCGTTGAAGCTCGCCAGATTGGCTCAGACTATTTTTGGTAGTCGGGGCGACACTATTGATCTGGCCGAGACTTTTATTGTTGTGGGGGGGATTCTTCGCAACATGGGTGAAATGAAAGAAGCTGAAAAAGCTTTCCGCGATGCTGAATCGATTTTCAGAAGAAATGACTGCCCCGAAGGCCAGAGCCGTGCGCTCAACCTTTTGGCTGGTCTCTTTTTCAGAAAAGCAGATTATAGCAATGCCCTTTCTGTATTGCTTGATGCTATTCAGATAGCAAAGAAACAGGAAGACAGCGCAAAGCTGGCCTATATGATGGGTAATATCGGACGTATTTATAATTTTATGGGTGATTTTGATGAAGCCGAAAAACATATGCTTATCAATATCGAAATGTCTCATGAAATTGGTAAATCAATTGAATTAGCCCGTGCTTACATGTCGCTGGGATATCTGTATATCCAAAAAGCGAATTATGAAAAAGCAGAAATTAATTTAAACAATGCCGTCGAGCTGTTGAAAGAATGTAACAGCCCTCGCGATGAAGTCATGTGTATGACTTATCTGGGTGAACTCGAATACCGAATGAGTGATGATGAGAAAGCAGTTAAAACATTACTAACTGCATTGGCTCAGGCAGAAAAGATTGCTCCGGATTCAACTTTGGCTGGTCGTGTAATGCGCCACCTTGCTGAAGTCTATGTTCGTCAGAAAAATTACCAGGCAGCTCAAAGACAGATTGCCCGCTCAATGGTAATAATGGAGAAGGCTGATCTTAAAGTTGAGATTGGTGCTCTCTGGAATCTAAGAGCAAAAATTGCTGAACATGTGGATAGAACCAAAGATGCTAAAGATTGTTTTGTCAAATCATTTGATGAATTAGTCGATTCAGGTGTACGGTTTGCATACGCTGAGGTTTTGCTTGATGCTGGCCGGTCCGTAATCTTTAAACCTCGAGACCGGATGACATATCTTTTCAGAGCGGAAAATTTCTATCGAAAAAATAGAATACATTCTGTTGTGGAAGAGATTGAGAAGCTTATTCTAAATTCTGCAAATTTGAATAATGAATCAAAATCAATTGAAGTTGAAAACAGACCGGTTGAGAAGAGTGTTGATTTCATAACCGCATCGGCTGAAATTGAACGATTCAAATCTCAACTGCCTGTTATTGCCGGATCAGATCTCCCGATTATGCTTACCGGTCAAACCGGTGTCGGCAAAGATCGCATGGCGTCGTACTACCATTCTTTAATAAGACCGGATGGACCGTTCCGTGCGATTAATTGTGCTTCAATACCTGAGTCACTTTTGGAATCCGAATTATTCGGATATCAGAAAGGGGCTTTTACCGGAGCAGACCATAACAAAAAGGGTTTGTTTGAAATGGCTAATGGCGGGATTCTTTACCTTGATGAAATAGGAGAAATGCCGCTTGCTTTGCAGACAAAATTGTTGAGAGTTCTCCAGACGTGGAAGATAACTCCGGTTGGCTCCACTAAAGAGATCAAATTAAATATCAAGCTGATCACAGCTACAAACAGAAATTTAGAGGATATGGTCGAAAAGGGAACGTTCCGTCGCGATTTATTTTATCGCATCAGCGGAATCAGTTTCCATATCCCATCGCTTAAGAATCGTAAGGAAGATATTCCTCTGCTTCTTAAGCATTTCTTTAAAGAATATAAACTGATTTCTGATGATGAAGTACCCTCAGAAATTATTCATATGTTTGTTAAATACGATTGGCCGGGTAATACCAGAGAACTGGATCACAAAATTCAGCGCCTTCAGATTTTAACACAAATGGTTGCTGAAGGTGATCTGGCAGAACTCTCCAGAAATATCTTTGGAACTGAGGAAAAACCGGCTGATGATTCACTATTTAACAAAGTGGAACAGTTTGAAAGAAAACTTATTGTTGAAGCATTGTTAGCTTCGGGCGGCAATAAGTCTGAGGCAGCTCGTATTCTTGGTATCCATGAAGCTACTGTGCGAACCAAACTCAAACGGTATGCTATTAGTATTGATGGAGGTGCCATTAATTAAAAGACCTTTACGATTTTGAAATAAAGGTATTAAAAGTGTATTGACGCTTTTTATCGACAATCGAATGTCAATGTAATGCGTAAGTACCCAAATCGTGACAAATTACGATTTGTTTAGATACTCCTTGGTTGCGGTAAGTGTCTGATTTTCAGATACTTACCGCGTTTTTTTATGGGTGGGGTCGTATTTATATACGAATTTAATTGTTATGCAAATCTGCAATATTTCCGCTATTATTTATAATGCGTTGTGTGGTAATTGGTTAGCGATGCGAATCGAAAGGGATTCGAGGGCATGGCATAGCTATTGCTATATATTGGTTTGTTATTTACTCCCTGAGTGCCGTCATCTACTGGCGGCCGAATAATATTCCTCTTTGGCGGTTCGTCACCCGTGCTTGAGGGGAGCACGGGTGGCTTTTTTTATTAATTTCTCCCAGAGTTAATTTATAGACGAACCAGTGATGCTGGTTGGTTAATATTTTTTTTGGCAATATATTCAATTTACTTTTAGGATTTGATTCTGTATTATTTAATACTATGTCACGAAATGCTTTAGGTCTTGTTGAAACTCAAGGGTTAATTGCCGCAATTGTAGCTACCGATGCTGCTGCCAAAGCGGCTGGAGTTGTAGTCTCTTCAGTGGAATTAACCGATGCTGCATATCTCACTTTAAAAATTGAAGGAGAACTGGGAGCAGTTCAGGCAGCAGTAGAAGCGTCAGCAGAGGCAGCTCAAAAAGTAGGTGAAATAGTAGCTGTAAAAGTTATCCCGAATCCGGATGACGGACTGGAAGTACTCATACCTCCCAAGCGTTATGTATCAAAGTATCATCCTGAAGAAAAACGCCCTCCCTTAACTTATGGTGATTCCGATCCTGATCTTCCTATGAAAAAACCTGTTGCAAAGCGGAGCATGCCACCCCATTCAAAACCTAAAAAAGTAATATCAATCAAAAAAGAATCTCTTAGCGACCTGGAAAAATTGACAGTCGCCCAGTTAAGAAAATATGCCCGTACTCTTGATGGTCTTAGTCTCAAGGGAAGAGAAATTTCTGCTGCAAATAAAAATACAATAATTGAAGCAATAAAGAACCTTTTGGATTTGGAATAATATTATGTTTATTGGCAAAGTTGTCGGTTCGTTATGGGCCACACGTAAAACAGAAAACACTCGTGGTGTTAAATTTCTGATTGTTCAGCCGTATAACCTTAACAAAGCTCCCAATACTGATACTGTTGTTGTGGCTGATACGCTTGGGGCGGGTGAAGGTGAATTAGTGATGGTAGCTTATGGCAAAGCAGCCAGAGTTGCGGTTGAAAATGAAGATATGGCTATTGAAGCGGCGGTTATTGGAATTATTGATGAGTATGAAATAAAACCGGAACATTACCGAGGAGATCTGGATCCGGATAAAATTCAATTTAAGAAGTAACTGATATGAATTTTTTAAAATTAGCAATGAAATATCTGCGATGGTACCATGTAGTCGGAATATTATTAGGCGGAGTATTTGCTGTTGGTTTGTTCTGGTGGCTTGGTGAGCGTGATCGAGCCAATCGTTTGGGTTTTGATGATGTGACTGATTTGGTTGATCCGGAAATTTAAAAGGACATATAATAATTAGAATGGATTCTCTTTTTGAAAAGATAAAAGCGGCTGGTGTTGTTGGAGCCGGAGGTGCCGGATTTCCTACCCACTTGAAATTTAATTCTACTGTCGATACCTTTATTGCTAATGGTGCCGAATGCGAACCCCTGCTTTATAAAGATAAAGAACTGATGCATTTCCACGCTGATGAAGTTTACAAGGGTATGCGGTTAGCAACCGTGGCACTTAACGCAGGACGTAGTGTTCTTGGGATCAAAGCTAAAAACAAAGAAGTAATTGGGATTTTTAAAGGCTTAACAGGCGGATCAAAAACAGAAATTTTTGAAATGGGAGATTACTATCCTGCCGGTGATGAATACATTCTTGTTTATGAAGCTACTGGACGATTGATTCCTTATGGTGGTTATCCGGTTGATATTAGCTGTGTTGTTTCAAATGTGGAAACCCTGATGAATATTGCCCTTGCTAATATTGATGTTCCGGTGACTGAAAAATTCATCACTATTACGGGTGCAGTAAAAAATCCTATGACCCTAAAAGTCCCCATTGGTATTTCATTAAATGATCTGATCGAATTTGCCGGTGGACTTGCAACTGATGGTGAAGTTGCTGCTCTGGATGGCGGTGCCATGATGGGTTCACTCGTGACAGATTTCAGTAATGTGGTAACAAAAACTTCAGGAGGATATATTATCCTGCCTAAAGATCATTACTTGATAAGACGACGATCACAGACTATTCCGGAAATAAAAAAGATAGGCCAGTCGGCCTGTGACCAATGCACTTATTGCACCGAATTCTGTCCGCGTTATTTGTTAGGTTATCAAATTGAACCGCACAAAGTGATGCGGTCGCTTGGTTTTGCCGGAGAGAAAGATGATTTCTGGGGGAAGTATGCGGTCAATTGTTGTGAGTGCAACCTCTGTTCATTGTTTGCCTGCCCCGAAGATCTTGATCCCAAACAGGCTTGTGTCCGTTCCAAAACAAATATCAAACTAAAGAAACTGGAATACATCCCTCCCACAGAACCGGTAAAAGCTCACCCTATGCAGGCGCATCGAAAAATATCAATCAAAAAATTGACTCGCAAGCTGGGACTTGTACCCTATGACCAGCAAGCTTTATACAATGAAGTAAAATTGGAACCTGATAAAGTAGTGATACCACTTCAACAGCATATTGGAGCGCCATCGGAAGCAAAAGTAAAAAAGGGTGACAAAGTCACAGTAGGACAATTGATAGGGGAGATTCCGGATGGGGCTATGGGGGCAAATATACATGCATCGATTAACGGTACCGTTACCGATGTAAGCGAGGCTATAACAATTGAGGCGTAATGATGGAATATAATGCGATTGGTTTAATAGAATACAGTTCGATTGCCAAAGGTATCGGCTCGGCAGATGCCATGGTTAAAGCAGCCGATGTTGAATTGGTTTTGAGCCGCACAATCTGCTCCGGGAAATTTATGAATTTGATTGCCGGTGATGTTGAAGCGGTAAAGAACGCCATCACTGCCGGTGAAGACTACGGGCAGGAAACAGTTATAGGATCTTTTGTTATTCCCAATGTTCATCGTGATGTTTTTCCGGCGATGTCCGGCTCAAATCAAGTGGAAGAACTCGATGCCCTCGGTATTATTGAATCGTTTACTGTTGCTGCCCTGATCGAAGGAGCTGATGCAGCGGTTAAAGCAGCTGAAGTTCGCTTAATTGAAATCAGGTTAGCAATGGCTTTGGGTGGAAAAGCATTTGTAACTCTGACTGGCGAAGTTGGCGCGGTGGAAGCAGCGGTAGCTGCCGGAGCTGAAGTAGTGTCAAGAGAAGGGATGCTGGTCAACACAGTTGTGATACCATCCCCAAGACCGGAGTTGATCAGAGATATTTTATAGAATATTATAATTTAAAATAAGGTTCGACTGATATGTCATTATCAGATTTTGAAATTGGAAAGATTGCTGAGATTGTCGCCGGAAAGGTAGGCACCAAACTTGATGCCAAAGCTCTCCGCCGAGTAATCGACTCTGTAGTCGATGGTCTCCAGAAAAACAAAGGGAACATTGATATCGAAGGAGCCACCTGCGAGGTGGTGATGAAGTCACATTCTTCTGCACCAGAATACCCTCATAGTAAAATTGAACAGGCTAAGCCTGAGCCAAAGGAAGGTGGACTGTATGAAAAGATTGAGAAAACGGGCAAGACCAGAATTATTATTGCTGCTTTTGGTAAAGACCGCCCCGGAGTAGTTGCTGCTATTACTTCAATACTTTCTGAACTAAATTGTTCAATCGAAGATGTCTCACAAACATTGATGCAGGAATTCTTCTCGATGATCATGGTTGTCAATATCACGGAAAGCAATGTTGACTTTGGCGATCTTAGAGACCGTATTAAAGCGACGGAAGATCAACTGGGCATGAAGGTTTATGTCATGCACGAAGACATCTTCCAATACATGCACAGGATCTAACTAGCAAAGCCAGTTTTTTAAAAAATTATGTTATAATGAGATTATAAAATTATGCCGTACGATCCAAATGAAATAATCGAAACTATCCACATGACCGAGGTCGAGCATCTCGATATCAGAACGGTCACGATGGGAATCTCTTTGCGCGATTGCGCCACGCCTGATCCAAAACAGTTGATCAAAAAAATTCGTGAAAAGCTTCTCCGAACTGCTGAAAATCATGTTCGGACAGTTGAGAATGTCTCTCGAGACTTTGGAATTCCAATTGCCAACAAACGTATTTCGGTTACGCCAATTTCTATTATCTCCGATGGCCACGATATAGGTACTATCATTGAAGTTGCAGAAACATTGGATAGTTGTGCAGAAGAACTTGGGATTGATTACCTTGCCGGGTTTGGTGCCCTGGTTCAAAAAGGGATGACATCTGGTGATAGAAATCTAATACATAGCATCCCCGATGCTTTAGCTAACACCCAAAGGGTGTGTTCGAGTGTTAATATCGCTTCGACTAAAGCCGGGATCAACATGGATGCTGTCAGTACCATGGGGCATATCATAAAACAGACAGCAGAAAAAACAGACAAAGCTATCGGTTGCTGCAAACTGGTTGTGTTTGCCAATGCTGTTGAGGACAACCCGTTTATAGCGGGAGCTTTTCATGGAATCAGTGAACCGGAAGTAGTAATCAATGTCGGAATTTCCGGCCCTGGGGTAGTGCTTCATGCTATCAAACAAGCTGGCGCAGGTGATCTTGGATCTCTTGCAGAAGTTATAAAACGGACATCGTTTAAAGTAACCCGCATGGGGGAGATGGTCGGTCGTAAAGCTTCAGAACATTTGGGTGTACCATTTGGCATTGTCGATTTGTCATTAGCTCCGACACCTGCCGAAGGTGATTCGGTGGCTGATATTCTCGAAGCGATGGGATTGGAAAGATGCGGGTGTCATGGTACTACGGCTGCGTTAATGCTTCTCAATGATGCTGTTAAAAAAGGCGGCCTTATGGCTTCGTCTTATGTTGGTGGATTATCTGGTGCTTTTATTCCCGTCAGTGAAGATGCCGGGATGATAAGAGCAGTTGAAGCGGGAGCGATTACAATAGAAAAATTGGAAGCAATGACAGCTGTCTGTTCGGTTGGTCTTGATATGGTCGCTGTTCCGGGAGATACTCCAGCAGAAACTATTTCTGCTATTATCGCTGATGAAGCAGCAATAGGAGTAGTTAATCACAAAACTACTGCGGTAAGAATTATTCCTGTTCCCGGTAAAACAGTTGGACAATCGGTTGACTATGGCGGGTTGTTAGGCACGGCTCCGATAATGGCAGTTTCAAAATTTTCATCAAATAATTTTATAAAACGCGGTGGACGAATCCCAGCCCCGGCATCCGGAATCAACAACTAGCAGGCGAAGCCTGTTTTTCCGCGAAGCGTTGAATCGAATTAGTTAATTAATATTTTAATAATCTCTTTTTACAGAGATAATTCAAACAAATTATAGCCACTATGTGGCTTTCCGCATAGCGTTGTATCGAAATAGTTGATTAATATTTTAACAATCTCTTTTTACAGAGATAATTCAAACAAATTATAGCCACTATGTGGCTTTCCGCGAAGCGCAGGCTTAATCTGTTTTTCTGGAAATCGTTGTATCAGGATTTTTTATATTAGTTAGAAGCATGGCTCCCTTCACTTCTTGTACCTTCCAAAAGATATGATAATCTTACAACAGTTGACAATTCTGGTTGGTTATTGTATGCTATTTGAATAAACGTAGTGTGTGTCTGCTATGTTTAACCCTTATACGTAGGATATAGCATTATGAGTTCTAAGAATAAAAATATTGTTCAAATCAATCTGGCATTTTGTAAAATTGTAGCAACTGTTGTGCTGCTTTTTATGCTAAATGTATTGTTGGTGTGTAATAGAGAACCTAATAACTCTGATCCCAAGGATCCAGTCGTAGTTGGATCAATTGATGGTGTTATTCTCAAGAATTCAGGAACATGCAGTGAAGGTCCTATTGGTCCCAACATCTGGGTTTACTGGACAAGTAATGAAGAACTTGATAGTGTTGTCACTGACAATTTGGGCTATTTTAGAATAGAAGGTCTGTCATCTGGAGAGTACATCCTTAATATTGTCTATGTAGAACCTGAAGTTGAGGGAGAAGAAACCGTTGGTGAACTCTACAGTCCGGTTAGCTGCAACGTTACAATATTAAATTTGGATGACCTCACAGGTGACATTGATATCACTCCGTACAATGAATATTTATACAATGTCACTCTCGGTTTAAACGCTCCTAAAGTTTATATGTATGAAAACTCTGCATCTGTTTCTGGTAAGCTCCTTTATTGGCTATATGGCCAACCATATTCTCAGGCAATTCCAGCACCTGGTGTTGAGATCAATCTTGTTTATCCTGAAGAATACGATGATGATTATTTCTGGGAGCACAAAAGCTTTACTACTATGACAGATTCTGGTGGTGATTATCTTTTTGAGAATATACCTGTGTTTGATGGCGAAGTAGAAATGAATATTCCATCCTTTGTCGATAATCATTATCCTTTTGATTCCTTTTATACCAATATCAATTTAGAATGTAACAGTGGAATTATAGTCGACGATATTATAATATATTCTGATTGTCGACAAGTTCCGACTGTTCTTAGTTATAACTTCCCGAACGAAGTGGAATTTTATTATGATTCAGATTTGATTATTGAATTCTCGGAACCTATGGATACGCTGTCATTTGAATTTGCATTGTTAGAAGGTTCTGATATAGTTCCAACAACATATTCATGGAACGACAACGACTCAATACTAACAATTGATCCTGTGCAAGTATTAAAAACAGAAACTGATTTCACTCTGGAGTTATACAAGGCATTCTCCAAAACAGGCTGCGAGCTTGCATCACAATTTAGTACTCTCCATTTCACAACAATGGATGGTATCAGGCTGCTTTACACGAATGTGGAAACTTCCCCCGGGAGCTATACTGATTTCCCAATCGATGAACCTATCATGCTTACATTCAATATGCCTCCTATTCTTGATCCGACAAATAGTATTTTAACATTGGTAGATTTAACATTTGGTGGTGTTGAATATCTTGTAGCAATAGATACTTCTATTGATGGTAATGTCATTTCTATTATGCCAGAGTATGTTTTGGAAATGTCACATACTTATAAAATTTGTTATAGAGTCTACTCAAGTATACCGGGAGACTACGATGATAGTTGCATCACATTCGATACTGAATTTGATATCCCTCCTCCTTTACGTGTAGATTTAGAAATTGGAGATTCTAATTTTCGTGCTGATTGGAATACGAATTCCGTTCCACTCAAATGGGCAAAAGTTAATAGAGTACAATATTATTTTATCTATGCTTATGATAATGCCTCGGAGCATCCTAATACTGACTTTGTATTAATTGATTCTGTTGAAGAAAAAGATTATCTGCAATACCATGAAAAGATTGTAACAATACCATCGCAGTTTGATCGTTATTTTGATGATGCAATACAAACACCATTTTCAGATAATACATCCATCTATTTTATGGCTCGCGCTGGTCATCGTGGTGGTCTGGGTCCGCACTCTGATACAGTTGAAGTAAGAGATACTACTCCTCCGGGTGGCGGGAATGGTGAAGATGGCGGTAATGACAATCTTAGTGTTTACTTTATCACTGGCAGTGCAGATAATGTGAACGGTACTCAACCGGATACAGTCTGGTTAAATTTATTAACCGACTTAGAATATATGCAAAATTCTGATAACCCAATATTCAGTTTTGTTGAAGCAGGTGGTGACGACACTTACACTATTCCAAATACTAATGGTGTGTGGAGCTGGGATGATGAAAACCGTCATAATGATTTTGAAAATATCGAGGCTACTGGTGCATTTTTCACAACACCGGCAGGCGAATGTGGAGCTGGAGATTCTCTTTACCTGACATTTTATGATAACTCAGGGAATGATACTACTGTTCAATTACGTATCCCTCCCTATATTGAATTTATTTCTCCATTGGCAGGAAATGATTTTGAAGCTGATGATTTGAATATAGATTGGTTAAGCTGGACCATCACCGACTTAAAACCACCTCATCAGACCAGTTATGTGGATTATTATCTCTCTCTTGATGGTGGTCTTACATTTATCGATTCATTTGTAAATTTTGGAGACGGCTCTTATAGTGAAGATCCTGAGTTATCCAGTCAGTGGATGTCAGATGGTAACGCACGGATTAAGCTGATTATTGCAGGTGGTGGATGCCAATGGTGGAGTGATTATTTCACTATCAATGGAATTTTACTGACAGGACCTGACTCAGCAACGTATGCTGAAATGGATCCGATATACGATGCCGAAGGAAATGATTCGACTGCAATTCCTATTACTTGGGATTATGTAGGTATTGATTCTGTTGGGATTTGGTACGAAGAAGATGGTGGAAGCTGGGTTCTTTATGACAGTGTAGCTAACACTGGCATTTATAATTTTTATGCACCTGATTTGGGATATAACTATGATTGTCGAATAGCTGTTGCCGACCTGGATACTGATAACTTACCAATTGATAGCATTACCTGGTATTTTAATGTAGTTAACGATTAAATTATCTATAACTCAGGCTACCTTGCAACCACTATATAGTAGTAATGCTATACAATAAGATTAGAATATTAATTAACGAATCGAATATATTGTTACAACTGGTTCTGGGATGGTCTGGTTTTGAAACTGTAAATCAACCAGCGATCATTTTTCTTATGCAATCCAAATCTGGTGAGATATCCAATTGATCTTTCTTTATCAACAAAAGTTACTTCCACAGAAGCATCATCACCGGTAACATTAACATGATTGATAATTCTCTGCAAAGAGAACCAACGTTTTTTGGTCTCGCCTTCTCCAGTTAAGTCATCAAGAATTTCTTCGGGTGAATAAAAGACACGCGGTTCATTTGTCTGAAGTGCATAGTCATCCTGGATGTTGTTCATCAGTTCCGGAAGATCCAGAAGATGGGCGAGTTTTGCCCGGTCATCTTTTTCCATAGCACCAAACATTGATATTACGGTTTTTTTAGGATCGGCTTGTGAACTATCACTGCCGCATGATGAGAGCATCATCATAGCTAATAACAAAATAATTATTATTACTGATACTTTTAGCTTCATTACATACCTTTGGTTAATGTTATCCTATGGGATTCCCCAAGCTCTGCGCCTAACGCAAAAGCATATGAAATTTGCATGCTATTATAATCGAAACCAATGCCAAATCCAAATCCGGCCCAACTATCATCTGAATCAGCAGTACGATAATTAGAACCAAAACTGTTCCAGCCTAACCTTACATAAAATGGTTCTAATTCATAATATTCCGCGCCGAGGGCAATAACCGGATTATTATCAATAGGAACAATTAGATCGCTACTCATGGTAATTGGTAAACCCCGGGGTTGATAAGCGACTCCACCTCTGACTGTCAATGGAAGCTCATTTTTCTCATCACCCAAACTTGAAAATTGTGTTCCTAAATTTTTTACTGCCAATCCAAAAGAGAGGCGATCTCTCAGTCTTGATAAACGGGCACCCAGATCAACAGCTATTCCAGTAGCAGAGTATTCATCAACAGTTTCATAAATAAATTTAACTGTGGCTCCAAATGACAGATCATAACCTTTTTTCATTGCAAAAGTCATGGCAGCGAGTAAATCGCCCCCGCCAAATTCTCCAAGATCATTACCTTCTTTATCGGTTCTAATCATAGTGCCATAGTTGAGGTAGCTGATATACCATCCCAGCGCGTAGCCTTTTGCTTCATTGGGGTGGATGTATCCGAGAAAACCTGATTGAATATCTGTAAAATAATTATGATACCCGGTAATAAAATTTGGATTTTCTAATTGTGTAATGCCAGCCGGATTGTAATAAAGTGCTGAAGCATCATCAGCCAGGCCGGTAAAAGCTCCACCCATTGATACGGCTCGGGCACCTACATTAATTTTCAGAAAATTGAATGAGCTGGTGCCGACCTTGGAATTTATTTCACTGCTGGAAATAGCCGTACATAATACTAAAATTGCTAAAACAACAATTAAACTTTGTTTGTAAGAATAGAGCTTCATTTATGTCCTTTGCTTTGCCGTATAATATCCGGTTTGTATTTTTCAGTCAACTACATATAAACATTTTATGTCCATATATTTATTTGCTTTGATAATGCAAATATTCAATTATCAAAATATGAACACTTATATCCGATAGCATCGTATGCTACCAGCTTTTGGTTGTTTTGTTAATAATAGCTTCAACCAAAAATTCTACTGCTTTCTTTTGTCCGTCCTCTTCGGTTTCTGTTGCGATATCATAAATGCCGGTTTGTGACATTCTTTCTTTCCATATTTCGGAATCACTGTCAGCTTTCCTGAGGATAATATCAAAATTCATTATAACAGAATAAGAGGTCACTTCATCAGTTTCAGTAAATTGGTATGGCTTGCGTTCATAGCTGACTAACTCCCCTGTAAGAATTGCATCGGCATTATCAGCAGAAACAACTTTTAGATTTCCATCAGCCATCATGGCATCAATGACATCATCAGTCATCCTGTCTGCAAGTCCGAATTCTGGTGTGCTATTTGTGAATCTTTCCACAGCTACAGTAGAAATATCTGATTTTCCTTTGGGATCAAAAGTATATACACCGCAGGACAAGCTGATAGAAATTATCAGAAAAATAAATACAATTCCGATTTTATTTGTCATATCTATTAAACACTTTCAATTAGCAGATGTTCGCAACCAACTTTCCATTTTTAATAACTTTTTTGACTAGATTTACACCGTAATGATAGGGCATTTCCCGGTAATCAGCCATATCCCATACCACCAGATCAGCCGGCAAGCCTTTTTTAATTTGGCCAATTTTACCTCCACGATTGATAGCACAGGCAGAATTGACTGTAATTGCTGAGATTGCTTCGGCGGCGGTCAGTTTCATCTGAAGAGCAGCCAATGAAGTCATAAATGGCAGTGATTCGCTGTAGCTTGAGCCAGGATTACAATCTGTTGAAAGAGCTATAACAACTCCAGACTCAATCATTTTACGAGCAGGAGCATATTGTTTTCCCGCTAATGAGAAAGTAGTTCCGGGGAGCAGTACAGCTACAGTTTTTGATTTGGCGATAGCTTTAATGCCAGCATCAGAAATATATACCAGATGATCGGCTGAAATAGCTCCCAACTCAGCCGCAAGCTCCGCCCCTCCGACAGATTTTAGTTCATCGGCATGGAATTTAAGTTTCAACCCAGCTTTTTTGGCTGCTTTCTGTATTTTGAAGGATTCTTCGGTATTGTAAACACCCTCTTCAGTGAAAATATCAGAAAATTCAGCCAGATTATTTTCTACAACTTCAGGGATCATCTCATTAATAAGGATATTTATATATCCTTCATGATTATCACGGAATTCATCCGGGATCTCATGTGCTCCGAGAAATGTCGGGACAAGATCAATGGGATGGTTCTGGTTCAGTTCTTTAATTACTTCAAGTTGTTTAATTTCTGATTCGGTTGAAAGGCCATAGCCCGATTTAGCTTCAATAGTAGTGACTCCATAACTGAGCATTCTATCAAGACGGTGTTTTGTCTTATTAATGAGGGTTTCTTTTGGAGTAGATCGAAGATCCCTGACTGAAGCCCTGATTCCACCTCCGGCATTAGCTATTTCCATATAAGCTTTACCGGCGATTCTCATCTCGAATTCTTTTTCACGAGTCATTGAGAAGACCGGATGAGTGTGCGGATCAATAAGACCGGGAGTTACTACAGCATTTTGAGCATCAATTAGGACACAATCATCACTAAGATTCGATTTTCCTTCAATTTCCTCCGATGGTCCCACATTTATAATTTCATTTCCGGCAACAGCTACACCGCTATTTTCAAGTATCCCCAGATTATTTAACTCATTTCCAATACGGGGGACAGGACCTTCCATAGTAATCAACTGACCAATGTTTTTTATTATAAGTGTTGCTTTTTTCTCCACTATTTCCTCTTTAAGTATTGCAATGCAATAACAGTATCAATAAAAGTGTCTACGACACTTTCATGGGGATTTTTACTTTATGCTTTTTAGCGAATTTTTTTGCATCATCATAGCCGGCATCAACGTGGCGCATAATTCCAGTACCGGGATCATTAGTAAGCACACGGTTGAGTCGTTTTGCCATCATTTTGGTTCCATCAGCAACAATCACTTGACCGGCATGGATGGCATTTCCCATTCCAACACCGCCACCATGATGAATAGATACCCATGATGCACCCGAAACCGCATTAAGCAGACCATTTAGAAGCGGCCAATCAGCTACAGCATCGGAGCCATCGATCATACCTTCGGTTTCACGGTATGGCGACGCTACACTTCCGCAGTCCAGATGATCACGTCCTATAACGATCGGGGCTTTGATTTTGCCCTTTTTGATATAGGTATTCATAATATCAGCAAAGCGTGCCCGTTCACCATAACCAAGCCAGCATATTCGCGCTGGTAATCCCTGGAATGGAATTTGATCATGGGCCATTTTTATCCAGCGCATCAACGATTTATTATGTTTGAATTCACGAAGAATAATTTCGTCGGTTGTATGAATATCTTTGGGATCACCTGAAAGAGCTACCCATCTGAAAGGTCCTCTACCCTGACAGAACAAAGGGCGAACAAACAAAGGAACAAATCCTTCATAGGCAAAAGCATTTTTCAAACCAGCTGTTTGTGCCTGACCACGAAGGTTGTTGCCATAATCAAAAGTAATACATCCTGCTTTATGGAACTTGATCATTGCTTCGCAATGTTTGACCATTGATTTATAAGAACGTTTTATGTAGCCTTTAGGATCTTTTTTGCGCAAGCGTTTGGCCTCAGTTACAGAATAGCCTTCGGGAATATATCCATTTAGTTCATCGTGAGCTGAGGTTTGATCGGTTACAATGTCAGGTCTGATTCCGCGTTTGTAAATTTCTGTAAATATCGTAGCAGCATTACCTACTAATCCAATAGAAACGGCTTCTTTTTTGTTAGTATATTCATCAATTAGTTTTAAAGCTTTATCAAGAGATCTAACTTTGATATTGCAGAAGCCTTCTTTGACACGTCTTGTGATTCGTGATTCATCAGCTTCCACAACCAGAATGCAGGCTCCGGCCATTGTTCCGGCCATCGGTTGAGCGGCACCCATACCTCCCATACCACCGGTCAGAATCCATCGTCCGGCAAGGTCTCCGCCAAAATGCTTATCAGCGGCAGCAGCAAAACTTTCATAGGTTCCCTGAATGATTCCCTGGGCACCAATATAAATCCAGCTTCCGGCAGTCATCTGACCATACATCATCAAACCCATTGCATCAAGTTTTCGGAAATTATCCCAGTTTGCCCAGGCCGGGACAAGATTGCTGTTGGCAATTAATACTCTGGGGGCGTAGTCATGGGTTTGAAAGATACCGACTGGTTTACCGGATTGTACCAGGAGGGTTTCATCATTTCCGAGAGATTTAAGAGATCTGCAAATTGCAGCATAGCATTCCCAGTTGCGGGCTGCTTTACCGTATCCGCCATAGATAATTAGATCATCCGGTTTTTCAGCAACTTCTCTGTCGAGATTATTATTTATCATTCTTAAGGCGGCTTCCTGATGCCACCCTTTGCAGCTTATTTTGGTTCCGCGAGGAGCGCGGCATTTTTTCGGTTTCATTCATTTCTCCTTATATAGTGGAAGGAAATATATAGGGTGAAGAGCATTCAAGCAAGCACACACTTTGTGCACACCTTGTGTGTTTTTCCACTAAGCAGCCACCTTGTGGCTTCTTCCGCGGAGCGTTGTATCAAGTTTAATTATTAATTCTTTGGAGGATAGTTCTATATTTCGGAATTGTACAAAATGAAAATTTTTATGAATAAATAAATTCTAACAAAACTATATGATAGTATATCGCTACTGCGTCAGGAAGCGCTGTGGTCGTACTACAACAAAAAAACCGGGGACTGGATAACCAGTCCCCGGCATGTATATCAGAAAAACTGAATTACTTACGGAGTAGGATTAACAACGAGATCGACAGTATTGGCATGAGTTGCAAGACCATCGTCACCTGTTAATTCAAGAGTATATGTGTTGGTGTCATCAGCTGCATTGTAAGTATAGGTGAAGGTCATTGTTCCGTCACCATTATTAACTGCAGTGAATGCACCAGCAGGTGTAGCACCAACCCATGCCCATGAAAGGGTAGGAAGGACGCCAGCATCGGCATCTGTAACTTCACCATCCCATGAAATGTCAGCGACTACATCTGAAAGATCGACAGTATTGGAGTTTGCATCTGCAACTGGAGCATTATTGGAAATAATGAATGCTGCAGGGCTCTTATCCCAAATTGTACCACTTCCATTTTCACGTACTCTTACCCAACAATCAGCTGAGGTAGCAAGGTTGGCATCTGTCTGAGCATTTAACTGCCAGGCAAATGTTCCACCAGTACCGACTGGAACGTTAGAAGCTCCTGGAACTGGGAAGTATGTACCATCAGATCCGTCGAGTGAGTAATGAATTTCCAGATTGTCACCGATAGTTGAAACTTCAGTCCAGACGATGTTATGAGTTGAACCATTGGCCCAATCAGCACCACCAGCAGGCTGAGTTATAACAATACCAGCAATATCAAAGGTTGCATTACTAGCGTCAGCACCAAGAGTTGTTGCATTGTCTCTGATACGTACCATTGCAGTACCATCAGCAGTTACGTTGTCAACAACGTTCCAGGTGAAGGAGCCGTCATTGGCTTCATCAAGTACAATATCAGTCCAGTTAGCACCTGAGTTAACTGAGTAAGCGATATCAACTGTTAGAATTGAAGCACAGCCTGTTAACCAGTTGATTGTTACACTGGATCCTACAGCCCATGTGTCACCACCATCAGGTTGAGTTACGGTAACACCGCAAACAGTGAATACATCTGAGGTAGCAAATACAGTACCAGCATCATTCCAGATACGAAGTGATGTTGTTGCTGATGGAGGAGAATCAACAGTCCAGTTGTAAGTACCATCATTAGTGGTTGTGCCACCAGTAATTTCAACAGAATCACCAGGAGCGGTGAAGCCATTATTGGAGTACCAAATATGGACATCGCCAACAGCAACTGGATCAGCACAATCCCAGGTAATATTCTGAGCGCTACCGACCAGCCATTCACCACCACCAATTGGGGCAGTTACTGTTAGACCGGTAATGTTAAACGGACCAACAAAATCAAGTGTGTTGGAATCGTTGACATCACGGAAACGCAGGTAAGCGTTAGTTGATGGTGTTGTTGCCGGAACAGCCCAAGTATAAAGACTGTCATTTTCGGTTGTAGCAAGAGGAGTGTAGAGTGAATCTACATTGCCGTCAAGTGAGAGTTCGATTATAACCATCTGGGTGACCTCGCCAACGAGTTCCCAATAAATGTCATAATCTACGCCACCTGGAACATCTTCAGCTGCTGAAGGATCGATGAAGTTAACATAGTCGTTAACTACAACAAAGTCCCAAGTGATGCTATCAATCGGCATATAATCAGCATCAAAGTCAGCAACAGCTACACGACAATCATAGTCATCGCCCAGATCTGGGGCATAGAAGTCATAAGAGCCTGTGTTTGCAACACTGTCATAAAGTTCCCAGTTATTGCCGATTTTTGAGGCTCCACCGTCTACTTCATACCAGATACCAACAGAGTCAATTCCAACATAATCCCAAGTCATTGGGATAACTGTTGAATCGGTTCCTTCTGCATCATAGATCGGATCCATTTCATAGTATGTGGCTGAATCAGGTCCAGTCAGCAGGATACCGTTAACAGTGAAGTAATCACTATACCAGGTACATCCGCCGTCTTCGTCCATAAGAAGAACTCTTGCGTTACCATCAGACATCCATTGACTGGACAGCTCAACATCTTCGCTGCCAGAGCCAGGTCCGAATTCATTTTCATCCAGGGTATCAACAAATGTTGCACCACCATCAAGAGTCAGATAATAATCAAGATATCCAAATGTATGAGGTGGATTAGCATTGTATGCAGACCAGATAACCCAGTCTATTTCATCATCATCGTCAGCTTCGAAATCATCTCCAGCTATCGGAGAACTATATTCGATGTATGGAGCAACACGGAACTGGACAGTAGTGTCATTACCTGAGTTATCATAGAAAGTCAGATAAAGAGTATCGCCAGCACCACATTCACCAGCTGGAACTGTGAAATATGCATTAGTAGCCTGTTGGCCTTCATAGTCATTATGACGACTGTCATTGTCCCATGCCCAGAAGCCATTGCCATTTGGAACGCTGTAAGTTTCGTCACCACCAGCTTCAACAAAGTTGAAAGTAGGGTTGCTGGTGCGGCGCATGTATTCAAGGTCATCATCAAGATTCAACCAAACAGTGGCTGTAGATGAGCCCATTACATTGTCAGCAGATCCATAGGTAACGTAAACATCAAGGTCATCGTTACCACTATATTCATCATCACCACCACCTGGAGGAGTGGTATCCCAGAATTCAAGAGTATCAGAATGCGGGCTAAGACCAGCAGCGTTACCGGCGCGGATCATGAACCACATATGAGTACCATCGGTGAATGGTGTATGAACAGGATCGTTTCCAATACCGTAGAAATCATCTTTATAACGATCGAACTGAATCGGAATATCTACATCCTGAACCTGGAATTGCAGGTAGTCAGCAGAACGTATAGAATCGATTCTGATAAAGTCAGTATTAGGATTTTCATTTGCATTATCATATGCATAGATCAGATAATATTGAGCTCTATCAACTTTGTCCCATTTGAAAGAAATCTCTGTTGTATTCCAGTCAGCTCTCCAACCGGAAGCTTCATCACTCTGCCAGCCAGTAACGGCCAATGGAGGATTAGGATCGATTTCAGTCCAGAAGAAGAAGCAGCCTTCAACATAGTCACCTGGAATAGATGAGAACATTTTGTAACATACTTTATATTTATGACTGAGTTCGAGATCATCTCTCGGGTCAATAATCAGAGTGTTACCAGAAACAGAACTGTCAAATGCTACCGGGTAATCAGTACCAGTAGTAACATCTGTTAAGGTTAAAGTTCCATAAATAGGATCAATAACCGGTACCATGGTAAATTCTAATTCAATATCGTCTTCTATCTGGAAATCAGTGAAATCATCAGGAGCTGTTTCAGCACTGTTAGCAAACAGAGCAATACCGTCTGCAGTCATGAAAGGAAGTGAATCATATTGTGATCCTAATTGACATCCAGATTTTGAAAACGCATTGTAGATTACTAACGCATATTCATTATAAGTTTTTAAGGTCATTAAAGGATCAAAAGTCAGAATAGAGTCTGCTGATTCAGTTGCAGTAGCAGTGTTCCATGTAAATGTACCTGATACAGTTTCATTCGGATCTGCAGTCACATCGACGAGAGCAAAACTGAATGAGTTTGTATTCATTGGTTCTGAGAATTCCAAAACTAAATTAGAGTAATAATCAAAATCTAATTCGCTTGGGAAATTATAACTCAGAACAGTTGGAAGGCTGCGGCAGTCAACGATACCATAAACATCCGGAACACCAATTGTTTCACAATTGATCAGATAAATGGTAGTATCAAACTGCTGGTAAGAAGAATCTCCGAAAGCAAACGGAGGAATAGTCAGGCTAATTTCACCATCATAGGCCGGTAGACCGGTAAAGGTGTAGAAGCCGCCGCCATCAGTTTCGGTAGGCCAAATCAAAGGTACAACACCACAATCAGCAGGATAAGTTACAATAACTCTAACACCACTGATAGGTGAAAGTGGGCCGTCAAGAGCTAAGTCGCCATCATCACCTTTAGGAGCTACTCCCGAAGGAAGAGCTGACCAAAGTTGACCGCGAACTGTTGCACACAAGTTAAAGAGAAGAATTGATCCAAGGCAATTGTCCCCTTCGCAATCATCAAAGAAACTTGCACGGTAGTGAAGTTCACCAGCCGGGTTAACATCAATGTCGCCTTTAACCTCTTTTACAGTGGGTATGTAGACTACGTAGTAACCTACTGCATAACCCTCTTCCGGATCATTGACAAGAATAGTGTAACTACCAGAACTAAGCTCATCATCAATTATAAATGCTCCATCGTCCTCGGTCATAACGCTGTCGCGTTCTTTTTCATTTGACCAATAAACGACGTAAAAATCACCAAGAGGTGAACGAGTGTTCTCATCAAGAACAACACCTTCGATTGAGCCGACGACCCTATCAGCAACTACTTCTGGTGGCTCTACAGTAGTGTCGTCACAACCGACCATTGACAATCCTATAGCGCAAATCATCATAGTTAGCACTAACAGGAATTTCGAGTTTCGCTTCATGCTTAAACTCTCCTTGAATAAAATGGTTTATTTATGTTTACAATTATTTCAAAATCATGACTTCCATTTGCAATATCTTTTGTCAAACAGAAACCAGTGCAAAACGATTGGGCCAATGCCCTCCCTGAATAACTCCTTGCGACCTCCTTCTTTTTTTTACACAATAATATATTATACATACTAATATTTTTCGTTTGTTTCTTTATCGGTTTATATTATATGTCCTAAACCCTTATCAAATAATCTATTTACATTAAACAGACCTATCCAAAGTGGTTACTAAAATAAAATTTGTACCCATAGCTGTCAAGTATAAAAGCTCTACATGAAATTTTCTTAGAAAAAACCATAAGTCCCTTTATGTTGACTAACAAAATCCATTTAAAATCTATAATAAAAAAACAAATATAATCTACATCAAATCCACAATTAGCCGAAAGTTAAAGCTGTTCTAAAACCAGCGCAAGTAAAAAAACCAAATTTATTTCCGTAACCTATTAACATTGATTACGTTGGATGTCATAAAAAGATTCTTTTTTACCTCACATCGCATTGTATTTATCATTTTGAGAAACAACGCATCATATTAGTTGCAAATATTTGCTTATAGAAACTTTTTAACCAGTTTTAGTATACCCTGATTCCACCCTACACGGTGCGTCACACCCGATTTCACATGCTGAATCTCATCTTTATGCTCAAGGTACCATTTATGCGATGAAATCAAGGCATCCTGGTTGGAAAACTTTGCTTTCCAGCCCAATTTTTCCTCGATTTTTGCTGTGCTAACGTAAGAATCCCGGTCAGCAGTACCATAAATCCACTTATATAGAGGTGAAATTTTCATAAATTCAAACACAGACAATGCTGCTTTTGCCAGTTTTGCATTGGTCGGTAACACACTGGAGCCATTACCGGCAAAATCACACAATGCGCCCACATCTGTTTTAACTTTTTCAAAATGCTGTGATCCAATATTAAAAATATCGTTAGCCAATTTAGGATCTACACTGGCAGCCAGAAAGATTCCTTCAATAAGATCAGTAACTTCTAAAAGCTGGTAAAGATTGTCACCTCGTCCGATAATCGGAATTTTCTTTCCGCTGTCAACCCAGTCATAAAGAATCTGAAAAACGCCCAAACGAGCAGTGCCAATAAATGTCTTGGGGCGGATTACCGGAACACACATTCCTTCGTTACGGAATTCACCGCAGATTCTTTCCCCTTCGATTTTTGTTTCGCCGTAAGCTCCCACGCCAACCATCTCGTCTTCTTCAACAAGAGGATGTTTATCGGGAACGCCATAGACGGCGGTAGAGCTGATAAAAATAAACCGCTCCACATTGCATTTGCGGGCTTGTTCGAGAGTGTTTCTTAAACCTGAAATATTGGTGGAATAAATTTCTGATCTTTTCCAAAGTGGTAATGCTGCGGCAGTATGAACAATAATATCAATTTTATTGTCATGTATCAGCTTATACATTCCGTCCGGATCGCGAACATCCTGATTTACAAGTAAAGCTCCTTCAGGGTAGTCGGACTTAATGAAGGGGGCAATGTCGTTTGCAGCAAAAAATGATATTCCTCTATGGGGAAGATTTTGCGCCAGATGATAACCTAAATATCCGGCTCCACCGGTAACTAAAACACGTTTACCTTTCATATACTCCTGCCATAATATGGGCAGCACATGTCCACATGTGCCCCAAAGTGTTATTTATGTGGGCGGCAGACGTCCTCGTCTGCCCCTAAATATAATTTCCAGCAGATTAAGACATCTGCCAGCTACTACTAAAAACATTAATGCCCCGCACCTGCAGAGCAATCCAAAATATAACCAATTAATATTTTTGTGACAAGAGGATATTATAAAACTATTTTATTGGATAATATGGTCTATTGTTCGTTTATATTATACTAATTGAGTAATTTTACAGGAACAAAGTATAATGAATGCAATAATTGGAATTGTTTTGTATTTTTGTTTTTAGCTACTGTCAATGGCCCTTGTTGCTGTGGAACAGAACCTCGTTTAGACCCGCCAATTGGATTAAGTGGAAGTTATAGGGGATGGTATAGTTATATTGATGTTAATAAAAGTGACACTCTCACTCAAACAATAGTCTGGAACTTTGCAAACACAAAATATGAAATGAAAATTGATACTGATAGTGATGAAATTACAGATTTTTGTATTTGTGAAACAAAGGGACAATATATATTGGAAGATAGACTTTTTCTGGAAGAGACTAGCTATAATTCATTCGACTCGCTATGTGTTGAGTGTGATACTACTAAAAACCCAACCGGAATGTTTCTTGTAGATCGTTCAACTGGCGTATTAATATTGACACAACAAATTTCAGAGAACGACATTACGATTGTCAAACAGTTTAGGTTGATAAAATTGTTACCGCATTAATAGGGACAGGTGTGTGGGTTGCACATGTCCACATGAACCGCTTTAGATAATATGCAGTAGAAGTGGACATCTGCCAGCCACTTCTTGTGTCAGCAGACGGGGATGTCTGCCACCCAGCAAATTAATTATTAATGAGTTGAATGTATGTCTTCGTAAGGGCGATGCATTCTCGAAAAAATTATTTTCATTATAGAACTAATTTTCCGATGGAATGCATCGCCCCTACCATATACAAATATCATTCATACGGTGCGGAATAACTTGAGAAGCCGGGACCATATAAAACAGCGTTAATCAAAAGTTGACGAGTTCCATAGGTGTAAGCCCGGAAATTGGGCTGTCCGGCAAACATAATTACCTGTCCGCGTCCTTTTCTCTCCTGGGTCAAATATGCAGTTCCGGCCCATCGCTCACGAGCTTCCGGCCACAACAATCCCGACAGGCGGAGGCTGTTTTTTTCTGGTGTAAATCTGACTACAGTATTGACTGGTTTGGAAGATAAGAAGCAATTGCGAGCATAAACACCAACGGGAAGTTTATCACCCATACCAAATGACAACCAGTGTTCTTTGTCTATATCGGCTCTTAAGATTACACCTCTGGGGCGGAAACGGCGCTGCCATTTTTCATAATCTTCTTTCTCATCTTTGCTCATTTTATCCCCGCCCTCTTTTTCATCCTTGCTGTCTTTTGATTCCTTTACAACTTTGTCAGGATGCCAGAGAGCCATTGTATCAACTTCGGGAGCTTCAGCGGCAAGTTCTCGTTTGAGATAGCGGTCATAATCACCCAGTTTATCAAGCGATTGTCTACGAAGCCGCACACTTGATAATCCATTGGATGTATCGGCGGCCCATGATGCCGAGCCGCTTTCAAGAATCAGAGTTCCGCCGTTTTTGACCCATTCTGTAAGTTTGGATTTGCCATAATGTCCGATTTTATCACCAAACGGTCCCCATGATGATGGCAATATTATCACATTGAACTGGTTTAGATCCATGCCCCTTAATTGGTCAAGATTATACAATGAATGGGGGATACCTAATTGGTTGTCGATTGCAAACCACATCGAACCGGTGCTGGTATAATTTAATGGAGAGCCATAAAACATCGCTAATCTTGGCTGTCGAAGAAGCCTGAATGATCCGGCTCCAAGATAGGAACCATGGTCAGGCTTGCCAGTGTTGACGCCATGTATATCTATACCAATTTCTTGAGCAAGGTTACCAAGAATCTCAGGAAGATTTTTTGGATTGCCGCGTTTGCGAAGAACCAATGCGCCCGGTTGGAAGCTTTTTCCTTCAATTGTAACTGGTTTCTCCGATGCAAAAACAGTTAGCTCTTCCTGGAATATTTTGTTAAGGGCCAGCATTGTTTTCTCACCAACCATATCAATAATAAAGCCATAAGCTGCCCAGGGATTATGTAACTCACCTTGAGAACTTGCAACTTCTGTTACTTTTTCTGTGGAAACATTGATGACTGAGTTTGTTTCATAAGCATCAAGATTGTAAGCCATAGAGACAGACCAAGCAGAAATTTCATACATCTTTGTGTCGCCGAATTTCTCAAGTTCACGGCGTTCTTCTTCAAGGAACTCTTTTTTCAAATGCAGATCAAATTCCAGAATTGCTTTGGCTAAAGCTCCGGTAGGTTGAGCAGTTTTTATAATATATGTTCCTGATGGGAATTTTTTATTAGAATAAGTTTCATTGTAAACATCTTTGACGGAACCAACTTTAAATGATGCAGTCGCTTTTTCTATTTCAATTCCCTGTCCCAATAATGATTCGATGAATCGATTCATTTTAATTTCATCTTTATCGGGTGCATATAAAAATGTCAGTTTGGTTTTTTTGCCATTAGCAACAATGTCAGCACGAGCCTGGCGATAATCTTTTATAAGTTCCACTCTGTTATTTGCCGCTGTGTAGAGATTGGCCAATGAGGATGTGAATTGATGATTGATGGACTCATGAAAAGTCAGCAGATAGTTATCTCTCTGGCGAACTATTTCACCATCAACTCGCGCCTGTTCATAAAGGATGCCAACAGCTCCTGAGAAAGTGGGCCAGGCAGAGCCATAACCGATATACCATTGATCATTCCATTCACCGGCATAATATGGCCAGCGGTTGTTATCGAAAGCTGAGGAATGATCCTGATTAAAAATATCGTACCATTTGGTTACATTCCAGGGAGTGTTGTAATTAATTGGCTGACGAGGAGGAGAAAACAGATAAGTGGCATTTGCTCCCATTTCATGAGCATCAACGACAAGCACCGGATGATTTTTTACTATTGTGGCAACGCGACCTCTTGTCTCCGGCTGGGTTAACAGAATCCAGTCACGATTAAGATCAAAAAGATAATGATTTGCTCGTCCCCAGGGCCAAACGCCGTTATGCTGCATTGAGCGAGAATCCCAGTTAGGGGTTTTGCTTTCGTGAGTCTGAAGCATAGCCAGGTATCTTTCCCGGCCATCCGGGTTTTCAGATGGATCAATAACAATTATCATATTTTCAAGAAGATGAAGAGTGGTCGAATCATTTGCAGCCGCCAGATGATATATTAATTGTACGCCGGCATCAACTCCGGAAAGTTCATCACCGTGAATACTGTATCCCAGCCAGGCAAATGCGGGTTGAGACTCTAATACACTATTAAGGTTCGTGATACTAATGCGTGGATCTGCAATTTTATCCATCTGTTGCTGGTGTTCATTGAGTTGGGCAATATTTTCGGGTGTGGAAATATACAGGTTATATAATTGTCGTCCTTCATGAGTGACTGTGTGTTTCTCCAGCTTCACTCTATTTGATTGTTCAGAAATTATATTAATATATGATTCCAATTCATGATAACGAACCGCTTTCACTCCGATGGGAAAGGGGAAATGATCATTGGGTGCTAATATGTTTGGATTGTATTCACCACCGGTATAGAATGGGAGAGTGTCCACTTCAGCTTTTGGAGAATACGATGGATGCAACCCTGCAAAAGCTTGTAATGCGGAGAACAAGAATAAAAAAAACACCAACAATGTTAGTGAAATACGTCGAATGGCTATCATGGAGAACTCCTTCTTTATAATAATGTGATAAGAAAGAAAGAGCTGTTAACGAAAGTTGTAAAGCGAAAAGTTGTTTTTATGATCACATCATACCCAACAATGCGACCCAATATTATTGGATTTTTCTAAGAAATTTACAATAAATTAATAAATATTAAGAAATAATGAAAATTATTTTTTGTGATAATTTGGTAAATTCGACCGATTTTGACAATTTTATGATGCTGAAAATGTAAATAGTAGATTAAAATCAACATTATAATATTAAATAAGTTGCAATTCCTAAGCTGAAACTACAAGTCTTTAATCAACAAGGGGATAGCGGAATATTTCCCGGTTTGGAATGTGGGGTTTATGCCATAAATTTAAGTGTATAAAATACATACAATATATGAAAATATGTTTCATTTTGAATTCAAAATTCACTCAAATTTACCACATCAAATAACGATCTGGAAGTGCCCGTTGGGGTTAAGTATGCCATGAAATGGTCGATTAAAACTTTATGAATTATGTAAACTGGATATTGACAAGTTCAATGTCTGTTATTCACAATGACTCAATTAAGGAGTAAGGTTATGCCACGCAAAACCAAAACTGGTCGTCGTACCACTTCAAGATGGCAGAAAACAACTAGTCGCGTTGCTCGTCCATGGAGCCGCGAAGAAGTCGCTTTCATGCGCAAGTTCTACAAAAAATTCGAAACTGCCTGGGTTGCCCGTCAGTTAGGACGTACAGTCTATTCAATTCGTTACAAAGCTGTTGATCTTTGCATTAAGAAAGCTAATCCTTCCATCTGGAGAGGAAATAAAGGACCGGCCAATTCTTTCCGTTTGACTTCCAAACGTCGCCCGACCACCCGTCGTGCCAAAACCACTCGCAAACCAGCCACCCGTCGTGGATACCGTGCTAATAACAAGCGTAAAGTAACTCGTAAAGCTACTCCACGCCGCACAGTTCGCAGACGCACCCGCTAAGAGTGTGAATTAGTAATATATCGCATTTGATATATAGCCTGCTTCTTTACTGAAGCAGGCTTTTTTTTGCCTGGAAACGTTGTTTCTTTTATTAACTTCATTTTGTATTTTCCTTTGAAATTAAAAGGAGGTAAACAATGCCGGTTTATAAATATGATGATATTGAGCTAAAGAAAATCAATATGGATGGTGTTGATGGAATGACGGGAGTCAATCTGATCGGCAAAGAGCAGGGATGGGATGGCAATATTCTTCGGGTTTTTCGGGTAGCACCGGGAGGCCACACACCCAAACACAGTCACGACTGGGAACATGTCAACTATGTGATCAAAGGCAAAGGGAACCTCACTATTGGAGATAAAGTAAATGAATTAAATACTAAAGATTTTGCTTTTGTCCCGCCTAACGAAAAACACCAGTTTGCTAATCCTTATGATGAAGATTTTGAGTTTATTTGTATTATTCCTGTGAAGGACGGTCAGAAGTACTAAGTAAAGTTATATAGAGTATTGTCATACCCGCGAAGGCGGGTATCCATTTGTTTTAATTTGAGATGGATTCCCGTCTACACGGGAATGACAGCAGTGAAACTGCTTTATCCTAATGCAATTATTCCATGAAATTTTGACAATCATTGTATGGGATAACATTTAGACTAACATAAAAAAACCGTCCCTGGTAAGAAGAGACGGTTTTATGAGAAACAGAATTTTACGTATTTGCGTTATGAAACTGTTTCTTTTTTACTCATAAGATATAATTCATCAACTTTTTCCCAGTTGACAACATTGAAGAAAGCTTTAATATATTCCGGGCGGCGGTTTTGATATTTCAGGTAATAGGCATGTTCCCAGACATCAAGACCAAGAAGCGGGGTTTGTCCGCCAGAAAGTGGAGAATCCTGATTGGGAGTCGTTACGATTTCCAAACCACTAACACCCACAACCAGCCAGGTCCAGCCTGAACCAAACACCAAAGCGGCTTTGTTTGAAAACTGTTCTTTGAATTTGTCAAAACTGCCAAAATCATTATTGATCAGGTCAGCAACTTTGCCTTCAAATTTCACATCTTTTTTCAGAATGTTCCAGAACAATGTGTGGTTGGCATGGCCACCGCCATGATTGCGGACAGCAGTTCTGATTTTTTCCGGAATCATATCAAGCTTGCTGATTAATTCCTCGGCGGTTTTATCCTGAAGGTCGACAAAATTTTCAAGGGCACCATTTAATTTGGTGACATAGGTCTGGTGATGCTTGGTATGGTGAATTTCCATAGTTTCCTTATCAAAATAAGGCTCCAGGGCATCGTAAGCATAAGGCAGATCGGGTAATTTGTGAGCCATAATAGACTCCTTTCAAAACTTAATGGATCATAAATATCTATATTTGTAAGAAATAGAACAGTAATATTGGTTTTTGGTTCCAGTGGATTTTCTTTTTTTGACTATTCTATAATGTTGGGTGACTTTCCTTGTAATATAGTAGTAACAGGTCGCGACCTGTCACTACATAAGATAGTAATTGGGACAATAGGTCTATATCACCTAAATAATAGGGATAAAATCCCTTGTTTTTTTT